>Ga0134125_10006986_pt1 | contig 12754 bp, 11 predicted proteins | sample KB31751_FD_96464 | JGI IMG/M metagenome (GOLD analysis project Ga0134125, IMG submission 96464) | Terrestrial soil microbial communities with excess Nitrogen fertilizer from Kellogg Biological Station, Michigan, USA - KB3-175-1 | ecosystem: Environmental > Terrestrial > Soil > Unclassified ... | reverse complement strand
TTCGGGGACGGACCAAATCAATTGCGCGATGTCGCCCTGCTGGCGGACCTTGCCGTTGACCTTGAGCCAGATCGCCCCCTTGCTGATATGCCCGACCTTGGTCACGGGCGAGAGCGGCGCGCATGGCGCCGACTGGTCGAAACCCTTGCCGAGATCCCACGGCCGGCCGAGCTTCTTGGCCTCGCCCTGGATGTCGCGCCGCGTCATGTCGAGGCCGACGGCATAGCCATAGACGAGGTCGAGCGCCTTCTCGACCGGCACGTCGCGGCCACCCCTGGCGAGCGCCACCACCAGCTCGATCTCATGTTGGTAGTCCTTTGTCTTGGGCGGGTAGGGGATCTTGCTGCCGGTGGCGACGACGGCGTCGGCCGGCTTCATGAAGAAGAACGGCGGCTCGCGATCGGGATCGTGCCCCATCTCGCGCGCATGCTCGGCGTAGTTGCGGCCGACGCAATAGATGCGGTGCACGGGAAAAGGCTCGCCTCCCACCACCGGCACGGTGGCGACGGGCGGGGCAGGGATCGCATAGGCCATCAAAAGTCTCCGAAAGTTGCGGAACGCGCGTGCCGCGACTACAGCACGAAGAAGCGGTCGCCGACAATGCCCAGCGGCCAGCGGCCCGCGGTGAACAGGCGATATTTTATCGCGAAGAGATGATCCGGCCCGGCAGCGGCGGCGATGGCGAGCGCCGCCTGGTGGCAAGCCTGCGCCGCGGCGCCGGAGGCGACGCGCATCAGCATGGGATCGGCGACGCCGGCACCGCGCAAGGCGAGCGCCGCGGCGTCGCTCAGCGTGGCGGCAGCCTCGGTCACGGCGGTGAGCGCGGCGAGCAGGCGCTCGGCGCCAAAGCGCGTCTCGCCGAGCCGCTGCAGCTCGCTCTGCGCGCGTGTCTCGGCGTCCCACCACGCCCGGCTCCAATCCGGGTGCTGCGCCGTCGCCGCCGCCTCGGTCCAGCCGGCGACGCCGGCGACCGCGATGTCGGGCGATCCCAACGCCGCGAGATAGGCCCCGGCGTCCGACCGCTCGCTCGCCGTGAGCGGCTCGCCACAGGCGGCGAACCATGAGCCGCGCGCGATGGTGCCGGCGAAGTCGCGCACCGATGCGAGCGGATCGGCGGTCACGACCGCTGGCATCGCTGCATGACAAGCTGTGCGCCCTTCGACTGTGCGCTGCGCGCACGCTCAGGGTGAGGAGGAGGGGAGGGCTGCATCACTGCCGATGCCGAAAAGGTTTCCTCATCCTGAGCTGCCGCGAAGCGGCTGTCGAAGGACGCAGGATGGATATGCAGTGAGCGTCACCGCTCCTCGCGCCACAGTCCGAGCTTCTCCTGCACCGGGCGGTCGGAGAAGCTGAACAGCACGGCGTCGCTCTCGGCGCGATGGCTGTGCCGCGCCCAGCTCGGCACCATGAACACGTCGCGCGGGCCCCAGGTGAAGGTCTGGTCGCCGATGCGCGTCTCGCCGCGCCCCTCGATGCAGACGCAGACCGTGCCGTCGGTCGAGCGATAGGGCGCGCCTGTAAAGCCCTTGGGCAGCAGCTGCATGAAGGTCGCCATGGTCGGCATGGCGTAGTCGCCGGTCGCCGGATTGACGTAGCGCATCTTGAGGCCGTGGCATTGATCCCACTCGCCGTGCTTGCGCATGGTCTCCAGCGCGTCCCGCGTGCGGGCGTAGGGATAATTGAAGATCGGCGAGGTCTTGGTCTGCGGCTTCCAATCGACCGGCAGCAGCCCCTCGCCATAGCGCGCCAGCGAATCGCCGGGCGGGTGCGTCACCATCTGCTGCTCGGCATTGCCCGGCTCCATGAAGCCGGCATCGAGCATGCCGACCAGCGGGATGTCGAGGCCGTCGAGCCAAACCATGGGCTCGCTGCTGTCATTGCCGTGGTCGTGCCAGGTCCAGGACGGCGTGATGACGAAATCGCCCGGGCTCATGTAAGTGCGCTCGCCATCGACGGCGGTGAAGGCGCCCTGGCCTTCGAGCACGAAGCGCAGCGCCGACTGGCTGTGGCGATGCGCCGGCGCTACCTCGCCGGGGAGTATCAGCTGCAGGCCGGCATAGAGCGTGTGCGTGATCGAGGCTTTGCCCTTGAGCGCGGGGTTCTCGAGGATGAGGACGCGCCGCTCCGCCTCCTTGGCGGTGATGAGCGCACCCGAGCGCATGAGATAGGGACGCACCTCGTCATAGCGCCACAGCACCGGCACGCAGGGCGTCTGGGGCTCGCGCGTGATGAGCGCGCGCAGCACTTCCCAGAGCGGCGCCATGTTCTTGGGCGCGAGCTCGTTGTAGAACGCCTCGCGCTCGGGCGTGCGGACGGGTGCGTGCTCCATGGCGGTCCTCCTGCCGCCCTACGCCGCCTCGGCGACCTCGGGCAGCTTGAGCTTCAGATGATCCTCGACCAGCTCGCGCGCCTTCTTCACATAGTCGGCGCGCATCTCCTCATTGCTACGCTGCTTGATGCCGAAGCGGCGGTAAAGCGCATTGTTCTCGGAGCCGCTCTTGCCGAAGAACGCCGGCAGCATGGGGAAATAGCGGTCGATCGCGTCCTGCACCTTGCGGCGTCCGTCCTCGGTCTGGCACAGCTCGGTGCAGAAATCCTTGCCGAACTGCGCGTGGAAGCGCTCCTCGGGCATGGTCATGCGCGCCAGGTTGCGCAGCGGATGGAACGTGCAGTGCAGCAGATCCTCGACCTGCAGGATCTCGGCGAGGTCGGCGAGCAGCTTGATGACGCAGAACTCCTCCCAGCTCTTCAGCGGGAACTCGAAGATCGACAGCGGCCGCTTGCCGCTCGGCGTCATCTCCGGCTCCGGAATCCCGATCTGCTCGCCCAGCTCGCGGAAGCGCACATGGTGGCCGTATTCCTCCATGGCCACGCGGCAGGTGAGCCATTTGGCATAAGGCGTCGGCGCCAACGCGATCGCCGGCTCGTCGAACACCTGCGCGCCATAAAGTTCGTTCACGGCGTGGCTGCGCACGATCTTGCGGATCGCCGTCTGATATTCGTCCGACGCGCGCGACAGCTCCGCGGCGGTTTTTATCGGGTCAGGCGCGGCGGTGGTCATTGCTCTGTCCTTCTTGGTTTTCCCTCGATCACAGAACCGGCTCGCCGCTGAACGCTTCGAGATCGCTGCCCAGCGGCAGATAATGCGGCGCGAGCTCCTTGGCGATGGCGCCGCCGAGATCGTCGGCGCCGGGGCTCAGCAGGCGCGCCGCGGGGCGCGGCTGCGAGAACAGGAAGACCTCGCGCCCGCGCACGCCGAAGAGCTGGCCGCTCACCGGCGCCGACTCGGGTCCGGCGAGCCACGCGACAAGCTCGGCCACGGCGCGCGCCGGCACTTTCATCGCGTGCTCCTTGTAGGCGGCCTGCGCCGGGTTCGCGGGCTTGATCGCCTCGGTGACGCGCGTCGCGGCGAAGGGCGCCACGGCATTGCAGGTGACGAGGCTGCGCTGCATGTCGAGCGCGACGACGCGCGTCAGGCCGAGCAGCCCGGCCTTGGCGCTGGCATAAGCCGCCTGGCCGAAATTGCCGTAGAATCCCGCGGTCGAGACGATGTTGATGATGCGGCCCCAGCTATAGGGCGTGCCGCCGCGCAGCGCCTTCACCTGCTCGCGCATCACCGGCGTCGCCGCGGCGAGGATGTGGAACGGCGCCGACAGATTGGTGCGGATCACCGCGTCCCAGGCGAGCGGATCGGCCTTGAAGATGAAAGCGTCGCGCAGGATCGCGGCGTTGTTGACGACGATGTCGAGCCCGCCGAAGCGTTCGACGGCGAGCGCCACCGCGGCGGCGGCGGCGCTGGGCGTCGCGATGCTCTCGGTGAAAGCGGCGGCGCGCGCGCCCAAGCTGTAGCTCAGCGATTGCGCCACCGTCGGATCGCCGCCGCTGCCGTCGATGCCGGTGCCGAGATCGGCGACGACGACCGCCGCGCCCTCGGCATGCAGCCGCTCGACGATGGCGCGGCCGATGCCGCGGCCGCCGCCGGTGACCAGCGCGACGCGCCCGTCGAGCGCGCCGCTCATGGCGCCACCGCCATGGCGTCGGGCAGCGCTGCGCTCAGCGCCGCCTTCTCCGCCTCGGTATAGAACGCATCGGCGTGGATATCCTGGCGGCGCATGCCGCGCGCCTCGGCGAGCAGCGTTGTCGCCGCCTCGACCATGACCGGCGGCCCCGCCAGATAGGCCTTGGCGCCATCGAGATCGGCGAGATCCGCCGCCACGGCCTCATGAACGAAACCGACGCGCCGCGCCGTGCGCGCGCTCGGCTCGGACAGTACCGGCGTGTAGCAGAGGTTCCCGTGCTGCGCCGCGAGCGCGCGGAAATGCTGCTCGAGATAGATGTCGCGCTCGTCGCGCGCGCCGAAATACAGATGGATCGGCTGACGCATCTCCTGCGCCAGCGCCGTCTCGACGATGGATTTGATCGGGGCCAGGCCCGAGCCGCCGGCGATCGCGACGATTGGCCCGGTGTGCTTCTCGCGCAGCCAGGACGCGCCGTAAGGGCCCTCGACGGTCACCTCCTCGCCGGGCTGCAGCATCTCGGCGACATAGGCGCTGGCGCTGCCCGGCCCCATGCGGCGGACGTGAAATTCGAGCATCGCGTCGTCCGGCCGGTTGGCCATCGAGTAGTCGCGTGGCGGCAGTCCCGCGAAGCGCAGGCTGGCATACTGCCCGGCGGAGAAGGTGAAGGGGCCACCCGACTGGATCGCGAGGCGCACGCGCTTGATGTCATGCGTCAGCGGCGCGATCTCGGCGACCCGGCAGGTGAGTCGGCGCTGCGGATGGATGACAACGTCGTCGACATCGAGCCAAGTGACCGCCGCGTCGCTCCATGGCACGGCGCGGCAGGCGAGGATCAGCCCGGCCGCGCGCTCGGCGTCGCTCAGTGCATAGGGCGAGTAGGGCGACAGCTCCACCTCGCCCGATTCGAGCCGCGACTTGCAGGCGCCGCAATTGCCGGAGCGGCAGCCATGCGGATAGGGCACGCCCTGCGCCAGCGCGCTCTCGAGCACGGTGGCGCCGGGCTCGACGGCGATCGGATCGGGATGCTGGCGAATGCTGACGATGAAGCTCATGGACTCCTTGAGCTGCTCTCCCGCGACCCTTAAGGAAGTCAGTCACACAAACAATCTGGCATACGAACAATTATCGCCATCCGGCATCCGCCGGTCAAGCGAGCGCCAATCACCCTTTGGGGCAGGGTCCGAGCCGGGCGAACGCCGCCCTGCTACCCCCGAACGGCCCCATCTGCATCATAACCCCCTGAAAAGCAAGGCGCCCGGTCAGGGGGGATGACCGGGCGCCGCCGGAAGCGCCGTTGGCGGAGTCCGGTCCCACGCTGGGGGCGAAACCGGACGTCGGAGGGAGGGTCCTCTGACCGCTTCAGATTCACAAATGGGGCGTTAACGAACGGGCCGGAATTGCAGTGATAGCGCTACACGCATGCGCTCGATGCATAACTGGCGGCCATGGCCAGCGTCAGATCCCGGCAGGCTCCGGCTGCTCGACGATCATCGTATGGCCGCGCGCCCCGACAGCAGGGCCATATCCGCCATGCCGGTTCTGACCCAGCCGCGATCGGGCTGGGCAGAGTCGCGCAGACGCGCGCTCATGACACGAAACCGCCACGCAAAGCAGCTTGTCCTGGCCGCCCTGTTTCATCCATTCTCTGCCGCGCGCGCAACGCCAGGAAGCTCAGGCCAGATTTCATGGATGCAAAGTCAGAAAGACCTTTCAGGAACGGCGACGGTGTCGGGCGCGGCATGCTGACGAGCCTGCTGGGCTATCATCTCAGGCGCGCGCAGATCGCCGTGTTCCAAGATTTCGCCGCCAGCATGGGCGCCGCCGCGATCACACCGGGCCAATTCGGCGTGCTCACCGTGATCGACAGCAATCCTGGCCTCAGCCAGACCCAGCTCGGCAATGCGCTGGGCATCGACCGTTCCACTGTGGTGGCGGTGATCGACCGCCTCGAATCGCGCGGCCTCGTCACGCGCGCGGTGTCGCCGAGCGACCGCCGCTCGCACGCGCTGCGCTTGAGCGACGAGGGGACGCGCCTGCTGCACCGCCTCCAGGAGCTGGTGCGCGCCCATGAGCGGCACATCGCGCGCGACCTCTCGGACGCGGACAAGCAGCAGCTCATCGAGCTGCTCGATCGCATCGCACGGCGCGACTAGGCGCGCCCGCGCCGCGCCGCGCGAGCTCGGCAGGCGGCGCCGAAGGCGGCGAACAGCGCCCGCGAGAATGGATTCTCCATCACGCGGTACTCGGGATGCCACTGCACGCCCAGGACGAAATCTGCCGCGGCGTGCCGTACCGCTTCGATCTGCCCGTCGGGTGCCTCGGCCTCGACCGCCAGATCCGGCGCCAAGCGATCGATGCCCTGGCTATGCAGCGAGTTGACGACGAGCTCGCGCCCGCCGGCAAGGCGCTCGAGCAGGCCGCCCGGCGTCAGCGCGACGACATGCGCCGAATGCGCGTAGCGCCGCGCGACATCGCCCTCGGGCGCGCGGTGATCGAGACGTCCGGCAATCTCATGTACGCGCTGATACAGCGTGCCGCCCAGCGCCACGTTGAGCTCCTGGATGCCGCGACAGATGGCGAGCACCGGCAGGCCGGCGCCGATGGCGGTGCGGATCAAGGGCAGCGTCAGCGCGTCGCGCTCGGGATCGTGCAGCGTGCCAGGCTGGCTCGCCTCGCCCTCATAGTGATGCGGCTCGACATTGGAGCGACTGCCGGTGAGCAGCAATCCGTCGAGCCGCGCCACGACGTCGGCGACAGCAAGCCGCTCGGCCAACGCCGGCAACAGCAGCGGCACCGCGCCCGCCGCTTCGCTCACCGCCCGGACGTATTTGTCGCCGACCCAATGTATCGGGATGTCGCCGACGACGCGCGTGCAGCAGGGCAATCCCACCAAAGGCGGTGGACCGTCGGAAGCGCTCGCCGCCGGCGAAAGGTGCACCGAGGTGATTGGCATGGCGCGACTTTGATCCGATATCAGCGGTGATGCAAGTAGGCGTCGAGCAGCTCCTGGCGTGGAAAGGCGCGGCGGTGGCGGTGTGGTTCGCGCTGCTGTTCGCGGCCGAGCGCTGGCATCCGGCAGCGGCACCACGTCTCGCCGAGGCGGCCTGGCGGCGCCTCACGCGCAATGGGGCGCTCTGGGCGCTGAACGCCGCCCTGTCGCCGCTGCTCGTGCTGCCGGTCTCGGCCTATGCCGCGACGCATGCGCTCGACTGGCGCCCGGCGTGGTGGAGCGGCGCTTGGGGGCTCGCCGCCGATCTGCTGCTGCTCGATCTGCTGATCTATTGGTGGCATCGCGCCAACCATGTCGTGCCGCTGCTGTGGCGCTTCCATGCGGTGCATCACTACGACCGCTTTCTCGACACCACCACGGCGGTGCGCTTCCATGCCGGCGAGGTGCTGCTGTCCGCCGCGGCGCGCGCCGCCATCATCGTGCTGCTGGCGTTTCCGCTGAGCTCGGTGCTCGTGTTCGAGACGCTGCTGCTGCTGGCGACGCTGTTCCATCATTCCAATCTGCGCCTGCCGCCGGGTCTGGAGCGCGCACTGTCCCGCCTCGTGGTGACGCCGTCGATCCACTGGGTGCATCACCATCGCCGGCAGGCCGATACCGATTCGAATTATGCGACCATCCTCAGCCTGTGGGACCCGCTGTTCGCCAGCCGCTCGGCGAAGCGCCGCGCTCCCGACATGGCCATCGGTGTCGAGGCGCAAGAGGAGCGCCCGCTTCTCGGTCTCCTGGCGGCGCCCTTCCGCTAGCCTCACGGGAATGTTTCTAGCATGAGGCGATGGCGAGCGTTAAGGTTCTATCCCAATAAATAACGGGAGGACCTCATGGCGAACCATCAGGAGGCGGTTTGCCCGGCCTCGCGGCGCCGCGTCCTGGCCGGACTGTCGGCGCTGGGCGCGAGCGCGCTGTTGCCGGGCGCGGCCTATGCGGCGGCACCGGCCGCGCCGAGCGGCCGGATCGACACGCATCATCACTTCTTTCCGCCGAAATATCTCGAGACGCTGGCGGCGTGGAACGAGCGCGAAGGCATCGCCAAAGGGCTGCAGCCGCCACAACGCGACTGGAGCGTCGCCAAGGCGCTCGAGGACATGGACAAGAACAGCGTCAGCACCGCGGTGCTGTCGATCTCGACACCCGGCATCTATTTCGGCGACCGCGGCCAGGCGCGCGACATGGCGCGCCTCTGCAACGAGTTCGCGGCGCAGATGGCGCGCGATCACAAGGGCCGCTTCGGCCTCTTCGCCTCGGTGCCGATGCCCGACGTCGACGGCACCTTGCGCGAGATCGAGTATGCGCTCGACACGCTCAAGGCCGACGGGATCGGCTTCATGACCAGCTATGACGACCTCTATCCCGGCGACAAGCGCTTCGCGCCGGTCTTCGAGGAGCTGAACCGGCGCAAGGCGGTGGCCTATTTCCATCCGCTTGCCGCGCCGTGCTGCGGCCATGTGATCCCGGGCGTCCCGGCCTCGGTCATCGAGTACCCGCACGACACGACACGCGCCGTCGTCAGCCTCCTGTTCAGCGGCGGCTTGCATCGCTATCAGGACGTGCGCTTCCTGTTCTCGCATGCCGGTGCTGCCATCCCGATGCTTGCCGGCCGCATCACCGCCGGCTCGCGCCGCAAGGACCTGGCGGAGGTCGCGCCCGACGGCGTCGAGAGCGAGCTCAAGAAGCTGCATTACGACACCGCCAACTCGGTCTATCGCCCGACCATTGCGGCGCTGCTCGCCCTCGTGCCGGCGTCACAGGTGCTGTTCGGCAGCGATTTCCCCTATTACACGATCAGCGAAAACGTCGCGAATTTTAGCAAGCTCGACTTGAGCGCGGCGGAGCGCGTCGCCATCGATCGCGGCAATGCCGAGCGGCTGCTGCCGCAGCTCAAGGCTTAGACTTAGCAGGCGTCCCGACCGTTCACCGTACCTCGTCGTTCCCGCGCAAGCGGGAACCCAGGGCGAGCGACGTTCCGGCAGCCCCTGGGTCCCCGCTTTCGCGGGGACGACGGTGAACTGATTCCATCTACGGGGAGTGCCCTACCCGCGCGGGCGCCCCGGGAAGCGCATGAATGGATTGGTAACCGGTTAGGCCGATCCTGGCGGGCACTGCCCCTCTTGCGGGAGGCGTGGCCATGGCCTCGACCAAGCGCGATCGACTGCCTGCCTGGGCGCGCCCGGGCTCGGCCTTCATGCGTCCGCTCTATATCGGCGAGCGCGAGATGGCGTTCGCCTCGCATTTCTTCTGGCCCGCGCTCGCCGCCTTGCCGCTGCTGCCGCCCCTCTATGCGGCGCTGCACGGCAGGCGGCTGCCGGTCGGCTCGGTGCAATGGCTCGAGGTGATCGGCGTCGCCGCCATTTTCCTCGCGGTCGTGCTCCGGCTCTTCCTGTTTCGCGAGAGCCTCGGTATCGATCTCGAGCTCTTGCGTTACACGCATCGCCGCGGCTTCTGGCTCAGCCCGACGACGCGCCAAGGCTCGCTCCATGAATTCCAGTCGGTGGCGCTCGACGCGCTCGCGGGCCGCAAGGGCGCATCGGTATGGATCGCGTCGCTGCAATACATGGCGCCGGACAAGCGCATCACCGTCGCCAATTTCTCCGACGGCGGCAAAGCCTATGCCTTCGTCGAGGATCTCGCGCGCCGCCTCGATCTGCCCGTCCTCGACCGCACCGGCGCGGAGGAGCGCACCACCAGCTTGTCGCGCCTCGATGCGCCGCTCGCGCCGCGCGCCGGGCTCGCGCCGCCGCCGATCGACGCGCCGCCCGCCGCCGGCATCCGGCTCACCGGCGACGCGCCGCATCGGCGCATCATGTTGCCGGCGATGGGCATCAATCTCGGCGTGGCGGTCATCGCGATCCTCCCGGCGCTGCTGATCTGGCTCGCCATGACGCCGCTGCCGGCGCGCGAGGCCGCGACGATGGCGCATGCCGCGCGCCGGCATCTGCGTCCGCATGTCTTGATCGATCCGTTCCTGTGGCGGACGACGCTCTATGTCCTCGCCGGCTCTTGCATCGCCTATCTCGTGCTGCTGTGCATGGCGCGCTGGCATATTCGCGAGCGCGGCGACAGCATCGTCGCCACCAGCCGCGCGCTCGGCATCAATCTCCGACGTCGCAAATTCCGCAAGGACGAGATCGTCGCCGTCGAGCTGCAGCCGAGCCCGGCCGGGCGCACGATGCTCTACGATCTGCAGATCCGCGCGCGCCGCAAGCTGCTGATCATCGGCACGACGCTGCGCGAGGACGGCGCCAGATGGCTGCAGCAATCGGTGCTGGCGATGCTCGAGGCGCGCTGAGGCTCAGCGCGGCCGCGGCGCGGTGCGCGGATCGTTCCACTGGAACAAGATCGGCGAGAGCTGAACGCCGTAATGCGGATCGTCGAGCGTCACCGTGATGGGCTTCTGCTGCGCGTCGACCACCGTCCATTGCTTGAGCTCGAGCGGCTTGTCGCTCAGCACCACCGTCAGGCTGCCGAGATCGGCCTGCTTGGTCTCGGCCATGGCGATGCGCAGCACGCCCGGCGAGCGCTGCAGGCCGGTGACGGTGACGTCGCCGCTCAGCTTGATCTCCGGCCTGAGCAGGAACCAGGCCGGCGTGTCCTTGATGCCGATCTGCGACAGCTGATCAAGTCTCTTGTCATAGTAGTAGACGGTGTCGGCGGTGGCGACGATGAGGATCGGCACGGGATCGTCATAGACGATGCGCATCTTGCCGGGCCGCTGCAGGTAGAGGGTGCCGGACGAGACGCCGCCGTCCTGCGAGAATTGCTGGAAACGCGACTGCAGCGTCTTGATGCTGTTGAGGTATTCCTGGACGCGCTTCAGTTCGTCCAAGTCCTGCGGCGAGAGCTGCGCGGCGCGCGGCGGCGTCGCCGCCCGCGCCGGAAACCTGAGCGCCGCGAGCACGCCCAGGCCGGCCGCCGAGGCCAACAATCGCCGGCGCGGCCAGCGGAGAGGGTCGTCATTTGTCATGGACATTCTACGGTCGGAGGGCGCCATCCGTTCCCTAGCCACGGCGGTCATTGCGAGCGAAGCGAAGCAATCTCCCTCGGGCATTCGCGCCGCTACTTGCGGGAGGTTGCCGCGGCACCCTCCGGGTGGCTCGCAATGACCGCGTAGATGGGTAAGGCAAACCCGCCGCCCTCAATCGATGTTGCGCGCCAGCACTTCGCGCTTGCCGACATGGTTGGCGGCGCTGACCACGCCTTCCGATTCCATGCGCTCGATGATGCGGGCGGCGCGGTTGTAGCCGATCTGCAGGTGGCGCTGCACGAAGCTGGTGGACGCCTTGCGCTCGCGGCACACCAGCGCCACCGCCTGGTCGTAGAGCTGATCGCCCGAGCCGCCGCCCTCGCCGTCGCCGCCGAGGAGGTCGCCGCCTTCCTCCTCGTCGTCCTTGGTGATCTCCTCGACATAGACAGGCTCGCTGCCGTGCTCTTTGAGGAAGCGCACCACACTCTCGACCTCCTGGTCGGAGACGAACGGGCCGTGCACGCGGGTGATGCGGCCGCCGCCCTGCATGTAGAGCATGTCGCCGCGGCCCAGCAGCTGCTCGGCGCCGGCCTCGCCCAGGATGGTGCGGCTGTCGATCTTCGACGTCACCTGGAAGCTGATGCGCGTCGGGAAATTCGCCTTGATGGTGCCGGTGATGACGTCGACCGAGGGGCGCTGGGTCGCCATCACGATGTGGATGCCGGCGGCGCGCGCCATCTGCGCCAGGCGCTGGATCGCCGCCTCGATGTCCTTCCCGGCCATCAGCATGAGGTCGGCCATCTCGTCGACCACGACGATGATGAGCGGCAAGGGCGTGGTGTCGAGCGGCTGCTCCTCGAATACCGGCTGGCCGGTGTCGGCGTCGAAGCCGGTCTGCACGCGGCGCGTCAGGTTCTCGCCCTTGGCCTCGGCCTCGGCGAGGCGCTGATTGTAGCCCTCGATGTTGCGCACGCCGAGCTTGGACATGGCGCGATAGCGGTTCTCCATCTCGCGCACCGTCCATTTGAGCGCGACGACCGCCTTCCTGGGATCGGTCACCACCGGGCACAGGAGATGCGGGATGCCGTCATAGACCGAGAGCTCCAGCATTTTGGGGTCGATCATGATGAAGCGGCACTGCTCGGGCGGCATGCGGTAGAGCACCGAGAGGATCATGGTGTTGATGCCGACCGACTTGCCCGAGCCGGTCGTGCCTGCGATCAAGAGATGCGGCATGCGCGCGAGATCGGCGATGACCGGCGCGCCGCCGATGTCCTTGCCGAGCACCAGCGTGAGGCGCGCCGCGGTCCGCTCATAGGCGTCGGCCGACAGCAGCTCGCGCAGATGGACGGTCTCCGCCTTGGCATTGGGCAGCTCGATGCCGATGACGTTGCGCCCGGGAATGACCGCGACGCGCGCCGAGATGGCGCTCATCGAGCGCGCGATGTCGTCGGCAAGTCCGATGATGCGCGACGCCTTGATGCCCGGCGCCGGCTCCAGCTCGTAGAGCGTGACGACCGGCCCCGGCCGCACCTTCACGATCTGGCCGCGGATGCCGAAATCGTCGAGCACGGTCTCGAGCAGGCGGGCGTTCTGCTGCAGCCCTTCCTCGTTGATGGTCATGAACTTGGCGGGCGGCGGCGCGGCCAAGAGGTCGAGCGGCGGCAGCAGGTGGCGGTCGGCGGGACCGAGATCGAGCGTCGTCTGGCGCGACGGCTCCTTGCGCTTGCCTTGCTTGGGCGCCACCACCGGGACGGTCTGACGCCG
>Ga0134125_10006985_pt1 | contig 12754 bp, 13 predicted proteins | sample KB31751_FD_96464 | JGI IMG/M metagenome (GOLD analysis project Ga0134125, IMG submission 96464) | Terrestrial soil microbial communities with excess Nitrogen fertilizer from Kellogg Biological Station, Michigan, USA - KB3-175-1 | ecosystem: Environmental > Terrestrial > Soil > Unclassified ... | reverse complement strand
CTGCCTCCGCGAGGGCATCGTCGACAATGCCGACGTGGTCGACGGCGCCATGATCTTCGGCACGGGCTATGCACCGTTTCGCGGTGGCCCTTTGAACTACGCGCGTACGCGCGGCATCGAGGATGTCATAGCTGCCTTGCGCGCGCTTACACAAAAATTCGGCGGCCGCTTCGCGCCTGATGCGGGCTGGGAGACTTTCGAATGACGGATACCCAAGTGCAGAAGCCGCTGAATGCCGCCACAGAGCCCGGCGGCGACCTCTGCATCCGCACGCTGGCGATGCCCGCCGACACCAACGCCAATGGCGATATTTTCGGCGGCTGGCTCTTGAGCCAGATGGATGTCGGCGGCGGCGTGTTTGCCTCCAAGATCACAAAATCGCGCACGGTTACCGTTGCGATCGAGGCGATGAATTTCCGGAAGCCGGTCTATGTCGGCGATCTCGTCTCCGTGCATGCGACACTCGTGCGCGTCGGGCGCACCTCGATCACCGTGCATCTCGAAGCCTGGGTGCTCAGGCGCAAGGAGTCGCGCTCCATTCTCGTCACTGACGGCAACTTCACCTACGTCGCGATCGACGACCATGGTCGTCCGCAGGTGGTGCAGTGCACGGAGCAGCCAAGCGCGACATAAGTGTCGCTGTGATGGCAGTGCAGCGACGCTTTTGCGAACTCCAAGCATGTTAATCGTCGTGTCGGCCCGTCGTTGTATGGGAACGAAACCACCTCGAATCGGTTATATGGCCTCTATAGGGGATTTGAGAGCGGCAATGTCCGATCGCTACATTATCGAGGTCGGATCGCAGCAGGCGGGAATCGTCGTGCGTGGTCCGGAAGGCTATCGTTTCTTCGCAGCTTCCCAACGCTTCCAGCAGCTCGAAGGCCGAATCTTCCGCAACGCGCGCGAAGCCGAGCGTGCCGCCGCGCGGCTGCTCGAGGCGGCGTAGGGATTACCGGCTGCTTTGCGCGTCCCTTGCGACGCCACTCTACAATCTTGACACCGTCACTAATCTTGACACCGCTATTCCGGGACGCGCGTGAGCGCGAACTCTGATGTGCACGTCAGAGAATCTCGAGATACCGTATTCGCGTCGGAACCTGTCATCGGGTCGTCTTCGCGCGGACGCGTTGGAGGCGCTCCGGAATGATGGCGCGTGGTTGACCCGGCTGACAAACCGCCGTTACCTTGAGCCGCGCAACCGCGACAATGTGATGCTGTGACCGGCCTGAGCCACCGCCAATCGGAAATCCTCAACCTTGCCCGCGCCTCCGGCCGGATCATGGTGGAGGATCTCGCGCGCCGCTTCGAAGTGTCGGCGCAGACCATCCGCAAGGACCTCAACGATCTCTGCGAGCAGCGCGCGCTGATGCGTATCCATGGCGGCGCCATCATCGCGTCCGGCGTCGAGAACCTCGCATATGAGGCGCGCCGCTTTGTCGCGGCGGAGGAGAAGAAGGCGATCGGCGCCGCCGCCGCGGCGCTGATCCCCAACGGCTGCTCGCTTTTCATCAACATCGGCACCACCACCGAGGAAGTTGCGAGCGCGCTCGCCTCGCATGAGGACCTGCTCGTCATTACCAACAACCTCAACGTCGCGATGCTGCTGTATCGTCATCCGCGCATGGAGGTGATCGTGGCGGGTGGGGCAGTGCGGCGCGCCGATGGTGCCGTGGTCGGCTCGACCGCGACGCAACTGATCGGCCAATTCAAGGTCGACTACGCCATCATCGGGGCATCAGCGATCGACGAGGAGGGCGCGCTGCTCGACTTCGATTATCGCGAGGTGCAGGTGGCGCAGGCGATCATCGCGAATGCGCGCAGCGTGATCCTGGTCGCCGATTCCACCAAGTTCACCCGCAGCGCGCCGGTGCGCATCGCCCATATCAGCCAGATCCAGACTTTCGTCACCGACCAGGCGCTCCCCGCAGAACTTGCCAATATTTGCCATTCCCGCGGCATCCAGGTGATCGAGACGATGCCAAAGCGTGCCGGCGATATCGAGGAGACGGCGGCGGAGCCGGCCAACGAAGGCGCCCCCATCCCCTTCCGCCACGCCTGACCTTCCCTCTCGCGGCTTTCGCCTTAGACCGCAATGCTCTCGCATTGGCAGCATTAAACCCCGCTTGCTTTCGTTTCAATTGTGATTTAGGCAGAAAGCGAAAGCGAAATCGCCGAAATGAAAGGCGAGCGCCCCGGGGACACTTCTTTGGATCAAATTTTTGACCTCGCGATCATCGGTGGCGGGATCAATGGCTGCGGCATCGCCCGCGACGCCGCGGGGCGCGGCAACGCTGTTTTCCTCTGTGAGATGAACGACTTGGCGAGTGGGACGTCGTCCTGGTCGACCAAGCTCGTGCATGGCGGCTTGCGTTATCTCGAATATTACGAGTTTCGCCTGGTGCACGAGGCGCTGGTCGAGCGCGAAACCCTCTGGGGGATCGCGCCTCACATCATCCGCCCCCTGCGGTTCGTCTTGCCGCATCATGCCGGCTTGCGTCCGGCCTGGCTGCTGCGACTGGGGCTTTTCCTCTACGACCACATTGGCGGGCGCGTGCTGCTGCCGCCGACGCGTTCGGTCGATCTTGCCAAGGATGCCGTCGGCCGGCCCCTGATCCCGGGTCGCTACAGCCGCGGTTTCGAATATTCTGATTGCTTTGTCGACGACGCCCGACTGGTGGTGCTGTCGGCGCGCGACGCTGCCGATCGGGGCGCCGAAATCCATACGCGCACCTGCGCAACCGAGATCCGCCAGCAGGACGGCGTCTGGCAGGTCACGGTGGAAAGCGCGCTGACAGGCGTGCGGTCGATGATCCGGGCTCGCGCGCTGGTGAATGCCGGGGGCCCCTGGGTGGAACAGGTGCTGGCGCGAGGGGCCGGCGTCAATTCGCGCGCCAAGGTGCGGCTGGTGCAGGGCTCGCACATCGTGGTCAAAAGGCTCTATGAGCACGACCGCGCCTACATCTTCCAGAATGCTGACGGCCGCATCGTCTTCACCATTCCCTATCAGGACGATTTCACCCTGATCGGCACCACCGATCGCGACTATGACGGGGACCCTGCCAAGGTGAAGGCGACGAGCGAAGAGATCAAATATCTCTGCGATTCCGTCAGCGAATATCTGGCGAAGCCGGTGAAGCCCGAAGACGTGGTCTGGAGCTATGCCGGCGTCCGCCCGCTCTATGACGACGGCGCGAGCGAGGCCAAGGCCGCGACCCGCGACTATGTATTCGAGCTCGATACGGTAGGCGGCGCGCCGCTGCTTTCGATCTATGGCGGCAAGATCACGACCTATCGTCGGCTCGCCGAAGAGGCGCTGGAGCGGCTCGATCCCTTTTTGCGCAACGCCAAGGCGCGCGCGGGCTGGACCGCGAAATCGCCGCTGCCCGGCGGCGACATGGACGTTTCCGCGGTGCCTGCGCTGACCGCCAAGCTCGCGCGCGATTATCCCTTCCTCGCCCGCGACCACGCCAACCGGCTCGCGCATGCGTATGGCACCCGCGCTACGCACATGCTCGGCAATGCCAAATCGGCCTCTGATCTCGGCATCTCCTTCGGCGCCACACTGACGGAGCGCGAGGTCAGATATCTGATGGCCTCGGAGTGGGCGATGACCGCCGACGACATCGTCTGGCGCCGCTCCAAGCTGGGCCTACGGATGTCGCCTTCGGAAATCGCGGCGCTTGACGAGTGGATCGCGACGAACGGCGCGCCCGGCGTGACGCCTTGAGAGAGCCTACTCCGCCGCTTCCGTCTCGAGCGTCGGATAGTCCGTATAGCCCTTGGCGCCGCCACCATAGAACGTCGCCTTGTCCCACGGATTGAGCGGCGCGCCGCGCTTCAAGCGTTCGACCAGATCGGGGTTCGAGATGAACGGCTTGCCGAATGCGATCAGGTCGGCCGCGCCCGCCGACAGCATCTTGGTTGCGAGCTCGAAATCGTAAGCGTTGTTGGCGACATAGGCGCCACTGAAACGCTTGCGCAGGGAAGCATAGTCGAACGGCGCGATGTCGCGCGGTCCGCCGGTCGCACCTTCGATGACATGGATGTAGACGAGCTTCAGCGCATTGAGCTGATCCACGATATAGTCGAACAAGGGTTGCGGGTTGGAGTCGGAGACATCGTTGGCGGGCGTCACCGGGGAGATGCGGATGCCGGTGCGCTCGGCGCCGAGCTCGGCGCTGACCGCCTTGGAGACTTCCAGCATCAGCCGCGCGCGGTTCTCGATCGCTCCGCCATAGGCATCGGTGCGCTTGTTGGTGCCGTCCTTGGCAAACTGATCGAGCAGGTAGCCGTTGGCGCCGTGAATCTCGACGCCGTCGAACCCGGCGTCACGCGCGTTGGCCGCGGCGCGCTTGAAATCATCGATGATGGCAGGAATTTCGGAGAGCTCGAGCGCGCGCGGCTCGGAGACGTCGGCGAAGTTGCCGCCCACGAAGGTCTTGGTCTTGGCGCGGATCGCGGAAGGCGCCACCGGCTTGCCGCCGCCCGGCTGCAGCAAGGTGTGGGAGATGCGCCCGACGTGCCAAAGCTGGATGAAGATGCGTCCCCCCCGCTCATGCACGCGATCGGTGACCTTGCGCCAACCGGCAACTTGCTCTTTTGAGTAGATGCCGGGGGTATCTTGATAACCCTGACCCTGGTGCGACACCTGGCTTGCTTCGGTGACCAAGAGCCCGGCGGAGGCACGCTGGCCGTAATAATCGACCGCGAGCGGGCTCGGCGCCATGCCGGGGGGCACCGCGCGATTGCGCGTCAGGGGCGCCATCACCAGGCGGTTCGGCAGTGTGATTGGGCCAAGCTTGAACGGCTCAAACAATTTGGTCGGCGTGCTCATGGGATGTCCGAGTGAAGTTTCAGGTCAGGAACAAGTGGGCATTGCAACAAACCGCGCAATGCCGCGAGCCATTCCGTTCGTGCAGACGAGCCGCGCGGAGCTCCGTTTAGGAGAATGCATTCGGATTTCAAATTAGCACGAAATACAAGCGTCGCGAGGATGCCCTGAGTCGATGCTATTTTTCTCGTCATTCCGGGGCGATGCGACAGCATCGACCCCGGACTCTCGAGATTCTCAGATGTGTAATTGCACATCAGAGTTCGGCTCTATCGAGCCGCCCGGAATGACGGCCCGGATTACCGTATCGGCAATGCAGCCGCAGCCGGCTGCGGGCGGAGGCCGCCACGCATTTGTGCCAACAATTCGGCCGTCGGCCAGGAATCCGCAGGCAGGCCGTACTTGATCTGCATCGCCTTGATAGCGCTGCGGCTCTGTTGGCCGAGTACGCCGTCGATCTTGCCGACGTCGAAGCCCGCGCGGACCAGAAGCTGCTGCAATTCCTTGATCTCGTTGAACGGCAGCTGTGCCACATGAGCGGTCGGCTTGCGCATCGGCGGGGCGCCCGCGATGCGGGTCGCAAGATAGGCGGCGGTGGTGGAATAGATCAGCGAATTATTCCATTGCGTGTAAGCCGCGAAGTTCGGATAGGCCAGAAACGCAGGACCGGACCGCCCCATCGGCAGCAACACCGAGGCGGGCAGCTGATCATTGGGCAGCGGCCGTCCGTTCGGATAGGTCACGCCCAGTGCAATCAATTTCGAGCGCGGCAGTTGGATGGTGAGGTCGGCCTTGTCCCAGGGAAAATCGGCCGGCAGGCGCACCTCCTCGAGCCACGGCTCGCCGCGGCGCCATTTCAAGCCATTGGCGATGTAATTGGCGGTCGAACCGATCACATCAGGCGCGCTGCGCAGCAGGTTGCGCCGGCCATCGTCGTCGTAATCGACGGCATAGGCGAGATAACGTGTGGGCAGAAATTGCGTCTGTCCCAATTCGCCCGCCCAAGAGCCGATCATCTCGGAAGGCGATAGATCGCCGCGATCGATGATCTTCAGCGCCGCGATCGTTTCGTCCTGGAAACGCTCGGAGCGGCGACAGTCATAAGCGAGCGACACCAGTGAGGGCAGCACCGGCAGGTTGCCCATGTTGGCGCCGAAATCGCTTTCCAGCCCCCAGAATGCGGCGATCACGGCCGGCGGCACGCCATACTCCTTTTGCGCGCGCGCGAACGGCGCGGCATATGTCCTGATATGCGCCTGGCCCTGCTGCATGCGGTAAGGAGCGGCCATGCGGGCCGCGAACTCGGTGAAGATCTGGCCAAACACGCGCTGGCCGCGGTCGCGGTTGACGATGCCCTGGCTGTAGGTGAGGTAGGGCGAGGCTTCGGCAATCGCGCGCTGCGAGACGCCTTCGGTCACCGCCCGCTGCTTCAACTCGCTCAAGAACTTCGCAAAGCTCGCGCCATTGTGGCACGAGGCCGCTCGCCAAGGCGTCGGGGCAGGCCTGGCCCGCGCCGCAGGCCTGGGCGACACGGAAAATGATTGCTGCGCGGATGCCGGCGGTGACAGCATCAAGAACGCCGCAATCGTTGCAATTGCGGTTCGGAATCCGAGCGAAGAAATCAGCATTGAGGGCCGGGCTCGCACAAAGAGTGGGAGCTTCCCGAATACCCGAACGAGCGCGAAAAGGAAATATTTCGCTTGCCCCGCAAAACCGGGTTTGGTGTCCCGTTCGAGGGATGCATCGGCTGCCCGAAGAGCCATCCGCCGCAGCCAGAACGACGCGGCGCTGCGCGTGTTCATCAGTTGCGGGCGTCGCCGCGCAGTCAGATTCTCAAGTGCTCTTTTTCAATCATTAACCACCGCACAAGCGCTGTGTGGCGATCCACGGTTTCGCCTTCTAGTAGTAGGAAGCGCGATTTCTCATCACGGTAATGTTTCTGAATCTCCCTTCATGGGCAATGTTTCTGAGATGTTGATAGACGGCGAGTATGTCGTGTGGTTTCGGACTCCGCGTGGCGAAGGCACGGCAAGGGTGTGTCTTGCGAACGGCAAGCTTTCGGGCCGCGACAGCTTTTTCAGCTACAGCGGCTCTTACGAAATCGAGGGCGACCGCTTCACGGCCACATTGACGACCCGGCGCCATGCCGACGGACCAACGACGGTGTTTGGCGTCGACGAGGTCGAGGTGGAGCTGACCGGCACCATCAAAGGCACGATCGCCTGGTGCCGTGGCATGTCCGAACAGGCGCCGGGGCTGCCTTTCGAAGCCACGCTGTTCCTTAGCCAGGAGGCGCCGCCGGTGCCCGAAGTGAAGCGGCCAACGACCGGCAAGGTCGCGAAGCTGCCGAACATGATGGGCGGACGCTCCGGCGTTCGAAATCCGGTTATCTCCGGACGCTGATCAACGAAGGCGATCCGCGGCACGAATGGTACGCATTCGCGGCGCCGTACATTTGCGAGAATTCAGGAACCGCCCCCGCGATCCGCGTGTTGGAAAAGGAAATCGGCGCGTCCAGGGCCGGCTTTTGCGAAATCCTGCTCGAGACAGGAGAGCGCGATGGAACGCATGCTTCTCCCCATCATGATCCTTCTCGGCGTCACAGCGGCTCACGCTCAGACCGGCGTGCAAACCAATGGCGCGTTGAACGCTTCGGGAACCGGCGCCGCACCGTGCACGACGTCGGGCCTGTCGGTCGGCGGCACCGCGGGGGCGGCTACTGCTTTGAGCGGATGCGCGAACGATCAGTTGAACGTGCCTGTCACGTCGACACTGCCTGCGCCAGCGTCGGGATCGACACTGAATGCAGGGACCAACACCGCGGCAACCGGCCGGCCCGGCGCGTCCGGCTCGATCAGCGCACCTGCCGCGACGAATCCCCAAGCCCCGCTGCAATTGCCGGGTGAAGCCTCCAACAATGCGGCGCAGACGTCGAGCGGCACGGCCTCAGCGGCCGTCGGCGCATCGGCCGCGGGCGGGATGTCGTCCGGCACGCTCTGTGGGCCAACGATTGCGACGAACACCGGCGTCTCCAATCCTGCAGGCCTGTTCGGCGGCGCCTCGCCCGGCGGATGTTGATCCAAGCATGGTCCAGACGCGCAGTACCGCGTTATCGCAGAGCGGACAACAGTTTTCCCAGCGACAAACGCGAAGCGTTTGCGCGGAGATCACGCTCAAGAATTGGAGTGATGACGTTTCAAAGAAACACCATCATGGAGCGGCCGCACCGTCCGCTGCCGTCATGTCGGCTTCCGACATGGCGACCGGCGTGCCGTTCGGCATTTCCGGATCGAATCCGAACATGCCGACCAGGAATTTGTAGTAGTCCGGCATTTTCTCCTTCAGCGCGTCGCGGGTGAAGGGCTCGTGCGCCGCGTCCTTGCCGGCCAGGAAAATGCTAGCCGTGACTGCAAAGAATTCCTTGTGGTTCATCAAGGCATAGGCCTTCTTCGGCAGCAGGTTCTTCGACTTGGCTTGCGCGTAGAATGCCTTGATGCCGATATTGTCAAAGCCCATCGGCAAGAGCCGCGCATGGTAGGCGTGCAGGAACTCGTGCAGCAGCACGGGGTCCTTTGCATAGGTCATCATGTACGGACGCACCATGATCACCCCAAGTCCGGAATCGGCGGCGAGTTCGATCGGGTCCGGGTTGGTCCATTGCCGCTTCGCGGGATCCCATACCGTGACGTTGAACGTGCCGTGGCGTTCCCGATCCGGCACGACCGAGCCGTAGCATGCCCAGGCGACGCCCAGCCCCAAGCAATCGGTCTCGCTCGCCACGATCGGGATCGAATGGAAGAACTTCAGGACCGTGGGGCTCAGGCCGGAGTTTTCGACCATGTCGATCTGGCGCCTCAGATTGTCGACGATCGCGGCGCTGTCCTTGCGGTCCGCATCCTGCGACAGGTCGAAGGAGTAGCCGCGATAATGATCAAAGTGCCCCGAGGGCGCGGAAGCGGACCCGGCACCGTCGCCGGGCTCGACATGAAGCACGAGCGGGTTCGCAAACGCCCCCGTCGTACCGAGCACAAAAGCGAAGATGACCGGAAAGGCCAGTGCAGCGCGCATGATTTTCCCCTGCTGTCGAAAATCGTCGGCCGCTCAAACCGAAGGCGCCGATCAATTGGAAACGAGCGGGAAACAGCTTATGCGATCGGCGTTGCATCCCCGTTAATCGGAGCCGGACAAGCGTTTTTGCGTCGTTATGGGGCGGTTAACCAAGCGGGAGCATCCGGTCAGGATCGCATTTTCGCCCATTCGCCGACGACGCGATGCAGGTCGGAAAGATGGTCGCGCAGCTGATCGAGCGCAAAGCCGGTCGCGAAAAAGCGCTCCACCGCTTCGCTTGCCATTGTGCGCGTCAGCCCGTCGCGCCGCACCGCGCCGAAGGCATCGGTGTAGGCCTTGAAGGCGGCATCGACCGCCTCGATCGGCGGCGGGGCTGAGAGATCGCGCAAAGCCGTGCCGGCCTCGCAAAGGAAATCGGCCGAGGCGGCTGCGATCGCCCGCAGCGACGGCGCGAGCCGTTGCACCACCTCCGCGGACGGCTCGCAGCTCACGGCACGGCCGAGCATCACGACGTCGTGGCGCAGCCGCAACAGCGTCCGCAATAGCGGCCCGGTGTCGGGCGCCGAGGTGAGGCGCGCCATTCGCTCATGTTCAGCCTCGGCGCCGACGGCGTTGAGCCGCGCGAGTGCTGCGCCGATTCCGTCTTGTATGCGGCGCAGACGCTGGTCATCGGGCGCGTGTGTCGGCTGCTGCAGCAGCGCGGTCAGCGCGTCGGCGATAAGTCGGAGCATCTGGGCGGCGGCATCGGTCGTTATTTGATGTCCGCGCGAGGGCCAGACCAGAACCGAGATCAAAAAGCCGGTGGCGCCGCCGACCGCGACTTCGAGCACACGATCGATCGCTGATCCGGCGGGGCTGACATGCTGCATGGCCGGCACCAGCAGCACGATCACGGCCGTCACCGGCAGCACGTTGAAATTGGTCCGGAACGAGGCGATCAGCGCCAGCGGGGCCACGGCGAAGGCCAGCACGCCGAGCAGCGCCCATTCGCTCTCGTGCGGAATCAGGATCGCCAGCGCGCCGCCATAGGCGACCCCGAGTAATGTGCCCAGGAGATAGTCGGTCGCGACTTTCAGCGAGCGGCCGACACTCATTTGCGTGACGATCAGCGCGGTCAGCACCGCCCAGAGCGGCAGCCGCAAATGCAGCACCTGCGCCACCAGGTAAGCCGCGAGCGCGGCCAGCGTCACGCGCAGCGCCAGGATGAGCTGCAGGCGGTGGCGATAGGCCAGCGCGCGGCCGTGCCTCAGGAGCTTTTGAATGCGCTTGGGGTCGAGCGGCATCGGTCGGCGCTTTGCTTTTGAACAAAGGCCGATTTAACCCTTCACTTTCGAAAAAGCCAATTTGGCCGGCCAGATTTGGCCTGCGGATGCCGCAAGCGCCAGCAGCGGAAGCAAATGCGGATCACTCCGCGGCTTGCGGCGACCGGCGGGCCACGCCCTTCACGGCCTCCAGCCCTCTCGGGAAGCCGCTACGGTCGGCGTAGGAGCGGCGGCTGCGGCTTGGACGTTGCTGCGCCCGGGCGTCCTGCGCGGCGATGTAATCAAGCACCGCGATGCCGCCGATCATCAGGAGCGACAATGCGACGTTGGCCTTGCGCCGATTGCTGAGCCGTAGCCCCGGCAGAAGAGCCGCGATGTCAAGCCCGTCGCCGGCGACGCGGCTCCACAGTCCGGCCTTCTTGTCGACGGACAGCGCCATCACGCCGCTGGATATCTCGCGCAAACCGAAGGCGCGCACCAGAGGCTCCCGACCGTGCATGCCGAGCGCGCGGGTGATGCGGCGGGGCGCCATCAGCTCGATGGTGCCAAGGCCTATGCTGAACCAGCCCAGCGCGCGGGCGAGCCGGTCGGTTGACGTGAGCGAACTCGGACCCGAGCGAATGATCTTTGGGTCGCCTTCGGACCTCACGAAATTGGAGAGATAGTAGATTCCTGTGCTCATGCTGTTCGTCTCGACGCTTACGGCCTCAGCATCACCTTCACGCAGCTGTCCTGCTTGTCTCGGAACATCCGATACATTTCCGGTCCCTGGTCCAGCGGCGCGGTGTGGGTGATCACGAAGGAGGGATCGATCTGGCCCTCCTCGATGCGGTGGACCAGCTCGCCGGCCCAGCGATGAACGTGGGTTTGTCCCGTGCGCATGGTCAGGCCCTTGTTCATGAAGGCGCCCATCGGGATATGGTCGGAAAAGCCGCTGTAGACGCCGGGAACGGAGATGATGCCGCCGGGTCGGCAGACGTAAATGATCTCACGCAGCGCGTGGGGCCGGTCGCTCTCCATCATCACCATCTGCTTGGCGCGGTCGAGCAGTGTGTCCGGCTGGCCGATATTGATATGCGCTTCCATGCCGGTGGCATCGATGCATTTCTCCGGGCCCTTATTGTCGGTGAGCTCGTTGAGCCGTTCCACCACGCTCTCTTCCTTGAAATTGATGGTGGTTGCACCGGCGGCTTCCGCCATCGCGAGCCGCTCGGGAATACAGTCGATCGCGACCACCTGCTTCGCACCGAGCAGGATCGCGCTGCGGATCGACATCTGGCCCACGGGGCCGCAGCCCCATACGGCGACGGTATCGGTGGGCTCGATGTCGCAATGGACGGCCGCCTGCCAGCCGGTCGGGAAGATGTCGCCGAGCATCACCGCCTGTTCGTCGGAAATGCTGTCGGGGATCTTGATGTGTGTGGTATCCGCAAAGGGCACGCGCAGATATTCCGCCTGGCCTCCGGGATAGCCGCCGGTGATATGGGTGTAGCCGAACAGCCCGGCCGTGGCGTGGCCGAAGACCTTGTCGGCGACCTGCTTGTTGCGGTTGGTGGTCTCGCAGACCGAATAATTCCCGCGCTTGCACTGCTCGCATTCGCCGCAAATGATCGTGAAGGGCACCACCACGCGGTCACCTTTGCTCAGCTTGCCGTTGACGCCGGAACCCACTTCGACGACCTCGCCCATCATTTCATGACCCATGATGTCGCCGGGCATCATGGCGGGAATGTAGTTGTGAAACAGGTGCAGGTCCGAGCCGCAAATGGCGCAGCCCTTCACCTTCACGATGGCGTCTCGTTCATGCTCGATTTCGGGATCGGTGACGGTGTCGCAACGGATGTCCTCCTTGCCATGCCAAACCAGCGCTTTCATGCGAGCCTCCGGGGAGAACCTTCATGCAGGCAAGTCCGAGCGTTGACGAAGGTTGCTAGCCCGCCGCGCGATTTTCAATAGGAGGGACGGTGCAGCCGAGCGGCGAGCTCAGGAGGCCGCTCTGTTTTTTTCCGGATGATTGCGCGCGAGCCGGGAGTGGCGTGCTTTCTGCCGGGTCTTCTCGCGCCGGTGCATTGCCGGATCGCGGCCGGCGAGCGTCTTGATACTCTTCGGCGTGCGCCGTGCGGCGGGATGCATTTTCCTTCACGTTCGGGTTTGCTATGGGTCCGCGTGCCATCGCGTGCCATGGAGGCTCGGATTTCGGTATCGGCTGCAGAGAGAGCCGAACCGTCGGCGGATCGGTGTTCCGATTTTAACACCGAGGCATGCGGGAGCTTGCGTTACGTACCGGGCGAGCCGGCCGTGGCACGGAACTCGCTAGCGCGCGACCTCCGCCTTCGACACCACGATCTCCGTGATCAAGCCGTCGCGGCTGAACGGCCGCAGCCGCTGCCCGACATCGGCCAGCATCGCATCCGGGCTCAAGCCGAAATCCGGCGGCGAACGTTTTGTTTGCCGCTTGTCATCCGCAAGATCTGTACATGAAGACCGGCGTCCAACGACTGCACGTCGCGGATGTGCCTGGCGCTTTCAAATCCATGCATTCCGGTTTGCCACTGCAGACCGACAATCGCACCCTTGGTCGGCTGCAGCAGCG
>Ga0134125_10006984_pt1 | contig 12757 bp, 11 predicted proteins | sample KB31751_FD_96464 | JGI IMG/M metagenome (GOLD analysis project Ga0134125, IMG submission 96464) | Terrestrial soil microbial communities with excess Nitrogen fertilizer from Kellogg Biological Station, Michigan, USA - KB3-175-1 | ecosystem: Environmental > Terrestrial > Soil > Unclassified ... | reverse complement strand
AGATAGTTCCATAGGGCAGCGCACACCTTTGGGTATGTAGCAGAAAGAACCATCGCTGAATACCGCAGTGTTAAGCGCTGAAAAATAGTTATCGGTAATAGGCACTACCGAACCCATGTATTTCTTAATAAGCTCAGGGTGTTCTTTCACCGCTTCGCTGAAGGAACAGAATATAATTCCGAGCTCAGAGAGCTTTTCTTTAAATGTTGTCTTTACAGATACACTATCTATTACTGCATCGACAGCCACACCACTAAGGCGCATTTGCTCCTGCAGCGATATACCCAGTTTTTCAAAAGTGCGCAGTAATTCAGGGTCAACCTCATCGAGGCTGTTCAACACCTTCTTTTGCTTAGGCGCTGAATAATAGCTTATAGACTGGTAATCGATATGAGGGTAATGAAGATGTGCCCAGTGCGGTTCCTTCATGGCCTGCCATTGGCGGAAAGCCTTCAGCCTCCATTCCAGCATAAACTCAGGCTCTTCCTTCTTGGCAGAAATGAAGCGTATAGTTTCTTCATTCAGCCCCGGGGGCAGAGTGTCGGAGTCAATATTGCTGGTGAAGCCATATTTGTACTCGCTTGAGGTAACTTCCTCTAATATTTTATCTGAATCTGACATTTTTCAATTGTAAGTTGTAAATTGTTAATTGCAAATGACGCATGAACTATTAATTGAGCATTAACAATTAACCATTTACAATTAAGTTACACTGCAAAGCTGTCGCCACAACTGCAGGTACGGCTGGCGTTAGGGTTATTAAATGCGAACCCTTTACCATTAAGGCCTCCGCTATAGTCGAGCTCGGTGCCTACCAGGTATAAAAAGCTTTTACGGTCTACCACTAGCTTAACTCCCTTATCTTCAAATACTTTGTCTTCAGGGTTAAGGTGGCTATCGAACAACATTTTATATGAAAGGCCTGAGCATCCGCCGCTTTCTACGCCAACGCGTACAAAACTATCGGCGGGAGCGTTTGCTTCCTTCATCAGGACAGCCAGTTTTTCTTTTGCACTTTCCGATACGGTTATCATAATTTCGGTCATATTTGATTAAGCCTACAAATTTACGAAATTATCGGGACTTTGGGGGTGAAAATTGTCACAGTAGTGTAAGGGAGCAGGAGGTCTTAAAATGTATTGATAATCAATATTTTAATATCCTCTATACGGCACAAAAATATATTCATTAACAGAAACAATCTTTCCATTAAACATACCAGGGGTAAATAGTTTAAGTTTTTCAAATGCAGTAGTAAGACTTTCATATAGACATGTAGCAATGAACTCTCTATTTTTTACACTATCAAGTAGGCCGCGTTTAATGTCATACTTTATTCCATCTGCATTAGTAATGGAAGCTTTACCATTTGTGTTTACAGTGTAGCTTACATAAATGCTATTTGCATAATGGTCGAATTTTCTTCTAAATGATGTGTCAATAGAGGTATTCACTTGAGTAGAGACTTCGTCCATTCCTTTTGGGTATACGGGTAATTTATAATGCGCATTATCAAATGTTTGCATATATTTTATTGAATCGTACATGTCTCTTGCTAAAACAAGATTAGCAACGAAAAAGTGCATTTGATTGTATAGGGTAGAGCTCTTGAAGTATCCAATATCTGCAAGGCTGGCAATATTGTACAAAAAGCAGAAAACTGCTCTGAGCTTTTTGGGTGCAAACCGTCCATAATCACTCACATTAAATTTCGATCCATTTGTGAAGGTTATAGCTAACGCCTCAGTTGACATATCTGTTGCCCCACGTTGGTAATTATTCCCTAAAGATTGCCAATTACATTTTGAGAGAAGACGATTTAACCAAAGTAAAAATGACTTTCTACAGAATCCCTGCTGTAAGGTTGTTAAATGTGTATACCCTTCCCCTATATAAAGGAAAGATGAACTACTATCGATATCCATAGAACGTACCGGGCAAGTGCCGAAACAGGCACTTGAAGAATAGCTTATTGTTGTAAATGGTGCATGTAGATTAGGAAGTTTATCAGGACGTACAAAACTCATAGTATCTTCTTTTGCTTTCATGTCGTTCCTATCAATGATTCCAATGCGTAGCAAAGTATCGTTCAATGTTATTATATTGTATTCTACTTTGTAGCTATTCCCACGCGATGTAACACTTATAACTAATTCATTGCCCTTAATAATATATGGGCAAAATTCTCCGTGCCACGGGTGAAAACATGTAACATTATTAAATATGAATATGCTTCCATCTTCTGAAAACCATATGCCCTTTAGTTTCTCTTTAATGATTTGAGAATTACCAATAAACGGCGCAAGAAAGCAAAAGAGAAAAGCAATAAACGGTGCGCGATTCAGAAATCTCATTGCGGTGGATTTACTGAATAAAGATAGGAAAAAAATGCGATGCTGAAACAAGTTCAGTATGACAAAGCCTCCCCTTCGGGGAGGTTGGAGGGGCTTTACCTCACCACCGTCAGCTTCTTCACCACTGTTCCATCGGCATTTGAAATTTCTACAAAGTAGAAACCACTCATAAGTTGCGATATGTTTATGTTGTACTGGTCAACTTCAGCTGGAACTTTGCATTCGTAAACCAGTTGGCCAATTGCTGAGTAAACCCGCACATCTTTTTCTTTCTTCGATGCGCTAAGGGAAGTAAGAGTAAAATTGCTTGTTGCCGGGTTAGGGAACATGTCGTAGTCGAGGTTGTCGTTCAGTTCGCCAAATCCTGTTCCATTGTTAACTGTAAAGTTGTAACCGATTGATGTGCCGAAATCAGCTTGGAAATTAAGTAATAAACCGGCAGGCTTTATTTTAGTGAACGACAGCGAGCCATTACCCTGGGCTGCATCGGCCCAGAAAGAAAGCCCTTCCTTATTGGCTGCATCCAATTCAAAATGGTAACAACCAACAGGCAGGTGAACAGTATCGCGATAGGTTGTTGTGTTTGCAAAGCCCGATTTACTGCGAATGGTATTTCCCAATTCATCGGTAAGTGTGTAAGTATATGTGTTACCAACATTGTTTGTAATGAGCCTGATAATAAAGTCGCCCGGTAAAGTAGGTACAATGGTGTACTTGCTTTGCAGTGAATCATTGTCGTGATTCATATCTGTACCTCCATTCGGCTTGCTGATCTTGGCTGCGAAAACATAATTGGTTGTCGTAGTAAGTGGTACCTGCGGTAAGGTTACAAGCGTAGTATCGTCGAATAACAAAGTGCCTGTCCAGTGGTAGGTGCTGGTTGGGTTGCCTACCTGTCCATATATAATATCTAAGCTTGTAAGCGGGGTAGAGCCCGTGTTACGGATAATAACTTTCGGGTTATCGCAAACAGGATTCATGCGGCTGTAAAGCGGATCTGTTGTAGGCGATACAATAGCTTCAAGCGAGGCATCGAGGCTGTAATTTATGGGGCCATAATAAATAAGTGTAGAGCCTATGGTGTATATACTTCCTCCATACGATGAAGGAGTATAAGGGTCCATAGCCATTAAAATGGTATCTACTTGCTTAGGCGTTACATAAGGTGTTAAATCATATAAATAAGGTGTAATCTGTTCACCAGGGCACCAGTTGGCGCGGTCGTATAACCATGTGCCTGCTTGCGGGTAAAGCGGGTTCATCCCGCATTTATCTCTCCACACATAAGTAGTATAATGTTGAGTGCTGTTTACAAGTATATGGTTGTAGTTGGGACAAAACTCTGTGCAGTTATTTACATCTTCGCCATGGCCTGTTTGCAAAACGCGCAAGCGCACACCATACGCATTGCTGTCAATTTTAATAGGACGGGGCACTAAGTAATTTGAAATAGGGTTACCTGTGGCTCCATAGGGGAACGAGCCGGTCCACATAGGGTGAACCATATAAGCTTTGTGCGGAGGAACACCGGTGATCATTTCAAAGTCGCAGGTGGCGGTAAAGCCATCGCTCCAACCGCTGTAGAATACTTCTATCTGTGCCGAGTCGTGCATCAGGCTATTGAAATCGGTTACATCAAACACATAAGGGTGGGTCCAAGTTTTGGCATATGAACCCGCGTAAGGGGTTATCATACGGGCAATTTCATAGCTCTCAATAGAGTCGTACACATGGTAATAGTAATAGAACTTAACATACATAGTTGTATCGGTAGGCACTAATAGCGAATCTATTTTATGCCCCGTGCTATCATAATAATAGTTGTAGTAGTTCGAAGCCCACCATTTAACAGTATCGCTGGGTGTAGTAGGGTGAGTACTGTCTTTATACTGCACAATGGTTAAAACTGTATTCGCAGTTGAATCGGTTTTATGGGTTGTGGTGTCGTAATAGGTTTTGTAGGTAGTATCTTTTTTAATGTAAGCGGTGTCTTTAGTATTTCCATTAACAGTGAACGAAGGAGTCTTTACCAGGTTCGAGTCTTTAATATGGGTGTTATGGTTAAGGTAAATGTCAACGGTATAGTCCCATTGGCTGCAACCACCTGTCGGACAACCAAGGGTGAAATTGAGCAATACCTTACGGTATGAATTGGTATCGGGTGGAAAAGCTGCCATAGTGCTATAAGAACCGTAATAAGCCAGGTGGGTTTTGTTTTGCGCTATTACATGAATAGTATCGGCCTTTTGCCCGAATGAAGAAAGAAAAGCAAAAAGGGAGAGGAGGGTTAAGAGGAGATTAATTTTTTTCATGGGGGATTAAGATTGCTAAAACGGTTTAGTTTATCGTGACAGTAGGTAAAAAATTGCTGATTTTGATAAAAATTGTTGTTGAATGAGACAAAAATATATATTTTTGGCATATAGAATAAAGCGAACATACCTCTTTTTAACGATTTAGGTCTTACCGCTACAGAGTATTAAGTTTATGTAAATAAATGAAACGCGCATCATTAAAGGACATTGCTGAAGCATTAAATGTCTCCAAAACCCTGGTTTCACTGGTGCTTAATAATAAGGCAGACGAATGGGGTATTAGTGAAGAGACCCAGAAGAAAGTCCGCAAAAAAGCAGAGGAACTTAATTACCATCCCAACCAAATGGCACGTGGCTTACGTACGGGTAAGTCGAACATTATTGGCTTGGTGGTGGCCGATATATCGAACCCTTTTTACGCTAAAATTTCACGCAAGGTAGAACATGAGGTGGCTGCCCTTGGCTATCACCTGCTTGTATGCAGTTCCGATGAAGTAGCTGAAAAGGAAGTGAAACTTATTGAGCTGTTGCGCGACCGCCAGCGAGTAGAAGGTATTATAGTTGCTACTACGCAGAACGATGCCGAGCAATTCAACCAGCTTAAAAAGCAACAATATCCGCTTGTGTTCATCGACCGTAAGTTGCCTGATTTCTCGTGCAGCTACGTAGGGGTAGATAACTACCGCGGCGCTTTTGAAATGGTGGAGCACCTGATTAAGATGGGTATGCGTAAAATAGGTATGGTAAATGTATCGCCCATGCACCTTAGCACACTGAACGACCGTGTGGAAGGGTATAAAGATGCCTTGAAAAAACATGGTATTAAGTTCACCAACGACTGGGTACAGTCGGTTATATATGAGGATATTGCAAACACCACCGAGCAGGCTGTAAATAAGTTGCTTGGCCCCGGTTTAGGTATGGAGGCCCTGTTTACAATTAATAATTATGTGGCAGTTAACTGCCTGCAGGCTGTTCATAAAAAGAAACTTCGCATACCCGAAGATGTGGCCATAGTTTGCTTCGACGACCTCGATGCTTTCAAATTCTCGCATCCGCCGCTTTCGGTTGTTGCTCAGCCGCTCGATCAAATTGGCGAAGAATCGGTTAAGTTGCTGATGAAGCAAATTGACGGAAAGAAATTTGCCGTTCAGGAAAAAATATTGCCTACCTCACTTGTTATCCGCGAATCGTGCGGAACATCGCTAAGGAAAGAGGCGAAGTAGACAGGCCCCCTCAACTCCCCCGAAAGGGGAGCTCATGAATTATTCGTATAAGAAACTAGCGTGATACGCAATGTAAAGGCTCGATGCATTGAGCCTCTGCTAAAACCCCTATCTTTGCTTACATGAAATCAACGCAGTTACGTGAAAATGTTCGGATGGCTCTGAGTTCAATACGGAGTCAGTTGCTGCGTACTATGCTAACTATATTAATTATTGCAATTGGAATTTTGGCGCTGGTGGGCATACTTACCGCCATAGATGCTATGAAGGCTGCCATAAATACCAACTTCACCAATATGGGTGCCAATACCTTTACCATACGTAACCACGACGTGAACATACGTATTGGCCATGGAGGTAAAAGACCTAAAGTTTACAGGAATATAAGTTATAACGATGCCACAGATTTTGTTAAGGATTATAATTTTCCGGCAACCGCTTCTGTTTCGCTGGTGGCAACAAGTGTGGCAACACTTAAATACGGAACTGAAAAAACAAACCCGAATGTAGAAATAGATGGCGCGGATGAAAACTATACGTTCACATCGGGTTACCAGCTCGAAAAGGGAAGGAATTTTTCGAAAGATGAAATTAATGGTGGCAGAAAAGTAATTATTGTGGGACAGGATGTTGTGGGCGACCTGTTTAAGAAGCATGAAGACCCCATTGGCAAAGACATTACCATAGGTAACGGTGGCGAGTTTAAAATTATAGGTGTACTGAAATCGAAAGGTAATAGCTTTGGTTTTGGTGGCGACCGCATGTGTATAGTTCCTATAAATGTAGTACGTGCATTCCCCGATCTTGAAAATGAAAGTTACCGCATAAGTGTTTTGGTAAACGACCCCACGCAAATGGATGCCGCTATAAGCGAAGCTACGGGTACGTTCAGGGTAGTGCGTAAAGTAGCACTGGGGCAGGATAATAATTTTGGCATTTCAAAAAGCGATGACCTGGCGAATACTGTTATCGGCCTTATGTCGAAGTTGGCGGCCGGTGTGGTGGTAATAGGTGTAATAACATTGCTCGGCGCCGCCATTGGCTTAATGAATATTATGCTGGTATCGGTTACCGAACGTACAATGGAAATTGGTGTGCGTAAGGCCATTGGCGCGACAAAAACATTTATTCGCAATCAGTTTTTAATTGAAGCAATTGTAATATCGCAACTTGGTGGCTTATTGGGTATAATATTAGGTATAATAGTAGGTAACATGCTGGCGCTGGTAATGGGCGGCAGTTTTATAATACCATGGCAATGGATTATTATGGGTGTGTCGGTATGCTTTGTGGTTGGAGTAATTTCGGGTGTTTACCCTGCAATAAAAGCATCAAGGCTCGACCCTATAGAGGCTCTGCGTTATGAGTAATTTCTTTAAAGAAAGCTACAAGAAATACAATAAATATTTTCCTGCCGATTTGTGGGCTTACCTTATTATGATAATCGTTATCATAATAGCGGCCATATTTATTTTATAAACTGCAGTGCCAGATATAAAATTTCAGATTCCTCATTTCGCTCCGCTACATGCGGAATGACAGCTTTTTTGTGCCTTAATGAGGAAAGGGTAGCGCGGCAAAGCCGCGCTACCTTTTCCTCCCAATTCCCTCATCAATTCCCCAATGTCATTCCGAACGAAGTGCGGAATCTAATCCTTTAATTTTTAGCAGGTCTTATTTTATAACCTTGGTGTTATAGTATTTGCACCATTTTGTAATTCCGCATTTATCGCACATGGGCTTACGTGCCAGGCATACATACCTTCCATGCAATATAAGCCAGTGGTGCGCCAGCGGTATTTTATCTTCCGGAATATGCTTTATCAACTGCTCTTCGGTTTGTAACGGTGTTTTGGCATTGGTGGTTAATCCAATTCGTGCCGCTACACGAAACACATGTGTATCTACCGCCATTTTAGGCTGGTTGTAAACAACAGAGGCTATTACGTTTGCGGTTTTTCTTCCCACACCGGGAATTGTAGTAAGTTCTTCTACAGTTGATGGCACCTCGCCTTTGAATTTCTCCATCAACACCTTAGAACCATTCACAAGATACCCGGCCTTACTGTTTGGGTAGCTTATGCTTTTTATGTATTGAAAAACTTCATCGATGGAAGAGGCTGCCATAGTTTCGGCGTCGGGAAACCTTTTGAAGAGGGCAGGGGTAACCATGTTCACCCGTTTATCGGTGCATTGTGCCGAAAGAACAACGGCAACCATAAGTTCAAACGGGTTACCATAATGCAATTCGGTAGTTGCATTGGGCTGGTTAGCCTCAAAGTATGCTATTACGTGCTTGAAACGTTCCTCTTTGGTCATAACTCTGAAAGCGCAAAGCTACAAAGCTTGACTGAACCAAATGAGGTGTGTCCTTTTTTAGTTGGTTACGTACTCAACAAAATCATTGCCGTCGGCTTTTGGCTCAACATGCAAAGCTTTAGAGTAATTGAGAATATTCTCAATGGTCCTTTGTGAAGGCTCGGCCAGTTTTTTCTTACCTTTCTTTGGCACGGATACGGGCGCAGCTTCTGCTGTTCCCTTGTTGGGATTCAAAGTAGAAATAGTATTTTTTTGCATGGAGCATAAATTAGTTTGGTTATTTATCACTCTTAAAAACGCAATATTATTTTAAATATTGTGCAAGGTATACAAATGGTCGTATAAGTATTGATAATGAGTGTATTAGGAATATTATCAGTAATAAAAAATCCCGGCAACGGCCGGGATTTTCAATTTTAACCCATCAAAAATACTTAGGCTATAAGAGCCACCTGGTGCTCGTCGGCCAACCTGCGGAGGTTTATTAAGGCATAGCGCATACGGCCCAATGCAGTGTTAATGCTAACATTGGTATGGTCGGCTATTTCCTTAAAACTCATATCGTAATAATGGCGAAGGATAACAACTTCACGTTGTTCCTGTGGCAGGTGCTCCACCAGTTTGCGTACATCCTTGCGTATCTGCTTCTTTATGATTGTATCTTCATGCGAAGAATCTTCAATCTTAACCACATCAAATACGTCGGCCACTTTTCCGTCGGGCCTAACAATTCGGCTAATGGTTGAGATACGGCCGTTCTGGCGGAAGTGGTCGATCATAAGGTTATGCGCAATGCGCACTACCCACTGAATGAACTTGCCTTCACCATTGTATTGCTTTTTCTTTAGTGTGCGTATAACCTTAAAAAATGTCTCCTGGAAAATATCCTCGGCAACATCGCGGTTACGTACTACGTTAAGAATGTATGTGAAAACGCGTTTTTTATAACGCTCGAGAAGTTCTGCCATTGCATCTTCTTCTCCACCCTGGTAACGACGAATAAGTTCGTCGTCTTGTACGGACTGCTGCTGCTCCATGTTGTTACTTTTTTAAGGTTAAAAGAGTAGCAGTGTCTATCTATGTGTGTCTGGTTTTTTGGGTGATTATTAAAACAAATATATGTTAATTACTGTTAAAAACCACAATTGGGTGCAATTTTTTTCAGAAGCCAACTTTAAGTGTATTGAAAATCAGCCAATTATAATGATGAATTAGCTTCTTTTCGAAAGCCACTCTTCAGGGTTCTGTTTTGCATTCCCTTTCCAAAGCTCAAGGTGGAGGTCGGTTTTGCCATCATTTTCATTGAAAAGAATAGTACCTATATTCCCTTTGGTTGTTAGCTTATCGCCCGTTTTAACGAATACATCTTTCAGGTTGGCATATACCGTAAAGTACTCTCCATGCTTCACAATCACTATCTTACCTAGCATAGGCATTTCAGTAATCGTGGTTACAGTTCCTTCAAACACAACGCGGGCAATGGCATTTTTGCTGGTTGCAATATCTACGCCATTATTAAATTCTTTAATGTCGGGCATGGCTGGAATAGGTGTGTATTCGCCAAAAGGCTTGTAAATAACGCCTTCAACTACCGGCCAGGGTAAAATACCTTTATTACGTTCAAATGTATTCGACAGCGCTTTTGCCTCGGGTGTAAGTGTTATTTCACTGCCTTTATTGCCATGGCTTGTCTTCTTTACTGTCTGTTTTTTCATTTCCTCGGCAATAACCTTATGAATTTCATCATCAAGTTTCTTGGCTGCTTTTTGTTTTTCCGCTATCTGCTTTTTTAGTTCTTTCTCTTTGCCCTGCAGTTTTGCCAATGCTTTCTGCTGCTCATCTTTTTCTTTCGACAATTCCTTTTTCTGGTCCTCTTCACTGGCGAGCAGTTCTTTTTTCTCATCTTTCTTTTCCTGCAACCGTTCCACCTGGTGGTTCAGGTCGGTTCGCGTTGAATCAATCATTATGGCCTGCTTGTGCCTGTACTGTTCATATTCCTGCAGGTAACGCATGCGCATAACGCCCTTTTCAAAATCGGGCGCTGCAAAAACAAACATCAATTGGTTATAAGAACCCGCGTTTTTATATTCATCATAAATCATGCGGGCATATTCTTTCTTCAAATCTTCAAGCCTGCCGCCCATAACGCCTATTGAATCATTGCCATTATCAATTTGTTCCTGCAGCAATTCTATCTCATTGTTCATGGTTGCAATTATCTCCTCACGCACGCTTATTTTTTTGTTAAGCGTCATAAGCTCAGTAAGGGTCATCTCCTTATTCTTGGTGGTGCTACTAAGCTGTTTGGTAAGCGAGGCAAGTTCCTGCTGCAGTTTCTTCTTTTTCTCCTCAAGCTCTTTTTTGTTTTCCTTCTGCGCAAAAAGAAGAACAGGCATACAAACCAGTACTATGATGCAGACAATCCTATTTATTATAGCGTATGCGGTCATATTTGGGAAGAATGACAAATGGTGCTTCTTCCGAAGTTTTGAAATATACTTTTTTGTATTGCAGATCAATTTTTATTGTTTTCTCGGCCGATATTACATACTGTATATGAGTAGGAAACATGACCGAATCGACCTGTTGAAATTCGCTATAAAACGCATCGAAAATACGGTGGTTTACAAAATCTTCTACACGTATCCTGTTAATATGATAGTCTTTCGGGTCGAACCAGATGAACTGGGCGTCGTTCTTGCTCTTTATGGGTAAATTACGGAAGATAATACGCTTTATTTTCCGCTTTCTTTCAGTACTTAATAGGTAATTCTGTCCGTCGAAATACCCTTTTAGTTTGGAAGTATCGGTATAGAATTCCATATGGGTACCAACCATAACTGCCTGCACCTGTTCAAAATCAATATCATCATCCAGCAGTGAATCTATATAGCCGTAATTGCCTTTGAAATATTTATCGTGAATTTTATCGATAAAAGCAGCCGTGTCCTGGTTAAGAAGCACACGTGCTACTTCAATACCCAGCAAGGGTGAAATGGTCATCCATATAATACTATCCTTTCTTATTCGTGTTACTCCGCTAAATGAAGTGTGTGAACTATCCACATCCATTTCAAGTGAGAAGTGAGCGCTTATCCATTTGTAGCCGAACCTGCGCGATTTCAGCTTTGAAAGCAGGGCAAGTGCATTCTCTTTCTTAAGGCCCGAAGCATTATAGTAAGTGGTTTCCGACGACTGAACCTTACGGACAGGTTTACATGAAACAATAAAAAAAGCAAGTATAGCCAGCCAGAGGAGTTTCTTCATTAACACACTTGTTTCTACTTGTCGTATAGTTGTTTATCGCTTATCTTTTTATCAATCACAGATGACTTCAGTCCAGCGTCTTTGGCTTTTTGCCAATATTCAACAGCCTTGCCTTTATCACCTGTTTTAAATAAAATATCTCCGTAGTGGTCTAGTACGGTAGCATCTTTTGTGCCACCATTTTCCATCGATTTTTCTTCCCATTCTTTAGCTTCGGTATATTTTCCATCGCGGTATAATATCCAGGCGTAAGTGTCCTGGTAGGTGTAATTGTTAACCGAAATTTCATTCGCTTTCTTCGACATCTGTTCAGCCTTGTCGAGCGCTGTATCGCGTTCCGATAGGTAGTAGCTGTAGTTATTCAGCACATTATCATTGGCCGGGTTTATTTTCAAGGCCTGTTCATAAGCAGAATCGGATGCATGGTATCTTTTTAGAGAATTGTAAATATCACCCAGCGTAGCATAGAACTCGGTAAGCATTATATTATCATTCACTACATAATCCACGCCCTTATTCAATGAACTTACAGCTACGTCGTAATTTTTTTGCTGGCTGTTGGCAAGCCCGTTGAACAGGTACGGTTCCGGGCGTTCAGGGAACAACCCCATAGCGCTGTTCGTTACTTTCAATAAGTCAGCATAGTCATTAATCTGTAAGTCCATGCTCATAACCTGTCCCCAGATAGCGTACTTGCTGCTGTCTTCACTCAGGGTTAGTTTGTACTGGTCGCGCGCTTCGCGGTAAGAACCCTGCCGTGTAAGAAAATCGCCATACATGCTGTGGGCTTTCGGGTTATTAGGATGTGCCTGAACCATTGCCTTGCACAATTCAATTGATTGCATTTGCAATGAGTCGTGCCCGTTGCTCATCTGGAAAAAACTATAGAGTATGCGGACCTTTGAATCTATATCCATTGCCGGCATTCTGAATGCCGCTTCCAGTTCTTCTTCCGATTTCTTGTCGTCATGCTGCGCCTTATAATAATGAGCAAGCGATAATCGTATAGATGGATCATCAGGATATTTTATTTCCATACGTTTATATAACTCGAATGCTTTATCGGTTTTACCTTCTATCTCATAAAGGTCGCCAAGCATATCGTAATACCGTGCTTGTGTGCTGTCGTGCTGGATAAGGCGCTGCACCTGCTGTTCAGCCTTCGGGTAATTCTTCGTCTTCTGGTATATCTTTATTTTCTCCCTTGTAATTTCTTCGCTAAAACCGCCTTGTTGCTTTTCAATACTATCGTAAGTTGATGCTGCGTTTTCATATT
>Ga0134125_10006983_pt1 | contig 12759 bp, 13 predicted proteins | sample KB31751_FD_96464 | JGI IMG/M metagenome (GOLD analysis project Ga0134125, IMG submission 96464) | Terrestrial soil microbial communities with excess Nitrogen fertilizer from Kellogg Biological Station, Michigan, USA - KB3-175-1 | ecosystem: Environmental > Terrestrial > Soil > Unclassified ... | reverse complement strand
GCTCACGGCCCCGCCGTTGGAAACGCGCGTCAATATGTCCGTCATCTGATGGGCCACCGCAGGCAGCGCGAGAAGCAGATCCTGCGCCTGGTCACCGAGTTACCACGGCCCATTCCCGACATTGTCGCCAATGCTTATCCGGCTCATGGTCCAGCTGTTGAAAACGCGCAGCAATATGTTCGTCATTTGGTGGGCCACCGGATGCAGCGCGAGAAGCAGATCCTGCGGCTGGTTTCCGAGCGGTCGCGGCCCATTCCCGACATTGTCGCCAATGCTTATCCGGGCCTCGACCCAAGACTCGTTGTTGCGGCCGGAGGGTCGGTGCTTGCACATTTGATCGATCTTGAGCGGCGTGGGCTGGTTGGCCGCGAAGGGGAGTTATGGACCGCCCTCTGAACAAGCCCCTGGCGCTTGCAATGGTTGCAGTGGCGCTTGTGCTCGGCATCGTCATCGGGATTTCAAGCGGAATTGCCGACAACATCTTCGGCCCGAGTCCGAAGAGCATCGCTAACGCCAGCCTGCAGTCGATGCGCGCCGAAAATCGGCTGACGGTCTTTGCCGCGCGCTATGTCTCGGTCGTCAGCAGCGAACAGCAGCATCTGGGCGGGCTGGTGAGCGCCGAGCGGACTCTCATCCTGCCCGGCGATGTTCGGTACGAGCTCGACCTGTCGAAGCTTCACAACGACGACGTGGGCTGGGACAAGGCGACTCAAACGCTGAAGGTGAAGCTTCCCGAAATCGAAGTCGCTGGGCCGGACGTCGATATCGATGCTGTGCGTGAATATGGCGGGGGCGGTGTGCTTTCGGCGTTGACCAACGCGGACCAGCAGCTCGACCGATCCAATCGCGACAAGGCTGTTGCCGACCTGCGCAAGCAGGCCACCGCGGCCGTGCCGATGCAGCTTGCGCACCAGGCAGCCCGTCAAGCTGTCGAGCGAAGCTTCGCCATGCCGCTCCTCGCTGCCGGGTTCAAAAACGTGAGGGTCATTGCCCGCTTCCCCACCGAAGGGGACAATGACGCTTCCTATATCGACCTTTCAACCCCATATGAGCAGGCGATTCAGGAAGCGGAGCGCAGACGCGCCGACCGGGGAAGAAAGTGACGGTTCAAACCACCAGTTTGAAGGGCCTCGACCTGCTCGCCGAGATCGATCGACTGAGGCGCGAGCGGAACGCGGTGATCCTCGCCCATTATTATCAGAAGCCCGAAATACAGGATCTCGCGGACTTCGTCGGCGACAGCCTCGATTTGTCGCGAAAGGCGGCTGAGACCGATGCCGAAGTGATCGCTTTCTGCGGCGTCAGGTTTATGGCCGAGACGGCGAAAATCCTCTCGCCCGGGAAGACGGTGATCCTGCCCGACATGGACGCCGGCTGCAGCCTCGAGGACAGCTGTCCGCCCGACCAGTTCGCCGCCTTCCGCGCCGCGCATCCGGATCATATCGCTCTGACCTACATCAACTGCTCGGCCGCAGTGAAAGCGCTTAGCGACATCATCGTCACCAGCAGTAGCGCGCACATCATCCTCGACCAGATCCCGAAAGACCAGAAGATCATCTTCGGCCCCGACCGGCATCTTGGTGGCTATCTCGCGCGCAAGCTCGGGCGCGACATGCTGCTGTGGCCCGGCATCTGCATCGTCCACCAGGCGTTCAGCGAGACCGAGCTGCTGAAGCTGAAGGCCCAACATCCGGGCGCTCCGGTCGCTGCGCATCCCGAATGCCCGCCGCACATCATCGACAATGCCGATCACGTAGGTTCGACCCGGTCGATCCTCGATTTCGCACTGAGCAGCCCGGCCGACACCATTCTGGTCGCGACCGAGCCGCACATCATCCACCAGATGCAGAAGGCCGCCCCGAACAAGACTTTCATTGGGGTGCCGGGGGGTGACGGCAACTGCAACTGCAACATGTGCCCGTACATGGCGCTCAACACGCTGGAGAAGCTCTATGTCGCGTTGCGCGACCTGGAGCCGAGGATTGAGCTATCAACGGAAGTCAGGGAACGCGCGCGTGTTCCGCTCGAGCGGATGCTCGAAATGGCCGGGCGCACGATCGGACAGGGCGATGTCGGCAAACCGGTGTTGCCGATTGTCGATCATCCGGAGGAAATCGATCCGGCAATCAGCGGCGACTGATCCTGTCGGTTAATCAGGTCCAGCGAGGGAAATTTAGGCTCTTGAGCAGCGCCCAATAGCGTGTATCGCCGCGGACCGGATCTAGGAAGGGGTCTGTCGCCAAGACGAGCAGACCCGGATCTTTCACACGAACGGCATTGTTTAATTCTGCGAACGCACGGTTCGCGTCCCTTTCCTGCGCGTAGATCTGCGCATACTGATAGCTTGCTGCCGCGCCGTTCAACTCGCGCAGGCGGGCAATGATGCGGTCGGCTCCGGCGAGATCCCCGGACCTTGCTGCGAGGATCCCTTCGCCGACTAGTCTCCTCGGGTCGTCAACCGGTTGCGTCGCATATTCGATCTTCGCCTGGGCGGGTTGGTTCATCAGCACGAGACAGTCTGCAAGGAACGCGTGTATTCGAATAAGGTTCGGGGCGAGCGCCATCGCCTGGCGATAAGCAGCAATCGCCTCTCGATAGGCCCGCAACGTGACAAGAATAAAGGCTCGCTTGCTGCGATACAGCGCGAGGAGGGGATCACGAGCAATGGCCCGGTCTGCAAGAGCGAGGGCTTTGCGTGGATCGCCGAATTCGCTCATGAAATCTGACGCTCCCGAGATCACGCCCGGGTCTTCGGGTGAGAGCGCAAGGGCGCGTCGCATGTTTTGCAGCGCACTAGCGAAGTCGAACCGATCGGCGTCGATTCCAGCGAGGACGTTGTAAGCCGTGCCAAGTCTCGGCTCGAGCGCAATCGCGCGTCTGGCAGCGGCTTCGGCCTGCGCCAACCTGCCTGCCAGTTCGCCGGGGCTGGTCGCGTCAACGGCGCCCAGTCTTTCGAGTATCTCGGCCTTCAGTTGGTATGCGTCGGCATAGTTGGGATCGCGCGCGATCGCGGCATCGAGGAGATCGATCGACCCGCGCATCGATTGAACGTCGCGAACCTTGTAGCGCAGCTCCCTCGCACGCAGGTAAAGATCCTGCGCAGCGCTATCTTGAGTCCCACCCAAAGCGAGTGCGGCCCTCGCGACTGGGCCCAGCGTGAAACTCAGTGCCTGGGCGACATTGGTCGCGATGTCTGTCTGGATCTTGATCGCATCGCCCGGTGCCCGATCGTAGCTCTGCGACCAGCGTTCGACCCCGTTCGAACCATCGACCAGCTGAACGCTGATGCGCACCATTTGCGGCGACCGTCGAACGCTTCCCGTCAGGATAGTCGCGACCCCGAGCTTTGACGCAGCCGTCTTAATATCTAGGTCCTTGACGGCGTCTGACGAAGCACGGCCGATCACCTGCAAGCCAATTCGAGCCAGCGCTCCGCGAAGCTCCTCCGCGACCCCTTCGCCGAAGTAAGCCTGATTCGGATCGCCTGACAGATTTTCGAACGGAAGAACGGCGATCCGTGAATTTGGCCGCCTCGGCTTGGAAAGGAGCCACGCACCGCCCGCAGCTGCAATTACGACCCCGCCAACGGTCGCTCCAACCCCCATCAGCGCTCGACGCGAGAGGTGTCGTTGACGAAGGTCGAATCCGCCCGCGATCCCTTCTCCCGAGACGCAGTTGCGGATCGCATCGGCAAGCGCGCGGAATCGCAGATCCGAGCGAGCACCGGTCCAGCCCCTAAGCGGCAGAGCCTGAACTTCCCCAAAGCCGAGTGGCGGTTCGACCGCATCGAGGCACACCGGCAAATAGACGTCTCGCCTCTGCGCGTGGGCGGCCTCATCGCGGACGAAGTTTCCATCACGGCCGATCGAGTGCCTGGTCCACACGACGACCACGCATCTGGCAGCATCCAGATGCTGCCGGATGTCTTCACGCCAGTGAGCGCCGCCGCCGATGCGCGCATCCCACCATACGCTGAAGCCCTCGGCTTCGAATGCTTCGACGAGCCGCGCCACACGCCGTCGGTCTTCGGCATTGTAGGAGACGAACACGTCCGTTGGACCAGCCATTGCGCGCCCCGATGCGTCGGCGAATTCTTACGGCAATGCGGCGGATTAACAATAGCTTCGGTGCACAGCCGATTATCGCGTTAAGCGCTTCTTTCCACTCCTGTGATTTACGGCAGCCGGAGGGGCAGACGCGGCGATGAACCCAAAGTTCAGTCGCGCTTTGCCCGCCGTTCGGTAGCTTGCCTGTCGGGATTTCCGGGGAGGGAAATTGCGTAGTATCGGCCTGGCGTTTGTCGCCGCCGCGTTTTCGACGCCGGCTGCCGCTCAGGCGTCGTTCGCGGCTCAGTTTCCGGCGCGGATCCTCGCCGCGCACAATGCCGTGCGCGCGAGGGCCGGCGTCGCTCCGCTGACATGGGATAATGCGCTCAAGGCAGCGGCTGCCGCCTATGCAGCGCAAATGACGATGAGCGGCCGTTTCCTGCACTCGGACCGGTCTCAGCGGCGCGGCACCGGCGAAAATCTGTGGATGGGCACCCACGGCGCGTTCAGCCTAGAGGCGATGGTCGGCGGTTGGGCGTCGGAAAAGCGCTTTTTCGCCGCCGGCACGTTCCCGAACGTCAGCCGCACCGGCGATTGGGAGGATGTCGGCCACTATACGCAAATGATCTGGCCCACGACGACGCGTGTCGGCTGTGCGCTCGCCTCCACGCCGCGGATCGACTATCTGGTTTGTCGCTATGCGAATGCAGGAAATATCGACGGCCGTCCGGTCGGCTACGCATTGCGTTGACGGGAACGGCGACACCTTAGTGCCGTTAAACGGCCGGTTGCCAGGTTACGCTGCGTCTTTGGTCTGGCACGGCTTGCCGTTATCGCATCTTAGCGGGAAACATGGTTCGATATTTCTCGTTAGAGTTGCGAAACAGAAACGAGAGAGGCTGACACAATGAATAGAATCGGCAGAATCATGACAGGACTGACGCTTGCGGCGACTGCTGCAACTTCGGTCGCCGTACCCGCAGAGGCGCGCACGCATCATCGCCACCATTATTACGGACGGACCTATTACCGGCATAAGGTCTGCCGCCGCTCGAGCGGTACAACCGGCCTGGTCGCCGGTGGCGTTGCGGGCGCCGTCGTCGGGCACGACGTGATCGGCGGCGGACTGGCGGGTACGGCAGTTGGTGCGGTCGGCGGTGCTCTTGCGGGTCGCGCGATTGACCGCAGCATGACGGCGCACCGCCGCTGCTATTACACGCGCTGAATCGTTGAAGCGGGCAGATGATGCCCGCTTACGCGCAACGTAGGAACCACGTCCCCCCGCGGGATCGCGCCTTTGCGCTTGCCGCGGTCGGATTCGTTCAGTTCGTGCTGGGGGCTGCGCTGCTCACCGGCTTACGGGTCGACATGACTCAGCCGGCCGACGTCGTTCAACGGCTGATTGATGTGGCGCTGCTGAAGCCTCCACCGCCCCCATCGGTTGTGCCGCGGCGACCGAAGCATCGCCAGGCTGCTTCGCCCAAAGCGGCACCGGAGAAACTCGGCGGATCGCCGGGCCCGAAACCGGCACATGCGCCGCCTTCCGTTGCGCCGGTAATAGCGGTCAAACCCACAGCAGCGCCGTCCGGTGGTGGCACGGGGAGGGGCCCGGCCCTTGGCGCGGGCTCAGGCGGCGGTACCGGTGGGAACGGCTATGGCGATGGCGATGGTGGCACGGACCTCGAGCAGATCGCCGGCGAGATCACCTCGCGCGATTATCCGAAGGATTTGCGCGAGGCCGGCGTTGGCGGCCGAGTCCTGTTTACCTTCACCGTCGAGCCGAACGGCCGCGTCGGCCGGTGCAGGGTTACGCGGTCAAGCGGCGTACCGGAACTCGACTCCCTTACTTGCAGGCTGGTGCAGCAGCGGTTCGTCTATCGGCCGAGCACCGACCGTTACGGGCGCCCGATCGAGGATGAGGTGGACGGCGAGCACGATTGGATTCCGCGCTAGGGCACCAGCACTGCGGCTCCCTTCAGGCTTCCTGATCGGAGCGCCGACAGCGCCTCGTTTGCCTGGCTCAGGGGAAAGACCGTCGTGTGCGTCCGGATCGGCGCCAGGGCGGCGACGTGCATGAATTCGCGGCCGTCGGCTCGCGTGAGGTTCGCGACCGAGCAGATTGTGCGCTCACCCCAGAGAAGATCATAGGGCAAGGTCGGGATGTCACTCATGTGGATTCCGGCGCAGACAACGCGTCCGCCCTTGCGGATATTTCTGAGGGCCTGCGGCACGAGTGCGCCCACGGGGGCGAAAATGATTGCAGCGTCGAGCTGTTCAGGCGGCGCTTCGCTTGAGCCGCCGGCCCAGGTGCTGCCAAGCTCGAGCGCGAACTGCTGTGCTTCGGTGTCGCCGTCGCGCGTAAATGCGAAAATACGGCGTCCCTGCCAGGCGGCGACCTGCGCGACGATATGCGCTGCCGCGCCGAAACCATAGAGGCCCAGCCGCTCCCCGCTTCCGGCCAGCTTCAGCGCGCGGTAGCCGATCAGTCCCGCGCATAACAGCGGCGCAGCTTCAACGTCGCCGAACGGCTCTGGAATTGGGAGGCAAAAGCGAGAATCGGCGAAGACGTGGCTCGCGTAGCCGCCATCGCGGGTGAAGCCGGTGAAGGTCGGGTGGTCGCACAGATTTTCCATGTCGTGCGCGCAGTAAAAGCAGCTACCGTCCGTGCCGCCGAGCCACGGAACGCCGACGCGCTCGCCGACGGCGAAAGCTTGCGCTTGCGGGCCCATCGACAGCACTCGACCGACAATCTCATGTCCGGGCACGATCGGCAGCAATCCGTGGATCTCGCCATCGACGATGTGCAAGTCGGTGCGGCAGACGCCGCATGCCGATACTTTTATCAGCAGGTCAGTTCCCGCCGGTTCGGGAATTTCCCTCATGACTTGCCGCAGCGGCTGGGCCGCGCGGTCAAGCTCCATTGCACGGCCGGTGATCAATCGACTTGCTTCGCGACCGCGTCGATCGTGCGCGTTCCCGGATGATGTTTCTCGAGATGTCGCTTGATGATCCGCAGATTGTAGGTGTTCGAGCGGAACAGAAGTGTCGGGACGACCCCGATCACAGGAATGACCGAAAACAATCCGAGCAGCCAGTTGATGCCGACATTGCCAGTCATCCGTGCCATTTGCCATTTCGACATGCCGAGGTTCTTGGCTTCCCAGACGATGTAGGCCCCGAGCGCTGCATCGGCGATGTCCCCCACGACTGGAACGAGGTCGAGAATGGCGTCGAGGCCAACCGGCTGCCTGATGCCCGGTATGACGAGCAACCGCTCCATCAGCTTTTCCATGGCCTCGACGCGTTGACGGACGGACTGCGGGTCCTTTCCCAGGGGCAAGGGCAGACCGCCGTTGATTCGAAACGCCATCAGTCCGCAGTCCCGGCCTGTTGCTCCAGGTTGGTGAGCGTGTGACGCGCATAACGGTTCCCGGCGAATCCCTGGACTCGGTCCGACACGAGCGACCATCGTACCGGAGCTGCGATGGGGATGAACAGTTGCGCGTCGTCGATCCGTGCCGCCGCCTGGCCGAGTAATGCGTAACGTTGCTGCGGCACCGGCGTCTCGCGCGCTGCCGCCATCAGCGCGTCGGCCTGATCGTCGCAGACGGGCGCCACGCCGCAACGGAAGTGCCGCACGTACCACGCCGGCGCGGTCGAGGGCGCGACCTCATCGATCAGCACGAAATCGGCGGGAGCGCCCGCCGCCTCGCGCTCGACGGTGAATCCGAGTGCGCCCCAGTCCCGCACGAGCTCCTCGCACAGCAGGTCGGTGCCGGGCCCTTGAGGGAGCGCAACGCGGATTACTGGCTTGTTCTTCCCGAAGCGCTTGTCGGCCTCTGCTCGAAGAGCAGCAAGCCGGTCGCCGATCGGCGTGTCCACCCACGCCGGCGCGTCCGGGGCGGGAAGTCCGTCAAGGCCCGAATCGAGCAAGGTCGCCCGCGCCGAGAGACCGGGGACGGCAAGCGCGCTGATAAAGCTCCCCCGATCGAACGCCTGGGAGAGCATGTGCCGGACCTCCGCGTCGGCGAGCGGCCCATCGGCCTGCATCGGAACGAGTCCGAACAGGCCGGATGCCGGGTCGAAGCGCAGCGCATCGCGCGGCAGCTTCGAGTGCTGCGCGTATGACAAGTCGGCGAAGGTGCCCCCGAGGACCAGGTCGGACGTGCCAAGGTCGAATTCTCCGATCGCCTGCTGAACCGCTTCTCCCGCGAGCAAAACCTGCTCGCGCTTGGCCTCTTCTTCGTCGGTGTCGACGATCTGGCGAGTAAGCCGCACCTCGCCGGCCGGACCTCCGGTCGGCGCTCCCCGGAATGGCCCAGTGCCCTCGCCATCGCGCAGGATCGCGAGCTCCGGCTGGGCGAGCAGTGACAGCAAGTTGGGGCGGGCCGCGAGCAAACGAATCTCGATCACCCGATCGGTCATGGCGACCACGTCATCAATCGCCCCAAGCGAATCCTTGAGCGGATTGCGGCTCCTATCAGCGAGCTGCCGCTTGAGCAGTCGCGCGACCTGCTGGGCGGTCACCTTCTTCCCGTCCGGCCACTCGGTCGATGCGATCCTGAAGATATAACTCAGCCCATCCTCACTGACGTTCCAGCGCTCGGCGAGGCCGCCGACGATATTGCCGTTTGCGTCGAAGCGAACCAGGCCCTGGGCGACGTTCAGGAGCAAGATCGCGTCAGCAGGCGGGAGCGGCCCGAGAGATGGGTCGCGCAGCTTGGGCTCACCGCCGATGACGATGACCTTGACAGTGCCCTCCGGCTGCTTGCGGCAGGCGGTGGGGACGAGTGCGACCGCGAGGATCAGCAATAGTGCGAACAACCGTCGCATGGCGGTCGCTTTACCCGCAATGACCCGTTCAGCAAGCATCTGGATATATGACCGGAACTGTATTACTGATGTAATGCAGTTAAAGCGAGTCCAATAAAAATGAAGTTGGCGGAGAGGGACGTAATCTGGACTCGCGGCGGCGTTCCCATCGAGGAATTGGCCGACCCGTTCGCCCCCGAAGGGGTAGCGCCTGAAAACGCTTCGGAAGAACCGGCGCCCAAGCGTCGCCGCCGCTGGCCGCTGGTCCTATATTCTATCGCTGGACTATTCTTCATCGCGGTGATCTGGCTGGCGATAACCGCCCCTCTGTCTCGGGCGCTCGAGCCGCTTCCGGATCCCGCGCTGCTGCTGCTCAGCAACGATGGCCATCCGATCGCCGTCCGGGGCGCGATCAAGGAGGCGCCGGTCGATGTCACAAAACTCAACCCGCTCACTCCTGCGGCCTTCGTCGCGATCGAGGATCGGCGCTTCTATCGCCACTGGGGAATCGACCCGCGCGGAATGGCTCGCGCATTCGTCGCGGACATGCGGGGCGGCGGTGTTCGGCAGGGCGGCAGCACGATCACCCAGCAGCTGGCCAAAACCAATTTCCTCTCGGGCGACCGAACCATCAGGCGCAAGGCGCAGGAGATCATCATTGCCTTCTGGCTGGAAGCGTGGCTGACGAAGCAGGAAATCCTCTCTCGTTATCTTTCGAGCGTCTATTTCGGCGACGGAGTCTATGGCCTGCGCGCCGCAGCGCATCATTATTTTCATCGCGATCCCGAAAAGCTCAACCTGGCCCAGTCAGCAATGCTTGCTGGTCTCGTTCAGTCGCCATCGCGGCTCGCGCCCACGCATCATCTCGCCGCGGCCCAGAAGCGGAGCCGGCTCGTGCTTCAGGCAATGGCTGATACCGGAGTCATCAGCGAGGCCCGCGCTGACTCAACACTGCCCGCTCGGCCGGCAACGCAGGAGGCGAAGCTGCCGGCCGGGACCTATTTCGCCGATTGGGTTGCGCCGTCGGCGGCCCAGACGTTCGATTCCGATTTCGGGCGAGTTAGCGTTCAGACGACGCTGGACCGGACGCTTCAGCGCATTGCCGAGCGGGCAGTCGATCGCGCACCGATTGGTGATGCGCAGGCGGCGCTCGTCGCGATGCGTCCCGACGGGCGCGTCGTCGCGATGGTCGGCGGCAAGGACTATTCTAAATCACCCTTCAATCGCGTGACCCAGGCGCGGCGGCAGCCAGGCTCCGCTTTCAAGCTGTTCGTCTATCTCGCCGCGATGCGTGCAGGCTGGACACCCGACAGCATCATCGAGGACAAGCCGATCACGATCGACGGCTGGACGCCGGAAAACAGCGATCATGTCTACCGGGGCCCGATCACTCTTCGCGAAGCCTTCGCCCGATCGAGCAATGCAGCGACCGTGCGCCTCAGCCAGCTGGTCGGCCGCAACAACGTTATCCGCGCAGCGCGCGAGCTGGGAATCACGACGCCGCTGCCAGACAAGCCGAGCCTTGCGCTCGGCACGGCGGGAGTGAGCCTGCTCGAGCTGACCTCGGCCTATGCGGCGGTCGCGAGCGGACGCTATCCGATCGTCGCCCGTGGCCTTCCCGAAGCTCAGCAACCCGAAGGCCTCAAGGCGATTTTCCACTCGGATGGTTCGCTCGACCGCCAGCGGGACTGGGCGCCGACGCTCGACCTCCTCTATGCCGCTGCGAACAACGGCACCGGGCGGCGCGCGGCGCTTGCCGTACCGACCTTCGGAAAGACCGGAACGACCCAGGAAAATCGTGATGCCGTGTTCGTTGGATTCGCGGGCGATCTCGTCGTCGGCGTGTGGGTCGGCCGCGACGACAACAAGTCGCTTGGGAAGGTCAGCGGAGGGACCGTTCCCGCGGAGATCTGGCGCAGCTTCATGACCTCAGCCCTGGCGGTTGACCGCTCCCGCGGGCCAGAGCTTCCGATCGAATTCCACCGCCGGGATTCCGAACCGGATCAGCAGCTGAAGAGCCCGCTTCCGCCCGATTGGAGCAACGCGACCAAGCCGTTGCGCGACCTTGTTCAGAAGATCGACGAGCTGGTCGACGGTCGTTGAGAACGTACTTAACGAAAGTTCACTCTTTCCCTCCGGTTTTTAACTATTCTTCAACCAGATAGGCCCAGTTTCACTGCAGCCTGCGCTGGGCCTCGCCCGGCGATGGCGGGGACCGTTGTCCCGATCGTTAGAGCCATGGTGGGAGACCGGAGATGGCGAAGTTTTTGAAGCTGATTAAGAACGAAAAGGGCGCGACCGCCATTGAATATGGTCTGATCGCGGCTCTCATCGCCGTTGCGGCGATCGGTGCGATGCAGGGCATCGGCAACAAGTTGAACACCACGTTCAACAACGTGTCGAACTCGCTCGGCTAAGCCTTTCGTCCGTTTGAGTTTGGAGAGCGGCGGTGCCCTCGGGCGCCGCCGTTTTTCATTCGATCGACTGCTCCTGTTTGGAAACGGTTGCGGTACCGGAGCGGTCCTGTATCGTTTGTCTCGGCAATGAAGTGGATTCTGGCGATCGCCGCTATGGCGGTCCTTTCAGCACCGTCGGTCGCGACGCAGCGCCCGATGCTCTATGATCCGGTGGCGCTGAACATCGGCATCAACTGTGCGTGGCAGCAGCGATGCATGGGAAGGCAACGCCGCGCCATGAATTCAGCGCTGGAATATGTCGCGCGCCGGCATTTGCCCCACTGGCGCGTTCAGCAATGCAACCGCAACGCCAGCCGCGGCGGAGTGAGTATGGACTGGGTCGGCTTCGACCATTGCATCCGCAACAAGAATCTACGGCCGCCGTCGCAAGGGCGGAAAGTGCACAAGCGGAAACGGTGATGCTCGCCAGCCGACGGCCGCTCGCTTAGGTTCGCGAGTTCCTCGCTGACCCCAATTCCTTGAGCGAAGAACTGGTGTTCCTGGTGAGCCGTCTTGGGCCCGCGTTAGTCGGTTGAGAGCTTCTCGCAGAACACGCGGTACAACGTCTCGAGCATGCGGGCGGCCCCTTGATGCACGATCGAATAATAGAGCGTCTGACCTTCGCGTCGAGCAGCTACGATCCCATCCTTACGCAGCATAGTGAGCTGTTGGGAAACCGACGTATCTCTCGCGCCAGTCAGGCGCACCAACTCCCCGACAGACTTCTCCCCTTCCCACAGATGGCACAGGATCATCAGCCGCCTGCGGCCGGAGAGTGCCTTCAGGAACTCCGACGCTTTGTCCAGCGAAGCGAGCATTTCTTCCTTCACGGATGGCGAGCTATGCAGGCTCTGTCTCCGTTGCAAGTTGGCCATCGTCACGAAGGGCCACGTAGATTGCCGGGATCACCAGGACCGTCAGCAAGGTGGATGAAGCCAAGCCAAACAGCAGTGAGATTGCGAGGCCCTGGAAAATCGGGTCGGTAAGGATCACGGCCGCACCGATCATCGCGGCGACCGCCGTGAGGAGAATGGGCTTGAAGCGGATCGAGCCGGCCTCAATCAGGACATCGCGGAGCGGTCTGCCAGATGCCTGTGCGTGCCGGATGAAGTCCACCAGCAAGATCGAGTTCCGTACAATGATCCCGGCCAAGGCGATGAAGCCAATCATCGAGGTTGCCGTGAACGGCGCGCGAAACAGCATATGGCCAACAACGATGCCGACCAACGTGAGTGGGATGGGCGTCAGGATCACGAGCGGCAGCTTGAAGCTGCGGAATTGTGCGACGACCAAGAAATAGATGCCGAGCAGGGCTGCACCGAATGCTGCCCCCATGTCTCGGAAGGTTACCCACGTGATCTCCCACTCTCCATCCCAAAGAACAGTCGGGCGGCCTTCATCTGCGGGCTGTCCGTGAAGGCTTACCGCGGGTTTGACGAGCCCTT
>Ga0134125_10006982_pt1 | contig 12760 bp, 6 predicted proteins | sample KB31751_FD_96464 | JGI IMG/M metagenome (GOLD analysis project Ga0134125, IMG submission 96464) | Terrestrial soil microbial communities with excess Nitrogen fertilizer from Kellogg Biological Station, Michigan, USA - KB3-175-1 | ecosystem: Environmental > Terrestrial > Soil > Unclassified ... | reverse complement strand
TCAAAATCTCGAAGGTGATCTAGATTTAAGCGAATTTCACTGCTTGCACATAGCAGACGTTTCTGGCAATCCCCGATTAGGTGAAATAATAAATAATAAGACACAGGCCATTATTAAAATGAGGGGTCAAGAGTGGCTAGAAAGATACTATCCCAACAAACAATTAACAAGCGAAATTAAATTAGAAGAATGGGAACAAATTGAAGGTGAATTAGCCATTAATGACTACCCTAATTTGGAAAAAATAGATGTAAGAATAAAAGCAGGGGATTGACAAGGAGGACTAACCAAGTTAGAAATCGTTAATTGTCCTAATTTAAAAATACTCGACTGCGCCAATAATCTTTTAACTCGCCTAGATTTAAGCCAAAACAATAAATTAGAAATATTAGATATTAGCGATAACAATTTTTCTCAGCAAAATTTATCCTTTTTAAGTCATTTAGTGAACTTAAAAAAACTGTGACTAGGTAATTCTAAGGGAGAAAGAATTAACCGAGACATCTACAATCGCTTTAAAGGCTCTTTGAAGCATTTGCAAAATATGACCAAATTAAAAGAGCTCGGCATTTCTAGTACTGATATTGAAAGCGGAGTTGAACACTTGCCTGATGCTGTTAAGTCTATTTATCACTCTCTTGATAGACCTGAAAGCAAAGTCAAAAAAATCTCTTGACAGTTAGACTTGCTTGTGAGTGGAAAAAAAGATAAGTGAGGAAACCTCGGCTTTAATTCGCAAGAAATCAGGCAATGAAAAGAAGCTGGCCTGGAATTTACTGATTACAATTTTGCTGCTTATTTAAAAAGAGAAAAAAATCTTAGTCCTTGAATAATAGGAAAAAACTGAGAAAAAATAAGTGAATTAAGAAAAGAATATAATACTATAAGTTGAACTGATATTCATTCAGAATTTACTTCTCAATTACGTCAAGAGTGAGAAGAAAAAAGTTTTGCTTATGAAGAAGTTAAAGAATGAGTTTATAGCCTTTTTGGCCCACGATTGAGTCCTGAAGAAAGCGAATTTGCTAAATATTTGCAGCAAAAAGAAATTACCCCCGAAGAAGTTAGAGGCTACTATATTGATATTGAAAAACTTAGAAAGGAATACGACAATAGGGCAACAAATTCAGAACTTTCAACTAGCGAAAAAGAAGAGGTCACCAAAGCAGTTAATCGGGAAAATATTCATCCATATATTGACAAGGAAGAAGGAAACCTAATTAGTAGTTGAGAAGATCTTGGGCTAAGACTCCGTGGTGATTATGGTTATTTCAATCTTCAAGAACAGTGAGAACATTATGGTTTTGATGTCCAAGAAGCCTGAGAATGAATTGACAAAGGGATAAAACCAAATTATCACTACATTGCTTATTATCTAAAGACCAAAAAATATAAACCTTCAAAATTATTGGCTAGCAAATTAACGAAACTAATAAAGGAATATCATCAACTTGATCCCAAAGCCTGGCTGGAATTTTGATATCCAGTTGAAAAAAGAAAAGAAGTCGCTGAACTAATTTTCGGCTACCAAAAGGTAAGCGGTGATAATTTAATTATTGATAGGTGAGAAAATCTGGAAAAGTTAGACTGTTCAAGCAATGGTTTTTCCCACATAACCTTAAAAAACTTGCCCAAATTGAAAATTTTTATTGCTGGGGGAACTAATGCAGGCTGCGGGATTAAAAGCTTAACTGTTAGTAATTGTCCTCAACTACAAGAAATTGATTTAAGGGAAAATTCTCTTACCAACTTAAACTTTCTTAATAATTTAAATCCAGAAAAGTTGACTTCATTGTCAATTAGCGACAATAACCTTCCTAATCAAGATTTGACCTTTTTTAGTAAGTTTAAGAATTTAGAAGAACTTAACTTAGGAAACCCTACTAATTATGGAGTGACGAGTGAAACTAATCAATTTTATGGCACACTGGAACCTTTAAAAAAGTTAATTAAATTAAAAGTGCTGGATATCTCGAACACTGATGTAAATGAATGATTAGAATATTTGCCTGATAGCTTGGAGATAATTCGTTGCGAAGATGGTGATGATATGTGAGGAAATACTGCTTGTGAAAGAATTAAAAGAGAACTAGAAGACTATTATTTGCAACAAACTATATATGTCCCAGCTTCATACAACTACCGTGCTTGAAAAGAAAATCAAGCTTTTTTCAAATTGTTAGAAGAAGCTATCAAAAATAATAATATTATGATTACAGACATTCGTGAATTTCTCCGTCAACAAGGTATCTTTTTGAACATCAGAACTGGCAGATTTGAAGGAGATTTACAGGGATTAGCTTCTTTAGTGCAAATCAACAAAGCACTCTTTGAAGAAAAAGAACTAAGAATCTTGCTCCTTGAATCCCAAATTCAAGAACTAACCAACCTAATCAAAGAGCAATGAAGCAAAGTGTATAATGCTTATCTTTATTGTGTCACAGAACCAGCAGAAAAAGCATTATTAGATCAGTTAATCAAGTCTCATGTTGAATTTACTAAGTTTAAAGAACAAGGATTCGATTCTTTTGACTACGATGAAATTTATGAAGAACAAGAGAAGCAATGCGGGAAATTAAAGGATAGATTGTGACCAAGATTGTCTAAAGAAAAAAAGAGTGAAGTTCGTCGTATTCTTACTGAATGCGAAAAAATAGCTAATTGGCAGTTGGAGTTAGAAACCAAACTTAACCAAAAATCTTTCTTACTTGGGGAACAAAAACAAATACCACAATTGTCTTTTATTGGTCCCTTACAAATAGAAGCAGGAGCTAACTTAAGTTACAATGAAAATCAATTAGGGGACGGCTCTACAGGAATAAAGCTCATAGAAACAGAAGCAGAGATTGCCAAAATAAAAGATAAAAACAAAAAACAGCAAGACACTATCAAAAAAAAGAATGCCCAGATCACTGAGCTAGAAGAACAATTAAAAGAAATTGATAGCTGAACCACCTTCCACCCCTCCTTCACCCCTCAACTAATCCAAGCCTGACAAAACCAAGGTTTTACTCATCAACAAACCAAAGACTGAATCAATATCCATTCTCCCGCTGATCAAGCTAAAGCTATCCAAGAACCGGAGTTTTATGCTTGACTGCGCGATATAAAAAAGGTAGATAGTGATTGAGTACTAAACCATGGCAATTATCAGACTTTAAGACAAGAGTATCAACAAAGTCAACAAACAGCTCAAATCCAACAAAATTAAAAATAATCACCACTTCTGCTTTTGCTTCACAAAGACAACAATTTATTCACAAACTTCTTCTCTAGCATTTTCTAAGAAATTCATTTTTTTTGAAATCTGTCAATGTAAACCGTTAATTTGCTTTTCCAGGAATCGATAATTTTTTCGAATTCTTTTCATGCAGTTTTCTTTTTCTTCCAAGTCGATTCTTTTTCCCGCGATGAATTTAAATTTCTAGTTCCGATAACTCTTTTATTTTAGATTCAATAAGGGCTAAACTTTTTCGACATTCTTTTGTTCGATAACTGTCGCCAGTTAAGAAAGCCGAGAAAAGATCCTCTTCTTTTATTGACATTGCTACTCTTCGCGTTTCATCTTCTTTTTCTAACTTCTTTAATTCCTCTATTCTTATTTCATGAAGTTGATTTAAGCAAAAAGATCCCCACCAACTTCTATGCATTTCAACAGCAGGTTTTTTCTTATCGTAATTATTTAATTCTTTTTGATATCATCAATCATTAGTGCAAAGTTCACAGGATTTTCTTTCTTGCTTGTTTCTTTTACTAAGAAGTCTTATTAGCTTATCTTTCATAATTATAATTTTTTGGTAGGTTCACTCTAAGGCTTGCAGGAAAGCAATAATAAAAATAAATTTCTCAATGTAATTAGTTATTTTTTGAAAATGGGTCATTATTATTTATTTTTTTCTTTAAATCACTCAATTAATTCTTTTCGTTGGTGATCATTAGCAAAACTCTTTAATTCTCCTCGATCAAAATTAAAGATGTTGCTTTCTCCTTGCGTGCCAAATAATTTAATTTTTTCTAAGTGATAAAGTTCTTTATTTAACTTTTCCGGCAACTTTCCTTGAACATAAATACAATCACTGCGAATAGCTAAAACTTTCTCCGGTTTAAATTGCCGATATAAATAATAAATCTTTAAAATAGCTAAGTGATTCACAGCTAGCATAAAAGGGTGATAATGATAACCATTAAAGTTATTTTTTCCTAGCACTCCGTAAAGGGCATTAGCTAGCATCTTTCCTTTTTTGGGAACTTTTTTTTCTAATTCTTGGCAGTGATTGAGAAACTTATCTACACAACCTTTTTGATGAGAAAAGATTCAAAAATTCTTATAATGCAATTTTCCTTTTTTGATATATTGACGCTTGAAATTAGCAAATAATCTCGTATGTAAAAGTAATCCTCCACGGATTTTTTCTTTAACTTTTCCATCTTGAAAGTCAGGTATAAACGGAATTTGATTGTTTTTAATTATCATGTCGCGTTTACAATAAAAACTAATAAATCCTTCTTTTCCTTCCTTAAGTTTTTGTTCAATAACTTCCGGATCAGTAACGTGTTCTGGTTTGCTGCATGGCAAAGGATAATCACGCATAATATTGGCATAGCAAGATTTAATGTCAATTTTTCAGACATTTTGAAAGATACCTTGCTGTAAATTCTCAAAGCGAGGAGCGAATTTTCAGTAGTTGCTTCTTGCGAAAAATTCTTGGTCTGTTCGAGGGTGATTTTCAACAAATTCAGGAACTAATTGATGCAATAGCTTCAAAGCTTGACTTCCTAACCCCTCTGGATTTTCTTTAGTACCACCCCGAATTTCTTTAATGGTAGCCAGACCAATCTTATAGATCCTTTTTTCTTCGTCCGCAATCAGAAGTTTAGCTTGCTCGGGGGTAAGAGAAGTCTGTTTTTCAATTTCGATATAAGGTCAAGTATTTTGGTCACAATAAACCGTTAAAGGGTACTTTTCAATTTCTGCTCAAGGAATTGGATTTAAACCAGGGCTGCTCGGTTGGACTGCTTTGGTTTTTCAATCAAGTCAATAAGTTATTCTGTTCATATTATAATGGTCTTTTTTTGGTTTTCATTTGTTTCTTCGGCTTCTGCCAAACCCCAACATGACAACTGCCTCAGTCTCCCCCTTTGATTTTGTCGCGGGTCATTTCTCCTTCTACCGAAAAATGTCATTGCTTGTTAGCATCACTATGTTGCTTGTTACCACATAATCAAGTTTTATAAGTATATTTCCACGAACAATGAATAGGCAATACTGGCGGGTGATACTCTCCATAACTAATACAAGTCAAGCAAAATCAACTACTGGTGCCTTGATTTTCTTCACAAGATTGCCCTAAAACTGCCTCTACTCAACATAATCCTTTATCTTTTTTCATTCGCCAAGTTCGTTTTTCTAGCTCAGTACCGTATTCTTCAATATATCCTTGGTGAGCTCAACCGTGAAGTTTTTGTTCTCGTTCAATAGTGGTAGGAACTTTACGATAAATAATTCAACCTTTGCCCGGAGTTCGTAAACCACTAAACACTGAACCAAGCTGGATTACTTGTCCCTTTTGTAAAGTAGGTCGACCATACTTATCAATACTTATTTCTCGGTCGGGGACTTTTTCTCCGGAAAAGTCTTGCCGGATCATTTTTTGCATGGCATGAATATAATGCCGGCGGGTAGCTGGAAAAGGATTTTTTTTTAAATAGCGTTCAGTGAATTCGCTCAGGTTTCAGGTGGTTCCTTGATCTTCCGTCAAATCTAAAAATCTATCTCTTAGTCTTCGCGGAGAAGCATGATAAAGTTCGTGGGTCAATTGTTCAACTTCTTTTTTGTCAGTCAGGGAACCTTTGCGGTTTTGGATTTTGGTTTTTCAAATTTGTCAAAAGCTTTTTTTTCGAGCATGGAATTCTTTATGTTCTCCTTGTCCCGGAAAGATTAATTTTACTTTTTGGTTTTTTTTGATGCGTCTGCTGCTTGGTTGAGTGAAACCAGCCTGTTCTTGATATCACAAAATTTGTCCTTTTTTGCTGTGGATTTCTTCGCGATATAAGCGAGCCGTTTCTTTTAAGAGATAGTTTCTTTGTTGCCGGTTGATTTTTCACGTTTGGTAATGATTTTCGGCATAAATTTCTTTTTCTTGGCGAGTGGGAATGCGGCCGACTCAGTCGATTTTAGGAAGAATTTGTTCTTTATAAAGTTCTTTTTTTACTCATTGGTAAATTTCTCCTTGGCGTTTGTTTTTGACTCCTTTTCATTTGCCGGGGAGGGGAGAAATTTTCTTTAGTTTAGGCATTTAATTTGCCTCCCTTTCTTGCGCGCGGTAACATTTTTTTTTCTTTTTAAGGATGGTTGAAAGGAAGGAACTATTTTTGTTTTTACGGAGAAAAATGTTGATCCGTTAGCTTTTTTTTGGACAGAAAAAGAGTTTTTTGTGATGCTTGGTTTTGCTTTTTTCATATTAAATATTTTTGTTATAATAGATAAAAATTTATCTTTTTATTTATATCGGAGGGCAGTTGATTTTTAATTTTTTTTGGATAAAAATAGATATAAGAGAGGTTCCTTGCTTGGTTTCCTCTCTTTTTATTATTTATTCACACTTTGCCTCCCCTAATAATCGATTGATCTTTTCCTTAATACTGTAGACTAAGAAAAGGCGGGTGGGAGTTTTTATAATTTTCTTAATTCTTTGGATTAAAGCACGGAATTTAATGTGTTTATCTAAAGCAAAACAAGTTTTATTCATAAGTATTTACCTTTTCAAAACCCTTAAGAATTATGCCTTTTTCATTTTGTTCCAAGTCAAAATTATAAATTTGACCAACTTTTAAGTTTATCCATTCTTCTTCTGGCACTAGGTAGGGAAAAACGAAGACGTTATTGATTTGATCGTCTAGACCTAAGAGGAGATATTTGTTTCCATTCTTGTCGGTTTTGTCTTTAAGTTTATGAATCGTGGCAGTTATTTGCGGGGAGAACTCTTTTTTTACAGGCAAAACTTTTGAAGAAGTTTTGCTTTTCCCAGCTTGGGTAGGTTCAATTTTATTTTCTTTGTTTTCGGTAGATTCTGGCAATGGATCTTCAACTGGAAGATCAGGATCGTTCTCGTCCAAGACTTTGATTAAAAAAAATTTACTTAATAGATACTTAATGGCATAAGTTTCAGCGGCTCCCTTAGCTTTGGCTAAATCAGGATTTTGCCCACAGGCTCAATCACTAAATTCTAACTTGCTTTCGGTTTCGCAATCCACGATCTCTAACTTTTTACAGTATTTAATAAAGTGCATGTTGCCTTCTCGTTCGTGAATAAAAGGCTGTGTAGTATCATCACTTAAATACAACGCTAAGTTATGTTTTTCCAGTAAAGGTTTGAGGGCTTTGAGCACTTGCAGTTCATTAAAGAACTTATAATTTTGGTGAGTATTTCTTTCGGTGCGAATTAGGGGGGTTATTTCCGCTTGAATTTTTTTTATTTTAGTGTGGAGGTTGGCAGAGTTTGTTTTGTTTTTATTCATATATATAATTTTATAATCTTTTGTATTCTTATGAATAAAAAACTAAGCATTAAATGTGTTTGTCATAAATATAACTGCGAAATAATGCTCGCTTTTTTGGGTTTTTAACTGCTTCCCAATAAGCCATTTTATCATAATAAGTATTGCGAAGACAATTATTACAAATGTATTTGTTTTGATGCTTTTCTTTTTCTGTTCAATAACTTCAATTATTCTTACGACTGTAGCTTTGTTTAGGGATGACAAACTTAACCAAAAAATTATTTTTGCATTTAAAACAGTTAACCTCTAATGGCTTAGGAAGACCATTTTTATCAATCAGAACTTGTTGCTCTTTGATTTTCATAATATTATATTTTTAGGGTTTGGTTGATTTTTAATAATGTTTTATTGGTTTCTTCCTTGGCTGGAACCAGGGAAGGGTTCTTTGTTGGAGGGGATTTGCGCTGCTTGCTCTTGTGCATTCACCATAATATTTATTTTTGCTAACATATCACAACAAAAAAATGCCTAAAAAAACTAAGTTTAAACACAATGCCATTAACCAAGGAGACGGATTAGAATTATTGCGTTATTTGCCTGATAATTCAGTTAAGTTAGTGTTTTTTGATCCCCAATACGAGAAAGTTAAACAAGTTTTAAAGCGAAATTACCCCTTAGCCTTTCAGCCTGATGAGCAAATTAACCAATTTTGCCGAGAAATAGCTAGAGCGTTAAAGCCTAGCGGGTTCTGTTTGCTGTGAGTTAATAAAACTGTTTTAAGCACTGCCAGAGTATTAAGCAGTCCAGTTAAAGATTGTGGATTTATTGGTTTGGTACAAGCAAAATACTCTGGGTATGGGTTCTTGGTTGAGAAGTCAAGCGGAGTTTGCTTTTTTATTGCAAAACAGCCTGCTAATCACAAGTTATTTAAAAACAGAGGATTCGGCAACGTTTGAGCCGAAGACCAATTGATAGTAAATAAGAGAAACCATCCGCATCAGAAACCAAAAGGGTTTATTAATTTTAAAAATGCAGCTACCACCGAGAAAGGCAACTTAATCGTTGATCCTTGCGCTGGAAGTTTTATCGTTTTAGAAGTTTGCCAAGAAACTAAGCGGGAGTTTCTGGGTTGTGATTTGACTTATCAAGCAACGAGGGAGTTTATGAGTAAAGGCCAGAAAGCAAGGCAAGGTCTTAGTCAGGTTTGCTTGGATTGTTGGGAATTTATTGCTTAAAGGGATAGGTTTGTTGGATTTGGGCTTGTTGTTCTTTTTCTACTAATTTTTCTTCTAGCTCAACAATTTGGGTATTTTTTTCTCTGACGATTTGAGTAAGATGCTTAGTTTTTTGTGCATTAGTTTCTTGCAACTGATTTAATTGAGATTCTAAATGGATAATCTCGGTTTGTTTTTGGCAAAGATTGTTTAAGTCATACGCTGATAATAAAGTTTTCCCAATTAACCTTTTTATCACTTTTTCTTTCCCTTTAGCTGCAGAAGAGGCATTAACAACAGTTATGTCTATTTGAAGTTCCAAGAGTTCAGTGAGTTTTTCTTGTAATTTTTCTTTATCATAATTGCCGGTCTTTTCTAGATAATTGTTCTTTAATTCTTCTAACTCTTTTTCTTTTCGGGACTTAGTTTTTATTAATGCTTGATAATTGTCATCTTCTTTTTGTAATTCATTCACTTTTATTTTTCACTGCTTGATTTCAATGAGTTTACTTTTCATTTCTTCGCTTATAAGAAGTTGATTATCGTTAATTATTGTTTCTATTTCTTCTGATTTTTCTAAGACTATTTCCAGAGCTTTTTTGAAGTCATCATATTTCTTTTGTTTTGCTTTGGCTAAGTTTTCTAAGTCAATTATTTCTTTAGCTAATTGTTGAGTTTTCATTAAATAATTATTTAGTTCGATGGTTTTGGTTTGGAGTTGATTGTTAATTAATAGTTGGGTGATTTCTTTAGTTGGTAAAAGCTTACTGTGATAGGATGCTCCTTGATGGATTTGGTATTTGGGAAATTTTATTTCTTCGGGTAGAGTTTTATTGTGTTCTTCGGCTACTTGGAGTTGCTTGGTGAATTCTGAATCTCCTTGCTCTCAACTTCGTAAAGTTCTTTCTAACTCCTGAGCAGTTGGTCTTTGGTTAGGATCAGCATCTCAACACCTTTTGATTAAGTCTTCTAATAATTGAGGTAATTTAATTTGAAACTGCGGACGCAGTCCTCGTCATATACTTAAAGCTAAGTCTGGATTATGAGCCCTATCATAATAAGGAGGCAATCCCGAAAGAATTTCGTAGGCTACAATGCCAAAAGAGTAAATATCATTTGCCTGACTGCAAGATTGACCATGTAAGACTTCGGGAGCTACATAAGGCATTACTCCAAAAATTTTTTCTTCATTTGTTTCATTAACTGGTCTACATAAACCCAAATCAGTGATTGAGCAGGCAGTTTTCTCAACACCCTTTAAGATATTTCCAGGATGGAAATCCCGATGAACTAGGTTTTTTTGGTGAATGTCTTTTAGTCCTTGGGCAATGTGGAGTAATTGGCTAAATTTATCTTGTAAAGTTAATTCTCTGTTTTTGTTGCTTAAATAATGCCTCAGATTGCCCCCAGGCATATATTTCATAACCATTAAATAATCGCCTGTTTGAAAATCCTGGGTAAGACCATAACAAGGCACAATGTTGTTGAATCAGTCATCGATTATTTTATGTTTTTTTATTTCTTGAATAAAACTTGTAGTTCCTTGGGAATTATTAAGGCTTTTCAGAACGACTTCCCGATAGTTTCTGTATTTTTTATAGAAATTCAATATACTGCTGCTTTCTACTTTATCTTTCTCTCGATGTCATTGCTTTTTTTCAGTGTCTCAATGGTGAATATTACCAGCAAGCCATTTAGCCTTGTATACTTTACCAAAACCACCTTCGGCTAGGTACTCAATATCCTTAAACTGCTCATAGGGGATTCATTCAATAAACTTATCCGCATCCGTGGCTTTTAGCTGGTATTTTTGAATGAATTCATTGATTACAAGATTATTGCTAGTTCACTTGTCAAAGTTTTTTTCCAAACGCCTGGAGTTGCAAGTTTGACACCATTTTTCACCAGTGTTGGGCCGGCTGCACTCGGGGCATAAGCCATAGTTTTTAAATCTCTTTCTTAGTGTTTGATAATCTTCTTGGTAGTTGGTTACTCATTCGGAGCCAAGTTTTTTGGTATCTCTAATTCAAGCAACAAATTTATAATCGTCTAGAGCAGCCTCACCATTTGCTCATTGGCTTATTTCTTTGTGTTTTTTTAGTTTTTGAGGAAAGTTTTTTATTCGCTTATGTTCATCTGTCTCTACTTCTCCTCATTCATTAACAAATAAGTTATAAATGGTTTGGCATTTAGCATCTTTTCTATATGCTGAACAAGCAAAATATTCAACACTTTCTGGTAAGTATTCCAAGCCGCTATCTAGATCAGTATTACTAATATTCAACTTTTGTACCTTATTCATCTCTTTTAAAGGCTCTAAACTACCATAAAGAGGATTATTTTCTAGTCTCAATTCTCTCAAATCAACTAAACCACTTAAAAAAGATAAATCTTGGTGGAGATTATTATTGCTTAAATATAATGTTTCTAAATTCTCACAGTTAGTTAAATCTAAGGCAGTTAGATTATTAGAATAACAAACAAGTTTCCTTAAATTAGGCAAATTAGAAAGAATTAATTGTTGGTCGTTTTCAAATCTACTAATATGTATTTGCTCTAATTGAGAACAGTTATTAATAGTTATTTTGGCTAGATTGGAAACTTTATATCCATCTATTCTCTCTAATTCAGGATAATCAGCAATAATTAATTCGCTAGGTTGATAGGATTTTAGATAATATAAATTAATTTTTTTTACTTGGTTTTTATTAGAGTAAAGATGATTTAATAATGCTTGAGAGCTTTTGTTTTTATATTGTTCCGGAGTTAGATTATTTTGTTTTAAGTAAGAGGCAAATTTATAGTCATCAAGTTTTAAACCAACATCTATTCAAGACTTAGCTTCTTGAGGGGTAAAATTATGGTTTTTTCATATTCTAACTGAACTATAAGAATGTGGCGCAAATCCAGCTTGAACTCATTCTTGAGCATCTTGATAAGTTAATTCTGCTCTTTCTCAGCTCTGCTGGTAATATTCAAAATCCTCGTGTATCTCTGTTCAATTAACCATTATTTTGCTCCTTATTTATGCTTTTTTTCATAATATCCATTTTTATCAATTTCAATCTGATATATCAAACCAAATCACTTGCTAAATATGCCTAAACCTTTGGCTTTTTTGACTTCAAATCCCCCTTAAATATATTATAAATCCCTCTATGTAAATCTCGCCTAAAGCAGCGTTTTTTTCTTTTGTCTTTTCCATTTTCTTTTTTATACAATAAAAATGGTTAAAAATATTTATAATATATCATAACAGCAAAAAAAATTTTTGAGAAATTAGCTCTTGAGCGAGGGCAACAAGGTTTATTCAATTGCGGGGAATAATCCCGTACCAACTTGTCACCCTCGCTGAACAACTAATCTCTCTATTATCAAAAAATAAAAAAAATCTCTCCCATCGATTAAAATTCGCCATTTGCTAAATGAAACAATGGAACCTCGAGCAGAAAAATATTTAGCAAAGCTTGATTGCTAGGCATCTATTATCTACTCTAAAGGTTTGGTTAAGGTTCAGGAGGCTTCAGGCAGATGCCTAGTCTTTTAGAACCTTACATACCTACCCAAACCTTTACAATGGATAATATAATTTATTTTTAGGGTGCTTGGAAAAAAATAAATCAAGTCAACTACCTGAAAATTGTGATATATCATAAAATATACTTATACAATTTTCAATAAAAACCATGGTTAAATTCAAAGGCTCTCATGCGCGCGCAAATATCTTGTAAATGTTTTTGTTAAGTCGAGGTAAAAAGTTTGGACTCAATGTTTTCCTTGAAATCTGTGTGGTGCAAACTTATTACGTTTACGTTGCCTAATGTAACTTTTCTTTTAACTACTAGAAGGCACTACGCAACGTTTCGGTACCGCTTTAGTGAAATCCACTTTTAAAGGGTCAAATAAATGGCTAGCATAAGATACTAAGCGATCGATAGCAAGTTTGTTAATTTTATGAGATGACTAATATCTTCTCCGTCTTAATGATAGCCTAATTCTTCCAGTAATTCTTTCTGATTAACTTTTTATCTTTGGGTTGTTCGTTG
>Ga0134125_10006981_pt1 | contig 12760 bp, 8 predicted proteins | sample KB31751_FD_96464 | JGI IMG/M metagenome (GOLD analysis project Ga0134125, IMG submission 96464) | Terrestrial soil microbial communities with excess Nitrogen fertilizer from Kellogg Biological Station, Michigan, USA - KB3-175-1 | ecosystem: Environmental > Terrestrial > Soil > Unclassified ... | reverse complement strand
GCCAGTCGTGATGTGACCGTGCTGCTCTCAGGCGTGGGCGGTGACGAGCTGTTCGCCGGCTATCGCAAGCACGCCGCGCATTACTGGGCGCAGGCGTACGAAAAAATTCCAGCGGCAATGCGGTGCGTGGCAGAATCCGCAATCAATCGGATTCCAAATTTGCGTGGAAGCAGCTTAAAAGGGCCATTGCGGCTGGCGAAGAAGATGCTTCGTTCAGCTGCTCTTCCAGCGGAAGAACGATTCGTTGCCAATTGCACGTATCTGGACTTCGCACAAAAATCCAGCCTTTACTCGACCGATGTTGGAACCGCGATATCGGATTACGAAGTCGGATGCGAGCACGCCGGGGCGTTTGAAACAATCAGCCACGCGGATTTCCTGAATCAGATGCTCTACCTGGATACAAAGATTTTCATGACCAGCCTGAACCTGAATTACAACGACAAGATGAGCATGGCGTGCTCGCTCGAAGTGCGGGTGCCGTTTCTTGACCATGAGTTTGCGGAATTTGTGGCTTGGAATGTTCCGCCGAATTTAAAGCTCAATGGCTTCTTCTCGCCGACTACAAAAGATATTTTCCGCAAAGCGATGAGCGGCATTCTTCCCCGCGAGGTGCTGGGGCAGCCCAAGGCTGGATTTGCGGCGCCGACAGATTATTGGCTGGCGAACGATCTTAAAGAAATGACGGACGATTTACTGTCTGAGTCGAGTATCAAACGCCGTGGCCTGTTTCGGCCTGAGTCGATTCAAAAACTGGTTCGGGAACACCGCAGTGGAACTCACGACTGGTCTATGCAACTCTGGCAATTCCTGACGCTGGAGTTGTGGACGCAGAGTTTCGTTGATGGCGCAGCTGATTTTTCTTCCCAAGAATCGGCGCAGGCGGCCATCGCATGAAGCAGGTTTTGCAAAATGCGCGTAACGGCGAGATTGAAGTAAGAAATGTCCCCGCACCGCGGGCCGCCAAAGGTTGCGTGCTGGTCAAGGTGGTTGCATCTTTGGTTTCTGCAGGTACTGAGCGCGCGTCGGCGGAATTCGCCTCAAAAAACCTGTTCCAGAAAGCTCAGGTACGCCCAGACCTGGTGCGCGACGTGGTGAGCAAGATTCGTCGCGACGGTTTGTGGTCAGCCGTTTCCGTCGTTCGAGGCCGCCTTGATCAGCCAGTTGCTCTCGGGTATAGCTGCGCCGGGACTGTGGCCGCGATGGGCGAAGGTGTGTCCGACATCCGAGTAGGGGACCGCGTCGCTTGTGCCGGCGCGGGCTTCGCGGTCCATGCTGAATTCGTGTCCGTTCCAAGAATGTTGGTGGCAAGAATTGCGTCTTCAGCGGTGGATTTCGAAAGTGCCGCCTTCACTACGGTCGGCGCAATCGCCATGCACGCGGTTCGCACGGCTGAAGCCACTCTGGGTGAAGTTGTGGCCGTCATCGGCTTGGGATTGCTGGGCCAACTAGCCGCTCAAATACTTCGTGCTGCAGGTTGTGCGGTGATCGGCCTGGACCTCGTACAAGAGCGCGCTGCTCTGGCTGTCAATATGGGAGCGACTGCGGCGACGACTTCGGAAGAGGAATTTCGCGATTTATGTTTCCGCCACTCTAATGGCCACGGCGCAGATTCGGTCCTGATCGCAGCGGAAACTCCAAGTAGCACGCCTGTCAATCTGGCGGCGCAAGTCGCGCGCGACCGCGGCATTGTAGTTGCAGTCGGTTCGGTCGGCATGGAGCTCGAACGGCGACATTATTACGAGAAGGAAATCGACTTCAGAGTGTCGCGTTCGTATGGGCCGGGTCGTTACGACTTTACTTTTGAGCAAAAGGGAATCGATTATCCCATCGGGCATGTGCGCTGGACAGAAACTCGCAACATGGAAGCTCTTTTGCAATTGCTCGCCGATGAAAAACTAAATGTAAGGCCGCTGATCACGCACCGCTACGCCATTGAGAATGCCGCATCTGCGTACGAGCTGATTGCGGGCAGAATGCCGCAGGCTTATCTGGGTATCGTCATTCAGTACCCAGCTGATCAGCAGCCGGACTTCCGACGATTAGAACTGGTCGAACCTCATGCGGATTCTTCGTCCGCGAGTCCGGTTCGAATTGGCTTATTGGGTGCGGGCAATTTTGCTCGGGGAGTGCTCATACCCGCAATGCGGCAATCCCGAACTGAGTTTGTTGGCGTTTGCTCAGGCAATGGCATCAGCGCGCAATCAGCCGCCAAAAAATTTGGATTCGTATTCTGCACGACGGATGAAGAACAAATTCTTTCGGACGATTCGATTAATACGGTGGTAATTGCGACTCGCCACAATCTTCATGCGGCGCAAATCATCCGGGCACTAGAAGCCGGTAAGCACGTTTTTTGCGAGAAGCCGCTTTGCTTGGCGGAAGAAGAACTGAATGCGATCCAGACTGCGTACTCGAGTGCCACGAACTGCCGGCTCATGGTCGGATTCAACCGCAGATTCGCGCCGATGGTGCAGCAGGCGCGGACATTTCTTGCTCACGCCGACGGCCCATTCAGCATCCATTACCGCGTGAATGCCGGCCCACTTGCCCCCGACCATTGGGTGAACGATCCCGAACAAGGTGGTGGGCGCATTCTGGGCGAGATGTGCCACTTCGTGGACCTGCTCTCTTTCATTTGTGCGTCAAACCCGGTTTCAGTAAGGGCGAGAGGCGCATCTTCATCCGGTGGACAAGACGTAACGGCAACCATTGAATTCGCAAACGGATCGGTCGGAACGATCACCTATGTCTGCAACGGCGACCGCGCATTCTCGAAGGAGCGACTCGAAATATTCAGAGGCGGTGTGGTTGCAGCGATGGATGATTTTCGCAGCCTTGATCTGGTCCGCCACGGAAAGATGAAGAGATTTCATTCCCGACTACGCCAGGACAAAGGCCACAAATCCGAATGGTGCGCTTTTGCCGAATGTATTACATCAGGCTGCCCTGCCCCGATTGCCTTTGAGGAGATTGTGGCGTCGACCCTCGCAACTATACGGATCGCAGAATCGCTCCGTTCTGGAGTGGACCTGCAAATCAGAACCCTTCAGCCTGCTACTGTCACGGTCCCGCTCGTCTCTTAAATGAAGCAAGTTCAGAGTCATTCGCACCATTCTCCCCCTTGATAGTTTAGGTTCCACTGCGAAGCGAACACTCAATCCGATGCTATAGTCGCCTCAGTTTCCTTCGCATAAACCGAAATTAGATGGCACTGAGCTACTATCGCCGGATTTTCCGCGCATATTTGTGTCCCGGCGCCAGCCAGTTAAGTTTTTGGCACGACCGCGCGGAGCTCAATTCCCGGGCCCCCACTCACGCGCTTGGCGAATATCACATGAAATTTGAGGAGAAGGCGCAGTATGCCGGGCCTCATGATGCTCAGGGAATTCCATTGCTCAACTATCACGGCGCGGTCGGCTTGCAATATAACCCGATTGCGATCGCGCAATGGGGCTTGGGGAATTACAACCTCTTCTCGCGAACTGCCAGCGTGGAGGCGCACGAAAAATTTCTGAAGGCCAGCGACTGGTTATGCGAACGGTTAGAGCAAAACTCGCGCGGTTTGCATGTCTGGAACCATTATTTTGACTGGGAGTATCTCCAGACACTAAAGGCTCCGTGGTATTCAGGGCTGGCGCAGGGGCAGGCGATCTCGCTGCTGGTGCGCGCGCACGCCGACAGTGGCGAAAGAAAATACTTGAATTGTGCGGCGCTGGCGTTTCGCAGCTTCCTCGCAGACGTTGCATTGGGCGGCGTGAGGTTCATTGACGCTGAGAAGAATGTCTGGTTCGAGGAATACGTGGTTTCACCGCCGACGCACATCCTGAATGGTTTCATCTGGGCTGCGTGGGGCGTCTACGACTATTTCCTGGCCACTGGATCTCGCGAGGCCATGGGTTTGTTTGCGGCCGCCATTAAGACACTGGACGCCAATCTTGTTCGCTATGACCTGGGATTTTGGTCTCGCTACGAATTGTCAGGGACCCTGCTGCCGATGATCGCAAGCCGGTTTTATCACCGGCTGCATGTGACTCAGTTGCGTGTAATGCACCGCATCAGTTCCGAAAAAATTTTCGACTTGTTCGCCACGCGTTGGGAAAGCTTCGCCCAGAGCAGGGCCAAGCGGAGCCGCGCGTTTTTCTATAAAGGTGCTTTCAAGCTTTGCTATTACTGAGGCTGGTGTGAAGATCCTGTACATATCGCAGTACTTTCCACCTGAAATGGGAGCGCCCGCTGCCCGCGTTTCGGAGTTGGCGCAGCGTTGGGCGCAGTCCGGCCATGATGTGACCGTGCTGACGGGATTTCCGAATCATCCAGATGGAAACATCCGGCCAGAATACCGCAAAAGTTTTCGCCGCATGGTGTTTCGCGAACGAGTCGGGGACGTGAACGTAGTCCGCTCCTGGCTTCTGCCTTTGCCAAACCGGCGGCCAATTGAGCGGATGCTCAACTACAGTTCTTTTCTGGCGTCGGCCGCAATCACCGGATCCTTTCTAGGCGCGCCTGACGTAGTCATTGCGAGTTCGCCGCAGTTGTTGGTAGGACTGGCAGGATGGTGGGTTTCAAGACTGAAGCACGTACCGCTTGTCTTCGAGGTGCGCGACCTTTGGCCGGAGTCGCTGGTGGCGGTGGGAGTGGGTAACGCGAAATCTGCGCTGCATCGCTCGCTGACCAGGATTGCCGCATTCCTGTATCGGAAGGCTGATCACATCGTGGTTGTGACCCCCGCATTCCGGGAATTTCTTATCGATCGTTGGCAGGTAGAGGCTGAGAAAATTTCAGTTGTTCCCAACGGAGTCGAGACCAGGGTCTTTAGCCCTCGATTTCCAGATTATGATTTGCGCAAGAGCCTCGGCGGAGATGGGAAGTTCATAGCCTCTTTTATCGGAACCATGGGGCTGGCACACGGTCTAAATACTTTAATAGCGGCTGCAGAACGCTTTCAAAAGACCGAACCGGATGTGCTGTTTATGCTTGTCGGAGAGGGTGCCGATCGCGAGCGGATCACAGCAATCGCACGCGCCAAGGGCCTTTCCAATATTCGGTTTGTGCCCCAGCAACTCAGGGAGAAGGTCCCGGACTACATCGCAGCTTCGGACGCTTGCCTGGTTCTATTGAAGAAATCCGAAGTATTTGAAACTGTAATCCCAACCAAGATGCTGGAATTCATGTCCTGCGCCAAGCCGGTCATTCTGGGCGTCAGCGGCCAGGCACAACAAATGATTGAATCCAGCCGGGCGGGAATTTGCATTGAGCCAGAAAATGTTGATCAGCTCTGCGAGGCCATCCTGAAATTACGAAAAGAAGACTGGCTTCGTGAATCGCTGGGCAGAAATGGGCGCGAGTATATCATTCGCAATCTTTCACGCGAACGAACGGCCGACGAATATCTGCAGGTACTAAACGAAGTAATACCGGGAGTACGTGGTTCCGAAGCGGCTGTTGCTGCTTAAGGTCGAATCGCCACGATTCCGGCAGCAGTCGCCATCTGCACTGCAGCTTCGGCGGTCCGAGATTGCAGCAGCTTGCGGGCGCTGGTGGGGACAAACAAAATATCGTCCGCTTCCATCGGCAAGTCGCTGATTTTTGCTTCCATCAGTTTCTTCAGTTGCACCGGCACGATGATCAGGCCTGATGGCCCCTTGCGAACGATTCGTGCTGCATTTAGCTTCGCGGTGGAATTTGTCCCTCCTGCCAGCGCAATCGCTTGCAGCACGCTGATGTGACCGCTGTCCATGAGGAATCCACTGGGACGATTCACTTCACCAACCACATAAATAATATCGGCTCTGCGAATCGTAACAATGTCGCCTGGAAGGACGGTGATGTTGCTTTCAGGATGGTCCTCAATATTGTGAGAGATGGGAACCGTGACCGGAGGCTGATCGCGGTGAGTGACGGTGATACTCTTGCCGGCACGATCGGTAAGTCCACCGGCGGTTGAAATCAAGCTGAATAGCTTCTGATCGCCGAGGACCGGATAAACGCCGGGCTTGGCGACCTCGCCAAGAACGCTTGCTCCGGCTGAGTTGTACTCCTGCACGAAAATCTGAACATGCGGGCTCTTTACGAATCCACCGCGATCCAGGCGGCGCTCGATGACCGCTTCAGCTTCATCGAGAGTGAGTCCTGCGACATGCACATAATTAACCAGCGGCAAATTGATTTCGCCGGTGGTGCTTACCCGAAGCTTTGTGTTGAGCTCAGGAACGTTGTACACGCTGACTTCGATCAGGTCGCCCGCGCCAAGCCGCACCGCTGAATCACCTGCGGGAAGAATTGGCTTCGAGTCAGAGCTGGCGGCAACGGTCGTGACCACAGGCGCTGCAGCCTGATTGACCGGCACTGCCGTTTGCGCAAAACCCGCTGTCACCAAAGTTATCAGTGCGTAAAGAACACACAATCGAGAACAGCGCAATTGCGAGACGATTCGCATTTTCTGCTGGAGTCTAGCACGGCAAAGCCTTGAACTCAGGTTCCCATTTCGCCGGTGTACACACATCGGAAACATATGGCGGTACCAAGTAAGAGAATGGTTCCTCACGCGCCGTCCCGTTATAGTCGAGTTAATAGTATTCATCTACAACGGGGTTTGCAGTTTCGAGGGGACTGATTGACGTTATTATTCCTGGGAACTTTCATAAGTTCGCTGTTGCTGTCGTTCGTCTTCACCAAAGTTGTTCGAGACCTCGCAGTCCGCAAGCGATGGCTTTCCGCGCCTGCCGGTCATCGTCACCTCCACAACGAGGCAATACCGAGGTTAGGTGGAGTTGCGATCGTGTTTTCGTTTTTGATCGCAACCGCGATGGCGCTACTTGTCGACAAGTTTGCCGTGCACTCGGCGAGCGGCTTTTCACTGGGGCCCTTAGCCACCATTCTTCCGCCGGCAATTCTGATTTTCCTGCTCGGAATTTACGATGATCGTCGAGACGCCAGCCCCTTTTTAAAATTTTCAGTGCAGGCGATTGCGGGCGCCATGTTGTTTGCTGGAGGCTTGCGAATCTTTGCTTTGCCGGTCCTCTTCGGCACGCACCGGTTTTCGTGGGTCACCGGCCTGGTATTGACCATCGTCTGGGTGATTGCCATCACCAACGCATTTAATTTGATTGACGGACTCGATGGCTTGGCCGCGGGCTCGGCGCTGTTCTCTACGCTGGTTGTATTCGTCGTCGCGTTGCTGAGAAATATGTCGCTGATTTCTCTGGTGGCCCTGGCACTGGCGGGAGCGATCGTGGGCTTTCTCCGCTACAACTTCAATCCTGCAACCATCTTTCTTGGCGATTGCGGCAGTCTCTTCATTGGCTTTATGTTAAGCGCGCTTGCGCTCTACGGTTCGCAAAAAACGCCAACTATCGTCGCAGTTGCAATCCCCATGGTTTCTTTTGGATTGCCAATTCTCGAAACTTCACTCTCAGTGCTGCGCCGGCTGATCAGCGGACGTCCGGTGTTCACCGCTGATCGTGAGCATATTCATCACAAGCTTTTACAGCGGGGAATGTCGCATCGCCAGGTGGTGATTGTTCTTTACGGTGTGTCAGCAATCTTTGCTTTGCTGAGCTTGTTTTTATTGTGGCCGACGGGCAGCACGCTTGGATTGGTTCTGGCGGTGCTGGGGACCGGCATTTGGATGGGCGTGCAGCATCTCGGATATCTGGAGTTTGGCGAACTGCGACGAGTGGCGCAGAGGACTGTTGCCCAGCGCCAGGTTTTTGTGAACAATCTGGCAATTCGGCGTGCTGCAGCAGAACTGGAGATAGCACCGAACCTTCAGGACATATATCGAATCCTGGGCGCGGCATTCGAAGAAAATGATTTCGATGGATTCGAGTTGCGACCGGAAACTTACCCGAGCAACGGAGAATTGCCCGTAGCTCAAGCGACGGCGTTCCCGGCTATGCGATGGAGAAAACCGAGAAGCCACGCCACGGCGGGGTCGAAAAGCACATGGAGCCTGCACCTTGACCTGGTCAGCACAGGCAATCATCATTGCGGCTCGCTGACCGTGTTTCGACATTACGCGCAGCCTGACCTGCAAACCGACGTCAATCTTCTCACTTCTATTTTGGCAACCAGCCTGGCCGATGCTCTGCATCGCGTCATCACTTCAGGTAAAGAAATTCCAATGGCGAGTGAAGATTCCGCCTTCCTGCAAGCGCGCGCCGGCTGATTTCCACAGACCGAACCTATTCCGCTATTGTTCGTCACCGGAGCGGTCTTTAGATTTATTTCTTTTCGCGTTCGGAGGAAGCTTGCCTGATGCCCGCTCGATTACCGCGTACTCAAGTACATTTTCTTTCCTTGCCTACTGCAATTTTTTGTGTGCAATGCGAGTTGATCGGTGCGAACACAACGCCTGCGTGCCTGGCCTGCGGGAGTAAAGCTGTCCTCAGCCTGTCTCGTCTTTTTGGCGGATCTCTGCGCTCGCAGCCATTGGCGCGACTGATCGAAGATGACGAACTCAACCGTCTGGTGCGCGAGTTGCTTTCCAGCGTCCCCGATATGGAATATTCTGCGCCCGATACGGGCGACGTTTCGGATTGGCATCATTCTCCGTCTTTTGCTTCCAGCTCGAGTGAGCACGGAATTTACGGATCGAAAATTGACCTTGAGCCGACCATTGGCGTAATCACCGAGCGCGCCCAAGCGTTGACAGGAGCGACCGGAGCGGCCATCGCGCTTCGCAGCGGAAGTGAAGTCATCTGCCGGGCGCGAGCAGGACGGACCGCCCCTGACGTGGGAATCCGATTACAGACTGACTCAGGGATTTCAGCCGAGTGCTTGCGCAGCGGCGAAATTGTGCTTTGCAATGATGCAGAAGACGATCCACAAGTCGATCTGGCAAGCTGTCGCCGCCTCGGTGTGCGGTCGATTCTGGCAGCGCCGTTGCGGCATTTCCATCGGACACTGGGTATCTTCGAGGTGCTCTCGGCTTCGCCCAAAGCCTTTACCCAGCAGCACGCCAGCACCATGCAACTGCTTGCAAGCATGATGGTTGCCGCTATTTCGCGGGTTTCGCATCTGGGCGAAACCGCCGTCCGCGAGTGAGGCTACGCCCCTCCCGGGCAGCGATTAATACGTGGAGGCTCCGCTTTCGCTGGGGTAAGATGAAGCTAGTTGGAAAGCGCCCCGGAGCCAGCCTGGTGGATACTGCCCAGAAGAACGCAATTTATAGCCGGGAACGGCGACGCGCAGTTCGCAATGCCGTACACACTCCTGCTTATGCCAGCCTGAACGGCAGCGCCCAAGCTGCCTCGCTCGAACTCTGTGAAATTCTTAACATCAGTGAATCCGGCACCTGCATTCAAGCCCCGGAGCCGATGAAAGTGAATCGGTTGCTGCCGCTGGCGCTTGATCTCTCCGAAACTGGAGATCGTATTTACACCATGGGCCACGTGGTGTGGTCAGAGAGCAGTGGGCGGGCGGGCATTCGTTTTCCGGAATTCCCAGAAAATTCTTTGCAGCAACTGCGGCGCTGGCTGCAGGCGAATGATGCCGCGGGTGGCCTGAACGTGGCGGTCGCGCCGGACGCCCGCATCGAAGATGAAACCCCCGCACCGCGGACCGTGCATGCGCGACCTACATCCGCAGCAGGGTATAGTTCGCTGATCGCTGAATGGGCGGAGATCGAAAAAGATGTCGAACTCTTTGGCCCCAACCTGAGCCAAGCCCTACAGCTCATTGCTGAGCGCGCGTTGGCGTTGACCTGGGCCACTGGCTCGGCGATTGCGTTGCGGACCGCGATCACCTCTTCAGAATTGATTTGCGAGGCGCGGGCGGGAAATGATTCTCCGGAGTTGGGCGCTCGGCTCGACACCGATTCGGGTTTTTCCGCGGAATGCGTTCGCAGCGGCAGCACTTTGATTTGTGATGACGCGGAAACAGACCCCCGTGTAGATCACGAGAGTTGCCGGAGGTTAGGAATTCGGTCAATCATCGCCTGCCCGATCATTGTCCACAAAAACCAGAACATCGGCATTCTGGAAGTATTCTCGCCCGAGGTCACCGCCTTCTGGGACAACGATGCGCGTACCTTAGAACGGCTGGCTCGCATTATCGCCAATGCAATCATTCGCGCCAGGCAGCCGATAGCCAAAGCTCCGGCCACCGAGCAGTCCGAAGTAAACCCGGAAAAACTTCAACTGACGCCGGATAAGTCTCTGGAAAGCGAGCTCATCGCAGTTGGGCCGTCACCTCGCGCCCGGCTGGCAATTTTATTTTCATGCGGAATTGCCGCCGTAATATTCGGCGTTTGGTTGGTTGCTCCTTGGATTTCAGACGCCATGAACAAATTTACTTCGCCTCCTACTTCGCAGGCGGCGGAAGTGAAACCTGCAAGCATCGATTATGCCGGGATGAGTATGGCTGATCTGGAAAAAATTGCCGCACAGAACGATTCTGCAGCCCAGTATGCACTTGCGATGAAATATGCCAGTGGCGACGGTACTGCGAAGGACTATCACGCCGCGCTGGGCTGGTTTCTGAAATCCGCTGATAACGGCAATCCGCGCGCCGCGGTCAAAATTGCGAGCTGTTTCTGGGCAGGAAAAGGCACGCAGCAGGATTTTGGCAGGGCCTATTTCTGGGGACTGCTGGCGCAAGCCGCAGGAGACGAAACCGGCCGCGTGATCGTCATCAACAGTGCTCCGCATTTGAGCGATCATCACCGGTCCGCTGAGCAGCAGGAAGCCGACTCATGGCTGCGCTCGCACCACATGGGCTCCAGCACAAGCGCTTCGCGGTAGCAACCCTCATTGGATCAATTTAAAATAGAAGCAGAGGTTTCCGTTGTCATCCCTCCGCGAAATTCTGAATCAAAACGTCCGCGAAGGCGAACTGTATGAACCCATCGAACGCAATCGCCTGCGCTGCTACGCGTGTGGACACTGTTGCCCGATCGCAGAGGGCCAAGCCGGGGTGTGCAAGGTCCGCTACAACCAGGGTGGGAAACTTTACGTTCCCTGGGGATATGTGGGCGGAGTGCAGTGTGATCCCATCGAGAAGAAGCCATTCTTTCATGCCTATCCCGGAGCGCTGGCCTACAGCTTCGGCATGTTGGGATGCGACCTTCATTGCTCCTATTGCCAGAATTGGGTGACCTCGCAGGCATTGCGTGATCCGCATGCCGTTTCAGCTCCGCTGCAGGCGTCACCTGAGTTGCTGGTGCGGGATGCAATTGGGCAAGGCGCAAAGGTTTTGGTGAGCACTTACAACGAACCGCTGATCACGGCCGAGTGGGCGGTCGAAATCTTCAAAGAAGCGAAGGCCGCCGGGTTGAAGACTGCATTTGTCTCGAACGGAAACGGAACTCCGCAGGTGCTCGAATACATTCGGCCATGGATCGATTTTTATAAAGTCGATCTGAAGAGTTTTGATGACCAGCATTATCGGCAACTCGGCGGCCGCATCGGTCCCATTCTCGATACCATTCGGTGGCTGCACGATAACGGCGTCTGGCTGGAGATCGTGACGTTATTGATTCGCGGCTTCAACGACGATAACAATGAACTGCGCAACTTGGCAGAATTTCTGGCAAGCGTTTCAACGGACATTCCGTGGCACGTGACAGCATTTCACAGTGATTACAAGTTGGCGGAGACGCCAGACACACGCGCAGAGGATTTATTTCGTGCAGCAGACTTCGGAAAAGCTGCCGGATTGCAGTTTGTGTATGCGGGGAATTTGCCCGGCAGAGTGGGCGATCTTGAAGACACGTTTTGCCCCCGCTGCCGATCGAGGTTGATTCATCGATACGGATACTTCATTGAAGACTATCGGATCACTGCAAACGGATGTTGTCCGGATTGCGGAGAGGCGGTTCCGGGGAGATGGGCGGAAAAGTTTGAGGGTCAGATTGCGGATCGTCCGTTTATGCCGGGGCAAAAAGCGAATTTCGTTAATCTGCGCTAGATAGTTTGCTATTGCTCGCCATTTTTGTGTGCTTCTGCTTTTCTTCCGAACGATACTTAGCAACGCCTTGGTAAAGCGCCTCGGCAATCTGCTGCCGGTATTCAGAGCTTTGCAGGTTGTCTTCGTCAGCCGGGCTGCTGACGAACGAAATCTCCGCCAGGATGGCAGGCATTTGAGTCCCGGTTAACACCACGTACTGTGCTTCCTTCACGCCGCGATTTCGAATTTCAGGATTGCGCTCGGCCAATCCGCCATATAACGCATGCTGTATATCGTCGGCAAGGCGATGCGAGTTGGTGACCTTTTCGCGAATGTCCACGCCTGTCCAGTTCACGTTTTTCAATGCAGGGTCATCGTCTAATGTACGTGCCTTGATCGATGAATATGTTGTCGTGTAGTAGGTTTCGACGCCGCGCGCCGTCGCCAGGTCACTGTAATTAGCATGGACGGAAAGAAACAGGTTCGCGCCAGCCAGGTTCGCGATTTCCGCACGTTTTTCTAACGGCAGATACTCATCGTCCTGCCGTGTATAAATCACGTCTGCCCCCAACCTCTGCTCGATGAGTTTTCCCAGGCGCTCCACTACGTCGAGCACCAAGTCTTTTTCTAAAAGGCCTTTGCGGCCAACAGTGCCTAGGTCCCATCCGCCATGACCTGCGTCAAGCACCACCCGAAATTCAGATGCCGCTGATGAACCCGGGTGAGTTGTTTTCTTCTTTGGGGCAATGGTCAGGGATGGCGAAGGCTTGCTTAGGTTGGCGGGAAGCGGTGCGCTCGCAACCTTGTGAACATCGATCGTCAACCGGTAGGGGTTGGGATCGAGTTTGACTGATACTTCCGAAAGACCTTT
>Ga0134125_10006980_pt1 | contig 12760 bp, 9 predicted proteins | sample KB31751_FD_96464 | JGI IMG/M metagenome (GOLD analysis project Ga0134125, IMG submission 96464) | Terrestrial soil microbial communities with excess Nitrogen fertilizer from Kellogg Biological Station, Michigan, USA - KB3-175-1 | ecosystem: Environmental > Terrestrial > Soil > Unclassified ... | reverse complement strand
CATCGAGGCCGTCGTGCTCTGCATGCTCGGCGGCCTCGCCGGCCTGGCGGTCGGCCGCGGGGTCTCGCTCCTGATCCGCCTGCTGGCCGGCTGGCCCACCGAGTCGTCGCTCCTGGCCGTCCTCGCGTCGGTCTCCGTCTCCGTGACCGTCGGCGTCATCTTCGGCTACTACCCCGCCTGGAAGGCCTCCCGCCTCGACCCCATTGACGCCCTGCACTACGAATAGCGCGTGAGCCGCCCCACGGTTGAATGTCCCCGTGAACCGCGCCCGCGCAGATTCTCCAGCAGTGTGGCGCTTGCCGCAAAAAAGGGGACATTCCTATTTTTCGCCTTCGCGGCACCATAAATAGGAATGTCCCCTTTTTTGCGGTCAGGGCCGCTTGGCGATGGCGATCAGCCCGGATTCGGTTCGGAACAGCAGCGTATCGCGTGCAATGGCGGGGGTCGCGAGGCACTTGGCGCCAAGCGAGTTGGTCGCAACGAGCTTGAACTCGGGGCCGGGTACGAGGACGTGGACCAGCCCTTCTTCGCTCACGACGTATAGCTTGTCGGCCGTTGCGACGGGTGACGCGGTGAAGCCGGCCTCGCTGCCGGGCAGGCGGGTGTGATACACCTCGCGGCCCGTGCGCGCTTCAAAACACGTGAGAATGCCGGGCCAGTTGCAGCAGTACAGCAGGTCGCCGATCACAATCGGGGACGGAATGTAGCTGCCGCCACGATTGGTCGACCATGCAATATCCCGGCTGGCAGTCTGCCCGGCCGGCAGCGAAATGTTCCCCGACGCCGTGGGCCTCACGGCAAAAACGCCCGACGGGCCGCCGTGTGCGCTGGTGAAGAAGATGAGCCCACCGGCAAACACCGGCGTCGGGATCGGGATGTCGCCCGGCATCGCCAGCGTCCAGATCTCCTTGCCGGTGCTCACGTCATACGCCGCGGCGTGCTTGTGCCCGTTGCAAACCACCTGCGCCGCGCCGCCTTCAGGATGGATCACCGTCGGCGTCCCCCACGTCGGGACCTCGTCCCGCGCGGTACGCCACAGCTCGCGCCCGTCGTCCAGCGAATAGGCTGCGACGAACGAATTCTTCTCCACATCGCACTGGACGATCACCCGATCCTGCTCGATCACCGGCGAGCTGCCGAACTCCCACTGCGCCTCCGGCACCATGTAAAACCCGGCGTCCAGCAGCCCCAGGTCCTTGTGCCACAGCAGCCGCCCGTCCATCTCATAGCAATACAACCCCTCCGACCCGAAGAATGCGACCACATGCTTCCCATCCGTCGCCGGCGTGCAGTTGGCATGACTGGACTTGGGATGCCGCTTGACCTTCGCCCGCCCCTGCGTAGCCGTCCGGCTCCAGAGTACTTTCCCACTCTCCAGATCGACGCAAATCACCTTCCACCCAAGCGGCTTCTCCCCCTCCACCGGCGTGATGTCTCCGAACACCCCGGTCTTGACCGGCTGAGCCTCTCCATTGGCGGCCGTCAACACAAACACCTTGCTCCCCCATACAACCGGCCCGCTGTGTCCGAGGCCTTCGATGGGGCATTTCCATCGGACGTTCTCGCCGGTTGCGACGTCCCACTTCTCGGGCAGATCTGCCGAAGCCATACCGGACGCGCCCGCGCCGCGGAAAGAGGGCCAGTTGGCGGATTCGCCAACCGCGGCATTCAGACGCGCAGTGGCGACGAAGCCGAGCTGGATCGACACGATCAGGATTAAGACGGATCGGGACATGACGATCTCCTTCATTCTGAGTTCGCGAGTATCGCCGAACCGCAGGAACGTGACAATGACGTGATGCGCCGTCGACGTTGATTGCGGGGTTGAGGCAAGAATTCTGGGCTCGGGCACGCCGCCGAATAGCCGCCGGGCGGTTTCGCGATTCGGTCGACCCGCGCCCGGAGAAGCCGCGGCGACGTTCCACGGCAACACCTGCGCCCCCACGATCTCCCGACGAAGACGCCCGACTCTGACTTGAAGCTTGACACTCCGGCCGCCGTGGAACTCTGCGGCGGCGTGGGGTCCGTTCGACCTTTTTGATATCCGCTGCAAGTGACGCCGGCTGCGAATCACCTCTCGAGCTTCGGAGATTTCGGAACCGGTAGAGGGTCATTGCACGATTCGACTCGGAACTGAAGGGTGGACATCGCGGCTTAGTCCGGATAACATGCATTTTGTCTGCACAGAAGGATATTTCGCGTCCTTTTATGCCGGTGAATTGCAGAGAAACTCCGGTGAACGTCAATTCTCTTAACTTCTGGATTGATCACCTTCAGGCGGGGGGCCGCTACAGCTTTACCCGTGGCGAAGCGTTCAATGCGAGTGGCTTGAGCCCCGACGCCCTGAGCAAATCCCTCCAGCGGCTGGCCAGCAAGAATCGCGTGGCGAAGGTGAAGGAAAACTTCTATGCCATCGTTCCACTGGAGTATCTGAGCGCCGGCGCCCCGCCGGCGGTGTGGTTCGCGGATGAGCTGATGCGGTCAATGAGGTTGCCGTATTACGTCGGGTTGCTGAGCGCGGCGGCGTTGCACGGCGCTTCGCATCACCAGCCGCAGGAATTTCAGATCGTGACCGCCGCGTCGCAGCGGGCGCTGCAGGTTGGGCGGCAGCGGATCCGGTTTTTCGTGCGGCGCGGCGTCGCCGGGACGCCGGTGACGCACATCAAAACGCCGACCGGCACCGTGCGCGTTTCGACGCCGGAGGCAACGGCGCTGGACCTGGTTCGCTTCGCAAAGGAGTCCGGGTACTTTGACAACATTGTCACGGTGCTCTCGGAACTGGCTGAGCGGATCAATCCCGAGGAGTTGGGGAGGGCGGCCGAGCGGAACGCGGCGATGCCGACGGTCCAGCGGCTGGGTTATCTGCTGGATCTGGCAGGCGCCGGGGCGGCCGCCGCTCCGCTGGCGGAGATTGTTCGACGCCGCCGCCCGCGAACTGTGTCTCTGCGGAGCGATCGGCCAGCGAAAACTGACGAGCGCAATGCAAGGTGGGCGCTCCTGGTCAACGAGCATGTTGGGGCCGAGGTTTGATCCCGCGCGCTTATATCACCGAATGGCGTGCCGCGGCCCCGTGGCTGGACGACGCACAGGTCGAGCAGGACCTGGTCCTCTCCCGCGCGGTCGTGGAGCTGTTCAATGCACCTGCGCTTGGTGGGAAGCTCGCACTCCGCGGAGGCACCGCGCTGAACAAGCTGTTTTTGCCCGAGCCAGTTCGTTATTCGGAAGACATCGACCTTGTGCAGATCGAGCCGGCGCCAATCGGCCCGATTCTGGATGCGGTGCGTGCGACGCTGGACCCGTGGCTTGGCGAGCCGCGGCGCACGGTCAAGCAGATGGCAACGCTCGCGTACCGCTTTGAGTCGGAGGTGCCGCCCATCCGGACCCTCCGTCTGAAGGTCGAGATCAACACGCACGAACACTTCACTGAACTCGGATATCAGAACAGGCAGCTCAGCGTGCGCAGCCGCTGGTTCACGGGGGTCGCGGACATCCTGACCTATTCCATCGATGAGTTGATGGGGACGAAGCTTCGGGCTTTGTATCAGCGGCGCAAAGGCCGCGATCTGTTCGATCTCTGGCTTTGTCTCGACCGCGGGCTGGTCGATTCCGCCGCCGTGATCCGCTGCTTTCACCGTTACATGGCGGCCGAGAAGCACGCCGTCAGCCGGGCTCAGTTCGAGGAGAACTTGCACGGAAAAGCGAGGGACGAGGTGTTCTCATCGGACATTGCACCGCTTCTCACGGCATCCGTTGAATACGATCCTGCGGTGGCGATGCAGCGAGTTGGTGCAGCGCTGATCGAACGACTCGCGGGCGAGCCCTGGCGCGGTACGAGCGAGTAATGGATCGAGCTATGACGCCGAGTTGAGGACGGCCAGGAGCCCCTGTGCGACCAACTTTGAGCGGCTGATGCCATGTCGCCTGGCGAATTCATCGGCCCGGCGGAGAAGGTCGCGTTCCACTCTCAGAGAAATGGTCTTGGCCCCCTTGCCGACCCGGGTTGCCGGTCGCTTGGCTTGGGCGTGAAACAACGAGCGTGGGCGGGATGATACAACCGTGAAACACACCGGGGCGTGTATCATCATTTCTCATTTCGTCGATACGTTTATGTGATTGCCGGGCATGAACTTGCGCAGAATTCAATGGGACTCAATGATACATTTGGAACAGAATCGCCTTGTATCATCCTGTTGGCGTTGGGGGGGGCGTCGGCCTTGCGAAGGCTCTGCAATCGGCCGCGGCATCGGGTATTCTCAGAGGGATGAGAATGCGGGCTTGGGCGGTTGTATCGGTGGCGGCGGGAGTTTGGGCGGCAAATGGCTTGGCGCAGTCCCCCGCCGCGGGAACCCGAGCGGCGCCGAATGCGAGCATCATCTCGGAGAAGCCGCTGGGGTCGACCGCCCGCTATGACCAGCTCAAGGCGGTCACGTTCACGAAGGATAATCATCATGCAGCCTTCCTGGCGGTTCGAGCGGGGCAGCAGTACGTGGTTCGCGATGGAGTCGAGAGCCAGCCGTTTGAGTGGATCATTCCGGCCAGCCTGAGCGTGCCAATGGTCGGCGGTCACCTGGCGTTCGTGGCGCAGACGGGGAATAACCAGGAAACCGCCTATGTGGATCTGAAGCCGGTAGGGAAGAGCTATTACACCATCGGGGCGGATCACGTGCGGTTCAGTGCAGACGGGGCGCACAACGCGTTCACGGCCAAGTACGCCGATGGCGGCGTGGTCGTGGTGCGCGACGGGGTCGAGGGGAAGAAGTACCTGGCGGCGGTGGCCGTGCCGGTCTTCAGCCCGGATGGGAATCACCTGGCCTACGAGGCCGCCGTCGCGCGGGACAAGATGTGCGTCGTGCTCGATGAGAAAGAGCAGAAGACGTATCAGACCACCGTTCGCGGTACGCTGAATTTCAGTCCCGACAGCCATAGGCTGGCATATACCGCCGTCGCCAGCGACAAGTACATCGGCGTGGTCGACGGGAAGGAGAGCCCGCCTTACGACGCGATGTGGCTCACGCCGGTCTTCAGCCCCGACAGCAAGCACGTCGCGTGGATGGCAGGCGTGGGTTCGCAGTACTTCGTCGTGTTCGATGGGCGCGACGGTCCGAAATACGACGGGTTCAGCGGCCCGCTGGTCTGGAGCGCCGACAGCCGGCACCTCGCCTATGCGACGCGGAAAGGGAAGGTCATTCGCGTGGTCCGCGACGGAGTGGAGCAGAAACCCTGCGAAGATCTGCTGGGCGTGTCGATGCGTTACAGCCCCGATTCCAATCACCTGGCGTACATCGCCGCCAGCGGCTCCGAGCGGTACGTCATGCTCGACGACCGGCGGCAGCAGCCTTCATTTGAGCAGATCGTCGGCAACAGCATTCTCTTCAGCCCCGACAGCCGCAGGCTCGCCTACGTCGGCCTGCGCGGGAAGCAGACGATCGTGGTCGTCGATGGCAAGGAAGGGACTAAATACGATTACGTCGCCGAGATCCGCTTCAGCCCGAACAGCAAACATTTCACCTATCGCGCCATCAACGGCAAGCAGCAGGTCGTGATCGTCGACGGCCAGACGATCGGCTCCTACGACGCAGCAGTCCCGCTGCGGTTCAGCGACGACGGCGCCCACAGCGTGTTTGCCGGGCTGACGGGGACGGTGACGCATATCGTCGTCGATGGGATCGAGCTGCCCGCTGCCTACAGCGGCTGGGTCGATGGCATCGAGCCGGCCTTCGACAAGGCGGGGAACTGCGACCTGCTCATGCTCCGCGACCGGCAGTTGCTGGAGGTGACTATCAAGCTCGGGGGAAAGTAAGGGCGTGTGAACAAGCAATGCGCCCCCGTAGCCGGGCGTGTCACGCCTCGCGGAGGTGGTAGCTCTTGATCATCGTCTGCTGGAAATCGGGATAGGCGCCGATGTCGTGCTCGGCCAGATCAAGCCCGTCATACTCGTCGGCTTCCCCGGCGCGCAGGCGAACAGTGGCCCGGAGGATGACAAAGAGCAGAAGCGACAGCGCCAACGCCAGAAGGCCGATGCATACGAGGCCCAGGATTTGGATCCCGAGCTGGTGAGCGCGCTCGGCGAAACTTCCGGGCATCAGCAGGCCAGCGGCAAACGTGCCCCAGATCCCGCCGATGCCATGAACCGCGATGACGCCGCCCGGATCATCCACGCGGCCGAACAGATCAATCCAGATCGCGCTGAGCGGAACCAGCAAGCCGGCGACGGCGCCGACAAACACACACCACGCCGCCGAAAGATGTCCAGCGCCCGCACTGATCGCAACCATCGCCCCCAGCAGCCCGAGAAGCGTGATGATCACGTCCGGCTTGCCGTAACGATAGTGACCCAGAAGGATGGCAGCCAATCCACCTCCCGCGGCGGCGAGGATCACGCCGGTCGCGGCGGCGCCCAGAAACACCGGACGATCGAGCGCCACGACGAGGCAGCCCGCCAGGTACGGCCCCCATCCGACGAGCATCGTCAGAACCCCGAAGCCCGCCAGCGGCACGTTGTGGCCGGGGATCATGCTGGCCGAGCCGTCGTGGTGGTATTTTCCGGATCGCGCGCCCACAAAGGCTGCACCCACCAGCCCGCAGATTGCGCCGCTGAGGTGAAGCCACGTCGCGCCGCCGACGTCGACGAACCCCCGCCTGGCCAGCCAACCGGTCCAAGCCCAGTTGGCGCCGATCGGGATGACGATTGCCGAAAGCAGGAACGACGCCGCACAGAGCGGGAAGAACTTCGAGCGTTCCGCCAACGCGCCGCCGGCGATAGCGGTGCCGACGAGCACGACGCTGGTCAGGAAGAACAGCCCGGCGGTCCCGCCGCCGGCAAACGCGATCATTTCGCGATTAAAGGCGAAATACATGTTGTGGGTTTGCGTGAGAATCGCCGCCCCGATCAGCCAGAACGCCAGCACGGCCACGCACAGGTCGCAGATCGTGCGCAACACCGCCCCCGCGGCGTTCTTGGCGCGGATCATTCCGATCCCATAGAAGGCAACCCCCAGGCGGATCAGCAGGCAACCCGCGCCCAGGGCGATCAAGACCTCCATCGGTGTCTCCGATCTGCGGCGGTTCTGGTGAAGACTAACTTACCGAAGCAAGCGTCGGTCACAAGTCAGGCTCAACGATCGGAGAAAGTGAGCGGTCAATTCACTGATACGGGCGGTCGCGGTCACGCGATCGTCTGGCTGACCTTCTCCGGATCCGCCGGCGAAACGCCACGCTAAACCGCCGGCCTAGGCCGTTGGACCAGGGGCCGATCCGGTAATTGGATCAACTGGGAAACCGTGCATCTCAGCGTCCTCAACCCGGCCGGGCTTGTCACGCCAGAGGATCAGGAACAGTGCGAGGCAGACGGCGGCACCGATGGCCGGGACCATCCAAACCTTTGTCCAGTCGGTCCCGGCGGGGGTTGTAAAGTGCTGTGAGACCCATCCCGCGAGGATGTTCCCGATGTACATTCCGACGCCGTAGGTCAGAAAACTGAACAGCGCCTGCGCCGAGCCACGAATCTCCACCGGCGCTTTGTTGTCCGTGTGGATGAAGCCCGCCGCAAGGAAGAAGTCAAAACAGACGCCGTGAAGGACCACACCGATGATCACCAGCCCGATCCACAGGTGGCCCGCACTGAAGCAGCCATATCGCACGGCCCAAGCGCTCATCCCCACCACGAGCACACCCTTCATTCCGAATCGTCGAAGAGCGAACGGCAGCAGCAGCATGAAGATGATCTCTGACATTTGCCCAAACGTCTGCACAGTCGCCTGCTTGGGGATGTGCAGGTCGGTCAGGAAATTCGCGGTGAAGGTGTAATAAAACGCCAAGGCAATCGTGATTGCGAAGCTGACGATGAAAAACACGCCGAAATTGAAGTCTTTCAGCAGACCGAACGCCCGCAAGAACGGAATGGCGTCGCCTTTCTGTCCGGTCGGAGGTGTGTGGGGTAATGCCAGGCTGAAGACGCCCAAGCCAAGTGAGAGCACGGCACCCATTAACAGGGGCTTATTTGTCACCTCGGCGTTGCTTCCGAGCAGAAAGTCAACCGCCAGCCCGGCGGCAATCCAGCCGATCGTCCCCAACACCCGCAACGTGGGGAAATCGCGAGTGGCATCGGGAATATTGTGAAAGGCCAACGAATTGGAGATGGCCAGCGTGGGGTTATAAAGCAACGCGAATCCCAGCGCAGCCCAGTACGCCGCTTCGTACGAATGCACTCTCGCCATCACAAACAGCAGCACCGCCCCGCCAAGGTGGAACAGCGCCATCAAATACTCGCTCGACAGGACACGGTCTGCCAGCTGGCCGGCGAACATCGTCGAGATAATCGCGCCCAAGGCCATCGTGGAGTACAGTTGCCCGATCTGAACCTTGTTGAAATGCAGGGTCTTGTCCAGGTAAACGTTCCAGACGGTCCAGAACGAACCCCAGACGGCAAACTGCAGGAACATCATGACAGACAGTCGCAGCCGAACATCCATCGCGAGCGGAGGCCTGGCGATGTCAGTCGGATTTGCCGTATTTACAGTAGTGGCGCCGGATGCCATCTGGAACGCTCCTCGTTTCTAGAAGTGCAACAACTCCTGGCAAGACTCTCCCGCAGTACAACCAGGGCGGGAGGAATGTTGTGAAGAGTGTAAAGGAGGAGTGAAGCGACTGCAATTTTCGAGTCGCGGGCGTGCCGATGGCAGATCTTGAACGATCAAGCCGCGGGATGGCATCCCGCGGCTTTCGATGGGATCTGCGATTGCGCTACCGCGCCGACCCCACCGCCGGAAGGTCTTGCGTGTTCAGGTGCCGGCGGCAGAAGATCTTCACCTGGTCGATGGTGGTCCCTTCGTGCAGGACGAACTGATCGCCGGTGTCGAACACCAGCGTCGGTCGGGACTTGAGGACCGGCGCGTAGCGGCTGTAGTCGAGGTTCTGGGAATCGACGCCGTAGTACAGCTCGAACATCCGCCGGCACAGCGGCTCCATCCATTTGAGCCACGGCTTGCGCGGGGCAACGTGCAGGGTAATCATCTGGTCGCAGCTTTTGATCGGGTTGGCAATGACGATCGCCTTGATGGCCGGGTCGCTTGAGGCGGCGATCAGGGCCGCGTTGGCGCCGGTGCCGATGCCGGCCACGGCAATCTTGTTCGGGTCGACGAACGACACGCCGCGAAGCACGTTTATCGCGGCTTCCACGTCCTTGGCCTCGAGCAGGCCGAACGTTTCCCCGCTCACCTTCGAGTTCACCCGGCCGCGCATCGCCATGTCGAGCACGACCATGCCCTCCTCATGCAGCGGGCGCACCAGCGGCAGCATCTGCTGAGGCGACTGGCCGAAGTCGTGCACCAGCACGATGGCCGGGCGACGCCAGCGCAGGACTCGGTCTTTTTCGCTGATCACGCGATGGGCGTCGATGACCGGCACGATCCAGCCCGACAGCTTGGCGCCGTCGCTGCTGGTGAAATTGATCGAATCGAAATAGCACCCCTGGCTGTTAGGGTCCGCCAGGATCGGCGCGTTCGCCGGGTGCGTGCCGATGATGACCAGGATCAGGATCGTCAGCGAGACGAGCGTGGGCAGGAACAGCGCCCACGAGATCGACATTCGCACGAACAGCTTCAGGAACGAGGGCTTGAACGGCTCGTCGGGCTTGCGCACGACCAGCGGGTTGGTCAGCATCGATCGGCCGACCCACTTGAGCCCGCGCCAGATCAAATTCAACCAGGCGATGCGCTTTCGCTTTTTCGCATCGGCCAGTTCCTTGACGAAGGTCGGGTCCATCACCGGACGCTGCATCGTGGGACGCTGCATTGACCAACTCCCTTTCGGGGCCCTGACAGCCTTCAAATGAACCTGTTGAAGGCCCTATCTCGCCCGTGGGGAAACTACGATACAAATTGCCCCAATGCACAAATCGACACAGCAGGGGCATGACTTGTCCTCTCCGTGTCGGGAGCCGGGCCGTCCCCGGCCTGTATTTCCTTCGATTTTTTCGGACCACCCCCGCCTTGACCGCAAGGGTCTTCAATCGTAACTTGGTTTATTGGCACCAGTTGGTGTTGCGGGGGATTGCGGGTCGGAGATCCGCTCAGGCGGCTTGGGAAGTCAGCCGATGCTTGGATTGGCGTCGCGATTTTCCTTATGCCAGGCCGCTCTACCGGGAGGTCAAGGATGGCCAAGGGCAAACATTCCACCGCACTGTTCGAAGTGATCCACAGCGCCAAGCGCCCCGAGCGAATTGCGCAGAGCCTCCGAACCCCCAAATGGTGGTTCAAGGGCCGGCAAAACGCCGAAGCCGGGGCGACGGCGCCCGAGCCGGCGTATCAGGAGCCCGACCCGGCTCCGCCCGGCCCCGTGGCCAGCGCAAGCGAACCGGCCGATCCCTCGCCGCAGCCGCGAACGTTCGAAGCGGATCGCGATCGCGGCCGCTCGTCGGCCGTTCACCTCGATTTTGATCGCAACCGCAAGGAAATTCGCCTGCGGCTCCGGTACACCACCGCGCTGGTATCCAGCTTTGGCGTGTGCGTTCTGATCGGCCTGGCATACATCGCCGGCCGACACCTGGGCCACGGCCCGCGCGTGGCGTCGGCCAACGAGTCGCCCGACATTCAACAACTCCTGCAGCAGCCGCCCCGGCCGGATGTCACCAACATCCAGAGGAACAGGCCATCGCATTCCCAACTGTCTGGCCCCACGGATCAACCGAGACATTCCCTGGAAGCTCCAAGATCGACCGTGCCGGCCCAATCCAAGCCGCAGACGCAGCAGCCCCGATCGCTGGTTCCGCTGGGCGTCGAGGATCGGCTTCCGCGAACGATCGGATTGAACTACGTGATCGTTCAGACCTATCCGCCGGAGGAAAAAGCGGCGGCCGAGCAGGCCCGCGATTACCTCACGCGCAGCGGCATCCCCTGCACGCTGGAGAGCGCCAAAGACTTCACGCGCAACTCGCAGTGGATTTGCCTCATGGGCACCGCCGGGTTCGCGCACATCAGCGCGCCCGAGTACAAGCAGTACGTCGAGACGATCATCAACTTGGGCGATCGGTTCAAGACCTCGCACTTCAACCGGTGGAATCCCAGCCCGTACAAGTACAAGGGGCCATCTCAAGAGTAGCCGCCGTTGCCAATCCGCGGGCGATGCGATAAGCATGTCGCCCATGGACCTCGCGACGCTGCGCCGCCAATGGGAATCCGCGGGACAGGGACAGGTTTTTCGGTTTTTCGATTCGCTGGATCCCGCGGGCAAACAGAGGCTTCAATCGCAACTTCAGGAGTTTGACCCCGCGCACCTGAACCAACTGGGCGACGAGTACGTCAAGCGCAAGCCGCCGATCTCGATCCCGAAAGACATCCAACCCGTCAAAGCGTTCCCGCGCCAGCCCGCAACCGATCAGCAACGGAAGCTGTATGCCGATGCGCGACAGCGCGGACAGGAGTTGCTGCGGGCGGGGAAAGTGGCCGCGTTTCTGGTGGCGGGCGGGCAAGGCACCCGGCTCGGATACGACGGCCCCAAAGGCGAATTCCCCGTCACCCCGATCAAGCACAAGCCGCTGTTCCAGGTCTTCGCCGAACAGTTGCGGGCGTACTCGCGCGATTTTGGCCGCGTGGTTCCCTGGTACATCATGACCAGCGAAGTCAATGACACGCCGACGCGCGAGTTCTTCAAGAAGAACAGCTTCTTCGGCTTGAACCCGCCCGACGTGTTCTTCTTCCAGCAGGGAATGATGCCGGCCTTCGCGATGGACGGCCGCGTGCTCCTCGGCGGGAAAGACTCGCTGGCCCTCAGCCCCGACGGTCATGGCGGAAGTCTGCGCGCCCTGCAAAAGAGCGGCGCCGTGGCCGACATGCGCCGCCGCGGCGTCGAACACCTGTCTTATTTCCAGGTCGACAACCCGCTGGTCCACATCATCGACGCCCTCTTCCTAGGCCTGCACGATCTGAGCGGCAGCGAGATGAGCAGCAAGACGATCCCCAAGGCCGGGCCGCTCGAGAAGGTCGGGAACTTCACGCAGGCGGACGGCGTCGTGCAGGTCATCGAGTATAGCGACCTGCCCGAAGACCTCGCCCGCCAGACCAACCCCGACGGCTCCCTGCGGTTCAACGAGGGCTCGATCGCCATCCACGCCCTCCGCGTCTCCTTCGTCGAGCGCCTCAACTCCGGCGGAAACCTCAGCCTCCCCTGGCATCGCGCCGAGAAGAAGGTGCCCTACGTCGACGAGAGCGGCCATCCCGTCAAGCCCGAAAAGCCCAACGCCATCAAGCTCGAACAGTTCGTCTTCGACGCCATCCCGCTGGCAAAAAACGCGATGGTCTACACGACCGAGCGGGCCGAAGAATTCTCGCCCGTGAAGAATGCCGAAGGCGTCGACTCCCCCGCCACCTGCCGCCGCGACCAGATCCGCCGGGCCGCCCGATGGCTCCGCGACGCCGGCACGCCGGTCCCGCAAAAGGACGGCGAGCCCGACGCCGTGCTCGAGATCTCACCGCTCTTTGCCACGTCGGCAGACCAATTGAGCCAGCGAAAAGACAAACCCCGCCGCATTGATGCGGGTGCTACGGTTTATCTGGAGCGAAGCGCAACCTCCGATCTCCCGCCCAACTGACATCCGCGGCTCCGCTTACGGCACCAGCAAACGCTCGCACCGTTTCGCACCTCCACGCGCTGTACAACGTTCAAAATCGCCCCTTGCGGGGCGTCGGTCAAAAGGGGAAAGATCGACCCGGTACACGATTTTCACCTGGTCTTCTTGTAACTCGACGCGCTTCACCAGGGTTGT
>Ga0134125_10006979_pt1 | contig 12760 bp, 13 predicted proteins | sample KB31751_FD_96464 | JGI IMG/M metagenome (GOLD analysis project Ga0134125, IMG submission 96464) | Terrestrial soil microbial communities with excess Nitrogen fertilizer from Kellogg Biological Station, Michigan, USA - KB3-175-1 | ecosystem: Environmental > Terrestrial > Soil > Unclassified ... | reverse complement strand
GGAAAGAAACGGCAGGCCGGCAATCACCAGCAAAGTTGAGAACCACACGGCGAAGCGTGTCATGGAACTGCGAGCGCCGAATACACGGAGGACTCCCCAGCTCAGAGTTGCCAGCGCGAGACCTTCAATTACAGTATTCAATCCGCGGCCCGCGACCAGTTGAGCGACGGTTTCGAAATCAGCAATGATCATTTCTTTCCATCCTCGCCTTTAGAATCCGTGCTTAACATGTCGCGCAGCCGTTTTAATTCATGATCGTTGATTTCGTCGTCGCGAAGAATGTTCAGCAGCAGCGCTTCATGGGAATTTCTGAAAAAGCGGCCCACCAGGTGCCGGATCTCTGACCGGCTTGCCTCCTGTTGTCCAACGAGCGGCTCGTAAACGTGCGCGCGGCCGTCTTTGATATGTCCGACATAGCCTTTGCGCTCTAGAATGCGGACCGTGGTCAGTACGGAGTTGTAGGCCAGCGCCGGCTTTTCGGGTAACCAGTCGAGGACCTGCTGCACCGTGCCCGGGCCTTTTTGCCACAGGACATCCATGATGCGCAACTCGGCTTCGGTCAACGTTGTGGACTGCTTACGCGGCACAAGTCCCCTCTAATCATTAGACTCGGTAGTTTCATAAAAGTTAAACTAATTCGTTAGTTGCTTCTGGGGTGCCGATTGGTTGCCACGCGTTAGGCACTAATACGGACATCGTATGATGATATAATTAGTGCTTTGGAGGCGCCGTGAGAACAACACTTGCGCTCGATGATGAACTTGTACGGATCGCCCAAGAGTTCACCGGAATATCAGAGAAAACTGCCTTGGTGCGTGAAGCTTTAAAAGCTCTCATAGAGCGCGAGAGCGCCCGCAGGTTGGCGTCCTTGGGGGCAACGATGCAGCGGCTGGAGGATGTTTCCCGCCGCAAGGTCAGATCGGAGTGATTCTCGCCGACACCTCGATTTGGATTGAACATTTCCGCTCGGGAAACGAGCAACTGCGAAAGCATCTCAACGAGGGAAGCGTCGCGATCCATCCCTTCATCATTGGGGAACTTGCACTCGGCTCACTACGGAAGCGCGATGAAACGCTTGCATTGCTGGATCTCTTACCGAAGGTGCGGGTCGCGCAAATGCATGAAGTGCGGTACGCGATCGAAGCTCGAACCTTGTACAGTCGCGGCATTGGACTGATTGATGCGCACCTGATCGCTTCGATCTTTATCAATCCGCCGACACTTCTATGGACACGAGATAAACAACTCCGCAAAGTCGCCGAGGATCTTGGTATACACGCGAATTTAGCTTAGTCCCTTGGGCAGGCGACACCTGCCCAGAACTTTTCGCCTTACTAAAATTTGGAGTGTGGGGACAGCCGCCCGCGGCTGTCCCGCTGTTGTAGTAGTGGGCAATACAATGCTGGCAAGAACACTCGCTCGCAAATGGGACTCAGAGGTAATTGGAGAGCAAGCTCGCCAGGACAGCCGAGGGCGGCTGGCCCCACATATCTGATTTCTATTTCAGCTTTCCTTTAAGCACCATGATTGACGCCGCCGGAATCCGGTAGGAAGTTTCGGGCGATGCGTCTTCTGTTTTGTGAACCGCAGGACCATCTGGATCTGCGTGGCCTTTGGTATTTGAGAAGATTGATTGCTCGGCAGCCGAGGCCGAATGCGCCATAGATTCCGTGGTTGCAGGATGCCATTTGTACTGATCACTGCCGAAAATTGAAACTGCAACCGGGCTGGCGAACGACTTCGCAGTGTGTGCTGTGTCATCACGAAACGTAATATGAAACTCGTGCGGCGCGAGCTGGTCACGGTTCACGATTAGCAATGACCAGTCTCCATCTGGGCGGTCGAGAGCATAGGCGGTCAGCAGCGCGCGACCAGCACCGTCGGTGAGATCGCCTTTTGCGGGAAATACGCGGTGCTCACCGCTACCCGGCTTAATCCAATCCAAGTTGATCAGCTGCGAGGCAAAATATTGCGAAAGATATTGCTGCACCTGGTAATCCTTATTGACGGTGAACATGCCAAAGGTTCCCGGCGAATCGTTGCAGCCATGCTCCATTTGCAACGGCAAATAGTGGAAGTAATAAAGACCCTTGCCGCCGCTGTTCAGAAACGATCCAACATAATCCGCCAGCCAGAGCCCCGCAAAAATATCCTGATTGGCTTCGCTGGCCGCTGACGATAGGTTCGACTCGGTGATGAGCAACGGCATGTCTTTCGGCACGCCATCTTCATGCCAAACCTGCATGATATGGCTCACCAGTTCGGGCTCATCATACAAGCTGCCCCATGGAATGCGGCAGGGATCGTAGGGATAATGCTCGAACGAGAAAAATGACAGCTCGTTCATGGCATGATGCGATTTCAGATAATCGATGAAGCGACCGGTCCAAGAAACATTGCCGTTCTCATCCGGCCAGGCTTCGATGTCCTGATTCTCGCCGGTGAATGAAGGTCCTCCTAGCTTCGCGGATGGATCAACTTTGTGAATGGCGCGAGCGGCCTGGATGTAAAGCTCGGCATAGTCTTCCGGAAGCGTGAACTGCCCGTCGGCTTCTTCGCCGAGTTCGACGTAAGCAACCGGGTAGTTGCGTTTTTTGATGTACGTCATTTCGGCCGCGGCATTTTCCGGAGTGTCATAGAGCATGGCAACCGGAATGATTGCGGGTAAATTTTGCGTAACTCCACTGTTAAAGAAAAGATCGAATCCAAGCTGCGCCTGCTTTGTCGAACCCAGGTCCGATGGCTCGTGCCATGGATCGACGGATGAGCACTGGGTCGCAGTCTGCTCCTGGTCGGGCGTGTGCCGCATCACGTCATGCAAGACTCCGTCGGGAGTCATAGTGCCTAAATAAATTTCGCGGATCGCGTATCCGGCACAGTTGCGCGGATCGCTTGAACCATGGGTGTCGCAAGTGTCTGACGACGCCGTCATCCAGATCCGCAGAAATCGAGCCGACGTTGGGCCATTGCTCAGACTAATCGTCTGCTCTCCACCTTTTGCGGTTCGCAATTCGCCAAACGGAAATGTCTTCCACACGCTGCGGGTCGGGTAATGCATTGGCTCTTCAGTTCCAGTCCAGTACTGCACTAAAAAGTCCGTCGCGTACGGGTCGGCCCATGCTATGCGAATCGAATCCACCGGCTGATATTGCTGCAGGTCCAGCACTACCCACTGCGGATGCGCCGAATCGCTCTCGCCTGTCCAACGCTTGGTCAGATAAGGATTGCTCTTCCAATAAGTATTGAGGTCGCCGTCGGTGAGGCGCGAAAACCCACTATTCCCGGTGCCATCGTTGCGCGTCATGCCGCGATGCGGCAAATCGTAACCGTAAGAATAGCGAGCATTGTCGGTGGAATCGGTTGCTCCGGTGAAGTAGCCTTTGCCGCTGGGATCGCTCCATGTACCTTTCGGATTCCAATGCCAGGCCTGCACCATGAGCTCGGTATTCTGTCGGAATGTGACCGGGCCCCACCCCGCCGTAAACACCGGCTTCAACTCTTCCGGAGTTAGATCTTTGTCGATGGCCTGGACTGGGATGCGATCGATTCCTGCCCCGAGGGTTTGGTTCGGAATGAAGCGGTTGGTCTCGTGAGCTGGAGTGATGTCCACGTCGATGGTTTGTGCTGAGCCGGCCGCAGCTAACAAAGATGTGACCGCTAGGTACAAAACGAATTTCATGGGTAGCCTCAACGGGTCTAATTAAAACGTTTCAATCCTACGCATGCGGTGAAAATGCCGCAACAGTTTTTGTCCCCTGCAAGCATCTGCGGTCGCAGTTTGTTCGCCGGCAAAAGCACAAAAGAATTGAGCGTGCACGTAGCGCAATTCGACTCGCAATCAATCACGCCTTGGTTTTCGAATTGGTGTAATTATGCTGACCTGTGCTGTGCTGCCCAAGGCGAGCGGTGCGCTGGGATGTTACGGCAATTAATGCGTCACGGAGACTGAAACATCAGGCGAAAATTTCAGGATCGGGAGCGGCGAAGAAAGTTTTGTGCAGCCGCTGAACAATGCCCGGTACTTGCTCTTCATCAACCACGAAGGTCAAGTTGATTTCCGAAGCCCCCTGCGAGATCATACGGATTTTCGTGTCGGTCAATTGGCCGAAAACGTGAGCGGCTATGCCCGGGACCTCGCGAAGGTTTTCGCCCACCAGGCACACGATAGCTTTGCGGCCTTCATATTTCACGTCGGCGAGGCGGGATAAATCTTCGGCCAAGGCGGGAATTGACTCGTTCGAATCGACAGTAAGCGAAACGCTGACTTCCGACGTCGAAACTACGTCAATCGGTATGCGATGACGATCGAAAGCATCGAAGATCGCTTTTAGAAAGCCGTGTGCCAGCAGCATACGCGGCGCTGCGATGTCGATGATGGTTATGCGTTTTTTCGCGGCGATGGCTTTGAAGAAATTTTTGCAGTGCGGAGCACGTGCGGTGATTCGCGTTCCTTCGCAATTCGGATTGCGCGAGTTCAGAATGTAAACGGGAATATTTTTCTGAATGGCAGGCAGTACGGTTGCGGGATGCAGGACTTTAGCTCCGAAGTATGCCAACTCGGCAGCTTCCTCGAAGCTGATGGTCTTGATCCGGAGAGCTTCGGGACAAAGATTTGGATCCGTCGTCATCATGCCGTCGACGTCAGTCCAGATTTCTATTTTGTCAGCGCCCACACCTGCGCCGACAATCGCTGCAGAAAAATCGCCACCGCCGCGGCCGATCGTGGTGGTCACCCCGGCGCGATTCGCTCCGATGAAGCCGCCCATTACCGGAACTCGGCCTAGCTTGATGAGAGGCTGGACCAGTTCGCTGAGCTTGACATTGGTTTCTTCAAATAATGGCGCGGCGCGGGTAAAGTTGCCATCCGTCACGATGCAGTCGCGCGAATCAACCAGCGTGGCTTCAATTTCATGTGCCGATAAGGCCGCCGAAACCAGCTTACTGGAAAGCACTTCGCCGAACGATGCAACGTTGTCGGTGGTGCGCGGAGTCAACTCTCCCACGGCGGAGATGCCGCGCAGTAATTCTTCTAAGTCTTCAAATTCCGTCCCGAGGTCACTGTGAAATTGGGTGAAGAGCGCCGTGCCCAGTAGTTCGCCTGCAGTGTTGTAGTGGCGTTCACGAAGCTCACGGGCCAGGGTTAATGCAGTTTTGCGATCGCCACTTCCGGCAGCGCGCGCCATCTGCAAAAGTTGGTCAGTGACGCGGGCCATAGCGCTGACCACGACTACCGGCCGCTGCTGAAGACGGCCGCGCACGATCTCTACGACTCGCCCGATGGCCTTGGCATGGCCGACCGAGGTGCCGCCGAATTTCATGACGATGCAATCAGGCATTGGCTTTTGGAATCCCACCTTTCCCAAAATCAGGGAAAGATGGGGCACCCTCTGTGGGGAATAGCGCAGGCGGGATCATTCCAAATACCCTTGCGATTTGAGCAACTCGGCGTTGAGTAACGCCGCCCCGGCAGCGCCTCGAATGGTATTGTGCGAGAGCAAGGTAAATTTCCAGTCGAGTACGGCGCAGGGACGAAGGCGTCCGACGGTAGTAGTCATGCCGCCGCCAAATTCAACATCAAAACGCGGCTGCGGCCGGTCGGTTGCATCGAGATAGCGGACCGGAATTTCCGGAGCGGTAGGGAAGTGCTGCTCCTGCGGAATGCCGCTGAAATGTTTCCATGCTTCCAGAATTTCCGCGGCTTGAGCTTGCGTTTTGAATTTAATCGACACCGACTCGGTGTGGCCGTCTTCAACCGCGACTCGGTTGCACTGCGCGCTCATTTTGAACGGCGCGAGGTTTATCCCGGATCCGTTGAGAGTTCCGAGGAGCTTGCGCGTCTCCTCTTCCATTTTTTCTTCTTCTTTGGCGATGTGAGGAATGACATTGCCCAGAATATCCAAGGATGCGACCCCGGGGTACCCCGCGCCGCTCACCGCTTGCATAGTTACGACCATTACGGTTTCGAGTTCGAATTTCTTATGTAGAGGAGCCAGGGCCAAGACCAGTCCCATGGCGGAGCAGTTCGAATTGGTCACCACGAACCCGCCGGATTTCCGCCGCCAGGATTGGCATTCAATCAGCTTAGTGTGGTCGGGATTAACTTCCGGAATCACCAACGGAACGTCTTTCGCCATGCGCAGCGCGCTGGAGTTTGAGATCACTGCGCAACCGGCATCGGCGAAGCGCGGCTCGAGTTCCGCCGCGATGGATGCGTCCAGCGCGGCGAAGATCACCTTGGGAGCGCCGTCGGGTGTGGCTGCGGACACGCGCATCTTGGCGACAGCCGCGGGAATGGGCGTTTTCAAACGCCAGCGTGCAGCATCGCCATATTCACGGCCTTCAGAACGGTCCGATGCTGCGAGCCACGCCACCTCAAACCATGGATGGCGCTCCAACATTTGAATGAAGCGCTGCCCCACGATGCCGGTGGCACCGAGAATGCCTACAGGAATCTTCTTTTGCATAGGGAATGATGAAATTCTACAACACTGCGAGTCGCGCGCTAAGCGTTCTTCTTCTGCACCAATGCTCGGGTTGCGCCGGTGGAGATGCCGCCGTCGACTAACAATGTTTGCCCGGTCACGTAGCGGCTGGATTCTGAGGCGAGAAATACTATTGCGCCGTCAAGATCATTCGGTTGTCCCGGACGCTTCATCGGAATGCGATCGCAAATGTATTCGACCCATTCTTTGTCCTCGTACATCACTTTGTTTTGTTCCGTGCGAAACCAGCCGGGGGCCAGGCAGTTGACAGTAATTCCGTGCTTGCCCCAATCGTCGGCCAGACTCATGGTCAGTTGCCGAATGCCGCCGCGGCTAGCACCGTAAGGACCCAGTCCCGCGTATCCCGCGACAGTCGTTACTGATCCGATATTGATGATGCGGCCGTACCGGCGCGGGACCATGTGCCGCGCTATCGCCTGCGCTACGAAAAAACTTCCACGCAAATTGGTGTCAAGGATTAAATTCCAATCGTCCCAGGTAACGTCGAGCGCAGGCTTGCGGACATTACAGCCCGCGTTGTTGACCAGAATGTCGATATGGCCAAAGGCCTCCACGGCATTGCAGACCATTTCTTCTATGCTCTGCTGATCGCGCACATCAAGTTCGAGCGCAACCGTTCGCCGGCCGAGCGCTTTGATTTCGGATTCGAAATCCAGGAGTGAATCTCGACGACGGCTAGTAAGCACCAGGTCTGCACCTGATTTCGCCAAAGCCCGCGCCAGATACTGCCCGAGGCCGCGGCTGGTTCCGGTGACGATTGCCACCCGACCTGAGAGATCGAAGAGTTCTCGGTTTGTAAGTCCTGAGCTCATTCAGCGCCGTTGGGTTGAAGAACCACTTTCATCAAGTTCGGCTCCCGAGCATAAAGCCGTTCAAACCATTGCGGACCGTCGTTCAGCGGAGCCACGGCGCTGATCAGCGGCTTCACGTTGATCTTGCCACTGCCCATCAATTCAATGGCGCGCGGATATTCCCCCGCGGACGCGCACGATCCCTGAAGCCTGATCTGGCGCGTGACCACAGTTTGCAGCGGCAGCGTGACTTCAGGTGAAACATTTCCTACAAGCACAACGCACCCAGCTTTGCGAGTGGCATTGATCGCGGTGGTCACGGTTTGATTCAGGCCCACTGCCTCAATGGCAAGATCGACTCCTGTGCCACTGGTTAAGCGCAGAATTTCATTCACCAGATCTGATCCGGAACCCAGGATCGTTGTGGCGCCCAAACTGGCACTGAGTTTCAGGCGAGTCGCATCAACATCTGAGACAAAGACTGGCGTGCAACCAGCAACCGCTAGCGCCTGTTGCACCAGAAGACCGATGGTGCCCGCGCCTACGACCAATGCCGTGCTGCCGGGCTGAATCGGCGCCAGCGACACCGCGTGCAACGCAACCGCAACCGCTTCCAGCAATGCGGCTTCGCTGAACGAGAGATTGTCGGGCAGGCGGTGAACGATTCGCGCAGGCACTACGACGAATTCCGCAAACGCACCATTGCGGCGGTAGTCACCGCAAGAAACCCCGAGCACCTGGCGTCGGTCGCAAAGGTTTACATCGCCACGGCGGCAGTTATTGCACTCGCCACAAAAAACTGTGGAATCAAAAGTGACACGGTCGCCTTTGGCGAAGCCATTTACATTTCCACCGATGTCAGCAACGGTGCCGGCAGCTTCGTGACCCATTACCAGCGGAGGGATGCGCCGTCCCGAAGAGCCGTCATAGCCATGAACGTCGCTACCACAGATTCCGCATGCCGCCACGCGCACCAATATTTCGTCGCGAGCGGGCGCTGGAACGGGAATGTCGGCGATTTCGAGTTGGCGGTATTGCGAAAGGAGAAGAGCTTTCACTTAGGTCCCAGCAAAACTCGGCCAGATTTTGCGGCTGCAGTGCGCCTGAAAGCCCGGCGATGAAAGATCGCACCGGCTTCGGTCTCAGGGCAAAAGCCGAGGCCACGCAACCTGCTCTTATTCAGATAGTTGGGCGCTTGGCGGTTTTGCATTTTGAAATTTTACCTTAGGGCATGGTTCGCAGTTCAATAGTGGACCACGGGAACCGAAGCTTCCAAAAGTTCCTGCACCTGTGTTCGGTTTTATACAGTCTTTGCTGTATGTACTTCACCAACATTCCTGAGAGATGATCAGTGCGGTCGTGAATGTCAGTGTCTTCCTTTCCAAAACAATCCACAACGTTGAGGCCTTTGATCCTCTGCATCGAGGATAGTCCCACATACCTGGTGCTTCGCAAAAAAGTCCTTGAGCGGGAAGGATACCAGGTTGTCGGTGTGACCACGTCCGATGAAGCCCTCAAGGCTCTTCGCGAATACCCTGTCTGCGCGATCATCGCTGATCACATGCTTGAGGGAACAACCGGGGCCGAACTGGCGCGGGAGATGAAAAAGATCAAGCCCAGCGTTCCTATCATCCTGTTTTCGGGCAGAGTTCCGCAAAATCTGATTGCTGTGGACGTTTACGTCAATAAAGGGGAACCGACCGCCAAATTCCTCGGCATTGTCCGAGCGGTGGTCCACCGGTATCGTACATAACCCACGTGGGGCTCATTCACAAACGGATTCTCTTCGTCGACGACGAACCCGGCATTCGCGCGACTTTGGCGGTTATCTTGCGCCGGTATGGGTTTGCCGTGACAGTCGCCGCCACCGTAGGTGAAGCTCTTGAGCAGATAACGAACGAGAAATTTGACCTGCTGCTTTCCGATCTGAATATCGAAAGCGAGTGCGATGGATATGCGGTGATTCGAGCAATGCGCCAGGCCAATCCGGATTGCATCAACATTGTTCTTACGGGATACCCGGATGCGGAAAGCGCAGCCCAAGGCCTCAAATTGGGAATCGATGATTACATTGCGAAGCCTGCAAACGCCGACGCACTGGTCGCCATGTTGGCGGAAAAACTGACGGCGCGGAAAAAGGCCGAAACAAGCTAAGTTCTGAACCTCGAATCGACGTTGCCTTCGATGGCTGAGTGTTGGCGGACAAAAAACATACCGTCATTAACACTCGCTTATCATCTGTCGTTTAAACGCGGACCCAACTTTATCCGTGAGCGATGTTCTTTTCTTCCCTGCACGTCGGATTTCATCTGATACAGGCGTCCACCTACGAAAACTTTGTCTGGGTTGTAGCCCAGCGGAGCCGTCTCCAGCATGTTGCTCTTGGCTGCGGAGGTCACGAAGATTACATCCAGATCAGGTCCGCCAAATGCCAATGACGATGTCTGAGTGGCTGGAAATATCACCTTGCGTTCGCGTTTTCCATCGGGATCATATCGGGTAATGCACGCACCAAACCAATGCGCGCACCAAAGATAGCCCTCTGAATCCACGGTCAAACCATCGGGAAAGCCTTCTTCTCGTGGAAGCTGAACGAAGACGCGTCGATCGCTCAACTTCCCAGTGCCGCGATGCCATTTGTAAGCATAGACACAGCGCGCGACCGAATCCGAGAAATAAAGGGTGCTGCCATCAGGTGAGAATGCCAATCCGTTCGAAAACTGAACTCCTTCATCGGCGACGTGGACCGAGCCGTCGGTATCAACGCGGAAAAGAAAACTGGGCGCGGCAATCCCATCAGGGTTGAAATGATAGGAACCGGAATAGACCCGCCCCTCGGGATCGGCAATGCAGTCGTTCAATAGGCATTCCTGACCATCAGCTTCCGAGGCCAGCAGCGTTGGTTTTGATTCTGGATGCCAAAGCCATACTCCGCTGCTGTTTGTCACCACGAAACCACCGTCCTGCTGCATGCAGGCTCCATTGATCTGAAAGCCTTCATGGAGGAGTTCATGCCGGTGCTCCTTCCAGAGAAGACGATAGAATTTCTTTCCGTCTATATCGGTCCAGTAAAGAATTTGCTGCTGGTCATCCCACAGCGGACCTTCGCCACACAAGTCTCCATAGTCGGCGACAACTTCGATTGGATTTTCCTTTCTGGAACTTTGCTCGTGCCGCAAACCCGTTTTCATATCGAACACCTGTAAAACTAAGCTAAACGCGATGACCAGGCCAAAGTACAAAAGCCAAGAATCAGAAATCCAAGACCAACAAACATGATTGCGAGAGAGCCGCGGGTAGCCCCCTTCCATTCGCCGACTGCGAGTCCCCACACGTTAGAAGTCAGGATGATTGCAGACATGAAAAGTGGCCATCCGAGCACGGGACCCATGTCTGCCATGCGAGTTGACGCCGCCCCGTAAACCACCAGGCTCGAAAACCAGAGCGCGCCCATAAGAAGTCCGAAGAGCCAGTACTTCGCGGCTTTCGGCGCAAAGAAAAGATTCCAGCTGTGATTTTTTTTCCAGAGGCGCGCACAAAAAATCAAATAAGGGATCAATGTCGCTGTCAGCAAGGGGGCCCAGATTACATTGGATTGATAGCTTGGTTCAGTACCCAGTTCGGCGGCGCGGTGAAGCAGCGGCACGCCAAAGGCAAGTCCGAAATTTTGCAATGCAGAACCGGCGCCAGCAACTAAAGCCAAAGCCAGGCCTTTGCCAAAATTTGAGGAACGCGGACGATCGGTTTGGTCCAATTGCCCGACTTGAGTTCGCTCTTTCGAACGCCCGGCGATTCCGCAAAAGATGATGCCTACAATGACAAGGATGATGCCCGTTTCAATCGTTAAGCCTTGCCTGGTGAAAACCGATGAGGAGTGAAACCAAAAAAGCGGGATGGCCGAACCGACCGCGGTCGCGGTCCCAAGCGCAATGGCGAAATTCAGGGCAATGCCGATTGCCTCAACGCCCAACCCAAAGCAGATAGCCGCAATTCCATAACCCGCGCCGAATGCGATTACAAGTAGAAGGGCGCGGCTCACGTCCGCTGTTTGGTATATCGCCAGCAAGTGTGGAACTGTGGCGAAGGCAATGATCCAGGGAAGAATGAACATTGCGAAAACCGCCCACAGTGCCCACACATTTTCCCATCGCCAGCGATTCATGAAGCGAGTAGGGGTGGCAAAACTTCCGTTGAGTATGCCCGCCCCGAGAGCCAGTAATGCAGCGCCTGAAGACCCGACAATTAGAATTGGGATTGGCGCCATGGTTTAGCTTTCGCCGAGAGACTTGTATACCGGGCACCCCGGTGCTCTGTCAATCCAACCTGATGCTCAGAATCTGTTGGATTGTTCGTTGATGCAAGATCGCGTTATGTGATATTCCTCTCAATTCAGCTGCGTTACGAGGAGGGACTGTGCGTCTGAACGGCCGTGTAGCGCTGGTATCCGGCGCGGCGATGGGGATAGGACAAGGAATTGCGTCGCTCTTCGCAAAAGAAGGCGCGAAAGTACTCGCCGCTGACATAAATGTTGAAGCGGGAAACGCGGCAGCAGAAGAGATTCGTGCGAGCGGAGCAAAATGTGTTTTCCATCGCACCGATGTGAGTATTGAATCTGATGTGCAGGCCGCAGTGGCTGCGGCACAAAAAGAGTTTGGACAAGCGATCGATGTGCTTGCGAACGTCGCCGGAATTGCGCACGAGTCTCCAGCGCATCTTCTCGATTTGGCAGATTGGGACCGGATTCTGAAAGTGAATCTGACCAGCATGTTTCTTTGCGCGAAGCATGTGTTGCCGGGCATGCTCGCTGCGAAGCGTGGATCGATCGTAAATATCACTTCAGTGCAGGGACTATTCGGCTTTCCCGGATATCCGCATTACGCCGCCAGCAAAGGCGGCATCATCAGCCTCACCCGGCAGATGGCGCGCGAGTACGCGCGCAGTGGAATCCGCGTGAATTGCATCGCGCCGGGAACGGTCGAGACGCCGATGAACATCAAAGTACTGGAGCGTGTTCCAAATCCCGCCGAATTGCGCAGTGCCTGGGAGCGGATGCATCCCATGGGAAGAATAGGTCAGCCGCTCGACATTGCATGGGGCGCACTTTATTTGGCCTGTGATGAAAGCTCATGGGTCACTGGGCAGTGCCTCTCGATTGACGGCGGCGTGTCGTGTACGGTCCTGCCCGAATGACAATCCCTCGAATAAGGCTCCGAGCATGGCAGATATCGTAAGCCTGGATCAATTGGCGGAACTCGTTCCTAGTGGCGCGCGGCTGGGAATTGGCGGCGTACACCTATCGCGTCTTCCAATTGCTCTCATCAAGCAAGTGCTGGCAACCGAGAAAAAAGATTTTGTGTTTACCAGTTGGGGTGGCGGCTTGCCGCTCGAACTTTTTCTGGAAGCCAATGCGGTCCGCAAGCTCATATTTTGTTTTTCCAGCTTGGACATCTTTGGTCTTGCCCCGAG
>Ga0134125_10006978_pt1 | contig 12760 bp, 8 predicted proteins | sample KB31751_FD_96464 | JGI IMG/M metagenome (GOLD analysis project Ga0134125, IMG submission 96464) | Terrestrial soil microbial communities with excess Nitrogen fertilizer from Kellogg Biological Station, Michigan, USA - KB3-175-1 | ecosystem: Environmental > Terrestrial > Soil > Unclassified ... | reverse complement strand
GACCAGGAGGACTCCGGAACTCGGGCCATGCCCGCCGTGCGGGACGATGCGGTCGACGGCGACACCCGGGACTCCCCGTCCCGCCCGACGGCCGACAGCGACGCTGGCGACCCGGTACCCGGGCCGGCCGGCGATCCGACCGACGCCGATGAGCAGGACGCCGGAGAGCAGGATGCCCGGGACCACGGCACCGGGGACCACCGCGCCACCACCGCGGCCGGCGCCACCACCGCGGCCGGGGCGGCAGCGGCCGGGGGAGCCGGCGCCACCGCCGTGACGGCCGCGACGGCACCGGACACCGAGGCCGAGGACTCCCAGCGCACGGACGCGGTGGCCGCCGCCAAGCGCCGGGGCGGGACCCCGCGGAACTCCGACCTCGACGCCGACCCCGAAGCCCAGCGCCGGCACGAGGCCCGGGAAGCGGCCCTGACGGCCAAGCCCATGTTCGCCCGCGTCGTGCAGACCCTGCTGGCCATCGCCTTCCCGTTCATGCTGGTCATCGCCGCCATCCGCGCCGTGGCCAGCCCCTGGTTCCTCTGGCTGGAGTACAACCGGCCGGGCTTCCCCGCGGACACGTACGGCTTCAGCCCCGCCGAACGGCTGACCTACGGGAACTACGGGGTGGACTACATCAACAACTCGGCTCCCTCGGCCTACCTGGGCAACCTCATGGACGCCAACGGCAACCCGCTGTTCCTGGCCACCGAGGTCTCCCACATGGCGGACGTAAAGGCCGTCGTCGGCGCCACCTACGCGGCCGGGGCGATCCTGTTCGTACTCGCCGTGCTCGCCTGCCTGTACCTGGGCCGACGCTACGCCGGGGGCATGCGGCGGGCCTTCTTCGCCGGGTCCGTCGCCACGCTGGTCGTGATGATCGCGCTGACCGTGCTGGCCGTGCTGAACTTCCAGACGTTCTTCACGGACTTCCACGAGCTCTTCTTCTCGCAGGGCAACTGGACCTTCCACGCCAACGACACGCTGATCCGGCTCTACCCCACGCAGTTCTGGGTCGACGCCGGCATCGTCATCGCGGCCCTGGTGCTGGTGACCTCGCTGATCTTCCTTGTCACCACCTGGCCCACGCGCCGGCGTCGCGAGCGCTCGCGGCTGCTGCAGGTCAACCGGGACCTCGGCCTGGACTGATCGGCCGGGCTGGCCAACCAGGGCACGACGGCGGGCCGTGGCCCCGGGATTCCCGGGCCACGGCCCGTTCCGCATGGGTCCGCGGCGGTGGGAGCCGCCGGGACCGGCTACCGGTAGGGACTAGCGGGAATAGAGCGCGTCGATCTGGGCCCGGTGGGATTCCAGCACCGCGGAGCGCTTGAGCTTCAGGGACGGCGTCAGGTGCCCGGAGGCCTCGGTGAAGTCCGTGTCGAGGACCACGAACTTCCGGATGGCCTCTGCCCGGGACACCGTGGCGTTGGCCGCGTCCACGGCGGCCTGCACCTGGGCCAGCACCGCCGGGTCCGAGGCCGCCTCGGCCGGGTCGATCGGCACGGCGCCGCGGTTGCGCTGGAACACGCGCACCTCCTCGGCGTCCAGGGTGACCAGGGCGGCGATGAAGGGCCGGCCTTCGCCGACCACCACGGCCTGGGAGACCAGGCGCGAGTTGCGGACGAGTTCCTCCAGGGGGCCTGGGGAGACATTCTTCCCGCCGGCGGTGACCAGCAGGTCCTTCCGGCGCCCGGTGATGGTCAGGAAACCATCCTCGTCCAGCGAGCCCAGGTCCCCGGTGCGCAGGAAGCCGTCCTCGTCGAAGCACTCGGCCGAAGCGTCCGGGTTGGCGTGGTAGCCGGCGAACACGCCGATCCCGCGGATGAGAACCTCCCCGTTCGCCGAGATGCGAACCGTGGTGCCCGGAACCGGGATGCCGACGCTGCCGACCCGGGTATTGGCCGGCATGTTCACGGTGGCCGGGGCAGTGGTCTCGGTCAGCCCGTACCCCTCCAGCAACACGACGCCGGCCCCACGGAAGAAATGCGCCAGGTCCGTATTCAGCTCGCTGGCCCCGGAGATCGTGTAGCGGGCCCGGCCGCCGAGCACCTCGCGCAGCTTCGGGTAGAGGACGCGGTTGAACACGGCATGCTTGGCCCGGTCGAGGGGCTTCACCCGGGCTGCGGGACCGGTCAGGCCGCGGGTACGGGCATCGCGGGCCCGCGAAACGGCGATGGCCACGCGCTCGGCTTCCAGGAACAACCCGGCCTTGCCGGCGGCCTCGGCCTTGGCGTAGGCCCCGGCCCGGATCTTCTCGAAGATCCGGGGGACGGCCAACAAGAAGTCAGGCCGGAAATCCCGCAGGTCCCCCAGCAGATCGGCCGCACCCGAGGTGTGCCCGACGGTGACGCCGGCGAACACGCAGCACTGTTGGACCGCGCGGGCCAGCACATGGGCCAACGGCAGGAACATCAACGTGCGGCTGCCCTCGGCCACGACCTCGCGCATGTGGGGCACCAGGTTCACCGCGATCTCCGCGAAGTTCCCGTGCGTCATCATGCAGCCCTTGGGCCGGCCCGTGGTGCCGGAGGTGTAGACCAGGGTCGCCACGTCGGCCAGGCCGCGGGAGCGACGGGCGGCCTCCACGGCCGCATCGGTGACCGCGCCGGCATGCCCGGCGGCGGCCAGCACCGCGATCCCGGGGGAGGAGACCGCATCGGCGGGCACCGGCGTCGTCCCGGAATCCCGGGAGGCGAGGCCGGGCGCCGGGGCATCGTCGTCGAGGGCGTCGAAACCGAGGACGAGCACGTCCACGTCCAGGGCCGCCGCCGCGGAGCGGAGCACGGCGGCCCGGGCGTCGTCCTCGGCGAAGGCCAGGCGGGCGCCCGAATCGCGCAGGATCCATTCGACCTGGTAGGCCGAGCTGGTCTCGTAGATCGGCACGGAGACCCCGCCGGCGAACCAGATGGCCTGTTCGGCGACCGCCCATTCGTACCGGGTGCGGGACATGATCGCCACGCTCTCCCCGGGGGCCAGGCCCGCGGCGATGAGGGCCTTGGCCACGCCCCGCACGGTATCGGTGAAGGCGGCGGTCGAGACGTCGACCCAGGAGTCGCCGCGCTTGACGCAATGGATCGGGGCGCCGCCGCCGCGGGCCAGCCGGTCCACCAGCAGCTGGCTGGTGTTGTAGCCCGAATCGAGCTGGGTGCGCAGCATGGTGCTGGCTTCGCGCATGGGGTCCTCCGGGGGATCGGGGTGCTTCTGGCTCACGTCGATCGTATCCGCCGGCTCAGCCCCAGCTGGGCATCCAGAGGCGCAGCCGCCACGCCTCGTAGGGGATGGTCTGCCCGGTCCACACCGGCCAGAAGAACGCGGAGACGAGGACCACCAGGGCCAGGAACGCGGTCACGCCGACCAGTCCGGCCCGCCGCCGGGCCACCGTGGCGCCGACCCCGCCCACGGCCAGGGCCAGCACGAAGACCAGTGCCAGGACCATGAACGGCTCGAACGTGATCGTGTAGAAGAAGAACATGGTCCGCTGCGAGTACATGAACCAAGGGCCGAACCCGGCCAGCATGCCGGCCAGGATGGCACCGGCACGCCAGTCGCGCCGGCCGGCCCACCACAGCAGCACCACCAGCAGCGCCAGGGTGGCGGCCCACCACAGGACCGGGTTGGGCAGGTCGGTCACCACGGTGGAACAGGAGCCGGTGGGGCAGCCCGGGGCGCCGGTTTCGCTGCCCTGGTAGTAGAAGAGCACCGGCCGCCCGGCGAAGAGCCAGGTCCACGGGCCGGACTCCCACGCGTGCGGGGAGCTGAGCCCCTGGTGGAACTCGTAGGCGCTGCGGTGGTACTCCCACAGCGAGCGCAACGGCGCCGGCAGCCAGCCCACGCCCTCGCCGGGGTGCTGCTCCGCCCACTGCCGGTCGTACCCGCCCGCGGTGGCGAACCAGCCCCACCAGGTGGAGAGGTACACCAGCACGGTCGCCGGGATCGTCAGGAAGAAGGCCGGGACGCCGTCGCGCAGGACGCCGGCGACGACCCAGTGGCGCACGCCGACCGCCCGCCGGGCCTGCATGTCCCACAACACCGACAGCAGGCAGAACACCGCCACGAAGGAGAGCATCGACCACTTCACGCCCAGGCCGCCGCCGAGCAGCACGGCCATCACCAGCCGCCACGGCCGCCATGCCATCCACGGTCCGTGGTCCAGGAAACCCGGCGGCGGGACGCCCGTGGCCGGATCCACCGCCGCGCTGACCCGGCGGGCCAGCAGCCGCCTGCCGTGCGAACGGTCCAGCAGGAGGGCCAGGAAGGCGGCGACGATGAAGAACATCTGGAAGATGTCCAGCAGGGCGGTGCGCGAGAGGACCAGTTGGTGCCCGTCGATCGCGCTCAGCCCACCGGCGACGGCGCCGAGGGTGAGGGAGTTGAACAAGCGCTGGGCGATGAGGACGACCAGCAGGACGGCAAGCGTTCCGACGACCGCAGCGGAGAACCGCCAACCCAGCCCCCGGTCGGTGCCGAACAGCAGCATGCCCACGGCGATCATCCACTTGCCCAGGGGCGGATGCACCACGTACTCGGCGCTGTCCAGCGGGGCGGGATGGCCGGCGAGGAACGCCGGGTTGGGGTCATCCGGCCACTCCAGGGGATGGCCGTGGGAGATCATCGTGTACGCGTCCTTGACGTAGTACGTCTCGTCGAAGGTCAGCGCGTGCGGCTGGTCGAGGTTCACCAGCCGCATGGCCCCGGCGATGAGGGTGATCACCAGCGGGACGAGCCAGTTCAGGTACGACGCCGGTGCGGCCGTCCCCAGCAGCCGGGTCGTCAGCGCCTCGTAGGTGAACGCCGAACGGGGGGTCTGGACCCAGCGGGGGCGGGACGTTGTCGGGGCGCTCACGCCACAACTCTACCGGCGCCGTCCACCGGTAGGCTGGCCCGGTGAGCCAAGATCCCGCAGCCCCGACGCCAGCGCCCCCCGCCCCCGCAGCGGACGGGGGAACCGGCGGCCAGATCGTGTTGGCCGCGACCCCGATCGGCAACCTCGGGGACGCCTCCCCGCGGCTCGTCGAACTGATGACCAGCGCCGACATCGTCGCCGCCGAGGACACCCGCAGGTTCCACCACCTGGCCCAGGCCCTGGGCCTGAAGGTCCCCGGCCGGGTGGTGAGCTACCACGAGCACAACGAGGACGTGAAGACGGCCGAACTGCTCGCCGAGGTCCGCGCCGGCAAGACCCTGCTGATGGTCTCCGACGCCGGCATGCCCGCCGTGTCCGACCCGGGCTTCCGACTCGTGGAGGCCGCGGTCGCCGAGGACCTGGTGGTCACCGCGGTCCCGGGCCCCTCGGCCGTGGTGACCGCCTTGGCGCTCTCCGGGCTGCCGACCGACCGGTTCACGTTCGAGGGGTTCCTGCCGCGCAAACCCGGCGAGCGGGCCTCCCGGCTGGCCGAGTTGGAGAAGGAACGGCGCACGATGGTCTTCTTCGAGGCCCCCCACCGCCTGGCCCCGATGCTGCGTGCGCTCGCCGATGCCTTCGGGCAGGACCGCCGCGCAGCGGTCGCCCGCGAGCTGACGAAGCTGCACGAGGAAGTCCGCCGCGGCAGCCTGCTCGAGCTGCTCGAGTGGTCCGAGGGACAGGTCCGGGGCGAGATCGCCGTGGTCGTGGGAGGTGCCGCCGCGGATGCCCCGGCCCGCGCTGAGGACCACGTGGCGTCCGTGCAGGAACTCGAACGCGGCGGCCTGCGGCTCAAGGATGCGGTGGCGGCCATCGCCGAACGCGAGCGCCTGCCCAAGCGCGAGCTCTACGCCGCCGTCCTGGAGGCCCGCCGCTAGCAACACGATGGCAGCAGGGCGGCCCTCCGGGGCCGTGGTCCGGCACCGGTTCCACCTCTGGGAAAGCCCGGGGACGCGGAGTAACGTGGGCCCATGGAAGCACAGTCATTCCCGCTGCGGATCACGCACGCGGTCGGTGCCAGCCGGACCTCCGAGCAGGTGGCCGATGCCCAGGACCTCGTCTACGGGCCGATCCTGGAATGGGCCCGCAACAGCCCCTTCCACTCCGGCATCCTCGGGCACTCGTTGCATCCAATGCTCACCGATGTCACCCTCGGCTGCTGGACCGGTGCATCCCTCCTGGACGTGGCCGGCGGCCCCGCTGCCCGGCGCAGCTCCCTGCTGCTGGTTGCCGCCGGGCTCGTCGCCGCGGTCCCGACGGCCCTTGCCGGCGCCGGGGACTGGGCGGGGATGACGGGGGCGGACCGGAGGATCGGCGCCGTCCACGCGTTGGGGACGGACCTCGCCGTCTTCCTGTTCCTGGGCTCGCTCATCGCCCGCGCACGGGGCCGCCACCGCCTGGGGAAGCGGTTGGCGGTCGCCGGCAACGTCGTCGTCGGGGCAGCCGGCTTCCTGGGTGGGCACCTGGCACTGAACCGGGGGACGGCCCGGCGCTAGCGACGTCCGGGCGGATGCACAACGGACCCCGCACGTCATGATGCAACCCTGCATTTACACTCCGTCGCCCGTCTCGCTAACGTGACCAGTGATAGAACGCCATCCAGACATGTGGGAGAGACCAACGATGACCATCACCCCCGAGCGCGAAGCGGAACTGCTCGCCTCCGTGCCCACCGGCCTGCTGATCAACGGCGAGTGGCGGGATGCCTCCGATGGCGGCACGTTCGACGTGCACGACCCGGCCACCGGCAAGGTCCTGGCCACCCTGGCCTCCGCCACCAGTGAGGACGCCATGGCCGCCCTGGATGCCGCCGACGCCGCCCAGGCCTCCTGGGCCCGCACCGCACCGCGGGAGCGCGCCGAGATCCTGCGCCGCGCCTTCGACCTGGTCCAGGCCCGTGCCGAGGACTTCGCCCTGCTGATGACCCTGGAAATGGGCAAGCCCCTGGCCGAATCCCGCGGCGAGGTCACCTATGGCTCCGAGTTCCTGCGCTGGTTCTCCGAGGAAGCCGTGCGCGACTACGGCCGCTACGTGACCACCCCCGAAGGCAAGAACAAGATCCTCGTCCAGCGCAAGCCGGTCGGTCCCTGCCTGCTGATCACGCCCTGGAACTTCCCCCTGGCCATGGCCACCCGCAAGGTCGGCCCCGCCGTCGCCGCCGGCTGCACCATGGTGCTCAAGCCCGCGAAGCTGACCCCGCTGACCAGCCAGCTCTTCGCCGCCACGATGATGGAAGCCGGCCTGCCCGCCGGCGTCCTGAACGTGACCTCCTCGAAGTCGGCCTCCGGGATCTCCGGGCCGATCATGCAGGACCCGCGCCTGCGCAAGGTCTCCTTCACCGGGTCCACCCCGGTGGGCAAGCAGCTGCTCAAGGACGCCGCCGACAACGTGCTGCGCACCTCCATGGAACTGGGCGGCAACGCCCCCTTCCTGGTCTTCGCCGACGCCGACCTGGACAAGGCCGTCGAGGGCGCCATGGCCGCGAAGATGCGCAACATGGGAGAGGCCTGCACCGCCGCCAACCGCTTCCTGGTCGAGAAGTCGGTCGCCGCCGACTTCACCGCCAAGTTCGCCCAGGCCATGGGTGCGCTGACCCTGGGCCGGGGCACCGAGGACTCCTCGACGGTCGGTCCGCTGATCGACGGCGGGGCCCGCGATGACGTGCACGCCCTGGTCAGCGCCGCCGTCGAGTCCGGAGCCGAGGCCGTCACCGGCGGTGCACCCCGTGAGGGCGACGGCTACTTCTACCAGCCGACCGTGCTGGGGAACGTGCCCAACGATGCCGAGATCCTGCGCAGCGAGATCTTCGGCCCGGTCGCCCCGGTGACGACGTTCGAGACCGAGGAGGAGGCCATCAAGCTGGCCAACGCCAGCGAATACGGCCTGGCGTCCTACCTCTACACGAGCGACTACAACCGCATGTTCCGGGTCTCCGAGCAGCTGGAATTCGGCATGGTCGGCTTCAACGCCGGGGTGATCTCCAACGCGGCGGCCCCGTTCGGCGGCGTCAAGCAGTCCGGCCTGGGCCGCGAGGGCGGCTCCGAGGGCATCGCCGAATACACCACCGCCCAGTACATCGGCATCGCCGACCCGTACGCGGTCTAGGCGCCGCCTCCCCGGCCGCCAGCCCGCCTCCCCGGCCGGCAGGCCCGTTGCACCGAGCACGCGGGCCTGCCGGCCGGCGGCGTCCGGGGGACCCGCATGTCGGGGCGTCAGCCGCCGTAGCCGCCTTCGTCCAGTTCCGCGAGGTCCGTGGCCGTGATGCCCAGTTCGTCCAGCAGGGCGCTGTCCCGCTCGGTGTCCACCTGCTCGGGCAGGTCCCGTTGGGCCTGTCCCACCTTTTCCCCGTCCGCATGGGACTTGAGGTATTCGAGGATGTTCGCGCGGCCGATCAACATGGTGTTTCCTCCCTGCGGCACCGACGCGCCAGCCCCGGTGTCGCGACCTTCTTCGCTGTAGCCCCAGCCAAGCACAACGACGGCGCTGGCAAAAGGTGCAGGGTGGCCACACCTCCGCCCGATGGCGGAACGCCGGCCCGTCCCATGAACCCAGGGAGGCCGATCGCATCCCGGCGGTCCGCTGACGCCTGTCGCATGAGGCGCGGCGACAGGCAATGCCGATGCTCCCTCCCTCAACTGCGCAGCAGCGAGGCCGGCCACGCACGGGCCAGGAACTGGCGGCCGGGGCTGGCCGCGTCGGAGAATTCCTGCTCGATGTCCTCCAGGGCCGCGGTCAGCGCCTGGTCGAGGGGCAGCTCGCGGGTCGCCGGTTGCCGGTGGATGCCCAGCGCCGGTCCGCGGGGGACCAGCTGCGGACGCGGGGCGGCATCGCGGGAGAAGATCGCCCGCTCGTACGCCTCGCGGACCCGGGACACCGAAGGAGCCACGTCGGGCAAATGCACCTGCAGCCGGGTGGCGTAGGCCGCGTCCGTTTCACTCGGCCGTTGGGCCAGCCCGTAGTCCCGTCCCAGGGCCAGCAGTTCCTGCCAGGCGGCCCGCGAGCCGTCGCGCCAATCGGCCTCGCGCCGGATCCGCCGCAGTCGCCGCGCCCGCGCCCAGCGCCGCAAGCCGAAGGGGCCGAAGAGCCCGGCCAGCACCACCAGCACGGCAGCAGCCGGTGATGTCCAGGAGCCACCGGTGTCGTCCGTGGCCTGCTGGGAACCCGACGCTGCCGCGCTGGAGGGTGCGGCATTGGGGCTACTGGTGTCCCCATTCGTGGCCGGCCGGGTCGGCGTGTCGTCCTCGGCCGGTGCCAGCACCGGGCCGCCCGCCGGGCTGTCGCTGGCGTAGGAGGGCGTCGTCCCGCGGCCCGGCGTGGGTTCGAAGGGGACCCAGCCGAGCCCGGGGAAGAACAGTTCCGGCCAGGCATGGGCGCTGCGGGCGCTGAGTTCGTAGCCGGCCCACTGCTTGCCGTCGGTGCCCAGCGCGCTGGCCCCGTTCGTCCGGCCGGGTGCGTAGCCGACGACGATGCGGCTGGGAATGCCCAGCGACCGGGCCATCAACGCCATGGCCGCGGAGAAGTGGGTGCAGTAGCCGGATTTCTGCTGCAGGAAGGCCTCGACGACGCCCACCCCGTTGCCGTCATAGCCCTGCTCCAACGGCGTCTGCTCGGAATACGTGTAGTCGGGGCTGCGCAGTTCCTTCTGCAGTGCCACGGCGCGGTCGTAGGCCGTGGTGGCCCCGGCCGCGCGGGTGATGCGGCGGGCGGTCTCGGGGATGATCCGGGGCAGGTCGGTGGGGAGGGCGCTGTAGGCCGGAGCCAGTTGCCGGCCCGCATAGCCCGGGTCCGCCGCCAGGATCGCGGAGCTGGCCTCCAGGGCCGCGGCATCGACGACCGGCACCTCGGAGGTGACCGTGTAGTCCAGGTCCAGGCTTGCGGTCCGGGATCCGGAGAACATCGTCTCGGTGTCCGGGTTGTAGCCCCAGATCCCGGCCAGGCCGGTGGCCCGGACCGCCTCGCGGGGCATGGGCAGCCAGGGGCTCTGGTAGTTCCCCGTCACGATGCGGGTCTGCACCGTCGTCGTGTCGGTGGGGGAGGCCGACACCCTCCCCGGAACCCGGCCCGCGCTCGGCGGTCGGAGGCTGATGGTGGTGGTGTCCCGGTCGACGTCCACGTCGCTGGGTTCCCAGCGGGCCGCCCCCAGGTCGGAGATGACGGCCGTGCGCAGGTAGAGCGGATCGGTCGAGTCGGTGTAGTAGGTGATGTTGGTCAACCCGAGGCGGTCGCGCAGGTTCACGCCCAGGTTCAGGACGGGATTGATGCCGATGGGCCTGCCGAACAGGTACAGCCGCTGGCCCTGCGGCATCAGGCCCTGGGAGAACCCGGGCAACGCCAACGGGACGAGCAGCATCAGGGCCAGCGCCCCGGCCGCTATGGCCGCCGCCTGCCGGGCCACCCCGGTGCGCAGCGCGGACCGGGGCGCCGTGGAACCGGCGGCCAACCGGGCCGCGGCGAGTACCGCCAGGTAGCCCAGGGCCGTCAGGGACACGTGCAGCAGGCCGGCCCCGTCGGTCTTGACCAGCGATGCGGTCACGAGGAAGACCGCGAGCGGCACGGCCCCCCAGGCCGGGGCGCGCAGTCCGACAACCACCAGATGCGCCATGAGCGCGGTGAGCCCGGCCGCCAGGCAGATGACGAAGACGATGGGGTCCTCCGCCAGTACCGGCTGCGCTTGGGTGAGGACCGCCTGCTGGGCTTGCGGGTACAGTGCCAGGGCCCGGCGCAGGGTCTCGGCGGTGGGCACGAGCCCGAGCACCGCCGTGGCCGGGAAGAACTGCAGGGTCAGCACCATGGCCAGTCCGGCGACCGCGGCGCCGAAGGCGGCGGCGTACGGGCGGACCAGGGTGCGCAGGAGGGTGGCAGCGGCCAGCGTCGCGGCCACGGTGACCGTGGCGTTGTCGAACCAGCGGTGGCCGTCGATCACATCCCACAAGCCGCTGAGCGGTGCCAGGATGGCGCCGAGCAATGCGGCGAAGAGCAGCCACTGGGCTCCCCGGGGTCGTCGGACCCGGCCCGGGGAAGCCTCCGGGGGCGCCGGCGGGGCGGGAGCGGGGGCCAACGTGGTCATGGCCCCACCCGCGGGCCGGCCTGCCGCTCGTAGGCGGCCAGCCCCATCCAGGCCTCCACCAGCCCGGTGGCCGGGTCGGTGGGCAGCGCCGTCCAGCCCGCTGCCCGGAAGGCCCGGATCGCGGTCCGGGCCGCTGCCGGGCGGCTGGCGACCACCAGGGCGACGACGTGGCGGTGGGTGCCGATGGCGTGCACCCAGGTCCCGGCCTGCTCCGAGGTCAGGGCGCCGGTGAACAGCAGCAGGGGGTGGCTCCCCGTCCCGGACCCGGCGAGGGTGGGTTCCGCCGGATCAGGGGAGGCGTTCAAGCCGACGGGGGCCAGGACCAGCTGCAGATCCAGGGCGGCATCGGGCCCGGCGAACCAGCCGGCGCCGCGGGAACCGCCGGAACCGCCGAAACCGGGGGAGCCCGCGGGGCCGGCCAGCGGCGCCCCGGTCTCGTCCAGGACATCGAGCTCGTGGCCCAGCGAGGCCAGGTGGGCACCGATGCCGATGGCGGCCTGGATGGTCCAGTCGAAGCAGGCGGTCGTGGTGCCGGGGGCAGCCAGAAAGTTCGGGATCGGGGTCTGCGCGTCGGAGCCGACGTAGCTGCCCTGGTAGGGCCCGAGCCGGGTGTCGACGACGAACGTGGTCCGCGGGGTGCGCTGGAACTCCTCCTGGCGGACCATCAGCGTCTGGTGCCGTGCGGTGGCCGGCCAGTGCACGCGTCGCATGGAATCCCCGTCCCGGTATTCGCGGGTCATCACGTCGTCGTTTTCGGGGGTGGCCTGGTGGTGCGAGGTCGCGGTGCCCTGCGTGCCGATGCTGCCCAGCACCCCGGTCACCGGCAGGTGGGCGACCGGCGGGACGACGGTCAAGGGGGAGGGGCGGTCCACGGACATCGGCCGCACCGCCAGCCCGAAGGGGTCGCCCAGCCGCGCCCGGAGCGGGCCCACCGCGTAGACCCCGCGGTGGGTCGGGCGCAGCCGGTAGCGGTAGGCCACCGTCGTGCCGTCGGAGGACCCGCCATCGGAAGTGCCCCCAGCGGCTGCCTCGGCGTCCCCGTCGACCGTGAACGAGGGCGCGCTGCCGAAATCGGCGGGCAGCTGCTCGTCCAGCACCGTCCCGGCGGGCAGCGGCCGGGGATGGTGCACGGCCAGGCGGACCACGGTCGAGGACCCGGCGGCGACCGGGTCGGGCTCGAAGGTCCGCCGCACGTGCACGCGGGTGCGTCCGAGGCTGACCGCGGCGGCGGCCAGCAGGGGTGCGGCCATCAGGAACACGGCGATGTTGACCAGTTCGCGCCGGCCCAGGAACCAGGCCAGCAGCAGCGTGGCGGCACCGCAGACCAGCAGCGCCCAGCCGCGCCGGGTCAGGAAGGCGGGCTTGAGGCGGGCGCGCAGCGGCAGGGGCGATCCGCCGTCGTCCCCGGAACCACGTCCTGCCTGCATCGCGTGCCCCGCCGACCTAGCGCTGGGCCGGGGACCGCACCGGCACCTGGGCCAGCAGCGTCTCGACCAGGTCCTGCACGGTCATCCCGCCGACCTCGGCCCGGCGCTGGAGCACCAGGCGGTGGGCCAGCACGGAGGGGCAGTTGGCGACCACGTCGTCCGGGAGCACGAAGTCGCGGCCGTTCAGCGCGGCCTCGGCCTTGGCCGCGCGCAGCAGCTGGAGCAGGGCGCGGGGGCTGGCACCGAGCCGGATGTCCGGGTGGGTGCGGGTGGCCTGGCCGAGGGCCACGATGTAGTCCTTGACCGGGCCGGAGACGTGCACCGCCTGCACGGTGCCGATCAGCCGCAGCAGCGTCCCGGCGTCGACCATGG
>Ga0134125_10006977_pt1 | contig 12761 bp, 14 predicted proteins | sample KB31751_FD_96464 | JGI IMG/M metagenome (GOLD analysis project Ga0134125, IMG submission 96464) | Terrestrial soil microbial communities with excess Nitrogen fertilizer from Kellogg Biological Station, Michigan, USA - KB3-175-1 | ecosystem: Environmental > Terrestrial > Soil > Unclassified ... | reverse complement strand
TGTGCGCGCTGGGTGTCCAGGGTCTGGCGCTGAATGGCGGACTGGCGGACCAGCTCGGCATAGCGCGCCAGGTCCCGGCGCGCATTGTCCAGTTGTGCCTGATCGCGCGCCTGCTGGGCACGGGCCTGGGCGAGCTGGGCTTTCTGGACGCGGTCGTCGAGCTGCGCCAGGAGCTGGCCTTGGTGGACCATGCCGCCCTCGTGGAAGCCCACCGATTCGAGCTGGCCATCGATACGGGAGCGCACGGTCACCGTGGACCAGGCCTGCACCGCGCCGATCCCGAGGACGCGAGCCGGGACATTCCGTGCAACCACCTGGGCGGTATGGACCAGCACGGCATCCGCCGCGGGCGCCGCCGATGGAGCGGAAGACGCCGCGGAACGGCTCAGCCACCAGAGCGCGCCACACAGCAGTAGAAACAACGGCAGCGCAAACAGCAGGAAGGAACGGCGCACGGAAGACATCGGCGAGGGCTCTCTCAGATCGACAGTCACCACGAACAAATCCGCGAGGCCCCGACCAGGCCTGCGCGGAAGAGACTGATGCGCAACGCAGCGCGAAGTCCTGAGCGAGTATACGAGCAACCATCGGCCAATGTAGTCCCCGTGAAAAATTTTTATGAACGCCCATGAAAAAACCCCGGAGCATGAAGCTCCGGGGTTTCATCGATACCAATAGCCGTGCAACAGGACCGGCTGTCGGCCCGCGCAAGGCTCAGGCCATCAGCTGGCCGAGCGACGCGCGCGCGACGAGGCCTTGGTGGCCTTGCTCGCGTCGGCAGCAGCCTTCAGGGTGGCGTTGGTCGCGGCGGCAAAGTTCGATTCCGCGGCGTTGGCGGCCTGACGGGCGGCCTTGGCGGCAGACTCATACGCATTGGTGGCCGTGGCCAGCGAGGACTTCAGCAGCGCGACCGCGCCTTCGGAACCCGTCGGCGCATTGCGGGCGAATTGCTCGACCGCGTCGGCGACTTGCTGCTGGCTATGAGACAGTTGCGATTCGGTCAGCTTGTTCAGGTCGCCCTGAATGCCGGCGACGATCTCGCAGAAGTCCTTGCCATACGAGACAGCGGACTCGGGACGCACCAGCGATGAGGTGAACGCCAGAAGTTCCTGTGCGTCCTTCAGTTCGACGGCTTCCTGCGACTTTTGTGCCACGTCTTCCAGCGCAGCCCGGGTGGCCTTCAGGTTCAGATCCACCAGCCTTTCAAAGCCGTCGAAGAACGTGCCTTGCACGGCCAGCAGGTTGTCGATGATGGCCTTTTGACCGGCCAGCAGGTTTTGGGGGGTGGCGCTCATGATGACTCCTTGTCGATGAATAGAAGGTTTCCTCTGAGGCACAATGCCCGGCACCTTCTCGATCGCAGCGAATTGCTGCAACGCACAATTGAAATTCTACCCGATTGCACAGAGGTGTCAAGCATTTTTGTTGCAACGCAACAAATCAATGCCTGGGCTCATATCCGAGCGCCTCGGAGATGCTGGCCGCCGTCGACAGGAGCAATGGAATCCATTCATCGCGCATGCGCTCGGCCGGTGCCGAGAGCGACAGCCCGGCCAGCAGGGCCCCGGTGTCGTCATAGACCCCCGCAGCAATGCAGCGCACTCCGAGCTCGAGTTCCTCGTTGTCGCGCGAATAGCCGTGGCGCCGCACCAGCGCTAGCTCGCGCTCCAGCGGATCGACCTGGGTGATGCTGTTGCGGGTGGTTCCCGCCAGACCGGTGCGCATCGCATAGCTGCGGATGCTGCGGGCGTCCCAGGTAGCCAGGAACAGCTTCCCTGTGGACGTGAGGTGAAGCGGGGCACGGCCGCCAATGGCGCGCACCACCTGCATGCCGGAACGCTCGCTCCAGGCGCGCTCGATATAGACGATCTCGTCGCCTTGCGCGAGGGAAAGATTCACCGTCTGGCCCGTCTTCTGGTGCAATTCACGCATGGGCCCCACGGATGCGGTGCGCACGTCCAGCCGCCCCTTCACCAGCGAGCCCAGTTCCAGGAGCCGCATGCCCAGCCGATACAGGCCGCTGTCCACACGCTCCACATACCGGCCAACAGACAGGTCCGCCAGGATGCGGTGCGTTGTCGAAGCATGAAGCCCGGTAGCCGCCGACAGGTCCTTCAGCGTGACGGGGTCCCGCTGCCCGGCCAGCACATCCAGAATCCGCATCGCCCGGTCCAGCACCTGGATCGTCACCGCGGCAGAGTCATGGTGGGGCGACACGACGCCCGGGACGTGGGGAAGAGAAGCGGATGCGGAAGAAGTCGGAAGGTGGGCCATGAGAGGATTATGTTGCATTGCCACAATTCCATACTATGGAATTCTGGCGCGCATGGCAAGCACTTTTCAGGCCGGCGGATTGAGTCGTCCCCCCACCCGGAGAACTTCGGCCCGCAGCCATTCCAGTGCCTCAGCCGCCGCATCCGGGGCGCCTTTCACGCCCAGCTCGATGTGAGGATGGCCGCCCGCCTCGCCCACGCTGGGCAGGCTGAAGATGTGGATGCCGGACCAGCGCTGCTCGAGATGCTCCAGCGCGGGCGTGATGCGCGATTCGGGCAGGCCGAACACCAGGAAGGAGTGCTCCACCCATGCCTCGTGATGATGCCATTGCGGATAACGCGTATCCAACGTCCAGGCCATCATTTCGTGCGCCATGACCGGGAATCCGGGCATGAAGCTGTGATTGCGGATGAAGAACCCCGGAATGCGGTTGTAGGCGTTGGGAATGATCTCGGCGCCCCGGGGAAACATCCCCATCTGCAGCCGCTGGCGGTTTTCGGGCGTGGTCATGTCGGCGCTGCCCTGCCCTTTGGCCGCCATTTCGGCACAGCGTTCACCGATGAGGCGCTCGGCTTCAGGATGCAGCACCAGCGGCACACCCAGCGCGCGGGCGGCCGCCTGGCGGGTACGGTCGTCCGGCGTCGCGCCGATGCCGCCACAGCAGAACACGATGTCGGTCGTGGCGAAACTGCGGATAAGGCAGGCCACGATATCGTCCTCATCATCCGAGATGAACTCCGCGCCCCGCAGCTTCAGCCCGCGAGCCTGCAGAAGCTCGATCAATTTGGAAAAGTGCTTGTCCTGACGGCGCCCCGAGAGAATCTCGTCGCCAATGGCAATCAGGCGAACATGCGGCACCGGGGCATTCCGGGTATCGACGGTCATGAAGACCACTCCAGTGAAAGGCGGTCCTGCGTGTGCGCAGGGGAAGGAAGTTACATCCTACATCGAACCCGCCCCCGGACGCACAGCGGCCGCGTCGCGCCGTGATCATGGCTGGGGCCGGCGGAGGGCGCCCGATCAGGTTTCGATCACGGTTTCCGCCCGCAAGCGGCGCAGCGAGTCCAGGCAGAAATGCGCATAGACCAGCGCCGAATAGACCGGCATGAACAGCCAGAACAATGGAATCAGATTCAGGACCGCCAAGCCGCCCGCCAGCAGCCAAAGCTGGCGGCTATACCGACGCCAGAGCAGACGGCGCTCGGCCGGGCTGGCATGTTCGACCATGGCGTCGACCCGCAACATGCGGTTCAAGGCAAAGGCCCACCAGAAAATCGGCAGCACGAGAGCGAACGGCGGCACCAGCCAAAGCGGCATGGTAAGGAGCCATCCCAGGCAGAACAGCACGCCCACCCAGATCGCATTCCAGGTCCCCAGCGCCGTGGCGTGCACCCCGAGGCGCGACAGCCCCCGATAATCGCGAGCCTCCAGGTGATGCAGGACAATCGGCATGACGAAAATCGCAGCAATCACCAGACCGAGAATGCCGGCCATAGGCAGCAGCAGCGCGGCCGACAGCAGCGGAATGAGCCAGAGCTTCAATGAAAACAGGCCCAGGGCCACCAGCCAGCCATCGACTGCGTTGAACGCCGTCCAGGAAGAGGCTTCCTGATCCATCCAGCCCGTCAGGGGCGTCCAGAACACCCACAACAGGACGACTGCCCCCAGTAACGCGATGATGAAGGGCAGAAACAGCGCAGCGATCATGCGCGGGTGGAACTGGCTGGCGACGGCACGGCGAAAGGCCTGGCCAACCAGGGCGAGGCCATTCGGGGCTCTGGATTCGCGCAGCACGAGATCTTGGTGGCTCATTGGGCACTCCGGGCAAACATTTACAATGTTACGGAATTCATTCGAGTGTTGTCTGCATGAAATTGTTCAATCCCGCAACCGACCCGGATGCCCTGCGCGCGCGGCTGGCCGCCGACTCGGGGAATCGCGTCGCCTGCTACTGCGCCGCCTGGTGCCGAACCTGCGATGCCTACCGGCCCGCCTTCGAGACGCTGGCCGACCAGCTTCCGCAATGGACGTTCATCTGGGTGGACGTCGAAGACAGCCCCGAATGGCTGGGCGACGAAGACGTGGAAAACTTCCCGACCATCCTCATCCAGGACCGCGAGGGCACCCGTTTCTGGGGAACGCAACTCCCCCGCGTGGAACAGCTGCGAAGACTCATCGAACAAGCGCCGCAGCTGCCCGTCCTGGAGAACGGCCCGGGAAATCTCGACGAGCTGGGGGCCTAGTGTCCCGTTCGGTTGACTAGCGTACGGCCAGCCCGCCGCAAGGCTATTTCTTGCCGCCCAGCAGCACACCCACCGTGCGGCGGCCCGGAGTCACCGCAAGCTGGCGATCTTCGACGGACGCGGGATGGCTGGCCGGCGAAGGCACATAAGGCCTGGAGAAGAAGTCGTCAACGGGCGCCTCGGCCGGACGCCATCCCCCGCCGTGGCTGCGCCGCGCGGGCACCGGACTGCGCCGGGGCGCGCGGGGCAGATCCAGTTCGCCGCGCGGAATCTGGATCTTGATGAGCTTCTCGATTCCCTGCAGATAGCGCTCTTCTTCAGCGGTATACAGCGCGATGGCTTCGCCCTGAGCACCCGCGCGCCCCGTGCGGCCGATGCGGTGCACATAGTCCTCGGCGTTGTGCGGCAGATCGTAGTTGATGACGCAGGGAATGCCGGCCACGTCCAGGCCCCGCGCGGCCACGTCGGTGGCCACCAGGACCTCGAGGGTGCCGGCCTTGAAGGCATCCAGCGCCTTCATGCGCTCGATCTGGGACTTGTTGCCGTGAATGGATTCGGCACGCACGCCGTCCTGCTCGAGCTGGCGGGCCAGCCGGCTGCAGCCGATCTTGGTGTTGGAAAAAACGATGACCTGGGTCAACTGGCGGGATTTCACCAGATGCACCACCGCGCGCCGCTTGGCCTCGCCTTCGAGCTGATAGGCAATCTGGCTGACCGTGTCGGCGGTGGCGTTGGGCGGGGCGACCTCGATTTCCACGGGAGAACGCAGGAAACTGCGACCAAGCTTGCGGATTTCCGGACTGAACGTGGCGGAAAACAGCAGGCCCTGATGCCCGGCGGGCAACAAACGCAGAATGCGGTCCAGGTCCGGCAGAAACCCCATGTCGAGCATGCGGTCGGCCTCGTCAAGCACCAGGATGCCCACCTGGCCCAGGTTCACGTTGCGCTGCTCGACGTGGTCCAGCAGCCGCCCCGGCGTGGCGATCAGGATCTCGCAGCCCTCGCGCAGGGCATCCCGTTGCGGGCGGATGTCCACGCCGCCGAAGACCACCGTCGTGCGCAGCGGCACATGGCGGCTGTACTGCTCGACGTTGGCATGGATCTGGTCAGCGAGCTCGCGCGTGGGCGTCAGGATCAGCGACCGCACCGGGTGGCGCGCCGGGGATGCGCTGGCATTGGCAAACGGCATCAGCCGATGCAGGATGGGCAGCGCGAACGCGGCGGTTTTGCCGGTCCCCGTTTGCGCGGCACCCATGACATCGCGCCCCGACATGACCACCGGGATGGCGCGGGCCTGGATGGGCGTGGCCGACGTGTAGCCGGCGTCGGCCACGGCCTGCATGATACCGGCGTGCAGGCCGAATTGTGCGAACGCCACGGCGGGTTCGGAAGAATCGTGGGAAGTGGAATCGGTCATTCGAATCAAAAGGTGCGCAGCCGCAAAAAGCGGCGCTGCGCGTTCGTTAGCCGCTCATTTTACAGTGCATCGCGACAGGCCGGGCAATTGCTACAATGACGCCATTCCCTCCTAGGAGACGACCATGTCGATGGCTGATCGCGATGGCTTCATCTGGTATGACGGCAAGTTCGTGCCCTGGCGCGACGCGACCACACACGTCCTGACCCACTCGCTGCACTACGGACTGGCCGTTTTCGAGGGCGTACGCGCCTACAAGACCGATCACGGCACGGCGATCTTTCGTCTCGAAGACCACACGCGGCGCCTGTTCAATTCGGCGCACATCTACCAGATGAAGATCCCCTACTCGCACGAGGCCATCTCCGACGCCCAGATCGAGGTCGTGCGCCGCAACGAGCTGGAATCCTGCTACATCCGGCCGCTGGTATTCTACGGCTCCGAAAAAATGGGCGTTTCCCCCAAGGGCGCTTCCGTCCACGTGGCCATCGCGGCCTGGCCCTGGGGCGCCTATTTGGGCGAAGAAGCCCTGAAGCAGGGCATCCGGGTCAAGATCTCCTCCTTCGCCCGCCAGCATGTGAACGTGACCATGCCGCGCGCCAAGGTCGCCAGCACTTACGCGAACTCCATCCTCGCCAACGCGGAAGCGCTGGACGGAGGCTATGACGAGGCCATTCTGCTGGACACCGAAGGCTTCGTGGCCGAAGGCTCGGGCGAGAACATTTTCATGGTGCGCGATGGCGTGCTTTATGAACCCGATATCGCCTGCGCCCTGACGGGAATCACACGTGCGTCGATCCACCAACTGGCTGACGACATGGGCCTGAAGGTGGTGTCGCGCCGGCTCACGCGCGATGATCTGTACATCGCGGACGAAGCGTTCTTCACCGGGACGGCGGCCGAAGTCACGCCCATCCGCGAAATCGACGGCCGCCAGATCGGCGCCGGCGAACGCGGCCCCATCACGGGCCAGCTTCAGAAAGCCTTCTTCGATGCAGTGTCCGGCAAGACCCCCAAGTACCACAACTGGCTCTTCAAAGTCTGACCGCTTTCGGCGGGCCGCCGGCTCGCCACCTCTTTTTTCAGGAATTTCCCATGAGCAGCGCTCCCGAATCCGCCAAGCAACAGGACATCGTCTACGTCGGCGCCGAAGATCTGCCGGTCTACTGCCCGGGCCCCAACGCGCCGCTCTGGAGCATGCACCCGCGCGTCTACATCGAAGTCGTGAAAAACCGGGTCGCGCGCTGCCAATACTGCGGGGCGCAATACGCCCTGCGCGAGGGCGAGAAGGTCCACGGACACCACTGAGCCCGGCATGTTTGCCACTCCGGAGGAAGCCGAATCGGCATTCTATGAAGCCATGCGCCAGGGTGATGTGGCGCTCATGATGCGCGTCTGGGGAGACGACGAAGACGTCGCTTGCGTGCATCCGGGCGGCCTGCGCACGCTGGGCCCGCGCGCCGTCCAGGAAGCCTGGGAACACATCTTCGCCAATGGCCCGGTTGCGGCTTTCCCGGCCCAGGTCCATGCCGTCGCGGGGGTGATGAACGCCGTGCATATCCTGATCGAACAGATCGCCGTCGACACACCACAGGGCAAGGACACGCTGAACTTCTTCACCACAAACGTCTACCAGAAGGGGCCGGACGGCTGGCGCCTGATCGTCCACCACGCCTCGCCCGCGCCGCGCGAAGCGGCGTTGCTGGACGCGCCCAGCACATCACGCATGATTCACTGAAGGGCGGGGAGTCCACCCCGGAGCATCACTGATCGTCCGACTTGGTCTTGTACGGGGCCAGCAGCGCCCGCTGCGTCTTCAGCCGCTCCCTCACCTGGCGGATCTCGGCATCCAGTTTCGATTGCGCGTAGAAATCACGCGAGAGCCTGCGGGCCTGCTCCAGGTGCTCCACGGCTGTGGGCAGCGCACCGGTCTGCTCGAAATACGAGGCCATGGCCTCGTGCGCCTCGACGGTGTGACCCTGGCGATCCAGCCCATCAGCCAGGGCCTTCTGGAATGTGGGAACGTCCGGCCATTGTTGAATCCGGGCCCGCAGGAAGGCGATGGCCTCCGTATCCTTCCCGGCGGCTTGCAGCGTGCGGGCCCGCTCGTTGGCTACCCCCTGGCTGTCCGGCCAGCGCTTCCACGCGGCCGCGCTGGCATCCGCCGCAGCCGCCGGGTCGTGGGCGGCCGCAAGCTGGATCGCCAGCATGGCGAGCTGGGGTGAATCCTGCAGCGCCTGCGCCTGAGCGACGTAGGACCGCGCCCCTGCAATATTCCCCGATTGCTGATCGAGCAGGGCCAGCCCATACAGGGCAGCGGCCTTGCGCATACCCTGCTGCGTACCCGCCTCGCTGCGAAACGACTGCTGAAGGGTGCGCCGGCCGTCGCTGCCACGCGCCTGTATCAATGCCAGCCGGGTTCGCACGAACCAGAATTCGGGGTCGGGCGTGGCCTGCACCGGCGGCAATTCCGAAAGACGATTCTCGATATCGGATAACCGCTGGATCGACAACGGGTGCGTGGAAGCATAGCCGCCGCCGCTGCCTTCGTTCAGGCTGGCGGCATTCATCATCCGGCGGAACATGTTCAGCATGCCGCGCGGATCGAACCCGGCGGCCCGCATCATCTGGAAGCCAGCCCGGTCAGCTTCCTGCTCGGCGCTTCGCGAAAAACCCAGTTGCCGGTCGATGGTCGCCGCTTGGCCGAAGGCAGCCACGCCCATCGCGAGATCCCCCTGGCCCGCCAGGGCCGCCAGCAACGCGCCGACCAGGGTGGCCACCATCATCCCCGTGCCCTGGGATTGCTGAGCGATGCCGCGGGCGATGTGCCGCTGCATGACGTGGCCGATTTCATGCGCCAGCACACCCGCCAATTCCGACTCGCTGCGCGCGGCCACGACCAGGCCGCTATTGACGCCGATGTAGCCGCCCGGCAACGCAAACGCATTGACGGCGGGATCGCGCACGGCAAAGACCGTGATCGGCTGGCTCAGCGCCTGCGGCGCATGGGAGGCCAGGCGGCGCCCGAGCCCGCTCAGATACTGGTTGATGTCCAGGGCCGAGACATAGGTCGGATCATGGCGGCCCTGCTCCATGATGGCCTCGCCCAGCATGCGCTCCACAGCGGGCGACAGCTCCGCCGCCGAGGTGGCACCCATCGAAGGCAAGCCGACCGGCTGCGCCCAGACCGGCAAGGACACCGCCACCGCGGCCGTCAGGCACAGGCCGCATCCGGTGAATCGGATCCAGTGCTTCAAGGCTGCTCCTCAGGCCTCGCCCACGACGCGCCGCGCCGCCCGCTTGGGCGGCGGCAAGCGATTTCGATCGGAGAGCCGCATGAGCGTACCCAAGGCATAGAGCAGCCCGAAGGCCTCGATCAGCCCGGCGGGCACCCACATGATCAGCCCGCCCAGAACCTGGTCATCCATCGCCGTGATACCCGGCAACGCACGGCCGCACAGGTCGAAGACGGGGTACAGATCGTGCCCCGAGAGCGCGATCACGGCCCCCACGATCATCTGGGGAACCATGGTGAAGACGGGTGAGAATACCCGCCATCCGGCCGCCATGGCCGCCGGGGGATGCGGCCGGCGGTCCATGATCAGGTTCCAGTACAGGATGCCGCTGACGACTACGCCCCAATTCATGAAGCGATAAAGGCGCCAGTCCAACATGGAGTAGAACTGGACGGTGGGTTCGACCCAGACCAGGACATACAGCAGGAACAACAGAGGAATCAGGATGGGATGGGTGGCCAACGATTCCAGCACACGCACGGGCCCGCGCCGCCGGCGCGCCCGTGCCAGCCAAGTGCGCCACGATTGCGGCAAGCCCGCGCGCAACACCTGCCCCGGGTAGCTGCCCATGATGATGAGCGGCCCCAGGTGATGCAGCACCAGATGCTGCGACCGGTGGATGAAGAACATGCGCTCGGCAAAATAATCCAGGCGCGTATGCAGCGACAGATACAGGATGACCCAGCCCAGCCAAAACAGCGTTTGGCGCACCTTGCCCACATGGTGCGTCCCGCAGCCACGGGCGTACAGCCAACCGGACACCAGAAACGCCAGCACCAGGGTGGGCGAAAACTCCCAAGGTTGCAGCCAGGCAAGCAAATCCATGATGATGGCAATGTCCTATCGAGCCCGAACACGCGTGGTCCGGCCAAGGTCCATTTCAGAGGACCCTTAGTTTAAAGCATTCTAAAATGGCTGCTTTTCGCCATTGCCACTCCATGCCACGCACCACCTTTGACATCGTGATCCTGGGCAGCGGCCCGGTGGGGTGCGCACTGGCACTCGGCCTCGCCCGCCACGCGCCCGACCCGGCGCGCATCGCGCTCATGGGTCCGGAGCCCCGGCTACGCCCTTCCGGCGGATCCGTGGACCCGCGCGCCCTGGCGCTGAACCACGGCAGCCGGCAGTGGCTGGAGCCGCTTGGCGCCTGGCCCGCCCGTTCGGCAGACATCCTGACGGTGCATGTATCGCAGGCTGGCCATCTGGGCCGGACGTTGATCGACCACGCCGAACTGGGTGCGCCGCGCCTGGGCAGCGTGGTGGCCTACGACGATCTGCTCGACGCCCTGCACGGGGCCGTGGCGCGCAGCGGGGCCACGCGCCTCTTGCAGCGTCCTTCCCGGCCCCGGCCCGGCCAGCCTGTCCGGTTGCAGGGCGCCGACGGCGAGATCACCGCTTCGCTGGTACTGCTCTCGGATGGCGGACAACCGCAGGGGCTCGTCCGCGGATATGGCCAACGCGCCGTGCTGGCGACCGTCAGTGTGCAGGCTCCGATCGCTGGACGCGCTTTCGAACGCTTTACCCGCACAGGGCCGCTGGCGCTGCTGCCGCATCCCACCGGCGGGGACCTCTACAACGTGGTGTGGTGCGTACCGCCCTCCCGCGCCGAAGCGCTGACGGCGTTGCCCGCAGCCGCATTCGACGCCGAACTGCAGGCCGCTTTCGGCCAGCGGCTGGGGCGCCTGCAGCGGGTCAGCGACACCCACGCCTTTCCGCTGTCCCTGCACGCCGGACCCAGCCTGCAGGGAGCCGGGATCGTGGCGGTGGGCAACGCCGCGCAGACGCTCCATCCCGTCGCCGGACAGGGCCTGAACCTGGGGTTGCGTGACGTGGCGCAGTTGTCGTTCGTCCTGAGCCCATGGCTCGCGGCGACGGAGACGCCCGTCGGACATCTGCTCGAGCGCTACGCTCACCAGCGGCGGCTGGATCGCGGCCTGACGGTGGCCATCACCGACAGCCTCCCCCGGCTTTTCGCCACCGGCAATCCTCTGCGGCGCCACGCCTGCGGGCTGGCGCTGTTCGCGCTGGATGTCCTTCCGGTGCTGCGCAAGCCGCTTGCGGGCCACCTGATGCAGGGCCAACGACTCTAGGGTCCCACGCTCTACAATCCCGCCATGCGCATCGGAACCTGGACCCTCCCGCACCCCGTCTGCGTCGCCCCCATGGCGGGGGTGACCGACCGCCCCTATCGCCGTCTGTGCAAGGCGCTGGGCGCGGCGTACGCGGTTTCCGAGATGGCGGCCAGCAACCCCGCGCTGTGGGACAGTGTGAAGACGTCCCGCCGCCTCGACCACGAGGGCGAACCGGATCCGGTCGCCGTCCAGATCGCCGGCGCAGACCCCGACATGCTGGCGGAAGCGGCGCTGCACAACATCCGCAAGGGCGCCCGCATCATCGACATCAACATGGGCTGCCCGGTCAAGAAAGTGTGCCAGGTGGCCTCCGGTTCGGCGCTGCTGCGCGATGAGCCGCTGGTGGCGCGCATCCTGGGCCGGGTGGTGGAGGTCTGCCGACCGCTGGGCATCCCGGTCACCTTGAAGACGCGCACCGGCTGGGACCGGGGCAGCCGCAATGCCGTGCGCATAGCCCGGCTGGCCGAAGAATGCGGCATTGACGCACTCACCCTGCACGGCCGCACGCGCTGCGACCTGTATACTGGCGAGGCCGAATACGAGACCTTGCGCGAGGTCCGTGCGGCCATCCACATCCCCCTGATTGCCAACGGCGACATCACGACTCCCGAGAAGGCGCGCCAAGTGCTGGACTACACCGGGGCCGACGCCATCATGGTGGGGCGCGCGGCCCAGGGGCGACCCTGGATTTTTCGCGAGATCGCGCATTACCTGGAGCACGGAACCTACCTGCCGCCGCCCACTTACGGAGAACTGCGCGAACACCTCCTCAGCCATCTTGAAGATCATTACACGTTCTACGGTGAACGCACCGGCGTGCGCAGCGCACGCAAGCACATCGGCTGGTACCTGGGCGACCTGCCGGACTCGGGACCATTGCTGACGGATATCATGGCGGTGGACAGCACCACCCTGCAGACATCGATGCTGCGCCACTGGCTCGACGAGCATGCCTGGGATGCGCCCGTAGTGCCCCGAACGACCGAACTCCACTGAACCTTCAAACCTTCGACATGAGAACCACCCCCCTGGAACAAGCTGTCCGCGACCAACTGGAACGCTACTTTGCCGATCTCGGCGATTCGACTCCGCACGATCTGCTGTCCATGGTCAATCTGTGCGTCGAGCGAACCGTCCTGCAGGTCGCACTGGAGCGCAGCGACGGCAACCAGACGCGCGCCGCCGACATGCTGGGCATCACCCGGGGCACCTTGCGCAAGAAGCTTCAGATACACCAGTTCTCAGCCTGAAGAGTTACGCAAGCCATTCCATTCCTTCCTATCGCCTCATCGACATGACAATCCAGACCGCCTTGATCTCCGTGTCCGACAAATCGGGTATCGTCGAATTCGCCCACGCACTCGCCCAGCGCGGCGTATCGCTGCTATCCACGGGCGGT
>Ga0134125_10006975_pt1 | contig 12761 bp, 11 predicted proteins | sample KB31751_FD_96464 | JGI IMG/M metagenome (GOLD analysis project Ga0134125, IMG submission 96464) | Terrestrial soil microbial communities with excess Nitrogen fertilizer from Kellogg Biological Station, Michigan, USA - KB3-175-1 | ecosystem: Environmental > Terrestrial > Soil > Unclassified ... | reverse complement strand
GACCTGCCGACGCTCGTCGCGCTCGACGGCCTCGATTGGGTTGGCGCCGGGCTCGACGTCGCCTTCTGCGCACTGCCGCATGCGACGACGCAGAAGGTGATCAAGGACCTGTTCGCCAAGGCGCCGTCGACCAAGGTCGTCGACCTCTCGGCCGATTTCCGGCTCGCCGACACCGCGGCCTATGCGAAATGGTACGGCCACGAGCACCATGCGCCGGAACTGCAGACGCAAGCGGTCTACGGCCTGGTCGAGATCCACCGGCGGCAGATCCGGCACGCGAAGCTCGTCGCCAATCCCGGCTGCTACACCAGCTGCGCCGAGCTGCCGCTCATTCCGCTGATCAAGGCCAAGGCGATCGAGCTCGACGACATCGTCATCGACGCCAAGTCGGGCATGACCGGCGCGGGCAGGGCGGTGAAGGAAGCGATGCTGTTCTCGGAAGTGTCGGAAGGCTTCAACGCCTATGGCGTCGGCCACCACCGGCACATGGCCGAGCTCGACCAGGAGTTCTCCGCCGCGGCCGGCCGCGAGGTCATCGTCTCGTTCACGCCGCACCTCGTGCCGATGAACCGCGGCATCCTCTCGACCATTTACGTCAAGGGACGGCGCGGCCGGACGCCGGAAGAGCTGCACGAGATCCTCGTGAAGTTTTACGAGAAGGAGCCGTTCGTGCACGTGCTGCCGTTCGGCGAGACGCCGCACACACGGCACGTGCGCGGCTCGAACATGACCTTCATCGGTGTGGCGAAGGACCGGCGCGAGGGCCGGGCGATCGTCATCGCGGCGCTCGACAATCTGGTGAAGGGCGCCTCCGGCCAGGCGGTGCAGAACATGAACCTGATCATGGGCTGGCCGGAAACCACGGGGCTGGAGCAGGTCGCGCTGTTTCCCTGACGCGCAATTAGCGATGCCTCGATTGCTTGCAATTCCCGAGAATACAACCTAAGGTCGTTATGCCGGTCGGGGTTGCAATCGGGGGGCACCGTGGCTGTCAGCCGCATTCTGGCGCTGCGCGAGCCGCTGGCGCCGTTCCGCGGGCAATCCGTGTGCTGGGCGGCAGCGCTCTTGATAGGGGCGACGGCGCTTTACGCCGGACTGTTCGCCGTGGCCGCCTTCGCATCGCCGCTGCCGCTGCGGATCGTCGCGGCGCTGGCGCTCGGACCGGCGATCGCGCTGCTTTTTCGGATTGCCCATGATGCCGGCCACGGCTGTCACTTCGCGCACCCGATGCTCGACAGGTTAACCTGCCGGCTGGCGCTCTTGCCGTCCTACCATCCGCACAGCGTGTGGCTGTTGCTGCACAATGGCCGCCATCACTCCTTCACCAACCTGCGCGACAACGACTACATCTGGATCCCGCAGTCGCCGCAGGATTATGCGCGGCTCGGCCGCCTCGCGCGCCTGCGCGAGCGCGTCTACCGCACCACGCCCGGCGTCGGGCTTTATTATCTGTGCGCCATCTCGGCGCGAATGGTGCTGGTGCGGCCGTCTCTGGTGCGCAAGGTCAAGCCGGTCTATGTGCGCGACGCGCTCATCGCCGCCGGTTTCTTCCTCGCGCAGCTTGCGGTGCTGGCGCTCAACGCGCCCGGCGCCGGCGTCTTCACGCTGCGGGTCGTGCTGACGATCTTCGTGCCGATCTTGATCTTCAACTGGCTGGTCGGCTTCGCCAGCTTCCTCAATCACACGCATCCGCGCGTGCCGTGGTTTGCGCGGCGCGAGCAGTGGTCGTTCTACGAGGGCCAGGTGCATTGCACGGTGCACGTCGCCGTGCCGCGCTGGATGATCTTCTTTCTCACCGATCTCGGCCTGCACGGCGCCCACCACATCGATCCACGCATCCCGATCTGGGGACTCACGCACGCCGAGGCGCGCATCGCCGCGGACGCTGGCGAGCACATCGTGTTCGAGCCTTGGACCTTCGCCCGCCACCGCGCCATCATGCGCGCCTGCAAGCTCTACGATTACGACAGGCACCTGTGGTGCGATTTCTTAGGACGGGCGACAACGCCGCCGATTGAGGTCGGCGAGGCGAGGGCGTAAATCGGTTGACGAACTTCACCGGAACGATTCTGCCAAGGCGCTCGCCATGTTCGAGGTCCGGAACCAGCCGCCGCCGCTCGAGAGCTACAACCTCTTCACCAGCGATGCCGTGCTCGGCGAGGCGGTGCGGCGCGAGGGCGCCGATTGGGCGGAAGGGCGGCTAACCGCGCTCGGCGGCGAACTCGGCCTGCCGGAGACGATCGCGCTCGGCTTTGCCGCCAACACCAACCCGCCGCAACTGCGCAGCTTCGACCGCTACGGCAACCGCCTCGACGAGGTCGAGTTTCACCCATCCTGGCACGCGCTGATGACGCTTGCCCTCAAGGCCGGCCTGCATTCGAGCCCCTGGGCCGATCCGAAGCCCGGAGCGCATGTCGTGCGGGCGGCCGGCTGCTACATGGCGACGCAAATCGAGAGCGGCATCTACTGCCCGCTGGCCATGACCTACGGCTCGGTGCCGACCATCCGGCAGAACCGCGCTGTCGCCACCGACTGGCTGCCGCGCATCTTCTCGCATTACTACGATCCGCATTTCCGCCCCGCGCGCGAGAAGACCTCGGCGCTCGTCGGTATGGGCATGACCGAGAACCAGGGCGGCTCCGATCTGCGCACCAACGTGACGCGCGCCGATCCCGCCGGCGACGGCACCTTCCGCCTCACCGGCCACAAATGGTTCATGTCGGCGCCGATGTGCGACGCCTTCCTAATCCTCGCCAACGCGCCGAAGGGCTTGAGTTGCTTCCTGATGCCGCGCTGGACGCCGGACGGCGAGCGCAACGCCGTGCGCATCAACCGGCTCAAGGACAAGCTCGGCAACAAGGCGAACGCGTCGAGCGAGGTCGAGTTCGAGGGCGCCTATGCCGAACTGATCGGCGAGGAGGGCCGCGGCATCCCGACGATCATCGAGATGAGTAACTACACCCGACTCGACTGCGCCATCGGCTCGTCCGGGCTAATGCGGCAAGCGGTGGCGCAGGCCGTGCATCACGCGATGCACCGCACGGCGTTCCAGAAGAAGCTCATTGACCAGGCGCTGATGGCCAGCGTGCTCGCCGATCTCGCGCTCGAGGCCGAAGCCGCGGCGGCGCTCACCTTCCGCCTTGCGCGCGCCTATGACGAGGGTGGCGAGGCGGCGGTCGCCTTCCGCCGCGTCGTCACGCCCGCGGCGAAGTTCTGGATCTGCAAGCGCGCGATGGCGGTGACCGGCGAGGCGATGGAGGTGCTCGGCGGTTCCGGCTACATCGAGGAGAGCATCATGCCGAGGCTCTACCGCGAGACGCCCGTCAATTCGATCTGGGAAGGCTCCGGCAACGTGATGTGCCTCGACGTCTTGCGCGCGCTCGACCGCACGCCGGGCGCCGCCGAGGTGCTGGCGGCAGAGCTCGACGTCGGCGGCGATGCGCGCGTGCGGCCGTTCCTCGACCGGCTGTCGGAGCGGCTCGCCGCGCCCGACCGGCGCGATGAGGCGCAGGCGCGCGCCCTGGTGCGCGATCTGGTGCTGGCCTTGCAGGCGGTGCTGCTGGTCAAGAACGCGCCGCCGGAAGTATCGGACGCATTCTGCGCGTCACGGCTCGAAGCGGGCGCCGGCGCCGCCTTCGGCCTCTTGCCGCGCGGCGCCGACACGCGCGCGATCGTCGAGCGCGCGGCCGTTCAGTAGCGTCTCACATCACGCCCAGGATCGCCAGCGCCAGTACGGCCTGCGCCGCGAACGCCACCGCGAAGGCGAGCGTGCGCAAAACCGGGATGCCGAGCGCATAGACGATGACGTGCGCGAGCCGCGCCCAGAAATAGACCGCGCAGGCGATCGCCGTCGCCGCCGTCGAGACGCCCATCGAATCGAGGACCAGCACGAGGATGGCGAAGACGACGAGGTTCTCCACCGCATTGGTGTGCGCGAAATACAGCCGCTGCGCCCAGGCCGACTGCGGCGTGTCGTTGCGCGAGGGGTTGGCCATCGCGCCCATCAGGCCGCGTACCATGATGCGGTCCAGGATATAGGGCACCCAGAGGAGCCCGGTGAGGATCGCCGTCAGCGTCAGCCACAGGATCTCTCTGGTCATCGTGCGCGTCTCCCGCTCGGTTTTTCCAATAGTGCAAGCTTAGGCGAAGCCGGCGGGCCTGTCGTGGGGCTTGACGCTTGCGCGGCGGCGGCTCCTCGGTTACGCGACTGACCCGGAGGTTCGAATGATCCAGACCGCGCCCGATTCCGCGCTGTTCCGCAAGGTGATGGGCCGCTTCGCCACGGGCGTCACCGTGATCACCGCCGAAGCCGAAGGCGGCGTGCGCGGCATGACCGCCAATGCCTTCATGTCGGCGTCGCTGACGCCGCCGCTCTGCATCATCTCGGTGGCGAAGAAGGCGCGGTTGCACAACACGCTGGAAATGGCGCGCGCCTTCGGCGTCAGCATGCTGGCGCAGGGCCAGGAGGCCATAAGCCGCCACTTCGCGGGGCAGGGGCCGGCGGAACCGGAATTGCTGTTCGAGCACATGGAAGGCGTGCCGGTACTCGCCAATGTCTGCGCCGCCGTCACCGCGGCGATCGAGGCGCGGCACGACTGCGGCGACCACAGCCTGTTCGTCGGCCGCGTGATGGGCTTGCGCGACGACGACCGCCCACCGCTCGTGTTCCACGGCGGCAAATACGCGACGCTGCACTACAAGACGACGAAGGCGCCGGAAGCCGCGATCGACTTCTGGGAGCTCGACCACGACGCGAATTGGTAGCCCGTCGTCCTGTGGAGCGAACGAAGCGAGCCTATAAGGGTGACGGCGGAGTATTCGGAAGCAACACGCCTGCTTACGTCCAGCTCCGCACCTTCACGTAACTGCCCGGCGCGTCCTCGATGGGTTTGAGCTTGCCGCCGCCGATTTTGCGCGCGGGGACAGTCGCGCCGTCGCGCGCTTTGAGCCAGTCGAGCCAGCCCGGCCACCACGAGCCAGGGTGCTCGGTCGCCGTCTTGACCCAGGCATCGACGTCCGAGCCTTCCGGCTTGCCGCCGGTCCAGTACTGGTATTTCGGCTTGCCCGGCGGATTGACTACGCCGGCGATATGGCCGGAGCCGGCCAGCACGTAGCGCACCTCGCCGCCGAACAGATGCGAGCCGTAGAGCACCGATTTCGCCGGCGCGATGTGGTCTTCGCGCGTGGCGAGATTGTAGACCGGCGCCTTCACCTTGCCGAGATCGAGCGTCACGCCCGCCACTTCCATCTCGCCTTTCGCCAGCCGGTTCTCCAGATAGCAATTGCGCAGGTAGAAGGAGTGGTTCGCCGCCGGCATGCGCGTGGCGTCGGAGTTCCAGTACAGAATATCGAACGGGTACGGCTTCCTGCCGCGCAGGTAGTTGTTGACGATGTAGGGCCAGATCAGGTCGTTGGCACGCAGCATGTTGAACGCGGTCGCCATGCGCGAGGCCTCGAGATAGCCCTGTTCCTTCATGTGCTCTTCGAGGTGCTTGATGCGCTCTTCGTCGACGAACACCGCGAGGTCGCCGGCATAGGAGAAATCGACCTGCGCAGTGAACAAGGTTGCGGAGACGGCGCGGTCCTCCTTCTTTGCCGCAAGCCAGGCGAGCGTGATTGCCAGCAGCGTGCCGCCGACGCAGTAGCCGATCGTGTGCATCTTCTTCTCGCCGGTCGCCTCCGTCACCTTGTCCATGGCCGTGACGACGCCCTCGCGCATGTAGGCGTCGAAGCTCTTGCCGGCGAGGTGCGCGTCGGGATTGACCCACGACACGACGAACACGGTGATGCCCTGCTCGGTGCACCACTTGATGAACGACTTCTCAGGCGTGAGATCGAGGATATAGAACTTGTTGATCCACGGCGGCACGATCAGCAGCGGCACCTTGAGGACGTCCTTGGTCGCGGCCTCGTACTGGATCAACTGCATCAGGTCGTTCTGGTAGACGACCTTGCCCGGCGTCAGCGCCAGGTTCTTGCCGACCTCGAACATCGACGGGTCGGACTGGCGGATCTTCAACTGCCCTTCGCCGGCCTTGATGTCCTCCGACAGCATGTGCATGCCGCGCACGAGGTTCTCGCCGTTCGAGGCGAAGGTCTCGCGCAGCAATTCGGGATTGGTCAGCACGAAGTTCGACGGCGCCAGCGCGCTGACGATCTGCCGCGTGTAGAATTCCGCCTTCTGCCGCGTGTGCGGATCGATGTCGGCGTCCTTGACCAGCCGCTCGGCCCACTGAGCGGTCAGCAGATAGAACTGCTTGAGGAAGTCGAAGAACGGGTTCTGCGCCCAGTCCGGATCTGAGAAGCGCTTGTCGCGCGGGTCGGGGGTAACGGCGGGCGGGGCCTGTTCGCCGGCCAGGCGTTTGGCCGCGCCGTTGACGAGGTCGAGATAGGCGCGGCCGAGGCTCGCCTGCACTTCGAGCGAGCGCTGCGGGTCGGCGAGCCAGTATTGCGTCACCTGGCCGATCGAACGGATGGCGTCGGCGAGGCCGTCGGGCGCATCCGGCTTGATGCGGCCCTCCTCGCGCGGCTTCATGTAGGCGGCGAGCGCCTTGCCGCCTTCCTCGATGAATCGGGCTGCGTTGCGGGCCAGCGCCTCGTAGTCGACCGAAGGCGCCGCCTCTGTGCCGGGACTTCTGGTGGTCCGCGTGTCCATGGCTCGTCCGTCGCTTCCGGGGCCGCTTCCGCCAACGCCTCGATCGCAGGCGGTCGTGTCAGGCAAGTAACGGCCCGCTTTGGGGGCGGGTCGTCCTTGCTCCGGCCATATTAGCCCGATATCGGCCTTATGCTATAATTCATTGAGTCTGCATCGATTTTGCGGTGCAAGAGGGTGAATTCGGGTGACCACGGCCGCCTTCAAACGATTGCTCCTTGTGGCAGGCCTATTGGGCCTGAGCGTGACGGCCGTCTCGGCCGGACCGGTCAGCTCGGCTGTAGAAAGCCTGCCGCCCAGCATGGGCGGGCTGCCGGCTGACGCCCCGGCGCCGCCGAAGACGGAATATCAGTACCCGGCTGTCCACGACATGCCGCCGCCTCGCATCGACAAAACGCTTTCCGACGACCAGCAGCTCGACCTGGAAAAGCAGCTTCTGGACGCGCGCGACCGCCAACTCCGCCGCGCCGCCCAGGATGCCGAAGCCGCCGAGGACGGCGACGCCCCGGACGGCAAGCCGGCTGTCACGAAAAAGAAGCCGTCCGGGGCCAAAAAGGCGCCCAAGGCGGCCGCTCAGGCTGGCACCAAGTCCAACCCGTGATAAAAGCCAGCCGGGGTTAGCCCGGCCGCCGGAGAGGGCCGTGACGGCCACTGAAGGTCCAGAACCGATGGAAGAATTCTACCGCATCCGCCGCCTGCCGCCTTACGTCTTCGAGGAGGTCAACCGGGCCAAGGCCAAGGCCCGCAACGCCGGCGCGGACATCATCGACCTCGGCATGGGCAACCCGGACCTGCCGGCGCCGCAGCACGTCATCGACAAGCTGAAGGAGACGCTCGGCAAGCCGCGCACCGATCGCTATTCGGCCTCGCGCGGCATCCCCGGCCTGCGCCGCGCCCAGGCGGCCTATTACGCGCGCCGCTTCGGCGTGAAGCTCAACCCGGACACGCAGGTCGTCGCCACACTCGGCTCCAAGGAAGGCTTCGCCAACGTCGCGCAGGCGATCACCGCGCCGGGCGACGTCATCCTGGTGCCGGACCCGAGCTATCCGATCCACGCCTTCGGCTTCCTGATGGCGGGCGGCGTCATCCGCTCGGTCACGTCCGAGCCGACGCCGGAGTTCTTCAACACGCTCGAGCGCGCGATCCTGCACTCGATCCCGAAGCCGATCGCGGTCGTCGTCTGCTATCCGTCGAACCCGACCGCCTTCGTCGCCAGCCTCGACTTCTATCGCGACCTCGTCGCCTTCGCGAAGAAGCACGGCATCTTCATCCTGTCCGACCTCGCTTACGCCGAGGTCTATTTCGACAACAACCCGCCGCCGTCGGTGCTGCAGGTGCCGGGCGCGATGGACGTCACCGTCGAGTTCACCTCGATGTCGAAGACGTTCTCGATGGCCGGCTGGCGCATGGGCTTTGCCGTCGGCAACGAGCGCATCATTGCCGCGCTGGCGCGGGTGAAGTCGTATCTCGACTATGGCGCCTTCACGCCGGTGCAGGTCGCCGCCGCCGCGGCGCTCAACGGCCCCGAAGACTGCGTCAAGGAGATGCGCGAGACCTATACGCGCCGCCGCGACGTGCTGATCGACAGTTTCTCGCGCGCCGGCTGGGACGTGCCGCCGCCCTCCGCCTCGATGTTCGCCTGGTCGCCGATCCCGCAGCCGTTCCGCGAGATGGGCTCGGTCGAGTTCGCCAAGCTGCTCGTCGAGAAGGCCGAGGTCGCGGTCTCGCCCGGCACCGGCTTCGGCGAACGCGGCGAGGGCTTCGTGCGCATTGCGCTCGTGGAGAACGAGCAGCGCATCCGCCAGGCCGCGCGCAACATCCGCCGCTTCCTCGACACCGCGCCGGCCCAGCTCCACAACGTGGTGCCGCTCGCCACCCGCCGCTGACAAAACGCCGATGGCTCAATCGTTGAAAGTGGGTGTCGCCGGTTTGGGCACGGTCGGCGCCGCCCTCATCGCCCAGATCGTGCGTGAGCGCGCGTTGCTTGCGATGCGCTGCGGCCGTGGTATCGAGGTGGTCGCAGTCTGTGCGCGTTCGCGCGGCAAGGATCGCGGCGTCGATTTAAAGAAGATGAAGTGGTTCGACGATCCGCTCGCGCTCGCCAGGGCGCCGGACATCGACGTTTTCGTCGAATTGATGGGCGGGGCGGGCGATCCGGCCAAGGGTGCGGTCGAAGCGGCACTCACCGCCGGCAAGTCGGTCGTGTCGGCCAACAAGGCGCTGCTGGCCAAGCACGGCGTGAAGCTCGCGACGCTCGCCGAGAAGAACGGCGGCGCGCTGAATTTCGAGGCGGCGGTCGCCGGCGCCATTCCGATCGTGCGCACGGTGCGCGAGGAATTCGCCGGCAATTCGATCGAGCGCATTTACGGTATCTTGAACGGCACCTGCAATTACATCCTGACCCGCATGGAGCAGGAGGGCCTCGCCTTCGAGGCGTGCCTGAAGGACGCGCAGCGACTCGGCTACGCCGAGGCCGATCCGGCCTTCGACATCGAGGGGCACGACACCGCGCAGAAGCTGTCGATCCTGGCGAGCCTCGCTTTCGGCACGAAGGTTGACGAGAGCGCGATCTACGTCGAAGGCATTTCGTCGATCCAGCCGGCCGACATCGCCGCCGCCGACGAGCTCGGCTACCGCGTCAAACTGCTCGGCGTCGCGGTCAAGACCGCCAAGGGCATCGAGCAGCGCGTGCACCCGACCATGGTGCGCAAGGACAGTGCCATTGCGCAGGTGATGGGCGTGACCAACGCCGTCACCGTCGATCCCGCGGGCGTCAGCCCGATTACGCTGATCGGGCCCGGCGCCGGCGGCATGGCGACCGCGTCCTCGGTGCTGTCGGACATCGCCGACATCGCGCGCGGCATAAGGCTGCCGCCGTTCGGGCGTCCGGTGGCGCAATTGAAGGCGGTGAGCAAGGCGCCGATGCAGCGCCACGAAGGCGGCTACTACATCCGCCTGCTGGCGCGGGACAAGCCCGGCACCGCGGCGACCATTGCGAAGCGTCTGGCCGAGCAGGAGATTTCGCTGGAATCGATCGTGCAGCGGCATCGCCAAGGCGCGGCCGAGGCGGAGACGAAATCGGGCGCCGTTCCGGTTATCCTGATCACCTACGCCACGACCGAGGACGCCGTGCGCAAGGCGCTCGCGGCGGTCGGGCGCGATCGCGTGATCTCGGGCCGGCCGCAGGTGATCCGGATCGAGAAGAACTGACGGGCGGCGCGCGAGGCTCGCGCGCCGGAGTGTTGTCGAGAGGGGATTTTTGTATGTCGTCGATTACTATCCAGGCCGAGCTCGCCATCGAGCGCATCCTGACGCTCGAGATCGTGCGCGTCACCGAGCGCGCGGCGGTCTCCTCGGCGCGGCTGCGCGGCCACGGCAAGGACAAGGCGTCCGATCAGGCCGCGGTCGACGCCATGCGGCGCGAGCTCAACAAATTGCCGATCGACGGCACCGTGGTGATCGGTGAGGGCGAGATCGACGAGGCGCCGATGCTGTTCATCGGCGAGAAGGTCGGCACCAAGCAGGGCCCGAAGGTCGACATCGCGGTCGATCCGCTAGAAGGCACGACCCTGTGCGCCAAGAACATGCCGGGCGCCATCGCCACCATCGCCATGGCGAACGGCGGCACGCTGCTGCACGCGCCCGACTGCTACATGGAGAAGATCGCCATTGGTCCCGGGTATCCGAAGGGCGTCATCGATCTCGACGCGCCGGCCGACGAGAACATCATGAGCCTCGCCAAGGCCAAGGGCGTGAAGCCGTCGGAGATCACCGCGATCCTCCTCGACCGCCCACGCCACGCCGACATGATCGCGGCGATCCGCAAGACTGGCGCCGCGGTGGCGCTGATCTCGGACGGCGACGTCGCCGGCGTCATCCATACCGCCGAGCCGCGCACCGGCATCGACATCTATCTGGGCATCGGCGGCGCGCCGGAGGGCGTGCTGGCCGCCGCGGCGCTGCGCTGCATCGGCGGGCAGATGCAGACACGGCTCATCATCGACAACGAGGCGCTGCGCGAGCGCACGATCAAGATGGGCATCAAGGATCCGAAGAAGAAATACGAGATCGAGGACATGGTGCGTGGCGACTGCCTGTTTGCCGCGACCGGCGTCACGACGGGCGCGATGCTCAATGGCGTCAAGTTCGGCAAGGACGTGATCGAGACCGATACCGTGGTGATGCGCTCGGTCACCGGAACGGTGCGGCGCGTCGTCGCCGAGCATCGCGAATTGTCGAAATTCCACCTCGACTGACGCGGAGCGGTCGATGAAATCCCTGCTGGCCTGTCTGCTGCTCGCCTTCACGCTCGCCGCTCCGGCGCGCGCGCAGACGCCGTCGCTGGACGCGATGGCGGCGGCCACCGAGCTTGCCGCGCTGATGAGCGGCGACACGGTCGGGCAGATGAGCGCGGCGCTGACCGCGCAGATCTGGCCGAACATCGAGCGCCAGCTCGGACCCAAGGTCGACGCCGCGACGTTGACCGAGCTGCGCGGCGAGTTCGAGCAGTCGCTGTCGAGCTTCACGACGCAGGTGATGCGCGATTCGCCGGGGGTCTATGCCCGCCACTTCACGGCCGACGAGTTGCGCGCGATGCTGGCGTTCTACAAGTCGCCGGTCGGGCAGAAGGCGCTCAAGACGATGCCGTCGGTGATGACCGAACTCGGCCAGCAGATGGCGCCGCAGATGCAGGCGTTCCAGACCGACCTCCACAACAAGATGGAGGCGACCCTGAAGAAGCACGGCTACGGCAAGTAGCGCTCAGGCCGAAACGGTCTCGCGGCCCGCGATCTCAGGATAGGCGCGGCGCAACAGCGCGCCGAGATGACTGGCGATCGCACCCATGCCGCTGACGTCGGTGCCGGCGCGGCCGTCCTTGACCTCGGCCTCCGGATTGTAATTGGTGTTGGTGTTGACGTCGTAAGTGTAGGCGCGGCCGTGTTCGTCGGCGATGAACTCGATGCCGGCAATGCCGATGTCGTTCGCTGCGAGGAACTTCTGCCAGTTCGCGATCAGCGGATGGTCGAAATCGCGCACGATCTGGAACTTGTCGGACGGCGCCGCCGCGGGGCAGACTTCGGCGAGCGGCGGCGCGTCGATCTGGCAGGCGTCGGCCGGGCAGAGCTCGAAGCCCGCCGAGGTGTCGACCCGCACCGCGTAGAGGAACTTACCGCCGACGAACTCGACGCGCGTGATGAAGGGCTGCGGCGCCTTGATGTAGCGCTGCACCAGAGTGATGCCGTCGATCGACGGCTCGAACACGTCGCTCGCAAGATGCTCGGCGAGCGCCTGCTCCGACAACAGGAGCTGCACGCCGAGGCCCTTGCCTGCGCGATTGTGCTTGAGGATGAGCGGGAAGCCCAGCCGCCGCGCCGCCGCGGCGATGTTGTCCTTGCCGACGACCGCGAGCGTCGCCGGCGTTTCGACGCCGAACTTCGCCAGCGCCTCGTATTGCGCGACCTTGGAAACTTCGAGCGCAATGGCGCGCTCGCCGTTGACGATGCGGCGGCCGTGGCGCGTCAGCCAGGCCAGCACCGCGGCGGTCAGTTCCGGCGCGTAGCGGTGGTCGCGCGTATGCGACGACGCGCTCATGCGGTTGTAGAAAATTCCGGACGGCGGCGCCTGCGTCAGGTCGAGCACGCCCTGATCGAGAAACCACTCGGCGAACGGGATGTTGCGCGCGGCAAACGCGGCGCGCAGCGGCTCGACCCAGGCGTCGTTCTCGTGGATGACATAGACGCGCGGCGCGCGGCTCGTGGCGGTGAGATCCTGGCGCATGCTGTCCCGGCCCTGATGACTGGCGTCGAATTAATCCACAGCGCCCCTGGCCACAACGCGCCTTCGCCAGAAAGAAATCGTATGCTGCGCAAGGCGCGCGGAAGAGGCGATATATTCTCCTCGCCGCGCGCGGTTTGGATCACTATATCGGCGCCTCCCGCCCCGGATTCGGTCAAGCGAAGCCCATGCTGCCCGCCGTCAAAATCGAGGAGCCCGACGCCTTTCTCGGCGTGTCGCAGTCCGCCACGGGCCGCGTCTGGCGCGACCGTCTCGACGCGCGCGGGCAGGCGCGGGCGCTGACCATCGCGCAACGCCTCGGCGTGCCGGAATT
>Ga0134125_10006974_pt1 | contig 12762 bp, 11 predicted proteins | sample KB31751_FD_96464 | JGI IMG/M metagenome (GOLD analysis project Ga0134125, IMG submission 96464) | Terrestrial soil microbial communities with excess Nitrogen fertilizer from Kellogg Biological Station, Michigan, USA - KB3-175-1 | ecosystem: Environmental > Terrestrial > Soil > Unclassified ... | reverse complement strand
GGAGCACCTGCCCGCCCAGGATGCGCGCGGCCGGCCGCGGCACCAGCCGGACCAGGCTCAGGCACGTCATGCTCTTGCCCGAGCCGGACTCGCCCACGAGCCCGAGCGTCTCCCCGTCCCGGATGGCGAACGAGACGCCGTCCACCGCCTTCACGGTGCCCCAGCGGGTGACGATGTGGGTGCGAAGGTCGCGGACGTCGATCACGGGCGTTGTCACGGGGGGCGACGACACGGCGGATCGGGCGCTCAGAGCTGGCGGAGCTTCGGGTCGAAGGTGTCGCGCAGCCAGTCGCCGAGCAGGTTGAAGGCCAGCACCACCAGGAGGATCGCCAGCCCCGGGAACAGCGAGACCCACCAGGCGCGCGTCACCACGTCGCGCCCCTCCGCGATCATCGAGCCCCACGCGGGAGTGGGCGGCGGGATGCCCGCGCCGAGAAACGACAGCGACGCCTCCACGATGATCACGTAGCCGATCTGGAGCGTGACCAGCACCAGGAGCGTGCCGAGGGTGTTGGGCAGGAGGTGGCGGGTGATGATGCGCCACGCTCCCGCCCCCGCCAGACGGGCCTGGGCCACGAAGTCGAGCCGCATCAGGGTGAGCACCTGGCCCCGGATCACCCGCGCGTAGCGCGCCCACAGGATCACCGCGATGGCGATCACCACGTTGGTGAAGCTCGGCCCCACCGTGACGGCCAGGATCAACGCGAGCAGGATCACCGGGAACGACAGGGTGGCGTCGGTGATCCGCATCAGCGTCGCGTCGACGCGGCCTCCGTAGTAGCCCGCGGCCAGGCCCACCGCCGCCCCGAAGGCGCTCGCCAGCAGCACCGTGACCACGCCCGCGGCCAGGGAGACCCGCGCGCCCCACACGATGCGGGAGAGCAGGTCGCGCCCGAGCCGATCGGTGCCGAGCAGATGCTCCCGGCTGCCCCCGTCCAGCCACGCGGGCGGGGTGTAGCGGGCCCGCAGGGACTGGGCGGTCGGATCGGGCAGCGAGAGGAGCGGAGCCACGAGAGCCGCCACCACGAACAGCGCGATCATCGCCAGCGAGAACAGCGGCAGCCGGAGGCCGCGCCGCTCCACCGTGATCGGGATCACGGCCTCGCGGTCGGGCCGCGCGAGGACGCCGGGCTCAGCGGGCATAGCGGATGCGCGGGTCGATCAGCGCGTACAGGCAGTCGACACAGAGGTTGATCACCGCCACGATGGCCGCGGTGGTGAGCACCACCGCCTGGATCACCGGAAAGTCGCGCGAGCTGATCCCCTCGTAGGCGAGACGGCCGAGACCGGGCCACGCGAAGACGGTCTCGACCACGATGGCGGTGGTGACCAGGATCGCGAAGTAGATGCCGGCGAACGTGATCACCGGGATCAGCGCGTTCTTGAGCGCGTGCAGCCAGATCACCCGCCCCTCCCCCACCCCCTTGACCCGCGCGAGCTTGACGTACTCGGAATCGAGCACCTCGAGCATCCCCGAGCGCAGGAGGCGCATGAGGCCCGCCACCACGAACCAGCCCAGCGTGAACCCGGGCAGGATGTAGCTGGTGAATCCCTGGATGCCGCCCGCGGGCAGCCACTGCAGGCGGCCGGCCACGAACTCGACGAGGAGGATCGCCACCCAGAACGTGGGCAGCGACTGCCCGAGGACGGACACCACCTGGGCGAAGCGGTCGAGGCCGGTGCCCTTGCGCACCGCCGCCATCACTCCGAGCGGGAATGCCATCGCGAGCGACACGCCCATCGCGAACACGGCCAGCTTGAGCGAGTTGGGCAGCCGCTCCCGGATCAGGTCGCTCACCGGCCGGCGGGCGCGCAGCGAGTTGCCGAAGTCGCCGGTCACCGCGCGGCCCACGAAGGAGAGGTATTGCTCGACGTAGGGGCGGTCGAGGCCGAGGTAGCGGCGGGCGTTGTCGAAGTCCTCCTGGGAGGCGGACATGGGCAGGATCAGGTACAGCGGGTCGCCGGTGGCGCGGGCCAGCGCGAACACCACCACCGAGATGATGGCCAGCGCGACCAGGGACTGGAGGAGGCGGGCGAAGATGAAGCGGAGCATCGTTCGGGCGGTCTGCCGTTTAGAGCAAGAACCCCAACGGCTTGTTCTGAATGGGGGGGAGCGGCGGCGCTCCTCCCCCATGCCCCTCCTCCGCCTTCGTCGCGCGCTCGGGGCCGATCACGCGCGAGCTTACTTGCCCGAGGCCAGGACGTCGAAGAAGAGGTCGTACATCACGCTGCCCACGTTCCACTTGCCGAGCGACTTGGACGTGGCGTATGGCGAGTGCAGGTAGACGACCGGGACACCGTAGTGCTCGCTGCGCAGCCGGGTGTATACGCCGCGTACGAGGGTGTTGATCTTCTCGCGATCGGTCTGGCGCATCACCTGGGCGATCATCGCGTCGATCTCGGGATCGTTGACCGTCGCGTTGCCCTTGGCCGGCGTGTAGGCCATCTTCTCGAGCAGCGCGTAGGCGCCGATCCAGTCGCGGTTGGCGATGTTGAAGTAGCCCACCGCGCCCGGGGTGGCCCGATCCACCCACGCCTTGCGGAACGCCGGGTAGTCCACCGGGATCAGCCGGGTCTTGATGCCGAGCTTCTCCCAGTAGCCGGCGACCGCCTCGGCCAGGGTCTTGCCCTCGGGCAGGCCGGGCAGCTGGTAGGCGTAGATATCCAGATTGAAGCCGGAGCCGACCCCCGCGTCGGCGAGCAGCTTCCTGGCCCGCGCCGGATCGTACGGGTAGACCATCTCCGGCGTCGGCTTGAAGCCCACGTCCTTGAACGACCAGGAGAGCCCGAGCGGCACCGACGCGGGCTCCGCCTTGCCGCCGAAGATCGACTGGGCGATCTCGGCGCGGTCGATGGCCAGGTTCAGGGCCTCGCGCACCCGCTTGTCCTTGGTGGGCGCCACCGGCCCGTCCGGCCCCAGGATCCACCACATGGTGAGGATCGACTCCTCGCGGCGGTAGTGGATCGGGAAGCTCTCGCGCTCGAGCTCGGGCACCCGCTCGCGGCTCACGTCGGCCACGTCGACCTCCCCGCGGCGGAGCAGCGCGATGCGGGTGGTCTCCTCGGGCACCAGGCGGAAGGTCATCGTCTTGAACTTGGGGGTGCCGATCCGCCAGTGGTTGTCGACCGCGGCCAGCTTCACGTGGGAGCCGGTCACCTGCTCCACGAACCTGTAGGGCCCGCTGCCGATGGGCTTGCGCGCGAAGGCGTCGTCGCCGACCGACTCCACGTACTTCTTGGGCACGATCATCCCCTCGGTGGAGAGCGAGCGCGAGAGGTACGTCGGGAAGATCAGGGTCGGCTCCTTGCTCACGATCACGATCCGGTCCGGCGCGGGCGTCTCGATGTCCGCGATGAGGGTGCGCAGGGGCCCCGCGTAGCCGGTGGTCGAGCGCTTGCCGATGTTGCGCATGATGCTGAACTTCACGTCCTCGGATGTCAGCTCGTCGCCGTTGTGGAACTTCACCCCCTTGCGGAGGTGGAAGGTCCAGCGCTTGTAGTCGGGCGAGCTCTCCCAGCGGGTGGCGAGGCCGCCCTCGCGCGAGGGCTGTCCGTCCGGGGTGGTCCCCACCAGGTAGTCGAAGATCATCGAGAGGTAGTACTTCACGAGGTGGCCGCCGAGCGGCGGGTCGAGCACCTCGGTGGCGAAGCTCGACAGCGCCACCGTGAGCTCGGTCTTGGGCTGGGCCCAGGCGTCTCCCGCCGGGGCCAGCCCCAGCATCGCCCCGAGCAGGACAAGGATCAGCAGGAATACCTGTGCCATCGCGCTCGCACGCTTCATGGGTCGCTCCTTGGGTTGGGTCCGGCGGGTCGCCCGACCTTAGCCGAAGACGGGGCCGGACGGCAAGCCCCTCGGACCCCCCACGGCTCGCGAGGAGCCGGCCGGATCAGCCCTGCGGGTCGCTGGACCGGCGGAGGTCGAGGAGAGGCGGCAGCGCGGGCGACTGGCGGGACAGCTCCAGGCGCGTGATGCGGGACATGTTACGGACGATGTCGCGGATCTGCTCGCCGGCGCGGATGGCCTTGTCGACCGTGCCGGCGGCCGCCGGCGGCACCTGGCCACGCGCGGCCATGAGCTGCAGGCTCGCGATGATCACGGTGAGCGGGTTGTTGATCTCGTGCGCGGTCGCGAGCGCGAGCTGGGCCACCGAGCGGAGCGCCTCCGCCGCGCCCGCGCGGGCGTCCGAGCGCTTGATGTCGGTGATGTCGTGCGCGTGACCCAGGACGTAGGGGGGGCCGCCCCCGTCCTGGCAGCGCACGTTGCTGTAGGTCCACACGCGCTCCTCGCCGCCGCGGGTCACCACCATCATGAGCCCCTCGTCGGCGGGGGCCGCCGCGATCCGCTCGAGGTACCGGGGGAACTGCTCGCGCACCGCGGGCGCGAGGAAGTCGCGGAGGCTGCGGCCGACCAGCTCCTCGGCCGCGTAGCCGAGCCGCTCGGCGGCGGCGGGATTCACGGACAGGAGGATGCCGGCCAGGTCGTGGGTGCAGATCAGTCCCGCCCCGGACTCCACCAGCGCCCGATAGGGCGGCTCGGTGGCGGGCGTGAGGGGAACCATCGGCGGGTTCACTAGGCGGGCGAGAAGGCCGTCTTCACGGCGCCGATCAGATCCGCGATCGTGAACGGCTTGGCCAGGACCGGCACCCCGCTGTGGCGCAGGAACTCGTCGTACTCCTCGGCCTCCGCATAGCCGGTCACGAACACGAGCCGCCGGTTCGCCGTCGGCCAGCGACGGCCGACCTCCTCGTAGAGGCCGCGCCCGTCGAGCTTGGGCATGGCCAGGTCGCTGACGATGGCATCGTAGACGTGCTCGGCGAGGAGCCGGAGGGCGTCGGTGCCGTCGACCGCGGTGTCGACGTGATCCCATTCCTCCCGGAGGATCTCCGCCTCCAGCTCACGAACGTTCATCTCGTCCTCGACCACGAGAATGCGAGGATCTGGCACCGGGGTCTCCTCTGCCGGGCACGGCGGTCTGGGGTTGGCCGGGAAGCGGGTCGGCACGAGCGCCGACCCGCTCGTCTGGTGCAAGGACTGCACCACGGCACGGGTCAAGGAAAACGGAGCTTTGTCTCGCGGGCCGCCGTCACGACTGCTGGAAACTGTCAGTGCAGGCGCGTGCGCCGCCGGTACCTGACCAGCCGATCAGATCATGGGCCACCGCGAGCGGGGGAAGCTGATGCCGGTGCGGGCCTGCAGCCGCTCGCCGATCTCCTGGACGCGGGCGTAGAGGCGGGGCTCGTCGACGAAGGTCTGCCGGTAGGCGTCGACCACCACCCGCCCGTCGATCACCACCGTGTGGACGCTGCGGCCGTCCGCGTTGTAGACGAGGTTGTTGAGCGGGTTCCACAGGGCCTGCCACTCCGGCCGCAGGGTGTCGAAGGCGACCAGGTCCGCCTTCTTGCCCGCCTCGATGGAGCCGAGCTCGGCGCCCAGGCCCATGGCCTCCGCGCCGCGGATGGTCGCCATCTCGAGCGCGGCCTCCGCCGGGATCTTCCCGGTGTCCTGCCGCGCGTCCTTGTACTGGATGGCCGCCATGTTCATGGTGCGGACCATGTCGAGGTGGTTCGAGTTGTTGGGCGAGTCGCACCCGAGGGCCACCGCGACGCCGCGCGCGAGCAGCTCGGGCATGCGGCCGTGCTCGGGCACCCCGCGGCCGCCCTTGGCCGCGGTGACCGGGCACATGGCCACGCTCGCGCGGGTGCGGGCCACGCAGTCGAGCTCCGCCTCGTCGAGCCCCAGGCAGTGCGCGAGGAGCACGTTGGGCCCGAGGACGCCGATCGACTCGAGATACGCGGTCGGGGTGTGGCCGTGGCGCGCCACCATCTCCTGCCGCGCCTTGTTGCCGCTGTTGTGGTGCAGCGTGAGGCCGGTCTGGTGCTCGTCCGCCACCCGCTTCAGGGCCTCGAGCAGGCCCGCGCTGCACGTCTCGTGGGAGAACGGCATCGCCCACGCGCGGATCCGCCCCTCGAGGCGCCCGTTCCACTTGGCGATGAACGAGGTCGTGCGCGCGACCGCCTCCGGCGCCGGGTAGCGGGGCAGCGTGAACGGCGCGGGCTGGTCGGTCACGCACTCGCCCAGGATCACCCGGAGGCCGGCGTCCTCGTAGGCCTGCAGGCACGCGTCGGGGAACTTGGTGCTGCCCGGGTCGAGAAAGCACACCGTGCCGTTGCGCACCAGCTCCACCAGGCCGAGCAGCGTGGTGTGGTACTCCTCCTCCTCGGTCATCGCGGTCTGGAGGTTGAACACGTGCACCAGCGGGCTCGCCTGCTCGTCGGGGAAGATGCCGCGCACCGGATGCGCGTAGCTGATGTGCATGTGCCCGTTGAAGAACCCGGGCGTGATCACCATGTGGCGGGCGTCGATCGTCCGGTCGGCGCGTGCCTCCCGCAGGTCGGCCGCCTTGCCCACGCGGCTGATGCGCCCGTCCTCCACCAGGATCGCGCCGTCCTGGATGATGCGGCGCTGGCGGTCGAGCGTCAGGATGTACCGCGCGTGGTCGATCTTGAGACTGGGCTGGGGCATGGCGGGCCGCCTCCTGGAAGCGAGTGATGGACGCCCGGAGTCTACGCCCCGACGCGCGGGATTGTCCATCGCGCGAGGTCCGGGTACGAGCGGGCCGCGCGATGCTATCGTCGAGCGCGTGCCGCCCGCCCACGTCGCGCTGGCCCTGCTGGTGACCGTGATCTGGGGCCTGGCCTTCGTGGCCACCCGCGTGGCCCTCGACGACGTCTCCCCGGCGCTGCTCACCGCGCTGCGCTTCCTGGTGGCCGCCCTGCCGGTCGTGGCGCTCCCGCGGCCGACGATCGGATGGCGCCGGCTGGTCCTGATCGGCCTCACCCTCTACACCGGCCAGTTCCTGTTCCAGTTCTCCGGTATCGCGGCGGGAATGCCGCCGGGCCTCGCCGCCATCGTGGTGCAGACCCAGGCCCTGTTCACCATCGTGTTCGCGGCGGTGGCGGCGGGCGAGCGGCCGAGCCCGCGCGAGTGGACCGGCACCGCGGTGGCCTTCGGAGGCCTGGCCGTCATTGCCGCCACGGTCGGCCACGATCTCACCGCGGCGGGGCTCGCGCTCACCGCGCTCTCCGCCATCAGCTGGGGCGCCGGCAACGTGCTGGTGAAGCGCCTGCCTCCGGTCGACCCGCTCGCGCTCGCGGTCTGGCTGAGCCTGGTGCCGCCCGTGCCCGGCCTGGCCCTCGCCGCGCTGATGGACGGCCCGGGCGCGCCGCTGGCGTGGCGCGGCGCCTCGTGGCGCGCGATCGGCGCGGTGCTCTACCTGGGCCTGATCGCCACGGTGCTCGCCTACGCGATCTGGGGCTATCTCCTCCGGCGGCATCCCGCCGCCCGCGTCGCGCCCTTCGCGCTGCTGGTGCCCTTCGTCGCCGCGGCCGCGTCCGCGCTCGTGCTGGGAGAGCGGTTTGGAGCCCGCCGGCTGGCCGGCATGGCCCTCGTGCTCGCGGGGCTCGCGATCATCGTGCGGCCGAGGGCAGGAGTTACGGAGCCGGCGGCCGGTTCCCGGTAACCCTTACCGCGGACGCCGCACGTCGCGTGCGCGCCGGCGTCCATCGCGGCCCCCGCACGAATCCGCGCGCGCTTGCACGAGAAATGCTTGGCATGGCGGTCAGGGAGGAGTCGACATGCTGAAGCCAGCCAGCGGATTCAAGGGGCTCACGATCGCCGCCACCGACGGGGACATCGGGAGCGTGAACGATCTCTACTTCGACGACCTCAGCTGGACGATCCGCTACCTCGTGGTAGACACCGGCACGTGGCTGCCCGGCCGCCAGGTCCTGATCTCGCCGTTGTCGGTGCGCCGGGTCGACGACAAGATCCTGGTGGACCTCACGCGCAATCAGGTGCAGAACAGCCCGCCGGTCGAGGCGGACAAGCCGGTCAACCGGCAGCAGGAGGAGGCGATCGCCCGCTACTACGACCAGCGCTACTACTGGGAGGGGCCGTATCGCTGGGGCCTGCTCGCCTACCCCGGCATGCCGCCGGTGCCCACCGCGCCCATCCCGGCCGACGCCATGGGGGAGGAGATGGCGGCGCGCGAGCGCGAGACGCCGTCGGGCGATCCCACGCTGCGGAGCTCGCGTGACGTGACCGGCTACTACATCGCGGCCCTCGACGGCGAGATCGGCCACGTCGACGACTTCCTCGTGGAGGATCGTGCGTGGGCGATCCGCTACCTCCTGGTCGCGACCCGGAACTGGTGGCCGGGGAAGAAGGTGCTGATCTCGCCGGAGTGGATCAAGACCGTGAGCTGGGCCGACTCGCAGGTCCAGGTCGACCTGCGCCGCGACGAGATCAAGGCCGCGCCGGAATACGACCCGAGTCGCCCCTTCGACCGGGAGTACGAGAGCCGGCTGATCGAGCACCATAATCGGCGCAAGTACTGGGAATGGGAGGGGCGCTGAACCTCCGTCAGCCCCCGGACGACGGGAAAAACTGACCGGGAAGATTGTACGGGTCGGTCCGGCGCGCGACTGCGCCCCGCCCCGAGAGTTGGCTCGATCGGCCGGATAGGCACGCGGTCAGAGGCGCGGCTCCGGTGGCACATGGGTTGCTCTCAAGCGGGAGCCCCATGGACGATCGTCCGGACCCCGCGCCGCCTGTTGCTGCCGGTCATGTCGTGCAGTTCTACACGCGCGACGCCCTCCTCGTGGCGACCCTGGCCGACTACGTGGCCTCGGGGCTGGCCACCGGCCGCGTCTGCCTGGTCATCGCCACCAAGAAGCATCGCGACGCCCTCGAGGATCGCCTGCGCGAGGCCGGCGTCGATCTGGCCGGCGCTCAGGCGTCGGGCCACTACGTCGGCGCCGACGCCGAGGACGCGCTGGCCCTGATCCAGGAGAGCGGGCGCATCGATGCGGGGCGCTTCGCGCAGACGGTGGAGGCGCTCTTCGCACGGCTGCGGCCCGACCGGCCGCTCCGAGTCTTCGGCGAGGTCGTGGGACTCCTGCTGGCGCGCGGGCGCTCCCGCGGCGCGATCGAGCTCGAGGAGCTGTGGAACCAGCTTCGCACCACCCGTGCGTTCGAGCTGTTCTGCGCCTACCCGCTGGCCGGCCTCGGCGATCGCGGGCTCGCCCACCCGATCGTGGAGATCTGCGCGCGCCACTCCCACGTGATGCCGGCGGAGCCCGCGCTCGCCGGCGACGGCGACGTGCCGCCGCCCGGCGCCCTGGACGCTCTCCTCGACCGCGCCTCCTCGCTCGAGGCGGAGGTCGAGGAGCGCGAGTCGATCGAGGCCGCGCTGCGCACGGTCAAGGAGGAGCTGGAGACGCAGGTAGAGGATCTCCGGGAGCTCCACGACATGACCATGCGCCTCACCGGCAACCGCGACGTGGAGTCGGTGCTCCGCGAGGTGCTGGACGCGGCGATCGCGGTGCCGAACACCCCGTTCGGGCTGCTGTCCCTCTGGGACGAGGAGCGCGCGAGCCTGGCGGTGGCGGTGCACGCGGGCTTCGCGCCCGAGGCCCTCGACGTGCTCCGGCACGAGCGCGCGGCCCACGAGCCGTGCGCGGCCGCGTTCGCCCGGCGCGCTCAGGTGGTGGTCGAGGACGTGGCCACCGATCCCGCGTTCGCGGCCTCCCGCGAGGTCGCGGCCCGGGCCGGCTTCCGGTCCTGCCATAGCACCCCGCTCCTGACCCGCGGCGGCGACACCATCGGGGTGCTCTCGGTGTTCTTCACCGGTCCGCGCCACCCGCCGGAGCGGGAGCTGCGCCTGATGGACCTCTACGCCCGCACCGCCGCCGACGCGATCGAGAACGCGCGCCTGCACCGGCAGGTCCACCAGGAGCTGGAGGACCGGCGGGAGTCGCTCGCCCGCGAGCACACCGCGCGCGCGGAGGCCGAGAGCGCGAACCGGCTCAAGGACGAGTTCCTCGCCACCGTCTCGCACGAGCTGCGCACGCCGCTCAACGCGATCCTGGGCTGGGCCCACATCCTGCGCGCGGGCAAGCCCGACGAGGCGACGGTGGCGCGCGGCATCGAGGTGATCGAGCGCAACGCGCACGCGCAGGCCCAGCTCGTGGAGGACATCCTCGACGCCTCGCGCGTGATCACCGGGAGCCTGCGGCTGGCCCCGGTCCCGGTGGACCTCGGACCGGTGGTGACCGCGGCGACGGACGCCCTCCGCTCCGCCGCGCGGACCAAGGGCGTGGAGCTGGCGGTGAGCCTGGACCCGGCCGCAGCCCGAATCGCGGGCGACGCGGCGCGTCTCCAGCAGATGGTGTGGAACCTGGTGTCGAACGCGGTCAAGTTCACCCACGCGGGCGGCCGCGTGGACGTCCGCCTGAGCCGCGTCGAGGGCGGCGTCGACATCCAGGTCGCCGACACCGGCGAGGGCATCGCCCCCGAGGTGCTGCCCTTCGTCTTCGACCGCTTCCGCCAGGCCGACTCCACGATCACCCGCCGCCACGGCGGTCTCGGTCTGGGGCTCGCGATCGTGCGGCACCTGACCGAGCTCCACGAGGGCACCATCGAGGCGGAGAGCCCGGGCGAGGGCTACGGGGCCACCTTCACCATCCATCTCCGGGCGCTCGACGAAGCGGCGGAGGCGGAGCCGGAGGCGTCGCGCCCGCCGCTCCAGGGCGTGCAGGTGCTGGTGGTGGAGGACGACCCGGACTCGCTCGATATGCTCTCGTTCCTGCTCACCGAGGCGGGGGCCAGCGTGCGGACCGCCACCTCGACCGCGGAGGCGCTGATCCTGCTGCGCTGGATCCAGCCTCACGTGCTGCTCTCGGACCTGGCGATGCCGGACGAGGACGGCTACTCCCTCATCCGGACCGTCCGCAAGGGCGAGCGGCCGGGTAGCCCCCGCCTCCCCGCGGTGGCGCTCACCGCCTACGTGCGGGTGCAGGACCGGGCGCGCGCGGTGGAGGCCGGCTTCGACATGTTCGTGGAGAAGCCGGTCGATCCCGACGAGCTGATCGCGGTGGTGAGCGGGCTCGTCGAGACCCGCCGGGACCGGGCTAGCGGCTGAACCTTGGCATGACCTCGCGGGCGAACCAGCCGAGCTGCTCCCGCATGATCGCCCTGGGAGTGCCGATGCTGGTGCTCACGTTGACGTGCTCGAGCCCGGGAAAGCGGGACTCGAGGTCCCTGAGGTAGGCGGTCAGCTCCTCGGGCGGCCCGGCAAACCACGCTCCACGGTGGGCACGCCCGCCGCCCCCCATCCGCCCCGCCGGGACGAGGCCTCGACCTGGGCCGGGGTGATGCCGGGCACGAAGCCGAGCGGCCCGAACATCTTCACGTGCTCCTCGTAGTACGGGGTGATCTCGCGGATCGCCTTCTCGCGCGTCTCGGCCAGGTGGAAGAAGATGCCGAGACAGAGATCCTGCCCCAGGGCCAGATCGCGCCCGGCCCGCGCGGCCGCCTCGCGGTAGCCGTGCACCGGCCCCTCCGCCATGGTGGCGGCCCCGCCCCCGATCACGCCCTTGATGCGGTGGCGCACCATGAAGTCGAGGGCGCGCGGGCGCGCGCTCACGATGGGCTGCCAGCACTCCACCGGTCGGTGGAGCGGGCGCGGCACCAGCGTGATCTCGCGCAGCTCGTAGCCGCGGTACGGCACCGGGGGCGGCAGCGTGTAGTGCTTGCCCTGGTGCGAGAACGACTCCTGGTCGAAGGCCTTGAGGATGATCTCGACCTGCTCCTCGAAGAGCTCGCGGTTGGCCTCTCCGTCCAGGATCGGGGCCCCGAAGGTCTCGACCTCTCGACTGTGATATCCACGCCCGACGCCGAAGATGGTGCGGCCGCGGGTCAGGATGTCGGCGGTGGCGAAGTCCTCGGCCAGCCGCAGGGGGTGCCACATGGGGGCGATGTTGAAGCCGCACCCGATACGCAGGCGCCGGGTCGCGTGGGCGAGGTGCACCGCCAGCATCAGCACGTTGGGGAGGCACTCGTAGCCCTCGTGCTGGAAGTGGTGCTCGGCGAGCCAGATCGCGTCGTAGCCGCACTCGTCCATCAGGCGGGCCACGTCCTCGGTCTTCTCGAAGACGCCGGCCAGCGCCTCGTTGCCGTAGCGGCGCTCGTTGGCGGGCGTCGCCCCCTGCCCCATGTCGGGGAGGTCGATGTGCCCGGGATAGACGGTGGCGAACTTCTTGATCATGACGGGTCCTTTCCGGAGGTTGTCGGCCGGTGGCCGAGCCGCGCGGAGATGGCGCGCGCGGTGGCCTTCACCTCGGCGCCCAGCGCGCGCAGCCGTGGCCGCACCCGGTCGGTGGGGCCCCCGATCGCGCAGGCTCCCGCGATCTGACCGTCGCGGTCGAAGATCGGCGCCGCGAGCCCGGCGGCCCCGATCGCCAGCTCGTCGAGATTGAGGCAGAGCCCGCTCTGCCGCACCTCGTCGAGCGCCGTCCGCAGCGCGGGCAGCGTGGTCACGGTCTGCTCGGTGTAGCGCTCGAGGGGCAGCGCGCGCAGGATCTTCTCGCGCCGGGCCGGGGGCAGGAACGCGAGCAGCACCTTGCCGCTCGAGGTCGCGTGCAGCGGCCGCCGGTCCCCCACCCCACCGGCGTAGCGGATGACCTGGTCGCTGTCGACCTTGTCCACGAACACCACCGCGAGCCCGTCTGCGCTCAAGGTGCCGAGGAACACCGTCTCCCCGGTCCGCTGCATGAGAGCGCGCAGGGCGGGCCGGCTGACCTCGGGCAGTCCCAGCTCGTCCCGCCCGCCCAGGCCCAGCTCCAGCGCGCGCCGGCCGAGGCGGTACTCGCCGCGCGCGCCCTGCTCGAGGTAGCCGCGCGCGGCCAGCGTGCGGAGCAGCG
>Ga0134125_10006973_pt1 | contig 12762 bp, 13 predicted proteins | sample KB31751_FD_96464 | JGI IMG/M metagenome (GOLD analysis project Ga0134125, IMG submission 96464) | Terrestrial soil microbial communities with excess Nitrogen fertilizer from Kellogg Biological Station, Michigan, USA - KB3-175-1 | ecosystem: Environmental > Terrestrial > Soil > Unclassified ... | reverse complement strand
GCGCTCCTCGCCTCGTCGCGCGCATGGTCCTCGCGAATCCCGCAGGAAGCGCTGATCGGGGTGCTCTACGTGGTCGCGGCGGCCGCGGCGCTCCTGCTGGTCGATCGCGCCCCGCAAGGCGCCGAGCACATCCGCCAGATCCTCACGGGCAACATCCTCACGGTCGGGGGCGACGAGCTCACCGGCGCCGTCGCCCTCTATGCCGCGGTGGCCATCGTGTATCCGCCGGTCGCGCGGCGCCTCGCCCCGGGAAGCTGGGAGTCGGAGTTCGCCTTCTACGCGGCCTTCGGCCTCGTGGTCACGAGCTCCGTGTCGCTCGCGGGCGTGCTCCTGGTGTTCGCCTTCCTCATCATTCCCGCCGCGATCGGCGTGCTGCACGCCGCGACATTCCGCGGCCAGCTCGCCATCGCGTGGGCCGCGGGCGCCGCGAGCGCCGCCGTCGGCCTCGCGGTCTCCTACGCCGGGGACTTCTCGACCGGCGCGACCCTCGTCTGCACGTATGGCGCCGCGCTCGCGATCGCCGGCATCGTGCATGGGCTGCGGCTGCCGCAGGCGCGCGGCGCCCGGTTCGTCGTCTTGCTGCGCACGGCGCGCTGGGTCATCGCCGCGCTCCTCGCGGCCTCGGGCCTCTGGATCATGATCTCGCCGCGCGCCGACCAGCCGGTGCTGGACGCCCTGGAAAGCGCTTTTCCCGCGGTGCGCGCGGCCTACATGGACGCGAAGTCGCGCGCCGTCGTCGAGGACGCGAGCCGCTACCTCGAGCGCTACCGGGGCGACGCGGAAAAGGTTCGCGCGAACGAGGCCGAGCGCCGCTGGAAGGGCGAGTCCCTTCCCGAGGAGGACGTGCGCCGCATCGCCTCCTACCTCAAGTCGTACAACGAGATGATGAAAGGCGAGACCTTCGTGATTCGGGAGGTGCGCGACCGCGCCCGCGAGGGCAATCGCTGGACCATCGGAGGGATCTTCCTCCTCATCGCGGCGAGCCTGGTCGTGTCGCTGCCCAGGCGATCGCACATGAGGCGCCCAGGAGCGCTGCCGCGATGACCCACGGCAGGCCGGGGAAGTAGAACGCGGCCCCCGGCCGGATCGCCCAGGCGAAGCTCAACGTGAAGATCGCCGGCCCGGCCAATCCCGCGATGGCGGTGAGGCTGGAGTTGGCGCCCTGCAGCTGCCCCTGCTCCGATGCCGAAACGTGGCGCGTCATCAGCGCCTGGAGCGATGGATTGGCGAAGCCCCAGAGGGCCATGAGCGGGAGCGCGGCGAGGAACATGCCGCCGCTCGCCGCGAAGCCGTACGAAAGGAATCCGGCCGCGCCGAAGGCGAGGCCGAGGGCGAGCGAGCGTCGCTCGCCGAGGCGGGAGACGACGGGCCGGATGAGCGCGCCCTGCACGATCATCGAGAGGACCCCCACCGCGGCCAGCGTGAGCCCCACCTGCAGCTCGCTCCACGAATATCGATAGCTCATGTAGAGCACCGAGACCGAAGGCAGCGCCACGTGGGCGAGCTGCATGAGGAAGAGCGAGACCGCGAGGCCGCCCAGCTCCGGGTGCGAGCGCAGCAGCACGAGCGAGCCCACGGGGTTCGCCTTCCTCCAGGCGAAGCGCGCGCGCTTTTCCGGCGCGAGCGACTCCGGGAGGATGAAGAAGCCGTAGGCCGCGCTCACCAGGGCGAGCGTCCCCGCGACCTTGAACGGCAGCCGCGGATCGACCTGGCCCAGCAATCCGCCCATGGCCGGCCCCAGCACGAAGCCCAGGCCGAAGGCCGCGCCCACGACGCCGAAGGAGGCGGCGCGCTTGTCGGGCGGCGCGACATCCGCGATGTACGCGAACGCGGTGGCGAAGCTGGAAGCCGTGATGCCCGAGATGATCCGGCCCGCGAGGAGCCATGCGAGCGAGGGCGCCCACGCCATGAGGAAGTAGTCGCAACCGAGGCCGAAGCAGGAGATGAGGATCACCGGGCGGCGGCCGAAGCGATCCGAGAGCGCCCCCACGACCGGCATCGAGAGGAACTGCATCACCCCCCAGGCCGTCATGAAGATCCCGAACGTCTGCGCGGCCCGTGCCATGTCGCCGCCTTCGAACGAGGCCACGAGCTTCGGGAGCACCGGGATCACGATCCCGAGCGCCAGCACGTCCAGCACCACCGTGACGAAGATGAAGGCGAGCGCCGCGCGGCCGGGAGGTCGTCTCAAGATGGCCATACGATACCAAGTGCCGTGCACCCTTCGCCGGGCTTGCGCGTTGAGACGGCATGATCCGCAGCCCCTCGGGCCTCGCGCCCTTCGCGCCGCCGCCCTCGGTCCAATCCCGGAAGGAGTCCCCCTCCATTCGGACCAGGCGGGCTCCCCCACGGGCCAAGCGCCGCCGCTCGCATCGTCCGTAAGGCCCATGACCCGGAATTTCCGGGGTCAAGGCGGGGTCAACCCCTTAAGGAGCAGAGGAAGAAAGCCCATGGCACGAGCATTCGCGGTTTCCGCATTGGCGTTTTCGTGTGCCGCCGCGTTCGCGGCGCACGCCGCGCCCGTGACCTGCGGTGGCGTGGGCTCCGATGCCCGCGCCGAGCTCGAGGCCGCGTCGAAAGGCGCGAACCTGGCCCTGGAGTTCTTCGCGGGCAAGCGCGGCCAGTTCATCGCCGACGTGGACGTCACCATCACCCCGGTGGGCGGCGGCGACGCGTTCTCGACGACGGCCGAGGGCCCCCTCTGCTTCGCGCACGTCGCGCCCGGCCGCTATCGCATCGAGGCCCGCTACAAGGGCGCAACCCGCCTGGCAAACGCCACGGTCGGCAACCAAGGGCAGGCGCATGTCGCGGTCGGGTTCCCCGAATCCGTCGCGGAGCCGGACCCCGGCCCCATCTCGGCCGAAGAGAAAAGACAAGCGAGCACCCCATGACGACGAAGCTGCAACGGGAATTCAAGCGCGAGCTGGAGCTGAACGGCGAGAAGTACACCCTCACGGTGACGCCCGAAGGCTTCCGCCTCGTCCTGAAGGGCAAGAGGAAGGGCGTGGAGCTGCAGTGGGCCGCCATCGTGGGCGGCGATGCGGCGCTCGCCACCGCGCTCAACGCCTCGACGCTGGGCGTGCACGCGCCGGTGGAGATGGCGCACCGCTCCCACCACACCAAGCACTGACCTAGAGGTAGCCCCTGCAGCGTTTCGCGCCGCAGCGGCACGGGAGCGTGCCGTTGTGCTGCGATTCGCCATAGTCGGCGGTGAGCTCCTCGCCGGCCGCGATGGGCCGCCGCGCGTAGAACTCCGCGCGCGTGGCCGTGCAGCGGATGAACGTGTTCGCGTCGCACGAGTGATTGATGAAGCGAAAGCCGCGCCCCGTGCGCGTCGCGTCGATGGCGTGCCGCTCGAGCTCGACGATGGCCACGATCCTCGCGCCGGCCGCGCGGCGCCGCGCCTCGCGAAGCCCGATCACTTCTCCCTCGAACTCGCCGATCTTGGCGCCCTTCGCGATCGCCACCGGCGTGTAGAGGCCCCGCCCCACGATGCCGCTTCGCCGCACGTACAGTTTTTCGTAAAGGCCCCACCAACGCGGTTTCATTGCGCCATAATCGCCCAAAATGAAGACCGCCTGGAGAAAATGGGGCGCCTGCGCGCTGCTGGCCGCATGGCCGGCCGCGGCGCAGGTGAGCGCTCCCGCCGGCTGGCGCCAGGAGACGTTCGATTTCCCGCTGCGCTTCGCTCCGCACATTCCGTATGAAGGAAAGGAACACGTGGCCTTCGAGCCGGGCTGGGACCGCTTCGACGCCGACACGGGCTTCAGCTACGTCTTCCTCTGGGACCTGAAGAAGAAGCCCTTCAACGCCGACGACCTCGAGGACTATCTCGAGACCTATTTCGACGGCCTCATGACCAACGTGGGCCGCGCGCGCGATCTCCTCGGGAAGAAGGTGAAGCCCGCCGCGGCCGCGCATCCCCTCACGGGCATCGCCGGCTGGACCCAGGCCTTCGGCGCGGAGCTGCGCACCTGGAACGCGTTCTCCAAGGGAGAGCCGCTGCTCCTCTACGGCGAGGTCACGCAACGCGACTGCGGCGAGCGCATGCAGGTCTTCTTCGCGTTCTCGAAGGTGCCGCGCGACCATGCCATCTGGAAGGACCTGCGCCAGGTCCGCGACGCAACGACCTGCGGGAATCCGGGGTCATAGCGTTGCCGGCGCGTGCCGGCCCCCGCCGCATGCGCCATGTGGACCACCCGAGCCGCCGCTTCGCTCTTCGCCCTCGCCATGCTCGGCGTGCGCGCGGAGCCGCGCATCCCCGGCATGGACGCGGCCCTCGAGGCGCGCCTCGCCCGCGGCGACTACGTCTTCGTCTGGGACCTGGACATGGAGACCATCGGGCGCGGCGATCCATACCGCACCGGGAGGACCTACTACGACGGGCTCATGTATGCGGTCACTGAAGCGCGGCGCCTCATCGAGCCCGGCACGCCGGCGCGGCTCAAGCTGCGGCCCGCCGCGCATGTCCGGGGCTGGGACGAGGCCTACGTGGGCACGCTCGCCTCGAGGCAGACATACATCGACGGCAAGCCCATCGTCCTGCACGCCGAGGTCACCCGCCGCGACTGCGATTCCCACCGCGCGCAGGTCTTCTTCGCGATCTCGCTGAAGGACCGCGAAGGACCCGCATGGGAGGCGATGAGGAAGGTGCGCGAAACGATCGCCTGCGATCCGGGGAAGAACTGAGCTGACGCACATCCAGGCAACGCGCCTCCGGCGTCCAACGGCTCGAAGATACAATGAGCCGCACAACAAAGGGGGACCGCGCCGTGAACCTCACCATCCGCGACATGAGCAAGCGCTACGCCAACGGGGTGCAGGCGCTGGACAAGGTATCGCTCGACGTCTCGCCGGGCATGTTCGGGCTGCTCGGGCCCAACGGCGCCGGCAAGTCCACGCTCATGCGCACGCTCGCCACGCTCCAGGAGGCGGACAGCGGCAGCGCGACGCTGGGCAGCATGGACGTGCTGCGTGACAAGGACGGCGTGCGCCGCATCCTCGGGTACCTGCCGCAGGACTTCGGGCTCTATCCCAAGGTGACCGCGAACGACATGCTCGACCACTTCGCGCGCCTGAAGGGCATCAGCGACGCGAGCCAGCGCAAGGCGACCGTCGACGCGCTCCTCGAGCGCACCAACCTCGCCGACGTGCGCCACCGGGCTCTCGGGAGCTTCTCGGGCGGCATGCGGCAGCGCTTCGGCATCGCGCAGGCGCTGATCGGCAATCCCCAGCTCATCATCGTCGACGAGCCCACCGCGGGGCTCGATCCCGAGGAGCGCGTCCGCTTCCACAACCTGCTCGCCGGGATCGGGCGCGAGACCATCGTGATCCTTTCGACGCACATCGTGGACGACGTGGCCGACCTCTGCCCCAGCTTCGCGGTGATCAGCAAGGGACGCGTCCTGCTCTCGGGCTCCCCCGAAGCGAACACGCGCGCGATCCGCGGCAAGATCTGGCGCCGCACCGTGGCGCGCGAGGCGATCGAAGGCGTGCAGAAGAGCCTGCCCATCATCTCGTCGCGGCCCTCGGGCGGCGAGATCGTCGTGCACGCCTACGCGGACAGCGCGCCCGGCGCGGAATTCGAGAGCGCCGAGCCCAGGCTCGAGGACGTGTACTTCAGCGCCGTCGCCGGCCACATCGCCCGGCCGGCGGCCTGACATGCGCGCGCTCGACATCGCCGTCTTCGAGTTCCGCTCGCGGATGCGGCTCGTCTCGACGCACGCCTACTTCGCGATCTTCGCCGCCATCGCCATGCTGTGGATGGCCGCGGCGGGCGGCGCCTTCGCCGGCGCGAAGATCGGGTTCAGCTCCGACAAGGTCTTCGTGAACGCGCCCTTCGCGCTCGACCTGACCGTCTCGATCCTCGGCTTCTTCGGCGTCGTGATCGTCGCCGCCATGATGGGCCGCGCGGTCCAGCAGGACTTCGAGTACCAGTCGTTCCACTTCTTCTTCACGAGCCCGATCTCGAAACGGGATTACCTCCTCGGGCGCTTCGCCGGCGCGCTGGCGGCGCTGGTCTACGTCTTCTGCGGAATCACGCTCGGGATCTTCCTCGGCACGCACTTTCCGGGCGTCCAGGCTTCGCGCGTGGGGCCCTGGTCGATCGCCGCGCTGCTCCACCCCTATCTCCTCCTGCTGCTTCCGAACATGGTCATCTTCGGGGCGATCTTCTTCGGCCTGGCGGCGCTCACCCGCCGCATGATGCCGGTCTACGTGGCGGGCGTCGTGGTCCTTATCGGATGGATGGCCTCCAGCTCGCTCACCGGAGACATGGAGAACTACACGCTCGCGGGCCTGCTCGATCCCGTGGGGGCGACCGCGATGGCCAACCTGACCCGTTACTGGAGCGTGTCGGAAAAGAACACGCTCCTCGTTCCGCTCGCGGGCAACCTGCTCGCCAACCGCCTCGCATGGCTCGCGCTGGGGCTTGCGATCCTGGGCTTCTGCTACTGGCGCTTTTCCCTGGCCTACGCTCCGGCGGAGCGGGCACGCCGGGGGTTGCCGCCGCGTGGGCAAGAGGTGGTCGGCAAGATGCCGATCGCGACGCCCCTCCCGGTCGTCGAGCGCCGGCTTTCATTCCCGGACGCGCTGCGCGAGCTGCCGGCGATGACGCGCCTCTACACGCGCGAGACGATGAGGAACGCCTACTTCATCGTGATCGTGCTGGCGGGCGTGCTTTTCGTGGCCGTGAGCGCCATGACCCTGGGCTCGAACTACGGCACCAAGACCTATCCCGTCACGTACCAGGTCGTGGACATGGTCTCGAACCTGTTCCGGCTTTTCGTCCTCATCGTGACGGCGCTCTACGCGGGCGAGCTCGTCTGGCGCGAGCGTGACGCGCAGATGGCGCAGCTCACCGACAGCATGCCGACGCCGACGTGGCTGCCGCTCGTCGCGAAGCTCCTCACGCTCTTCGCGGTGCAGCTCGCGCTCATGGTGGTCGTGATGGCATGCGGCATCGCGATCCAGCTCTTCCATGGCTACACGCACCTCGAGATCGGGCAGTACCTCTACCGGCTCTTCCTGTTGCAGCTGCCCGACTACTGGATCCTCGCCTGCCTCGCGTTCTTCATCCACGTGGCCGTGAACAACAAGTATCTGGGCCACTTCATCGTGATCGTCTACTGGATCGCGAGCATTTCGGTGGCGTTGCTGGGTTACGACCACCTGCTCTACCGCTTCGGCACCATGACACCGGTGCCGTATTCCGACATGAACGGCTACGGCAATTTCGTGCCGGCCCACCGCTGGCTCGAGCTCTACTGGGGATCGGCCGCCCTGCTGCTGGTGCTCGCGGCGCGGCTCTTGTGGGTACGCGGGGTCGATACCCCGATGCGCACGCGGCTTCGCGCGGCGCGCCAACGGCTCACCGCGCCGATGAGCGCGGGGCTCGCGGCGGGCTTCATCGTCATGGCCGCGACCGGCGCCTGGATTTTCTACAACATCGACGTGCTGAACGTGTACCGCACGGACTTCGAGCAGGACGAGCTGCGTGCGAAGTACGAGAAGTCGTTCAAGCCGCTCGCCGCGAAGCCGCAGCCGAAGATCGTCGCGGTCAAGCTCGACACCGGCATCTTTCCGCACGAGCATCGCATCCGCTACAAGGGGCAGTACAGGCTGGTGAACCGGGCAGCGGAGCCGATCCCGGAAATGTACATCGACCTCAGCGACGAGGCCGACATCCATTCGCTCACGCCGAGCATCGCGTGGAAGGAGGCCGACAGCCAGCCCGCGCTCGCATGGCACCGCTTCGCGCTCTCGCAGCCGCTCGCGCCGGGCGCGGAAATGACGCTCGATTTCGACATCGAATACGCAGCCCACGGCTTCCGGGGCGACGGGCCCAGCAAGCGCGTCGTGGACAACGGCACGTTCGTGAACAGTACGTCGCTGCCCCAGATCGGATACCTCGACCGCTACGAGCTCTCCGAGGACCGCGACCGCCAGCGCCATGGCCTCAAGCCCAAGCCTCGCATGCCGGACATCGACGACAAGCCGAACCACCAGCGCAACTACATCTCGAGCGACGGCGACTGGATCGACTTCGACACCACCGTGAGCACTTCACCGGACCAGATCGCCGTGGCGCCCGGGTACCTGCAGAAGGAATGGACCGAGAACGGCCGCCGGTACTTCCACTACAAGATGGACCGGCCGATCCTCGACTTCTACGCGTTCCTCTCGGCCGACTACCAGGTGAAGCGCGATGCGTGGCACCCGCAGGCCGAGAACGTGCCGATCGAGATCTACTACCAGAAAGGCCACGAGTACGACCTGGATCGCATGGTGAACGGCGTGAAGGACGCGCTCGACTACTACACGAAGAACTTCAGCCCCTACCAGCACAAGCAGGTGAGGATCCTCGAATTCCCGCGCTACCAGCAGTTCGCGCAGTCGTTCCCGAACACGATTCCGTTCTCCGAGTCGATCGGCTTCATCGCCAAGGTGGACGACAAGGATCCCAAGGACCTCGACTATCCGTACTACGTGACGGCCCACGAAGTGGCGCACCAGTGGTGGGCGCACCAGGAGATCAGCGCGAACGTCCAGGGCGCGACGATGCTCGTCGAGACCCTCGCCCAGTATTCGGCGCTCATGGTGATGAAGCACCGTTACGGCGACGCGAAGATGAAGCGGTTCCTGCGCTACGAGCTCGACATGTACCTGCGGGGGCGCAGCGTGGAGTCGAAGGCCGAGCAGCCGCTCTACCGCAACGAGAACCAGGCCTATATCCACTATCGCAAGGGCAGCCTCGCGATGTACGACCTGCAGGATGCGATCGGCGAGGACAACGTGAACCGCGCGCTCGCCGAATTCCTGAAGAAGTGGGCGTTCAAGGGCCCGCCCTACCCGGACTCGCGCGACCTGTTGGCCGAGTTCCGGGCGGTGACGCCCCCGGACTACCAGTACCTGATCGCGGATCTCTTCGAGACCATCACGCTCTTCGAGAACCGCGCGATCGAGGCGACGGCGAAGGACGTGGGCGGCGGCGAATGGGAAGTGACGCTCAAGGCCTCCGCGAAGAAGCTGAAGGCCGACGGCGCCGGCGCCCAGAAGGAAGTGCCCATGGACGATTGGGTGGACGTCGGCGTTTACGGCGAGGATCCCGACAAGCCGCTCCTCCTCGAGAAGCGCAAGGTCCGCAGCGGGGAATGGACCTACACCCTGCGAGTGAAGGGCAAGCCCCTGAAGGCGGGGATCGACCCCGTGAACAAGCTGATCGACCGCGATCCCGACGACAACACGGCACAAGTCGAGATCAAATAGGCATCGGGGCGGTCGTTGGAGCGGACGGCGCCGCTCAACGACGCGTTACGTCACGACGAGCGTGCCCGACATCCCCTCGTGGCCGTCGCCGCAGAAGACGTCGCACAGGAACGTGAACGTTCCCGCCTTGTCCGGCGTGAAGGTCACCCGCGCGGGCGTGCCGGGGATGATGTCGGTGCGCACCTTGAAGTCGGGTGCGTTGAAGCCCATCACCACCTCCGGCGCGGTGAGCTCGATCGTCACCGGCTCGCCCTTCTTCAGGGGGATCTCGCGCGGCAGGAACACGAACTTGCGCGCCACCACCTTGATCACCCGCGGCTCGGCCGCGGCGCGCACCCCGGCGGCCGCGACGGCGAGCGCCACCGCGCCCGCCAGCACATGGCGTCTCCTCGCGTCCATCAGGCCTTCACCCCCATCTCCGTGATCTCGTACTTCGCGGGCTTCTCGGCTTCGACTTCGCGGAAGCCCAGGCCCCGATAGGGATTGGCCGGGTCCCACTTGATGGGGTCGCGCTTGGGCTGCGACATCGGCGCAGGCAGCGGGAAGATGAGCGACTTCGCCGAGTGGTGCGCGATGTGGCCCGTCATGTGGTGGTTCTCCTGGTGGATGTGCCCGTAGAACACGACGACGTTGCTGTACGGCATGAGGAGCTCGACCGCCTTGTCGCCGTCGCGCGTCGCCCAGTCCCAGGCGGGTGCGAGGTCGAAGAGCGGGCGGTGCGTGAGGACCACGATGCGCGCGTCCTTCGGCTGCTTCGCGAGGTCCGCGGCGAGCCACGCGAGCTGCTCGTCGCCCAGCCGCGCGCCAGGGTCGGAGACGTTGTCCAGCGCGATGAAGTGCACGCCCTTGTGGTCGAACGCATAGTGGGTCTCGCCGAAGTTCTCGCGGAACGCCTCGCCCCGGTCCAGGGCGGCGTCGTGCTCGCCGGCGAGGAAGCGGACGTTGCGGTTGGTGAGGGTGCCTGCGACCTCCTTGAACTCCCGCATGCGCTTGCGGCGCTCCGCCGGGTCGTCGGTCGTGTGCGTGAGGTCGCCCGTGAAGACGATGAAGTCGGGCTGCACCGCGAGCGCGTTCACCGCCGCGACCGCCTTGGGAAGGGTCCCGCGCGCGTCGGGGTTCACCGCGGGGCCGTTGAAGCCCCAGTGGGTGTCGGAGAGCTGCACGAAGTAGAAGTCGTCGCCGCCGCCCGCGCCCAGCGTGGCGCAGCCGGGCAGGCTGGAAGCGAACACGGCGCCGCCGCCCAGGGCGGCCAGCTTGAGGAAATCGCGGCGATGGATAGGCATGAGGGGCTCCTTGGGTTATGGGGGCCCCCGGCCATGCGGCGGTTGCCGTGCCGGGGGTGACAAACCTGCGTACCGCCCCGCGAGCCGCGAAATTCCGCCGGGAATAAAATGGGCGCCTCCACGGTCTTGCCGTTGGGAAAGGGAGAAATGGGCCGCCACTCGGAATTCGTCCAGCACGTGATGCCGCACCTCGACGCCGCGTACAACCTGGCGCGATGGCTCACGCGCAACGACGACGACGCCGAGGACGTGGTCCAGGAGTCCTTCGTGCGCGCCTTCCGGTTCTTCGACTCGCTGAAGGAAGACGACGCCCGGCCGTGGCTGCTCGCGATCGTGCGCAACACGGCCTATACATGGCTGCGGAAGAACCGCCCGTCGGATGTCGTGGCCCTGGACGACACGTCGACGATCGCCGAGGACACGCCGACAGCCGGGCATTCGGCCCCGTCGGATTCGAACCCCGAGGTGGTCCTGCTGCAGAGCGCGACCCGCAAGCTCGTGAACCAGGCGCTCGAGGACCTTCCCGTGGCATTTCGCGAGGTGCTGGTGATGCGTGAGCTGGAAGACCTGAGCTACAAGGAGATCGCGTCGGTGGCGGGGATCCCCATCGGCACCGTGATGTCGCGGCTGTCGCGGGGGCGCGAGCTGCTGCGCCAGGCGCTCGAGCTGCGCATGAGGAGGGCCTCGTGAGCCAGCCACCTCCGCGCGACCCGGCCGACCTCGAGATCGCGCGCGACGCGACCTATCACCGCGCGCCGGAGACGCTGCGCGCAAGCGTCGCGACACTCGTGGGCGCGGCCGCGCGCGCGGAGAGCCGTCCGCGCATGCACCGTGCGATCGGGCTCGCCGCCGCCTTCGCGGCGGTGGCCGTGGTCACCTGGAACGTCGCGATCTTCCAGGCGGCGCCTTCGCGCGACGACATGTTCGCCCACGAAGTGCTCGCGGCCCACGTGCGCTCGCTCATGGCGCCGGGGCGCCTCAACGACGTCGAATCCTCCGACCAGCACACGGTGAAGCCGTGGTTCGCGGGCAAGCTCGACTTCACGCCGCCCGTGCGCGACCTCGCCGCCGACGGCTTTCCGCTCGCCGGCGGGCGCCTGGACTACGTGGACGGCCGCACCGTGGCCGAGCTCACCTACCGCCGGCGCCTGCACGCGGTGAGCGTCTTCATCTGGCCGGAGCCGAAGGATGGCGATGCCGCCATGAAGGAGCGCACCCTGAGCGGATACTCGCTCGCCACGTGGAGGCGCAACGGCATGCGCTACTGGGCCGTGACCGACGCCGCGCCCATGGAGCTCACCCATTTCGTGGAGCTGCTCGAGGCGAGCTGAAATACCGCCGGGCGTTGTGGAAAAGCGCCTCGCAACGGCACTTCCCGGCCCCCTTATCCCCATTCGCGAGAAGGCGTTTGCGCGGCGCGGCGCCGACGCTACGATGGCCGCCATGAGGGTCCGCGTCTTCACGCTGCGCCAACGGGGAAGGCGCCACTCGCGCTCGGAAAGCACCGAGGGCGTCTGCGGCGACCTGCGCATGTACGCGATCGCGCACGGCTCGGAGATGCATCGCGTGGCGCGCCTGTGCCACCGTGCCGAGCGCAGCTCCAACGATCGCGAGCTGCTGCCGCCCCTCTATGCGCCCCACCTCGTCGCCGTGGGCGACTCCTCGCTGCTCCTGCGCGGCTTCCAGTCGTTGGACGGCGCCGCTTATGTCCAGGAATGGCGTTGCGTGATCGAGGGCTGAAGTGTCGCCCCAGGGTGACATCTTGACCCCCGTTTGACGGGGTCGAGCGATCCGCTGACAAAACGCGTCACGGGATTTCGACGGATTGTCGTGATCCAACTACACCGTAGGCGCACTCCCACGCGCATGTCGCCAAGGTCCTACAACGAAATTCGCGCAGGACTACAAACGGGGCTAGCGCCCACTACAGGGACATAGCGCTCGCCTCGCTCAGATCTGGTTTAAGTCATTGGTTGCATTTATCTTTTCCGGCGTGGCACGCCACTTGCGTAATAGTGTGCCTCGATCGTCCTTCCAGAGACGGAAAAGAAAATGCAAACCACCGCACCGCGCGCACCCTGGCTCATCTCGACTTCGTTCCTGCTGGTCGGCCTTGCCATCGCCAACTATCCCGCGCACGCGCAATCGCTCAGCAGCTCCGGCGTGCGTGCCGTTCCCACCTACGAGGCCGTGGGCCTTTACTGGTCGGCTC
>Ga0134125_10006972_pt1 | contig 12763 bp, 9 predicted proteins | sample KB31751_FD_96464 | JGI IMG/M metagenome (GOLD analysis project Ga0134125, IMG submission 96464) | Terrestrial soil microbial communities with excess Nitrogen fertilizer from Kellogg Biological Station, Michigan, USA - KB3-175-1 | ecosystem: Environmental > Terrestrial > Soil > Unclassified ... | reverse complement strand
TTCGCCGAGCGGCGCTCGGGCTGCGACTCTCCTGAGCCGATCTTCATCGTTGGCATGCCTCGGGCCGGATCGACGCTCCTCGAACAAATCCTTTCGTCCCACAGTCTGGTCGAGGGCACGTCGGAATTGCAGGACATCCCCATCCTGGCGCGCCGGACTGGAAGATATCCGCGGGCTGCGCTCGACCTGCCGGAGGAGGAGCGGCGAGCCCTCGGCGAAGAATATCTCAAGCGAACGTCGGTGCAGCGGCGGACCGACAAGCCATTCTTCATCGACAAGCTGCCGAATAACTGGATGTACGTGCCATTCATCCACTTGATCCTGCCCAACGCAAAGATCGTCGATGCCCGTCGCCACCCACTCGGTTGTTGCTTCTCGAACTTTCGCCAGCACTTCGCGCACGGCCAGACGTGGAGCTACGACCTCAAGCACGTCGGTCATTATTATGCGGATTACGTGAGGCTGATCGCCCACGTGGATTCGGTGCTGCCCGGCAGGGTCCATCGCGTAATCTATGAACGGATGGTCGACGATACCGAGAGCGAAGTGCGCCGCCTGCTCGATTATTGCGGACTGGAGTTCGAACCGGCGTGTCTCGAATTCTACAAGACGGAGAGGGCAGTCAGGACTCCCAGTTCAGAGCAGGTTCGGCGGCCGATCTATCGTGAGGCGACAGAGGAATGGCATCCCTACGAGAAGTATCTCGGGCCGCTGAAGCAGGCGCTCGGCCCCATACTTGACGCTTATCCGGACGCACCCGCGACCTGAAAGCAACGCCTTTGTAACAATCGCGTCGCCGGTCATTCATGGCTGTTGACTTTGAGCATGCCGTCTGACGCTATGAGGAGACATAGCCGAATGGGGGCATTCGCAATGACTGACGGTACATTCCGTGGAATTACGCTCGGACTTCTCGCTTCGACGGCGCTCGCAACGCCGGCACTGGCCCAGCCGCAGACGACTGGCCAATCTCCTGCGCCGGGGACCAACGCCACGGACGCGACCGCTCCGCCGAAGGCCGTTCAGGTTGCGCAGCGGGGGCAAACCCCCGATTTGACCGAAATCGTCATCACCGCGACCAAGCGCGAAGAGAATCTTCAGAATGTCCCAATCAGCGTTCAGGTGCTCGGCACGCGCAAGCTCGACCAGCTGAACATCTCCAACTTCGAACAATATACGAAGCAGCTTCCGTCGGTGACCTTCAGCACGGCGCAGCCCGGCTTCACCACGGTGTACATGCGCGGCATCGCAACTGGCGGTGACGACAGCAACCACTCGGGTTCTCTCCCCACGGTTGGCACCTATCTGGACGAACAACCGATCACAACGATCGATGGGACGCTCGACGTCCACATCTACGACATAGCGCGGATCGAAAGTCTCTCGGGCCCGCAAGGCACCCTTTTCGGCGCATCGAGCGAAGCCGGCACGATCCGAATCATCACGAACAAGCCGGAGCTTGGAGTGACGACGGGTCGGATCGATAGCGAGATCAACTCGGTCGACCACGGCGGCGTGGGCGGCAAGCTCGAGGGCATGATCAACCTGCCGATCACGGATCATGTGGCGTTCCGCGCTTCCGCTTTCTACCAGCACGATGCGGGCTACATCGATAACGTCTTCGGGCAAGTCACCCTTTGCGGGACGACGTTATTCGACGAAGGCGGCAATCCGATCGGCTGCATTCACGACGGCATTCACTACGACAACAGTAAGTTCGTGAAAAAGAACTTCAACGATGTCGATACTTACGGCGGCCGAGCGGCGCTCAAGATCGACCTTGACGACAATTGGACGCTTCTGCCGCAATTCATGTATCAGAAGATGACTGCAAACGGGGCGTTCTTCATGGACGCGGGCCTGGGTGATCTTCAGACCGTCCGCTACCAGCCAGAAATCGCGAAAGACCGCTTCTGGCAAGCGGCGCTGACGGTCGAGGGCAAGATCGCGCACTTCTTCGACGTGACCTACGCCGGCGCCTATATGGACCGCCCGCGGTACAGCACGACGGACTACAGCGACTACACTGTCGCCTATGACAACACGTACGAATATTGCGGCGGCCTTGCCGGGTGCTCCTTCTTCGATTTCCGCGACAACAACGGCAATCTGATCAATCCCCGCCAGCACATCACCGCGACGGATCATTTCACCAAGTTGAGCCAGGAGCTGCGCGTCGCGACCCCTGCTGACAAGCCGATCCGGGCGCTGGTCGGCGCCTTCTACCAGGATCAGAAGAATCACATCTTCCAGGATTATCTCATCGACAATCTGGCGACGAACCTGTCGGTGACTGGTTATCCAGGAACGCTGTGGCTGACGAACCAACGGCGCGAGGACAAGGACTGGGCTCTGTTCGGTGAGGCGAACTGGGACATCACGCCGACCGTCACGCTCACCGGCGGTCTGCGCTTCTACAGGTTCGACAACATCCTTTACGGCTTCGCCGGGTTCGGCCCGGAACCGAATGCCGTAGGATCGCATACTGGCGTCGATACCTGTCTCACGGTGAACGGCCTCGCAGCTTACACCGACCCCACCAGCGCGCTCGCGACCGGGAACAGCGGTTTGGCCATTCCCTGCTACAACGTTGCGGACATTGGCTCGAACGGCCAGGCGGTGCCGCGTCGTAGCAAGGGCACGGGCCATATCCATCGCCTGAACATCCAGTGGAAACCGACGTCAGCGCTGATGTTTTATGCGACCTGGTCGAAGGGCTTCCGTCCGGGCGGTATCAATCGTCAGCCGGATACCGGGCCTTATGCGCCGGACTTTCTCACAAACTACGAGGCGGGCTGGAAAACGACTTTCCTCGGAAACCGGCTCCGGTGGAACGGTGCGATCTATCATCAGATCTGGAACAGCTTCCAGTTTGGTTATCTTGGTCCCAACAGCCTGACCGTCATTCAGAACGGCCGCAACGCCAAGGTTGATGGTGTCGAGACCCAGATGGATTATGTAGCAGGCGGTCTGTCTCTGAGCGCCGCCGCCGCGTACACGCACGCCAGGACCAGCGGGAACATCTGCCATGCGGCAATCTCGGTCGATCCTTCGCCCGATTGCAGTGGCTTGGATTCAAAGGGCAATGATGATTACATCGTCGTTCCGTCGGGTTCGAGATTGGCGGTCACGCCGAAGTTCAAGGCGAGCGGAACGGCGCGCTACACCTGGCCCGTGTGGACCGGCAAACTGCACGTGCAGGGCGTGATTAGCTACCAGGGGTCGGCGCCAGCGGATCTTCGTCCGGTCGATGCTGCGATCATCGGCAAGATCAAGTCCTCGACGCTCGTCGATCTCTTCTTCGGCTACGACTGGAGCCGCTACAGCGCGGAATTGTTCGCGACGAACGTTTTCGATGAACGAAACCAGCTGTCTCGCTTCGTCGTCTGCGGCGCCTGTACCCAGGTAAAGATCGTGCCCGGGCGCCCGCGGACCATCGGATTGAGGCTCGGCGCCCACTTCTGACGCGCTAAGCCGCTTCGCTTGCACTCCACCGTGCGACGGGCATGAACCTTCGCATGGAGCGCCTGTTTCAGCTCACCGTGGCGAGGCTGCGGAAGTCGATCGCGATCACCGCGCTCGCCTCCCTATGGATTGCGATGCTGCTCCTCGGCCGCGGGCCGCTCGACCGCATCATTTATGAGGCGCTCTACGCGGGCGGGCATCCCGCGCTCGTTGTCATAGCGCGGATCTTCACTGCCCTCGGCGAACCGAGCGTTCTGATCGCCGCTGGTTTCCTGATCGCGCTGTGGCTGTGGTGGCGCGGCCGCGGTCGCTTCGCCTTGATGTTGCTGCTGGTGATCCTGGTCGGGCGCGGTCTTAGCGAAGTGCAGAAATACTTGATCGCGCGCGCCCGGCCCGATCTCGAGCCGCATCTCGTTGTCGTTAGAACCTCGTCGTTTCCGAGCGGACACGCTACGAGTTCGATGATTTTCTATCTGACGCTGGCGCTCGCCTTCACTGCGGGCACGCGGTGGCAGCGGCCGGCTGCCCTTGCCGCAATTGCGCTGTCGCTGCTCATCGGAATCAGCCGCCTCATGCTCGGGGTCCACTGGCCGAGCGACGTGGTTGGCGGCTGGGCCTTCGGCATGCTCTGGCTGTTGCTGGCGTTGAGGCCGGCGGAGCGGCTGTTTCATCTCGATTCGCCCTGAACAGCAATTGCGCTATATTCGAACGCAACTTTTGGGGGAAGCATCCGATGGGCAGACCATTCACGATGATTGCAGCGCTGATTTTCTTCGCAGTCGCGCTGCTGCATCTCTATCGCATTTTCACGCACTTCCAGATCATCGTCGGAACTCACGTGATCCCGCAATGGTGCAGCTATTTCGGACTGGTCATCCCCGCTTTGATCGCGATTCTTCTGCTGCGGGAGAACCGGGCCGCCTGAACGCGCGCGCCCGCTTCGCTTAGACGTTGAAGCGAAACAGCATCACATCGCCGTCCTGGACGACATAGTCCTTGCCTTCGGAGCGGAGCTTTCCGCCCTCGCGCGCGCCGGCTTCGCCGCAAAAGTTGATGTAATCGTCGTACGCAATCGTCTCAGCGCGGATGAAGCCTCGTTCAAAGTCGGTGTGGATTTCGCCCGCTGCTTCAGGCGCCTTGGCGCCCTTGTGCACCGTCCACGCGCGCGATTCCTTCGGACCCGCCGTGTAGAAGGTGATCAGGCCAAGCAGCGCATAAGCGGCGTGGATCATGCGGTTGAGCCCCGTCTCGTCGAGTCCGAGGTCGGAGAGAAAGATCTCCCGCTCATCGGCGGCGAGCGTCGCGATTTCAGCCTCGATCGCGGCGGAGATGACCACCGCCTGCGCGCCTTCCGCGGCGGCTTTCTTGAACACCAGCCCTGATAGGCTATTGCCGGTCGCGGCGTCGCCTTCGTCGACATTACAGACGAACAGCACCGGCTTGGCAGTCAGCAGCTGCGCGCGCTGGAGGGCCTTGGCTTCTTCGGCATCTTTCGGCTGCACCAGCCGGGCGGGCTTCGAGGCGCGTAACAGTTCGAGCGCCTGACCGAGAACGGAGGCTTCGACCTTCGCTTCCTTGTCGCTCTGCTGCGCCTTCTTGACGAGGTTCGGGACGCGCCGCTCGAGCGAATCCAGATCGGCGAGCATCAGCTCTGTCTCGACCGTCTCGGCATCGGCGATCGGGTCGACCTTGCCTTCGACGTGGGTGACGTCGCCGCCTTCGAAGCAGCGCAGCACATGGACGATCGCATCGACCTCGCGGATGTTTGCGAGGAACTGGTTGCCAAGACCCTCGCCCTTGCTCGCGCCGCGAACCAGGCCGGCGATGTCGACGAACTCGATCTGGGTTTCGACCTCCTGCGCCGACTTCGCGATCGCAGCGATCTTGTCGAGGCGCGGATCGGGGACCGCGACACGGCCGATGTTCGGCTCGATTGTGCAGAAGGGATAATTCGCCGCCTGGGCGGCAGCGGTCTCGGTCAAGGCATTGAAAAGCGTTGATTTGCCGACGTTCGGCAGGCCAACGATGCCGCAGCGGAAGCCCATGGTGGTCCTTGGTTTCGGGGATTGGCCCCCTTAGCCGGAGAGGTCGCGCGTTGCCAAGGAGCGCCAGTTGGTGATTTCTACGTCATGATTGGAGCGCGAGCTTATGGCCCCGAGGACGCGGCACTGAGCGATGTCGTTCAGGCCGGCCGCTCCTGGGACGCGCCATTGCGATTTGAACCACGGCTTCGCCAACGATCTTGGCGGCTTGGCGATCGGGCATGCATGCATTGCGCATAAGCATATAATCAAAGCGGCATGCGATCCGCCGCTTGAAACTTCGGCGCAATGCGAGAATTCTGCGTACAGGATGAACGAAGGGGAGGGCGTACCATGCAGGCGCGGTCGCAAGGGATGGATCTGTCGCAACCGTCGATCGATCCGATCAGCAATATCCTCAAATGGATCCTGCTTGTCACCGCGATAGTCTGTTTCGGGCTTCTCGCCTGGGCCACCGTTCTTACCTACGAAAAGGCGCCTCCCCAGCCGCAGGCCTTCACAGACGGGTCCGGCCAAGTGATCATGTCCGCCGACGATATTCTCGCCGGCAAGGGCGGCTTCCAGAAAGCCGACCTGATGGACTACGGCAGCATCTACGGCATGGGGTCCTATTTTGGGGAGGATTACACCGCCTCGACCCTGGTCCGGCTCGGTGTCCTCACCAAGCAGAATCTCGCCAATAGCAACGCAACTCCGCCCGGCGCCAAGGCGCCTGGCAACAAGTCACTCGCGACTACCGGACCCGCCGGAACGCCGCCGGAGGCCGCCACCCCGCCGGCGGCATCGCCCGCAGAAGCGCTTTCCGATGCGGCGGTCACAGTGACAATGCAAAAGGAGCTGCAGGGCATCGATCTCACCCAGCCCAAAGTGGTGCTGCCGGATGCCGTCGCTCAGGCAGTCCGCCAATTGCAAGCTGAGCTCTCAACCAAGCTCAACACGTCGAATCTGTCCGCTGGCTGGGTGCCCGCCAAGAGTCTCGACCCGGCACTCCGGACCAAGACGGCCGATTTCATCATCTATTCGGCAATCACCACCGTCGCCCGGCGGCCCGACCATCCGAACACGTCATGGACCGAGAACTGGCCTTACGAGCCATCGGTCGGCAACACGCCCACCACCAATACCTTTCAATGGACCTGGATCAGCTTCTGCTTCACCTTCTTTGCGATGGGCTTCGTGCTGTGGCTCTATCGGGCCTATCTCGACCATCCTGACGATGCGCCAATGGAGCGCGGTCTGGCAAGCTACCGCCCTTTGACTCCAAGCCAGGCGAAGACCGGCAAATATTTCATCCTCGTCGCACTGGTCTTCCTGGCCTCCCAGGGCGCAGGCGCAATCATGGCGCACTCTTATTATGACCGTGAGACCTTCTACGGTGTCCAGCTCAACTACATCCTCCCTTACAACTTCCTGAGGAGCTTCCACCTGCAGGCGCCGATCATCTGGATCGGCTTGGGCTGGATCGCGAGCGGCCTGTTCATCGCACCGGCGATCGCCGGCGGCCGCGAGGCAAAGGGGCAGGGTTTCCTCGTCGATCTGCTGTTCTGGGTGTCGCTCCTCGTTGTCGCGGCCGCCCTGGTCGGGAACTATCTCGGAATCCAGGGGGTGATCGACAAAGGTTGGTTCTGGTTTGGCAACCAGGGTCTGTCGTACATCCAGCTCGGGCGCTTCTGGCAGATCTGCTTCTTCCTCGCGCTGCTCGCCTGGAGCATCCTCATGTTCCGGGCATTGTGGCCGAGCCGCGAGACGCTTTCCGAGGCTACGAAGCAGTTCTGGACCGGACAAATCCGTCTTGAGCATCTGATCTGGGCGGCGACCATCAACGTCGCAATTCTCTACATCTTCGGCATGATTCCGCTAACCGGGATCGAGAAGTCGTTCACCATCACCGACTTCTGGCGCTGGTGGGTGGTCCACCTGTGGGTCGAGCAGAGCTTCGAGTTCTTCGCGGTTGCGATGAGCGCCTATCTGCTGATGTCGCTCGGGCTCGTGTCGCGCAAGCTTGCGGAGCGGTCGGTATATCTTGAGCTCATCCTGATCTTTCTTGGTGGCGTGCTCGGGACCGGGCACCACCTCTACTGGGCTGGCGCGCCCGGCATGTGGGTGCCCTTGGGATCGATGTTCTCCTTCATCGAGGTTCTTCCGCTCGTGCTGCTGATCCTAGAAGCAATCTCGCAGCACCGAGCGATCAAGGCTGCCCAGGGCAGCGAGGGGTTCGACTATGGACTAGCCTACCTGTTCATCCTCGGATCCGCCTTCTGGAACTTCGTGGGAGCGGGCGTCTTTGGCGGCGGCACACTGAATGCGCCGCTCGTCAATTATTATGAGCACGGCACCTTTTTGACGCTCAATCATGCGCATACGTCACTGTTTGGCGCTTTCGGGCTACTCGCGCTCGGGCTCATCTATTTTTGCCTTCGGTACCGTGCGGGGCCGAATGCCGAGTTCAATGAGACGCCCGGTCGGATCGCCTTTTGGTGCTACAATATCGGTTTGCTGATGTGGATCTTCCTCCACTTCTTCCCGATCGGCTGGCCGCAGCTCAACGCCGTGTATGAGCATGGCTTCGCCTGGGCGCGCAGCCAGGCCTTCTACGACCAGACCCGCTTCTGGCAGTGGATGCGTCTCCCTGGTGACGTCGTCTTTTCGGTCGGCACGCTGATCATGTCATGGGATTTCCTGGTGAAGCTCGGCAAGCCTCGCGGGCAGCTCTCGGAACCGCACGGCCGAGCGGCCGCTGTGCCTGCCGAATAGACTGCTGAAGTGACGGATTCCGGATAGTCGACTGTGACTCGGGGCGAGCAGACGCCGGGTGCGAGGTGATTGCGAGCAACAACCCGGCGAACCGACCTGATTCGAAACGTCAGGCGAAGTTGAACGAAATGCTTAGGCGCTCGCCGCGGCCGGCGCCGGCGAGCACCTCATGCCGCAGCCAGCTTTCCCACATCAGCAGCAAGCCCGGACGAGGCTCGAGGGTAACGAACGTGCCACTTCGCGGCGGAGCCGCCATCATCAGCGGCAGGCGCGGGTCCTCAAAGCGGATCGCTCCAGAACCGGAGGGGACTTCGACGTAAAGCGTACCCGAGATGGTGCTGTGAGGATGGACGTGTCCACTGTGGTGCCCACCGGATCTCAACAGATTGACCCACAGGCTGTCGAGGCGAGGCTTGCGTGAAAGATCGAACGCGCATTCCGACGCGAATTTGGCCGCGTGCCGCGTGAGAAGCCTCGCCACATCGGCGAATGCCGGATCCCGCTTCGGCAAATCGTTCAGCGAGGCGTAGCTGGTGTAACCGGCATAGCGCTGCTCTTTCGACCAGCGGATGCCGCCCGTATCGTCCTTCGCAAGCGCGCGTATCGAGCGCGCCAGGTCGTGCAGCAATGCATCATCGCCAAGCTCGCTGTCGTAAAGCTTCGTTACAAATAGGTTGCGCATCATTATTCATCCGTAAGCCGCGCCGCAGCCGCAAGGAAGCTTCACTGAGTCGTTCGCAGATACGTCGAAGCCTCGCGGCGCCTCGCAGAAACCGACGCTTTTTCATTCGCGCGCCCGTCCATTGGCCGCGAAAATCCGAGAGCGAGGGAGTCGAATGTTCAGGCGGCCGCACAATTGTTGGACCATGGCGGCCGCGCTGCTGGTCTGCCCCTCGGGCGCCGGGCGCGCGCAGGCGAGATCGGACGAGAATGCTGTCACCCAGGCCGAAGATGCGTTCGGGTTCAGCGTCGGTCGGGAGAGCCTCGGCATCTACAATTCCGGCAACGTGCGCGGCTTCTCACCGGTCGCCGCGGGCAATCTCAGGATCGACGGACTTTATTTCGACCAGCAGTGGGGCCTTTCCGGCACCATCCTTGACTCGACGAGCATCAAGGTAGGCTTGTCGGCGCAGGGCTACGCGTTCGCCGCGCCAAGCGGCATCGTCGACCAGTCGCTGCGCCATCCCGGCAACAAGCCTGGTGCCTCGATGGTCGCCAACTGGGACAGCTACGGAACCTACGGCCTGGAGGTGGACGGTACGCTGCCGGTCAGCACCACTTTGTCGGTCGGCTACGGCTTCAACGGGACGCACCAGTCGTTTCCCGACGGGACCAACAACTTCAACCACACAGAGAGTCTGATCCTGCGCTGGCGTCCGACGCGCGCGATCGAGATCATGCCGTTCTGGTCGCTCAACAACGACTATGACGATGAAGCCGGGACCTTCTACGTGCCGGCCGGACCGTTCCTGCCCAAACTGCCGCGGCTGGACCACAATGAAGGTCCGGGTTGGGCCGATTTTCGTTACAAAGGACTGGACGAGGGGCTGCTCGCCTCGACGCGCCTGTCCGAGAACTGGGTCCTTCGCTTCGGCGCATTCCGATCGGTGTGGGACTTGAAACACAGCTACTCCGGGCTCCTCGTCAACGAGCAGCCCGACGGCAGCGGCGACAGGCAGCTGTTCGTGGATCCGCCGAACAAGCAACAGTCGAACAGCGGCGAGATCAGGCTGACCCACAGCGTCCCGGATGGGCCGCGGCTGCACGTCATTCACCTGAGCGTGCGTCGGCGCGATTCAAAGCAAGAGTTCGGCGGGTCCGAATTCATCGATTTCGGGCCGGGCCGCATCGGCGAGGACATGACGGCTCCGAGGCCTGATACGTTCCATTTCACCCAAAAGAGCCACGATCACGTCGAGCAGACGACGGTCGGCTTCGCGTATGATGGCCGATGGAGGAATGTGGGCGAAATCAGCTTCGGCATCTCGAAGGCGCGCTTCCGCAAGGAGACGGATGTACCTGGTGATGCCGCCGCGATCACCCGGTCAAGTCCGCTGCTCTACAACGCGACAGCCGCGGCCGACCTCACGAAGTCGATCATCGTCTATGCGGGATACGCGCGCGGCCTGGAAGAGAATGGAGTAGCGCCCGACAGCGCCGCCAACCGCAAGCAGCCGCTGCCTGCGATCCTGACCCAGCAAAAGGATGCGGGAATCAGGTTCCACGTCACCAGGAGCATCAAGGCGGCCGCGGGCGTGTTCGACCTGACGAAGCCCTATTTCGGCTTCGATTCTGCGAACGTGTATCGCCAGGTCGGTACGGTCGAAAGCAAGGGCGCCGAATTCTCGATTTCAGGTAGTGTTACTCCCCGGCTCGAAGTCGTCGCCGGCGGCATGCTTCTTAACCCCAAGGTCACAGCTTCAAGCGCTATGGGGAATATCGGGTCGAAGCCGGTCGGGCTGCCGACGCATCTGCTGATCGCCAATGCGAACTGGAAGTCGCCCCTGGAGGGCTTGGAGCTCGACGTCGCCCTGCAGCATCGCGGCCGCACGCCTGCGACCACCGACAATCTCGTCTTTTTGCCGCCACGCGCGCGGGTCGACCTTGGTAGCCATTATCGCTTCAGGCTCGCGCGTCGCAGCGCGACATTCCGGCTGCAGCTGGTCAACCTGTTCAATAACGAGGGCTGGGGACTGGCCGGCTCGGGCGTCTACACCGGGAACTCCGGTCGATATGTCCAGGGTTATCTGACCGTCGATTTCTAGTCGGTCTGCTGGAGTCTCAGCGCTATCTCGCTCATGAACCGCGCGTCGTCGCCGTTGGCGAGCCATTCAGCCTCGGCCCCGATAGCGCTGAGCAGATCGGACAGCGGATCCATTTCCGACTTGGAGTAATTGCCGAGCACGTGCGGGGTGACCAGATCCTTTCGCCCGGGTCCCGGATGACCGATGCCGATGCGGACGCGGCGGAAGTCGGGACCGAGCGCGGCATCGATCGAGCGCAGGCCGTTATGCCCGGCCGTGCCGCCGCCGACCTTCACCTTGACCTTGAATGGGGCGAGATCGAGCTCGTCATGGAAGACAGTGAGCGCATCGACGTCGAGCTTGTAGAAGTGAATCGCCTGCTGAACCGCGTCGCCGCTGTCGTTCATGAAGGTCTGCGGCTTCAGCAGCAGCACGCGATTGCGGCCGATACGGCCTTCGGCGGTCAGGCTTCGGAACTTCTTCGACCAAGGGGAGAATCCGTGGACCTCGGCGATGATGTCGGCAGCCATGAAGCCGACATTGTGCCGCTGCAGCGCGTATTTCGCACCGGGATTTCCGAGGCCGACCCAGAGTTGCACTTACCCGTCCCGCTGACGCGAGGGGAGGAGCTGTGAAACGGCGGGGGGGCGGGCCAGCGGCACTAACATGAGCACGACATGCCCACACCCAGCACCTCCCGCAAGCGGAAGGGGAGAAGTCCCTACTCTTCCCCGCCGCCCTCGCCAGCAGCTTCGCCTTCGCCGCCTTCACCTTCTTCGACGGTCGGGACCTCGCCGGCCGGCGAAATCTCTTCCTCTTCGGCCTTCATCGCCGAGGGGGCGACGATGGTGGCGACGGTGAAGTCTTCCTCTGTATTGGCCGGAGTAACTCCGTCGGGCAGCTTTACCTGGCCGATGTGGATCGAATCGCCGATCTCCAGTCCCGCAAGCGACAAATGGATTTCGTTCGGGATGCTCGCCGCGTCGCAGACGAGCTCGAGCTCGTGGACCACGACGTTCAGAACGCCACCGCGCTTCAGGCCCGGCGATTGTTCTTCGTCATCGAAGCGCATCGGCACGGCGACGTGGACCTTGGTATGCTCGCCGATTCGCAGGAAATCGACGTGGATCGGCCGACTGGTGACCGGATGGAAGTCGACCGTCTTGGGCAGCGTTCGCTGTGGCTTGCCCTTAAAATCGATCATCACGACCGAGTTCATGAAATGGCCGGTGGAAAGCATCTTCGAAAGCAGATTCTCTTCGACATGGATCGAGAGAGGCTCCTTCTTTTCGCCGTAAACCACGGCGGGGACCCGGCCTTCGCGCCGCAGTGCTCGGGAGGCTCCCTTGCCAGCCCGGTCGCGCGCTTCGGCGGGCAGCGTCAGCTGATCGCTCATTTAGCTATGCTCCGTTTGCGTTTTGGTCCCGCGCCACGCCTCCAGGGATGACCATGACGGGGAGGGCGCCCACTACGGGACAGCGCCCACAAAAGCAAGTTTGGCGTCTCAGTATACCCGCTGTGACGGAATGCCGCGTTCGGCGAGCTGGACTAGCAGGCTGTCCTTGCCCGCGAGGTGACCGGCGCCGACCGCCACGAAAACCGTGCCCGGTGTGAAGCATCCTGCTCAGGAGCTTCTCCTCGACGTGGATCGAGAGGGGTTCCTTCTTCTCGCCGTAAACCACGGCGGGCACCCGGCCATCGCGGCGCAATGCTCGGGAGGCTCCCTTGCCAGCCCGGTCGCGCGCTTCGGCGGGCAGC
>Ga0134125_10006967_pt1 | contig 12769 bp, 14 predicted proteins | sample KB31751_FD_96464 | JGI IMG/M metagenome (GOLD analysis project Ga0134125, IMG submission 96464) | Terrestrial soil microbial communities with excess Nitrogen fertilizer from Kellogg Biological Station, Michigan, USA - KB3-175-1 | ecosystem: Environmental > Terrestrial > Soil > Unclassified ... | reverse complement strand
GAAGGACACGCGGCTCGACTTCGACACGCTGCCCAAGCTCGCGGTGACGGCGGGGCTCGGCTACTCGGTGCACGGCTTCACGATCAACGCGGCGTACGCCTACGTCTACGAGTTCGATCGCACCGTCACTGACGGCGACATCGCGCCGGTCAACGGCGCGGCGCACGGTGACTCCGTCGACGATCAGGGCAATCCGCTGCCGGCGGTGAACAACGGCAAGTACCACGGGCAGACGCACATCATCTCGATCGGCGTGACGCTGCGCTTCGACGAGCTGGTCGGGCGCAAGCATCACGTGCGCTGGCCCGACGAGGAGGCGGCGCAGGCGGAGACGCCGAAGCGTCCCGTGCTCGCGCGCGCGACGGTGAAGCCCGAGGAGCGCGACGACGAGGCGACGGCCCCCGCGTCGGACACGCCGGCGAGCGCGGAGAGCGCATCCGAAGCGGATGCGGCGCCGGCGATGACGTTTGCGCCCGAGCGCGTCGGACATCGCAAGGCGCCGCCGAAGAAGAAGCATCATCCGAAGCATCAGGCGCGCCGATCGCGGTAGAGTCCGCGCGTGCTCGAGCGCGCGCGCTATCCGCTGACGTTGTGGTTGGCCTCGCACGCCGCCATCGTCGCCATCGCCGGGCTCAGCATCTTTCTGTGGCCGTATCTGTACACGCCGCACGGATCGGTGGCGGCGCCGATCGGCTGGATCGACGGGCTGTGCGCGTGGGATTGCCGCGCCTACGCGCAGATCGCCGAGCACGGCTACGCGCAGACGATGGCCACCAACTTCTGGCCGCTCCTGCCGTGGCTGGCGCGGCCGCTCGTGTGGCTGCACGTGCCATCGCTCGTCGCGGTGGTGCTGGTGGCCAACGCGGCGTCGCTGGTCGCGTTCGTGGCGATCTATCGCGTCTTCGAGCTCACCGACGGCGAAGAGGTGGCGCGCGCGGGCCTGCTCATGTTCGCGGTCTACCCGTTCTCCTTCTTCTTCGCGACCGGCTACACCGAGCCGCTCATGATCGCGGGCAGCGCCGTCGGCATGTGGCTGGCGCTGCGCGGGCGGCACGTGTGGGCGGCGGTCGCGTTCGGCGGCGGCGTGCTCGCGCGCGCGCCGTCGGCGATCGGCTGGCTCGGCCTGGCGTCGGCGCAGCACGAGGCGCGCACGCGCTGGCGCACGCGCGCGGCGCTGTTGATCCCCGTCGCCGTCGGGCTCTTGTGGCCGCTGCACAACTGGATCCGCTTCGGCAATCCGCTGGCGTGGATGCAGGCGCGCAAGCTGTGGGGCTGGCACGGGCACATCAACGTCATCCACGGCATGGTGCGCTGGCGCGAGGCGCGCATGCTGCTCGTCTATCCGTTCTTCGCGCTCCTACCGGGGGCGGGCGTGGTGGCGCTCGCACGCGAAAAGCGATGGCGGCCGCTGGCGGCGATCGCGGTGCCGATGTTCATCATCTTCTGCGTGATGGGCGCGTACGGCCTCGGGCGCTATACGGCGAGCGTGTGGCCGGCGTTCCTGCCGCTCGGCGTGTGGCTGACGCGACGGCCGTCGTGGAAGCTGCCGCTCGTGGTGGTGCTGGCGATGTTCCAGGGGCTGTTCCTACACCTGTTCGCGCACGCCTACGAGCTGCAGTAGCGCGCGCGCGAACGCGCGGCCGTGCGCGTCGACGGTGTCGTCGCCGGCGAGCGGCCCCGGGTCGCGCCCGTCGCGCGTGGCCCAGTCGATGCGCGTCGCGCGATCGCACTCGGGATGGAACTGCACGCCGAAGCCGCGCGCGCCGACGCGATAGGCCTGATGCGCGTAGCGCGCCGACGAGGCGAGCAGCGTGGCGCCGGGCGGGAGCGTGAAGGTGTCGTGGTGCCAGTGGAAGACGGTGGCGCCGTCGAGGCCGGCGACGAGCGGCTCGGCGCGCCCGGCGTCGGACAGGGTGATCGGGAATATCCCGATTTCCGGAATTTCGCCGGGGTAGACCCGCGCGCCGAGCCCGCGCGCCAGCAGCTGCGCGCCGAGGCAGAGGCCGACGGTGAGCCGGCCGGCGCGCGTGGCGGCGGCGAGGAGCGCGGCTTCGTCGTCGAGCCACGGCTCGTTGGCGGACATCGCGCCGCCGAGGACGAGCACGAGATCGTAGCCGGCGCCGTCGCGCGAGGGCAGGGCGTCGCCGGCCCAGCGACGTACGAGCTCGACGCGCACCCCGCCGCCTTGCAGCGCGGCGCCGACGAGGCCTGGCCCTTCGTGCTCGGCATGTTCGACCACCAGGGCGCGCATGTAGGCGTTTTACCACGCGTCTACGGAAGGGTTGATCGGCGCGCGAATCACGTAATATTGATCGTGATGGACGGGCTGGTCACGTTCGCGGTCATCGCCTTCGTGATGCTGTTCGCAGCGTCTCTGCCGTATGTCTTCGTGGAGACGCGCTGGCGCTGGCGTTGGCGCGAGATCGAAGCGGGGCGCGTGGCCGCCGATCGCGGCGCGCCGGGCGTGTACCGCGCCGCGGGCGACGTGCCGCGCTATTTGCACGAAGCGCCGCGGCTCATCCGCTGGACCGCGTTCAGCTGCTTCCTGTTCGGGCAGATGTTCGTGCCCGGCCTCGTCGTCGGGCTCTTCGGCATCCTCGCCGGCGGCGTCGGCGTGGTGTCGGTGCCGGGGCTCATCACCGCGGCGAAGATCTATCGCGCCGGCTTCGCGCTCTTGCGCCGCGATCCGCGCCTGGCGGTGCATCGCGTGCGCGACGCGGCGTCGTGGTCGCTCTGGCTCAACGGGATCCTGTTCGTGTTCTCGCTGGTCTTCGTGCCGCACGCGTTCTCGAGCGCGGGCACGGCGGCGATGATCGGCCTCGTCGACGGCTACGGCCTCGTCTCGGTGCTGCAGGCGCTGCTCATGCTGCGCGCGGTGCGCGTGTACGAAGACGCGCTGTTCGCCGATACGGCGTCGTGCGCGTAGCGACTGCGATCGTGCTGGTCACGGTCGCAGCCGCTGCGCGCGCCGACCGCATCGCGGCGGCCGGCGAAGTCGAGGTTCCGTACCTCGATTGTCCCTGCTGATATGCTATAGGGAAGCCCCTATGCGCGTCGGGAACCTCACCATCGAGCCGGATGTCTTGCTCGCGCCGATGGCGGCCGTCACCGATCTGCCGTTTCGCACGGTGATCGAAGAGATCGGCGTGGGCATCACCATCACCGAGTTCCTCTCGGCGCACGCGCTCGTCGAAGGCGCGAAGAAGGCGATCGACAAGATGACGCCGTCGCTCGACGGGCGTCGCTTCGGCGTGCAGATCTTCGGCCGCGAAGGTGAAGCGCTCGCGCGCGCGGCGCGCATGGCCGTCGACATCGGCGCGTCGCTCGTCGACATCAACATGGGCTGCCCGGCCAAGCGCGTGGTCGCCGGCGCGTGCGGCTCTGCATTAATGAAGGAGCCCGAGCTGGCGCAGGAGCTCGTGCGCGCCGTGCGAGCGGCGGTGCCCGCGGATCGGCCGGTCACCGTGAAGCATCGCGCCGGTTGGGACGAGCGCCATCTCAACGCGCCCGAGTTCGCCTGCGCGATGGTCGAGGCCGGCGCCGCGATGATCACCGTGCACGGACGCACGCGCACGCAAGGCTTCAGCGGCAAATCGGATCGCGGCGTCATCGGCAAGGTGCGCGCGGCGGTGCCGTCGCACGTGCCGGTCGTGGGCAACGGCGACGTCGTCACCATCGACGACTACTTCCGCATGCGCGAGGAGACCGGCTGCGACGCCGTCATGATCGGCCGCGGCGCGCTCGGCAATCCGTGGCTCTTCCGCGGCATCAAGCAGCGCCTCGCCGGCGAGCCGGTGACCGAGCCGACGGTCGGCGATCGCATGCGCGTGTTCTGCCGGCACGTCGATCTGATCGCCGCGCACACGCCCGCGAAGCGTCTGGTGCACGAGTTGCGCAAAGCGGTCGCGTGGTACACGAAGGGTCTGCGCGACTCGGCGCACGTGCGCGAGCGCGCATTCAACGTGCCCGTTGAAGAAGATCCGATGCAAGTGCGCGAGATCGCGATTGCGTACTTCTCGTCGCTGGATCAAGAAAAAAACGCGCCGCGCGAGATCGTTTCTGTCGTTGACAAGTTTGGGCGACAAGTCGCGTAATACGCCGCGGTCATGGCTCTCGTGTTACGCGAACAGCTGCTCGGCACCTCTGCTCCCATGGTCGAGCTCCGCGAGCGCGTCAAACAGGCCGCTGCCGAAGATTCGCCGGTTTTGATCGAAGGCGAGCGCGGCACCGGACGCGAGCGCGTCGCGCGCCTGTTGCACGAGATCGGCCCGCGCAAGAATCACGACTTCGTGCGCGTCGATCCCGACGAAGACGACGAGCCGCCGCGCGTGGAGGCCGAGCTCGAGCGCGCCAACGGCGGCACGCTGCTCGTCAAAGAGATCGCGCACGTCGGCCGCGGCCCGCAGCGCAAGCTGTTGCGCGCGATCAAGCGCGGCCCCGGCGCGACCAAGGAGCGCGAGCGCAGCACGAGCGAGTTCTGCGACGTGCGCGTGATCGCGGCGACCGGCGTCGATCTGTCGCGCGCGGTCGCGGACGAGCTGTTCGATCCCGAGCTCTACGAACGGCTCGGCGCGCTGCGCATCTCGCTGCCGCCCTTGCGCCGCCGTCCGGAAGACGTGCCGCTCTTGCTCGAGCACTTCGGGCGCTGCGAGTCGCGCGAGATTGGCGGCGACAAGCTGACGTTCAACTCGCGCGCGATGGACAAGCTCACCGCGTACTCGTGGCCGGGCAACGTGGCCGAGCTGCGCGACGTGGTGCGCCGCTTGTGCCTGCGCCGCCGCAAGAGCCACGTCGAGCTCAGCGACGTCGAGGCGGTGCTGCCGCCGGTCGAAGAGCGCGTGCCGGTGGAGCAGCTCTCGTTCGAAGAGATGGTGCGTGCCAAGATCCGCGCGCTCCTGCAGCGGATGGAAGGCTACCCGATCGAGGATCTGTACGAGGAAGTGATCTCTCGTGTGGAGCGCCCGCTCATCGAGCTCGTGCTCGAGCGCACCGGCAACAATCAGCTCAAGGCGGCCGAGATTCTCGGGCTCAACCGCAACACGCTGCGCAAGAAGATCGCCGAGCGCAATGTCGCCGTTTCCGAGCCTGCTCCGTCGCGGAAGAAGTAATCCAGCGACGACGCGGAGTTGGCATTGTGACTGAAGCCACGGGCGCCACAACGATCCTCGTGCTACACTAGTGCATGTCCAAAACGCGCCCCGCAAAGCCGCGTCCCAAGAAAGCGGCGAAGACAGCAGCCCCCGCGCGCAAAGTGGCCAGTCCGGCCAAACGCGCGCCGCGAGCGGCTGTCGTAGCGGAGGAGGAGGAGGAGCCGATTCCGCCTGGCGCCGTTTTGTGCCGCAGCTGTGGGAAACGCCCGGGCCGCCCGACCGCGATCCTTGGTCAGATGACGCAGGCCGAGCTGTGCGCGCAGTGCACGGCGCTCCGTAAAGAGCGCATCCGCCTCAACCGCGCCGCCGCGCGCGGGCTTCGCTCCTCGCGACTGTTCTGAGCCCCAACACCACCAACAAGCCGAGGAAGCCGAGACCGCCCATCGCGCTCTCGACGGCGCCGATGCTGCATCCGCAGCCGCCGTGCGGCATCATCATCATGCCGCCGTCGCCGCCGGACGTGCCGCCGTCGAAGCTGATGCCGAGCTGCGCGCCGTACATGTACCAATAGGACGGACAGAGATCGCCGACCGGCGTGCCCGCGGGGCAGTCGACGGGGCCGACGGTGTCGACGTAGTTGAGCACCGAGTGGAACGTGGCGCCGTTGTCCGTCGATTCGGCGATGGCGGCGTTGTCGGGCGGGAACTGCGACGAGCAGACGTAGAGGCTGCCGCCGTGCGCGTCGACGCACTGGGTCTGCGAGAGCGTGCCGCTCGGGGCGATCGTGGGCACGGTGGCGCTGCCGTCGTCGCTGCCGGCGAGCAGGCCCGTGCGCGTGGCGACGTAGACGCGGTTGTTGGTGATGTCGAACGCGACGCCGTCGATGCCGCGCGTCTGGCCCGACGATTCGGTGACGGCGTCGAGCTTGTAGAGCTCGCTCCAGGTGGTGCCGCCGTCGCTGGTGCGGATGAGGCCGTGGCGCGTGACCGTCGACGAGCCTTCGGGCACCTCGGCGGTGGCGCGCGCCCAGACGACGTTGGGGTCGCGCGGATCGACGGCGAGGATCTCGAGCGCGTGCGGATCGACGCTGTCGACCTGATAGGTGAGCGTGGTGGTCGTGAAGTTGGCGCCGGCGTCGGCCGAGCGGTGGATGGCGATGGCGTAGGGCGGCGTCTGGTTGTTCGACGACGCGTACAGGATCTGGCCCGACGACGGCGCGACGTGCACGCTGTCGAAGAGGCGCGACGACTGCGCGGCCAGGCCGGCGAGCGGCGTCCAGTTGGCGCCGTGATCGTGCGTGACGAAGACGGCGTTGACCGCGGGGATCTCGCCGCCGTCGTCGGTGATGGTGCCGCCGTCGCCGGTGGAGCAATAGGCGGTGGCGCCGTCGACGGGGTCGACGTCGACGTCGGTGGTGTGCAGGTTGGCGATGGTGCCGGTGGCCGGCTTCCAGGTGCAGCCGTTGTCGGTGGACTGCGTCAGGCCCTTGACGTCGGTGGTGTAGAAGGCGCCGTCGGTGGAGAGGGCGAACTTGCGGAAGCGGTTCTGGTTGATCATCTCCTCGCAGATCCACTTCCAGCGTCCGTCGGGCTGACTCACCCACAGGCCCCAGAACACGACGGGCACGAACATCTGATCGCCGCCCGACTGGCGCAGGATGTGCTGCGAGACGGGCAGGCCGCCGTGCGCGGAGGCGAGCGAAGCGGAGAGCAGGACCGCGGTCGCGGCGAGCGTGCGCCTCACGGGATGAACGCCTTCTTGCGCTCGTCGCCCCCCGAGGAGGAGGCAGCCAGCGCGGTGCGGAAGATGAGGTACAGCCCCACGACGATGGAGAGCGCGGGCGGCGCCGGCAGCGCGAGCTCGGGGTGGTGCACGAGCGCCAGAACGCCCGTCACCGACGTGAGCGCGGCGATCGCGACGGCGAAGTAGTAGGCGGGGCGCAGGCGGGTGAAGAGCGCCACGCCCGCGAGCACGAGCAGGCCGGCGATGACCCACGGCACGACGCCGAGCGGGCGGTGGCCGCCGATGCCGCTGACCGACAGGCCGCCGAGGGCGATGTATACGATGCCAAGCGTAAAGGGCGAGCGCATTCGAGTGCAGTATACTCCCGGGATGCGGTTGTGCTCGTTCGTGCTCTTGGTTGCGCTCGCGGGGACGCCCGCGTGCAATGACGCGGACGATGACATCCGCGCCAACGTGACCCTGTTGTGCAATCACGAGGGGGCGCTGGCCACGGCGGCGGCGGAGCATCTGCAGCGCTACGGACGGCGGGCGATCCCGACGATCGAAGCCGCGATGCATACGGCGTCGGCGACGGGGAAGAAGAACTTGATCCTGGCGCTGCGCAAGATCGGCGACGCCGAGGCGGTGCCGCTGCTCGGGCACATCGCGGAGTTCGAGACGAGCGAGGACGTGCGGCGCGAGGCCGAGTGGACGCTCAAGGGCTGGGCGGCCGACGGCAAGGATGCGACGCGGGCGGCGCGCTCGAAGGCGGCGCTGCGCCAGGTGGAGGAGGGGCGCGCGGTGGAGGACGCGGGGTGAAAAACCCGCTCGGCGCCGTCCTCATGACAAGCGCCGCGCTCGTCGTCGCCGCGGGCGCCGTCGCCGGCGTGATCGCGCTCTCGACGCCGGGCTGCAACGACGACTGCACCGGCAAGAACAGCGGCTGCAGCCCGCCCGTGTTCGATCTGGCGATGGAGCGGGTGAGCGATCTCGCGACGACGCACGACCTCGCGATCACGTCGGCCGGCGTCGTCATGGTCGGCGCCGGCAACGCCAACTCGTTCACGCCGTCCACGGTGACCGTCCGCGCCGGCGAGAGCGTGACGTGGAACTGGGTGAGCGGCTTCCACAGCGTGGTGAGCGACAGCATGCCCAAGGCGTGGGCCGACTCCCCCGCGCAGGCGAGCGGCCAGTTCACCGCCACGTTTTCGACCGCGGGCAGCTACGACTACCACTGCGGCATCCACGGCACGATGATGACCGGCACCATCGTCGTCACGCCGTAGCGCCGCCGCTCGCCGCCGCCGCATCAAGAACGTCTGCGGCGCCACCAGCGCCTCGAACATCGCAACCCTCGTAACCCACCCCCGTAACCAACCCCGCCAACCCTCCTCTCTAAGTTGCCCTCTTCGCTTGACAACCCCCGCCCATAACCGTAATTGTTCGCGCACTTCGATGCCGCTTTCCTTCCCCCCCGAAGCCCAACAGAAGATCGCCGCCATCCGCGCTCGATACCCGAACGCGCAGGCGGCCTGCCTCCCCGTCCTGCACCTCGCGCAGGACGAGTTCGGCCACCTCTCCGACGAGGCCATCGACGCCGTCGCCGCGGCCCTGCAGCTCCCCTCCGCGCACGTCTGGGGCGTCGTGACCTTCTACACGATGTACCACCGCCACCCGACGGGAAAGCACATCCTCATGATGTGCACCAACGTCTCGTGCATGCTGCGCGGTGGCTACGACGTGCTGCACGCCCTCGAGAAGAAGCTGAACATCAAGGCCGGCGAGAACTCCGCCGACGGTGAATTCACGCTCGTCGAGGAAGAGTGCCTCGCCGCCTGCGCCGACGCGCCCTGCCTCATCGCCGGCGAGAAGTACTTCCTGCGCCTCACGCCCGAGTCGGCCGTCGCCGCGCTCGACGAGATCAAGAAGATGCCGCCCGATCACAAGCCGCACCCGTCGTCCACCTCGGGCGGGGGACACTAGCCATGGCCGTCACGCTCGAGAACATGCCGAAGCTGGTGATGCGCTTCGTCGGCATCGAAGGCGCCAACCGCCTCGACGAAGCCACCCGCCGCGGCGTCTACGGGACCTACAAGAAAGCCCTCGGCATGGCGCCCGCCGCCATCGTCGACGAGGTCAAGAAGTCGAACCTTCGCGGCCGCGGCGGCGCCGGCTTCCCGACGGGCCTCAAGTGGAGCTTCATCCCGAAGGACGCCAAGACCACCTACCTCGTCATCAACGCCGACGAGTCCGAGCCCGGCACCTGCAAGGACCGCGAGCTCCTCTACTGGGATCCGCACACGCTCATCGAAGGCATCCTCATCTCGTCGTACGCGCTCGGCTGCCAGCACGCGTACATCTACATTCGCGGCGAGATGATCCGCGAGCACAAGGTGCTCCAGCGCGCCGTCGACGAAGCCTACGCCGCCGGCTACCTCGGTAAGGCCCTCGACAACGCGGGCCGGCCCGGCTGGAAGCTCGACCTCACCGTCCACCGCGGCGCCGGCGCGTACATCTGCGGCGAGGAGACGTCGCTCCTCAACTCGCTCGAGGGCAAGCGCGGCTGGCCGCGCCTGAAGCCGCCGTTCCCCGCGGTCAAGGGCGTCTGGGGCCAGCCGACCATCGTCAACAACGTCGAGACCATCGCCAACGTCCCGCACATCATCGAGAAGGGCGGGCAGTGGTTCGCCGAGCTCGGCACGCCCAAGTCGGGCGGCACGCGCATCCTCTGCATGTCGGGCCACCTCAACAAGCCCGGCGTCTACGAGCTGCCGATGGGCATCCCGCTGCGCGAGGTGATCGACAAGGTCTGCGGCGGCGTCCCCGGCGGCAAGAAGGTCAAGGCCGTCATCCCCGGCGGCTCGTCGATGCCGCCGCTCGACGCCAGCGAGCTCGACATCCCGATGGAGTTCGACGCGCTCATGACCGACGAGCGCATCAAGCCGGTGCAGGTCCGCCCCGGCATCAACTTCGACATGGGCGGCGGCAAGATCCTGCGCACCATGGCCGGCTCGGGCGGCGTCATCGTCATGGACGAGACCACCGACCTCGTCGCCGTCACCGCGCGCATCATGCGCTTCTACGCGCACGAGTCGTGCGGCCAGTGCACGCCGTGCCGCGAAGGCACCGGCTGGCTGGCGCGCATCACCACGCGCCTGGCCAAGGGCGAAGGCCGCCCCGGCGACGTCGACCTGTGCGCGTCGATCGCGCACGGCATCGCCGGCAACACCATCTGCCCGCTCGGCGAAGCCGCCGCCTGGCCGATGCTCGGCTTCCTCACCAAGTTCCGCGGCGAGTTCGAAGCCAAGATCCGCAAGGACCTCGCGCCCGAGCGGCGCCAGGCGCTGACGCAGCCGTCGCTGGTGCAGATCCGCGGCACCGGCTACCAGGGCACCGCGCTTCCGCGAGGCCGCTCGTGAGCGCGCTCGGCCTGCTCCAGGCAGTCGGCCAGCCGTTCGCGCAGCCGGGCCACGTCACCGCGCAGCTCACCGCCTCCGACGGCATGATGTGGACCGGCCCGGTCGTGTGGTGGTGGATCCTCGCCGCCTTCACCGTGCTCGGCGCGGTCCTGACCATCACGCGCCGCAACAACATCGCGGCGGTCATGTCGCTCGTCGCCACCTTCTTCGGCATCGCGGCGATGTACGCGATGCTCCAGGCGCAGTTCCTCGCCGCGCTGCAGGTGCTCGTCTACGCCGGCGCCATCATGACGCTGTTCGTGTTCGTCATCATGGTGCTCAACCGCGACGAAGCCGAGCCGTGGGCGTGGTCGGGCGCGGGCACCAAGATCATCGGCGTCTTCGCGCTCGTCTATCTCATCACCAAGGTCGGCTACCACCTGTTCGCCGTGGCGCCGCTGCATCCCGAGGCGCCGCCCGCCGACTTCGGCACGGTGGCGCAGATGGGCGAAGTGCTGTTCACCGACTACCTGTTCGTGTTCGAAGCCGTGTCGGTGCTGCTCATCATCGCCGTCGTCGCCGCCGTCGTCGTCGCCCGCCAGCGCGGCGCGCACGCCGACGGCGAGGACGCGGAGACCGATGGCCAGGGCACCGCGCCGTCGAGCGAAGGTCACCACGCATGATCCCCATCCACTGGTTCCTCGAGCTGGCCGCGGTCCTGTTCGTGATCGGCTCGCTCGGCGTCATCCTGCGCCGCAACGCGCTCATCATGCTGATGGGCGTCGAGCTGCAGCTCAACGCCGCCAACCTGACGTTGGTCTCGTTCGCGCGCGCGCACCACGACGCGCACGCGCAGGCCTTCGCCTTCATCGTCATCGCCGTCGCCGCGGCCGAGGCCGCCGTCGGTCTTGCCATCGTCGTCGGCATCTTCCGCAACCGGCGCAGCGTCAACGTCGACGAGTTGACGATCATGAAGCACTGAGCGAGCCACGATGACTGCCGACTTCCCACTTCATCTGATTCCGCTCCTGCCGTTCATCGGCGCCGCGATCGCGTTGCTGATCGGGCGCCGGCTCGGCAACAGCATCATCACGCTCGTCTGCTGCGGCTCGGTCGCCGGCGCCTTCGTCGTCGCCCTCAAGGGATTCCTGACGCTGGAAGGAGACCTGTCGCCGACCACCGCGCTCGTCGGAAAATTCTTCGACGCGCCGTGGATGAAGGCGGGCGACCTCAACGTCGCCGCCGGCCTGACGATGGATCACCTCGCGGCGATCCTGTGCCTCGTCGTCACCGGCGTTGGCCTGCTCATCCACATCTACTCGACGGCGTACATGGAGCACGACGAGCGCTACACGCGCTTCTTCGCGTTCCTCAACCTGTTCACCGGGTCGATGCTCGTGCTCGTGCTCGGCGACTCGTTGCCGGTCACCTTCGTCGGGTGGGAAGGCGTCGGCCTCTGCTCGTACCTGCTCATCGGCTTCTGGCTCGACAAGGACGCCAACGCGCTCGCCGGCCGCAAGGCGTTCGTTGTCAACCGCATCGGCGACTTCGGCTTCCTGCTGGCGATGTTCATCATCTTCAGCAAGACCGGCACGCTGAAGTATTCGGAGCTGCCGAAGTACGCCACCGAGCTGCACGCCGTGGCGTGGCTCGGGATGCCGGCGGCCTACTTCATCGGGCTCCTCGTCCTGCTCGGCGCCACCGGCAAGTCGGCGCAGATTCCGCTCTACGTCTGGCTCCCCGACGCCATGGCCGGTCCGACGCCGGTCTCCGCGCTCATCCACGCCGCGACCATGGTGACCGCGGGCGTGTACGTGGTCGCGCGCATGCACTTCGTCTTCGAGCTCGCGCCGGTCACTCTGGCCGTCGTCGCGTGCATCGGCGCGGCCACGGCGCTGTTCGCGGCCATCATCGGCATCGCGCAGCGCGACCTCAAGAAGGTGCTGGCCTACTCGACGATCTCGCAGCTCGGCTTCATGTTCGTCGCCGTCGGCTCGTACCTCGGCGGCACGCAGACCTCGAACTACGAGGCCGGCATCTTCCACCTCGTCACGCACGCCTTCTTCAAGGCCGGCCTGTTCCTCGCGGCCGGCTCGGTCATGCACGGTCTCGCCAACGAAGGCGACATCATGCGCATGGGCGGCCTGAAGAAGTGGATGCCGCAGACGCGCTGGACCTTCCTCATCTACTGCTTGGCAATCTCCGGCATCTTCCCGTTCGCCGGCTTCTGGTCGAAGGACGCGATCCTCGGCGGGCTCATCGACGCGCGCTGGCCGACGTCGGGGCCGCCGACGAACGGCATCGAGCACTTCTTCTTCACCTCCGCCGGCAACGGCGAGTACTTCGTCAACCTCGGCCACTGGCTCTATCCGGTGATGCTGATCGCCGCCGGCTGCACCGCGTTCTACATGTTCCGTCTGTACTTCCTCGTCTTCGAGGGCTAGTACCGCGGCGGCGCCGCGCAGGTCCACGAGACGCACGGCGACGATCACGACGCGCACGCCACCGGCCACGGGCACGACGCCCATGGTCATGATCACGGCCACGGCCCGGCGCACG
>Ga0134125_10006966_pt1 | contig 12770 bp, 10 predicted proteins | sample KB31751_FD_96464 | JGI IMG/M metagenome (GOLD analysis project Ga0134125, IMG submission 96464) | Terrestrial soil microbial communities with excess Nitrogen fertilizer from Kellogg Biological Station, Michigan, USA - KB3-175-1 | ecosystem: Environmental > Terrestrial > Soil > Unclassified ... | reverse complement strand
GCAATATTTGCGGTAAAGTTGGCGCTCGTCCCGCCAACTCCGATGTTGACGCTCCCAGGCGTCGTTACCGCGGCGTTGTTGGTCGACACCGAAACCGGGAAGCCTCCTGACGGGGCCGCACCGCCGATAGATACCGTGCATGTCGCGGCACCCGGAGTATTCACGCTGCTGGGAGAACAGGAAAGTCCCGAAAGGGCAGCGGCCTGCGTTTGCGTTCCAAGCGCAATGGTTCCAGCACTCCCCGACGCGCTGATCGCGGACCCATCGCCACTCGCGGCGACTGTATCTTCCACCTGAATGGGGATATTGGCGCTCTGCGTGTTAGTGGAAATCTGAAAAGTGGCGGTGGCCACAATCCCCGGCGAGATGGAACCGAAGTTGAGGCCCGACAGGATACAAGTGGTGATGCCGCTCTTGCTATTACACAGGACGTTCTTTTCCGCCCTGGAAGCCGCCGCGCCCGCCGAAACCGTAACGTTCGTGATGTCGGCGGTTGAATACTTCATACTCCATTGCAAACTGGCCGCCTGCGCGCCACCCGGATCGGCGAGCGATACGTTGAGTGTCGCTCGACCACCTGGGCTGCCGCTGCCGGAGCTAAGCGTAAGGCCCACTTGCTGCGCCGATGCAGTCATCGCGCCGGCACAGCTTAGGACACATGCTGCCAAAAACATTCTCTTTAGTTTGTTTCCGAAATACTTGTTCTTTTCGTTTGCTTTCAACATCGAAACTCCAATTCACTTGTCCTCAGAGGCGGCCAATCCTCTTCCGGCCATCGGTACACGCTCTTTTTTGCTCAGGTAAGGCGGCGAAAACACCGCTGCAGGCAGGTGGATCCGGCCGATCGGCGATGACTCGCGGCCAAAACTCGGCACACATATTTTGCTGAAATCTTTAAGAAAACATGCGTGCCGCAGAAAGCCGAATTGAATTGCGCCGTGGCGGACCGGTTTGGTCCCCACGGCTAAAAATCATGAAGACAGCAAGCTGAAGCTTAACTGCCCGAGCCCTTCAGTCACCATACAGATCCCCCTCTATTTCTCCAAGGCTCTATCCAGAAGCCATCCTGCCTGTGAGTACGTTTACCGTCGGATCGATCGAACACCGTGATGCAGCAATCCCAAATGCTCTTGAACCTATGCCCAACTCTTTGGGCCGGCCCTTGTGAAAGCTGTTGATCAGCAGATGTCAAACTGATATTCCGGTATGTATAGTACTTACGCGACCGCTATTTTCTTCGTATGTTTTGCCGCATGATCCGCAGCTCTTCTATTGGTTCGTTATGCCCTGTTCCGTAGCTCTCCGAATGGCCCGACCAGTTCGCGGTACCACGTGGAATTACCCTAGATTGAGAACACCTCGGAAAGCGTACATATTTTTTGCAGCGCATGGTTGAGAAGTAGTTTGGTTACTAGTTCTAACTGGGGTGTGAAGACTATCCGACCCACCGAAGTATTCGTTACCGATAAATGCGCGTAAGCAAAATGACCGCGCTGAGTGATGGCTCTCAATAAGCGCAAACGCTATACCCAAATTGTGGGAAAGAATCTGTTCAATTCGGATTCGGCCCAGTCTTGAGCAACGGCTCTTCCTACTGAGGAGCGGCTCTGATGGCTGTGCCAGGCGCATCGTTCCTGCTGGATAGCCTGATTCCGATAGCTTTCCACCTTGTAGTACATCTGGAATACGGCTTGGGAGACTTGGCTCCTCTTGTTTGGCCCATCCTTTGCTCCTGGAGGAAGAGCAAATAAAACTTTTGGTTCAGAGCGATTGCTCACCCTAGGGATATGCCTACCACTACTAAGACTCAAGCTACTTCTACTTCGCCGGAGTTCTCGCCGCTCTCGATTGCGCGGATGCTATGGAAACGGCGGTGGCTCGCTATCGCCGTCTGGCTTGTAATTTCAGCAGGAACCGCTGTCGTTGTGCAGAGATTGCAGGCGGTTTACAAAGCGGAGGTTCTGGTCTTAGTGGACCCCCAGCGGATTCCTGAAAACTTCGTGAGCTCGACCGTCGGATCAGACATCGCCGATCGGCTCGCCCTCATTAGTCAAGACATTATGAGTCGGACGCGCCTGCTCAAGATCATCGAAACCTACAACCTGTATCCCGAGCAAAGGCAACGGCTGACCGAAGATGAAGTCGTTCAGCGGATGCGCAAGGACATTAATGTGACCGTCGAACACAGTTGGACGGGCGGGAGAATGGCGGCATTTCGGTTGAGCTATCAGGGTACGGATCCCAAGACCACTGCCGAAGTAGCGAACCGCCTCGCCGGGCTTTACGTTGCTGAAAATTATCGATCCCGTGAGAGCCAGGCTGAGGGCACCGTCCAATTTTTGGACAGTCAGCTCGATGAGGCGAAGCGAAGCCTCGACGAGCAGGAGGCGAAGGTCTCCCGGTTCAAACTTCAGCACAACGGACAGTTGCCACAGCAGGAAAACTCAATCCTGACTTCCCTGGGCGATATGCGCGTACAACTTCAGGGCACGCAAGATGCAATTAACCGGGGGCAGAACGACAAGATGATGTTGGAAACGACATTGTCGTCCGCGGAATCGGAGGAGGCCGCGCTGGTGCGGAGCCTCCAGCCGAAAGCGCACGGTTCCACTCTCTTTGGCGATTCAAATAAGCCAAAGACGCAAGTTGAGTTACTTGAGGGAAAACTTCAAGCTCTGCGCATGCGGTACACGCCGAATTATCCTGACGTGCAGGAAGCGGAGCGAGAGCTTGCGATCGCGAAGCGCGAAGAACAAGCGGAAATGGCGAGCGCGCCGAATTCTCCGGCGATATCCGGCTCAGCCGAAGCGAATCGAGGTACAACTTCCGGCGAACAGATCGTCACGCCCGAACTGTTGCGCGACCGCGAGCGCATAGCAGGCCTTCGCACCCAACTGGCGTCCACGAAGCGTAATCTTGAAGCGGCCAGCAAAGCCCGGAGCTATCTGATCACTCAAATAGCGAGCGCGGAGTCGCGCGTGAACCAGCTTCCCATAGTGGAACAGGAAATGGCTGCGTTGACCCGCGACTATCAAATTTCACAAGCCAACTACAAGTCGCTGCTCGATAAGAAACTGGCGGCTGGGGTCGCCACGGACATGGAGCGATCAAAGAAGTCGGAGCGGTTCAACATCGTTGATTCAGCTCAGGTACCCGAAAAGCCGTTTAATCCCCAGCGCGGGATTTTGACTTCCGTGGGAAGCGTCGCTGGATTGGCGCTCGGTCTGCTGCTCGGATTTGGTCTTGAGTATAGGAAGCACAAACTTCTAGGAGAGTGGGAGTTGCCTTTAGGCACGATAATTCTGGGCCGCGTTCCAGTAATTCAAATGAGCCATGACAAAAAGGTGCTGAATGCTTCCTAATATCGCCAGGATGATCATCTTTTCCGGCGCCGTGTTTCAGATGATTGACTCGGCTCGAATTGGGAGTGGATATTAGGCATGTATCTAGAGCATTTTGGTCTGGAAACAAATCCGTTTTCTCTGACGCCGGACCCACGTTTCCTGTTCCTGACGCCGCAGCACCGCGAAGCGCTGGCCGGCTTGCTGTTTGCCGTCACGGCGAGGAAAGGCTTTCTCGTTCTCATTGGCGAAGCCGGGACCGGCAAGACAACCCTGGTGAGAAAACTTCTCCAGTCCATTCCAGCGACGTGTGCCCATTTCGGTGTGATTGTGAATCCCGCGCTGACCGCGGCGGAATTCCTGGAGTATCTGCTGATGGATTTCGGCGTGACGGATATTCCGTCGAGCAAAGCCGCACGGCTGTTCCTTCTCAAGAAGCTTTTGCTAAAGGCATATCGCGAAGGTAAGACTTCCGTCCTGGTGGTGGATGAAGCCCATCTGCTGACGCCCGATCTGGTCGAGGAAATCCGGCTGCTCTCAAATTTCGAGACGTCGGAAGAAAAGCTCTTACAAGTCATTCTTGCAGGGCAGGAAGAGCTGAAGCCGCTTCTTGACGTTGCCGCAATGCGGCAGTTAAAGCAGCGAATTGCTGTGCGTTTGAGCCTCGATCCGCTTGAACGGCAGGACGTGAAACTTTATATCGAATCGCGATGGAAGCGCGCGGGCGGCAAGGAAGCTGCGCCATTTTCCGAAAGCGCGATTGGGCTGATCGCCGCGTCATCCAGAGGCACTCCCCGCGTCATCAACGTGATGTGTGACGCGGCATTGATGAACGCTTTCGGCGCGGGCTGCAAACAAGTGGGTCCGGAGGAAGTTAGAGAGGTGATCGCCGATCTGCATCTTCCCGCTAGTGGACAGCCGGCCGTCGTTCAGGCGGTACGACCCGCGCAGCCGACGGCGCCGCTCGCACCGGCTCCGGCGCCCCTGGACTTCAAATCGCTGCAACGGTATATGCCGGTTGAGAGAAGGACCGCCAAATTCTTCCGGTGGACGAATTGGTTCACCTCGACGCCGAGCCTGGAGACAAAATGAGTAAGATTTTCGACGTGCTTAGAAAGACAGATCTGATTGATCTTGAGGATATCTCGACACGCAGTGTCCGGTTGGACGAAGCTTCAGGCGCGCGCCGCAATCGCCGCGATGAGCCCCTTCGAGATTTCAGCTTGCCGGAACCGCCGTCGCGCGTTGTTCCATTGCGGCTCTCGGCGCTCGACCCGATCTTTCCGTTCGAGGAGGAACACTCAACGGCAGCGGAGCAGTATCGCATCATTCGTACGAGAATTTTGCATCATCCGAAGCAGCCCAAAATTGTGGCGATCACCAGCGCATCGAGTGGTGATGGTAAGACGGTAACGGCGATTAACCTCGCGGCGGCTCTCGCACTGAAGCGTGACGGGCCGATTCTGTTGATTGACGCCGATCTCCGGAGGCCGAAGATCGCGGAGATGTTGGGACTCCCTCCCGGGGCCGGATTATCTGACGTTCTTTCAGGACGCGCGACATTGGATGACTCGCTCGTAAGCACACAGGAACTTCCGAACTTATCGATACTGGCCGCCGGCAACGGCATCGAAAATCCTGCGGAATTGCTCGATTCTGAGCGCTGGCGCTCGCTCATGGATGAAGTGCGGGGTCGATTCAGCTACGTGGTTTTGGATGCCACGCCCGTCGCGGCAGTTGCCGACTACGAACTGGTTCAAGTTGTGTCTGACGGCATCATTGTCGTTGCTCGGCCGGACCACACCGAGCGAAAGCACTGTTTGGAAGTCATGGCCGCCATACCAAAGGAGAAATCAGTTGGCTTGATTCTTAATTGTGTTGAGGACTGGTTTCTCTGGAAAACACCCACTTACGGGTATTACAAGAAGGCGCACTAATATCGTTTCGGCGCACACATCAGAGCAATGGTGGATTCCCCGTTTCGCGATCCGACGCGGAGCGCAACGACCAAGGCAGAAGATTTCCATTTCTCTAATGCTCAACCGGTCGCACTGGATGCCAGCTACTGTGGCGCACGCGATCTGGCATGTTCCCAGGACGGCTCTGGCATTCTGTCACTCCACTGCAAGATCCGCGTCTGTCGTGACGTTTACTGATGGAGCAGCGAAGGCTTTTATTTCCGTCAACTGGTCAACCTCGCGCAAGGACGGGAAGAGCCATGCCCAGAGCGTCACAATCGCAATTGTTCCGATGCCGCCTAACACCACTGCCGGTATGGTTCCCAGCCATTGCGCGGTAATACCCGACTCGAATTGGCCAACCTCGTTCGAGGCGCCGATGAAGACCATATTTACGGCGCTGACCCGGCCTCTCATCTCGTCCGGCGTTGCGAGCTGAATCATGGTGTGCCGGACGATCACGCTGATCATGTCGAACGCGCCGAGCAGAGCAAGCGCGACTAGTGACAGTGCAAGATCCCGCGACAAGCCAAAGACAATAGTGAATATTCCGAAGCCGGCGACACACCAGAGCATCGCGGCGCCTGCCTTGCGGCGAAGCGGCCAGTGGGCGATGAGAATGGCCGTTAGAACTGCGCCGACTCCGGGAGCGCTCCGCAGAATTCCAAGGCCGGTCGCGCCAACATTCAAAATCTCCCGCGCGTAGACGGGCAACAGAGCCACGGCTCCGCCAAGTAAGACCGCGAAGAGATCGAGTGAGATCGCGCCAAAAATCAGCTTATTCCGCCAGATGTAGCGGAGCCCGTCCAGCACCATCGCGCTGGAGGCGGCATCGCCGGAACGCTTCGCTGGTAACATTCTGATTTGAAGCATCAGCAGAAACGCGATCACGTAAGCAATCGCAGCGCACGTGTAAACAGGCACTGGACTTCCCGTAATGCCATAAAGCAGTCCTCCGATCATAGGCCCCGCAATCGTGGCTGTCTGGAATATCGATGAACCCCAGGCGACCGCATTCGGGAACTGTTCACGCGGCACAAGCAACGGAAGGAATGCCTGGCTCGCCGGACCGTTAAATGCGCGAACCGTGCCGTTGCCCAGCAGGGCGAGATAAATCGGATACGCCGAACTCAGCCCGTGCAACGTAAAAAACAATAACAGCAGTGAGCAGAACGAAAATGAAACATAGCAACACTGCAAAATGCGTTGCCGTGCGATGCGATCGGCAGTGTGGCCCGCGATCAGGAATAGAAAAATGCCGGGTAGGAACTGCGCCAGCCCAACGAGTCCAAGGTCCAGAGGCCGGTGCGTGATCAGGTATACCTGCCAAGCAACCGCGACCGACTGCATCTCGGATGAAATCGTCACAAGGAACCGCGCGCTCATATACCAGCGGAAATTCGGGTAATGAAAGACGGCGTGCGCTTGCGACTCGGATGAAACACTCTTCATTCGGGCCTGGTGTTTACTTTCTTATGCAAATGTACGCGCCCTTCGAATTCAAATACTGCGAACCGGCATGCTCACGATGTCGTCGATAGCAATCGCTTCCTTCACGACAAACGGCTCGCCGTACGTTGTGCCAATCAGATTTCCGTAGAAACGAGCCATTGCCGCAAGCCGCTCCTCCACCTCGCGATGCGAGGGAAACAATCCGGATGCAGTTTCTGAATCGCCGTATTGCGAAGCATAGCTGAACAGCGCGGCCATCCGGCGATCAAACTGTCCCGTAATGTCGACAACGAACGAGGGCGTCACGTTCGCATATAACGAGGAATACAGGATTTTGAACGGCCGGTGCGGCGGCGTGTCTTCTTCCAGCTTTTTCAGACCGGAAAGAAAGCAAGCTTCATAGCCGAGTTCCGAAGCACGGTAGTGGTCGGGGTGGCGGCCTGTCCAATAAGGCAAGATCACCACACGGGGCTTGAGACGGCGGATGACTCCCGCCAGTGTCATTCGGGCCCCGATATTATTTTCCAGGCGCGCGTCCGGCCAGCGCAGGTTTTCGCGCCAGCTCACAAGCATGTGTTCCGCGGCCTTTTTCGATTCCGCGATGCGCCGATCGGGCGTGCCGCGGCTGCCCATGTCTCCCGCCGTCAGATCAAGCACGCCGGTGCGGTAGCCTTTCTCCGCCATCTTGATAAGGATCCCACCGCAAGTCTGCTCTACATCATCGGGATGGGCGGCGATCGCCAACAAGTCTAAAGGGCGGAGGTTTTCAAAGGGTTCATTCGGATCACGCATGGTTACCCACGATAGTAGCGGGTGATCGCGCCGCGGAAAAGAAGCGCGTCAAGCGGGACTATCGACGGCGATGCGGCCATCGCGAATGGCCACCGTACGATCGGCGAAGGCAGCCGCTTCCGGGTTGTGCGTGATCATGAGGATGGTCTGGCCGTGGTCGTGATTAATGGCTCGCAGGAGGTCAAGCACGATGGTCGAATTCTCAGTATCCAGATTGCCGGTAGGCTCATCGGCCAGCACAATCGCCGGATGATTCACCAGCGCCCGCGCGATGGCGACTCGCTGCTGCTCTCCACCTGAGAGCGCACGGGGTTTGTGATCGAGGCGGTTGGCGATGCCGAGCAGATCGAAAAGACGTTTGAAATCGTCCGAAAGAGGGCCGTTCTGCCGAGCCAGATAACGAGCGATCAGGATATTGTCCAAAGCCGTAAGCGTCGGCAACAAGTTATATTTCTGGAAAACGAATCCGACCTTATGCTGGCGCAACTCGGTTCGCTGTGAGTCGGAAAGATGCTGGATATTCTCGCCGTCGATGATCACTTCGCCCTCTGTCGGGGCCGCAAGTCCTCCGAGAATATGAAAGAGCGTGGACTTGCCTGAACCCGACGGTCCGATGACCGCAAGGAATTCGCCGCGAGCTACGTCAAGGTCAATTCCGCGGAGCGCGCGTACCGGCACGTCGCCCGTCTGGTAAACCTTCTGAAGGCCGCGGACCTGAATAATCGGATCGCTAGTCATAGGCCAGCGCCTCGATGGGATCCTGCCGGGCTGCTTTCAGCCCCGGGTAAACCGCTCCAAGCAGCGCTCCGACGATGGCGATCAACGCCGCGACCGGCCACCACCCCGGAACAATCACCACTTGCAGAAACGCTGGGGCATACCACATAATCACAGCCTTTGCCGCATAGGACAAAAGAATGCCTATAATGCATCCGAAAACGGCAAGAAGAAGGGTTTCGCGTATCAGAATATCCAAAATCTTCATTGGTTTGGCACCAAGAGCTTTTAAGACGCCAATTTCTCTGGTACGTTCAATAACCGCTGTGTAGAGCGAAAGAAATACCACCAGAAAACCAACGAAGATAGACAACGCCGTGATCACGTTGATGAACCCCTTCAATGGCGGCAGATTATTGACGTTGTAGAGAGACGTTAGTTCGTCAATTGACACCGCATGCAGATTGCCTTTTAATACAGCGTTCAACTGATTGATCGCGGTCTGCGTATTCGCGGGATTATCCACCTTCACTACAATCTGAGTCACCCGGCCGGCGTTGCCCGTCAGAGACTGTAAGCGGCTGAGCGAGACTATGATGTGGCTCAATTTGCCTTCCTCGATCACGCCGGCAACATGCCATTGATGATTCAGAATCTTAAGGCTCTGCCCTACCTTGATGTCGTTCTGCCTCTGATAGAACTGGTCGACTATGATGTCGTCCGGCTGCCGTAGAGGACCCCCCGCAAGGTATTTGACTCCGCCTGTCATCTCGACAAACTCGTCGTAATCAACGCCCGCCATTGACGTGAAACCAAATATCTGGGCGATCAATACACCGAGTGCGCTGTCCACGTGAGGCTGCTTGGAAACGAACGCGACAAATTTCTCATTCACCTGCGCCGACGCAAGCGTGAAGGAACTGGATCCCTCGGGCTTCAGCCAGATTTGGGCGCCCACGCCGCGGGCCCGTCGGGCTGAATCCTGAAGCATTCCTTCACTAAGTCCCACTATGGTCAGAATCAGCGTCACCTGCACACCAATGACAACGGCAGTCAATAGGGTGCGCACCCATCGATGCTTCAGATTTTCGAAAACCAGTTTGTTGATCAAGAGCGGGTAAGCCTAAATTTGATTCGGCGGCGGGTAAAGCGCTTCCCCGATTATAGCGGCCAGGGTTCATTTCTTTCCGCGGCTGCGCCTCAGTTGTGTCAAGAAATCGGCGGCAACCCTTACTACGGGAACATGATCGATGTCGACGCGCCGGTTCAACTGTCGCATCGTGGCTTCGTCGAGAGAACCGGATAATTCATCGAGCGCCGTGCGCAATCCCGGCGCTCGTTGCAATACATCTTCGCGCACGATGAAACAGGCCTGGTACGGAGGGAAAGCGTTCCGGTCGTCTTTGAGTACTGTGTATCGATCCGAAGTAAGCAGCCCGTCTGTCGAGTTCGCCGCCGCCATATCGATCTGACGCTGATTCAACGCCCGGTACAACAAACCGAGATCCATCGTTTTGGGAAGACCATTCCACCGTAGATGGTAAGTAGAGTTCAGGCGGCGCAGCCCGTCGGGGCGTGTCAGAAATTCATAGCCCACACCGAGACGCCAGGACCGGGCGGCCGCCGCCGAAAGCGATTGGGAACTCAACTGTTTCGCCGCTTCGCTGCGGACAGCCATGGCGAATGTGTCGTCAAACCCCAACGGCGGCATCCAGATCAGGTGGAATCGCTCTTTATATAACGAAGCCACTTTGTCATACACCGCCTTCGAATCCGATGCCGGTGCAAGCGGTTCTTTTAACACGGAACCCAGAGCCGTTCCCGTGTATTCGGGATAGAGATCGATCTGGCCATCTTTCAACGCGAGATGCGCGAGCAGCGTTCCTCCCAGAAAAAATCGCCGTTCGACATGAGTATGCAAACGCGTCTCGATCTGCTGCGCGGCAATTTCGCCCAGCACTTCCTGCTCGGTGAAATTCTTTGAACCGACGATGATCGCGCTCGAACGCCCGCACGAGATGCAAACGAGCAGCGCCGCCGCTAGCAGTGCCGCAACCGCGCCGGTTCTCATCGCTCTACCCGGAACCGTCGTTCCAGCAGAGCCATTCCACCGTCAGCCAGCAAAGCCAGCAATGCCGCAGGGACCGCCCCGGCGAGGATCTGTAGCGTGTCTACGGACGCCAAACCACGAAAGATGAGAACGCCGAGACCGCCCGCGCCGATAGCGGCCGCGATTGTCGCGGTGCCGATGGTTGCTACCGTCGCAGTTCGAATGCCGGCAAGAATGGTTGGGGCGGCCAGCGGCAGTTCCACATAGCGCAGTAACTGGCGATCCGTCATCCCCATGGCCACCGCCGATTCCCTCACGGCCGGCTCCACGCTGAGAATCCCGGTGATGGTGTTTCGCAGAATCGGCAACAAGGCATAAAGAATGAGGCTCAGAATGGCGACACGCGGGCCGATGCCTCCAATCAGCGGGATCGGTATCAGAAAACCGAACATGGCAAGACTCGGGATAGTTTGCGTGATGTTGGCAAAGCCGATCGAATAGCGGCGCACCGCTGGGCTTCGCGTCCCGGCAATCCCGAGCAACACTCCCAACACAGTCGCGCTCGCCGCCGCTACAAACACAATCCAGATGTGCTGCAGAGTCAACGACCAAACATCGCGCGCCAGAGTTTCGAGGACAAGCTTGTCCATTAGTTTCGCAAGCTCCGCCCCGGCAGAGTATCGAGGAAGGCACGTGCAACGGGCGTGCTGGCTCCCGTGAACTCTTCGGGTGGCGCGATCAGTTCCAGCCGCCCTCCATCGAGTACGCCAATGCGCGTGCCGAGCGCCATGGCTTCCACAACATCATGTGTCACGAAGACGGCGGGAGTTCGATACTGCTCTCGCAACTGAAGAAATTGTCTCTGCATATCGCGCCGCGTCACCGGGTCCAACGCGCCAAATGGCTCGTCGAATAACAACAGGGAGGGATTGCCGGCGAGGGCGCGCGCCACTCCAATGCGCTGCCGCTGGCCTCCGGACAATTCACGCGGATGCCGCTCCGAATATTCTTCCGGCGGAAGCGACACCTGCTTCAGTAGTTCACGGACACGCTGCTCGGTCTTTTCGCGCGGCCAGCGTTGCAGCATAGGAACGAGCGCCACGTTCTGAGCGATGGTCCAGTGCGGTAAGAGCCCAACCTCCTGGATTACATATCCGATCCGGCGCCTCAACGCGATCGGATCGAGACTTCGCAAATCGTTGCCTTCGAACAGAATTTCGCCTGAATCGTACTCGATGAGACGATTTACCAAGCGCAGCGCTGTCGTTTTGCCGGAACCGCTGCGCCCGAGAAGCACAAGTGTTTCGCCCTCATCGACGTCGAATGACACATCCTCAAGGACGTTTCGGTCGCCGCGGCGGCAGACGACATGGCGGAATGACAGGAAAGCCACCTTCAAGGGAGCTTATCAGCTTGCCATGCAGCGCACGCCCGTTCAGGTCTGTGACCGTCTAAAAAGATTTCAAGAGAGCGCTTTCATCTAAAATGCTTTTCATCAATCACGGCATGCGGAGTTCATGCGTGAAATCGCCGGTTGAATCGCGTCTGCCTAAATCAACTAGAAGTTTGACCGCAAGCGCCATCGCAAATTTGGTACAAAAGGAATTCTTTCAGGCGATCACAGACCTGGACGAACTCTCAGGTGAGGATTGCAATGACAACCGGAAGAACCCTACTTACGTTGATGTTCGCTGCAACCGTTGCCTCAGGACCACGGCTTGACGCTCAGGTGCAAACGATCGTTCCACCTGTAATTCCTAACGCAAAGCCGGTCGCGGTTGCACACATCAAGATTCATGGCACATCCCTCGAAGGGAATCTTGAAGGTGACGCCGTTGACCGCGATGTGATTGTCTTCCTGCCGCCCAGTTACGCCAAGGACCAGCATCGTCACTATCCTGTTGTCTATGCGTTGCACGGCTACTCGATTGGCGCCGAGCAGTGGACACACGAGATACACGTCCCGCAGACCATCGAAGGCGCTTTCGCGAAGGGCGCAAAAGAGTTCATTCTCGTGCTGCCGGATTCAAAAACAATCCACAACGGCTCCATGTATTCGAGTTCAGTTACCACCGGTGATTTCGAAAATTTCATCGCCCACGACGTCGTCTCGTACATCGATGCACACTACCGTACGATTCCCAATCGCTTGAGCCGCGGACTGGTTGGGCATTCGATGGGTGGCTACGGCGCCAGCCGCATCGGCATGAAGCACGCCGACGTGTTCGGCAGCCTCTACATCATGAGCCCCTGCTGCATGTCGGCTCGCCCGGCCGGTTCCATAAACACCGAACTGGAGAAGGCTCTGGAAGCGGTGAAGACGCCGGAGGATTCGGCAAAGCTGCCGTTCTTCGCCCGCGCTCAGCTTGCATCCGCCGCCGCGTGGTCTCCCGATCCGAAGAAACCCCCGCTGTATCTCGATCTGCCTTTCAAGAACGGCAAGGTGCAGCCTGACGTCCT
>Ga0134125_10006965_pt1 | contig 12770 bp, 10 predicted proteins | sample KB31751_FD_96464 | JGI IMG/M metagenome (GOLD analysis project Ga0134125, IMG submission 96464) | Terrestrial soil microbial communities with excess Nitrogen fertilizer from Kellogg Biological Station, Michigan, USA - KB3-175-1 | ecosystem: Environmental > Terrestrial > Soil > Unclassified ... | reverse complement strand
TCATGCCCGCAGGCATGCATCACGCCTACGTCGCGTCCACTATCATCTTTTGTGCGAACTTTGCTCGCGTACGGCAGCCCTGTCTTTTCTTCAACCGGCAGGGCATCTAGCTCGGTACGGAGCATCACCGTTGGGCCGGGCCCATTTTTCAGGATCGCGACTACGCCGGTCCCGCCCACGTGTTCCGTGACTTCATACCCCAGTGTTCGCAAGCGATTGGCCAGTTCGGCCGCGGTGCGCGTCTCATGGGATGAAAGTTCAGGATGCTGGTGCAGGTCGAGATACAAAGTCTGCGCGTCAGGAAGCACTGAGCTGACCTGCTTATCGAGCGGCGAGTTCTGCGCCGAAGCAAAGCCTCCAAGCAGACATAGCACCGATAATGAAATCGAAAGAATTTTGAAATTGCACAAGCGGCAGAAGGAAGGCATGGCGGTCTCCTTTGGGACTGGATAGAGTACCACCTCGCTTCCAAAGCACAACATCGTTGCTGAGAAATAACAGAGTTATTGGTCTCTGAGAGCTTCAATCGGCTCGACCGCCGCAGCCCGCCGCGCTATTCAAAACCCTAATCAGAACATCGGCTCATTAAGTTTAGTTCAGTTCTGTACTAAGGTGTTTCGCATTACCTGGTAAAGACTTGCAATCTCTAAATCTCAGAGGGGAACTGCTGAATCAGAATTGCTGGGGCAACCTGCTTTCAGCAGCAGCTATCACATGCTCAGATAAATGCCTTCCGTGTGCCTGCACGGAGGCTTCGGTGCCCAGGAGTTTCTCCATGTCACATCGTCGTGTTGCAGGGTGTTCCGCTGTAGTCCTTCTCTCGTTGTTGATGTCCGCATGCCAGGGTCTTGGCGGCGGTAGCAGCTCCAGTGCTACGCCTACTCCCACACCGGCACCGGCGGCCGGCAGCTTGAATTCGATAAATCACATTGTTCTTTTCATGCAGGAAAACCGTTCCTTCGATTCCTATTTCGGCCAATTGAATGTATATCGGGCAAAGCAAACTCCGCCGCTTCCCCAGGACGTCGACACCTGGACCTCTGGCACAGACAAGACTCCGACGAACGTCTCAACTCCCAGCTATGATCCGAACACCGGCAAGGCAGGGCCGCCGATCAAAGCTTTCCACATGCAGAGCGCATGTTCAGAGAACCTGACGCCATCATGGAATGAGACCCACCGCATATTCAACTTCTCGGGCCCCTTCACCATGAATGGCAACGCTTTCATAGAAGGAAAATTCGCCCATGATGAATTTGTAAACGGCCAGCCGAACTTCACGGACTTTACCGGCAAACGCGCCATGGGTTTTTACGATGACAGCGATCTGCCTTTTTACTACTTCATTGCGTCGAATTTCGCCACTTCCGACCGCTGGTTTTCGCCAGCTCCTACGCGCACGCATCCCAACCGTTTTTACTGGATGGCAGCTACATCGCAAGGGTTTGTAGTGCCTCCAACCCAGCAGATCACAGCGAAGACGATCTTTGAAGTGATGGACAACAACCACATCTCCTGGAAAATCTATACCACCGACGGGCACACCTATTTCTCTTATTTCGGCTACTTCAACGCCCATCACACCAATGTGGTTCCCTTGAGCCAGTACTTTACTGACGTGCAAAACGGGACGCTGCCTCAGGTCGCTTATATAGAAACGGGAATTGAGGTAAACGGGGCCAGCAGCAGCGGCGTCGATGAACACCCGAAGAGCAATATCCAGTTGGGCGCTCAATTTGCGGCAAAACTGATCAACGCGCTCATGACCAGTCCATCATGGAAAGATACTGTGATGATTGAAACATTTGATGAAGGCGGCGGTCTGTATGATCACGTTCCGCCAATCTCCGTTCCTAGTCCGGACGGCATACCCCCGATCATGCCGGCAACCAACCAGCCGGGCGACTTTACCCTTACTGGTTTCCGCGTCCCGCTGATGGTAATTTCGCCATTTTCCAAGAAAAATTTCGTATCTCATACCCCAATGGACTACACTGCGGCCCTCAAACTGATTGAAACCAGGTTCAATTTACCCCCTCTCACCAAGAGAGACCAGTCCATGCCCGATATGACTGAATTCTTTGATTTCACCACCGATACCGGGCCGTGGGCTACGCCGCCCACTCCGCCAACGCAGCCGGTGAACATGCCTTGCACCTTCGGCGTTCCCACCGGATAATGGAAATGAGCCGTCCACACGGGGCTTTCCTTGAGGCCCCAGTATTCTATGATCGATCCTATGCCGGACTGTTTACTCCTGCGCGGGTAGCCCTTGTTGATTTGCGCCTCCGCGTCTATATTTTGTGAGCTTGGAACGTTCTCACCTGTTTTGACGATTGTAAGGGTTAACTCAGAACAGGCTCGTCACTGGCGCAAATCCGACATCAGGACATCTCATACTCGAACATGATGGAAAACCGAAGAATGCGCACGATTTTCCTGGTGGCCATGTTCATCTTGGCGGGTGCGTTCACCGCCTTCGGACAGCAAAAGCAAAAGCCGAAAGGCCGCGTTCGTGAATATTACATTGCCGCGGAACAAGTCGAGTGGGATTACGCTCCAAGTGGATTGGAGTTGATGCACGGAGAAGACGTTCCGTATCCATGGGGACTTTACAGGCGCTGGAAGAAGACACGGTATGTCGAATACACCGACGGCACTTTTTCTCAGCGCAAGCCGCAGCCTGAATGGCTCGGAATTCTTGGCCCCATCATCCGGGCGGAAGTAGGCGACTGGGTGGTGGTACATTTTCGAAATCTGGCGGCTGGCTATCACAGCATTCACGTACACGGCCTGCGCTATGACAAGCAGAATGAAGGCGCCATTTATTCTAATAACCTGCCCGGAATTGCGGTACCGCCGGGCGGTGACTTCACCTACCGATGGTTCGCTGATGCCGGCAGCGGCCCGCCTGCCGGAGAAAGCTCGCGTCTGTGGCTATATCACGGTCACGTCAACGAACCCGTGGAAACCAATAGCGGCCTCATCGGCCCAATCATCGTAACGGCGCGCGGACGCGCTAAACCAGATGGATCCCCTGTTGACGTCGATCGGGAGTTCATCGCCCTGTTCATGGTCTTTGACCAACTGCAGGAGAGTGAGGAGCCCAGGAACGGCGAAGATGGACTGTACCATTCGCTGAACGGGTACATCTTCTCCAACCTGCCTGGGCTGGTGATGAATCAGGGCGAGCGCGTGCGCTGGTACCTGGCAGCAATGGGAAATGAACGGGACCTTCATTCGGCGCATTGGCACGGCAAGACCGTGATGCACCACGGCCAGTCAGAAGATGTGATTCCTCTGCTGCCCGGACAGACTGAGACAGTAGATATGCTGGCCGACAACCCGGGAACATGGATGTTCCAATGTCATGTCGCCGACCACTTGGTGGCCGGCATGATGGCGACGTACCGGATCCGTCCGTCACATCCGCGGAGCTGCCCGGTCCAATTTGGTGACGCAAATTTTTGGGGAGCGAAGTCCGGCTTTCAAATGGAGATGAAGAATCTCACTTCGAAACCCATCCAGCAGGTTGCGCTCGAGAGTGATGTCGTGATCGGTTTAAATCATCTGACCAGGACGGCTGAGGCCTGGAACGTCCCTCTTCCCATTGCAGCAAAACAAACCACGTCCATTCAGATGCCGAATCAGATAGCGCATCCGGAAGGCATTCTGGGTTGGATCGTATATCCCCTGACTTTGACATTTGCGGATGGCAGCAAATGGTCGCCCAATGAGCACGGGGAGTGTATGCGGATGTACTGGCGAGATAAGAATCATCAAGACATGCAAATACTGCCGCCCGTAGAGATGCCTTAGGTCGAGCACCGTCGTGGGCGCCATTGAGAGTGGCAGCGGTTTATGTCCTGCGATCTCATAGCACCGCCTTAGGTCGAGCACCGTCGTGGGCGCCATTGAGAGAGTGCTCTAAAATACGCATCGTGCAGGAAACTTCTGCTGCGCTATGTGATCACGCTCACAGTTTGACGGCGACCAATTTCAGGTTTCATAATATAGAGTTTGCCTTGCAAATCTGATCGGAGCATAGCAGTACATGGCTAGCGTTACCTCGCCTGTCGAGCACGGAGTCCGGCCGATTCGTGCCGGTAAAGGCCACTCTTTTTTTCTGCGTCGCCTGCACTCATTGAGCGGGATCATTCCGGTTGGCGTGTTCTTGCTTGAGCATTTCATTTCCAACGCATTTGCCACCAATGGTCCAAAGGCGTACGCCGACCAGGTAAAGTTCCTCACGGGGCTGCCCTTTGTTCTGGTCCTTGAAATCGTCGGAATCTATATCCCGCTTCTGTATCACTCGCTATACGGCTTCTATATCTGGTTCCGCGGCGAATCCAATGTGAGCGACTACCCATGGGCGGGAAATTTCATGTATGCCGCGCAGCGCTGGACCGGCGGCATCACCTTCGTCTACATCGTCTGGCATACATATACCATGCGCTTTAGCGGCACTCACCTGCTGACCCATCCGGACGCAGCGTTTAGCAAGGTGCAGATGGAGCTGCAGCACTGGTGGGCCGGGGTGTTTTATCTGATCGGGATCATCGCGGCTTCATGGCACTTCTCTTACGGCATATATCTCTTCTGCGCGAAATGGGGAATCACCGTGAATGACAGGTCGCGCAAGTGGCTTGGACGCGCCTGCACTGTGCTTGCGCTCACTTTGATTATCGTAGGCTGGTTGACGATGGCGGCGTTCTTCCGTCCGCAGTGGCGCAATATTCCGGCTGAACTGCCCGCGCAGCAGAGCGCGGAGCAAAGCATTAGGAACTGAACCACAAAGGACACGAAGGAGCACAAAGGATAAGAAACTTAGTCACTGAAGACTTCGGGGATATTATCCGCCACGGCGGAACGGCGTTTCGGGTGCAAAGGTGATAGGAAAGGTTAGAGAGTTCTTCGTGCTCCTTCGTGTCCTTTGTGGTTAAAGAATTTATGGCAACCATACCTAAAATAATCGTGGTCGGCGGTGGACTGTCAGGACTGGGGGCCGTGATTAAGATTGCGGAAGCCGGCGGTCACGTCGATTTATTTTCCATTGTGCCAGTCAAGCGGTCGCATTCCGTTTGTGCCCAGGGCGGCATTAACGCTGCCAAGAATCTTAAGGGCGAAGGCGACACGACCTGGCAGCACTTTGACGATACGATCTACGGCGGCGACTTTCTCGCCAATCAGCCTCCGGTGAAAGCCATGTGCGAGGCTGCGCCGTCCATTATCGATCTGCTGGATCGCATGGGTGTTACCTTCAACCGCACGCTTGAAGGGTTGCTCGATTTCCGCCGCTTTGGCGGCACGCTTTACCATCGCACGGCGTTTGCCGGGGCTACCACCGGCCAGCAGCTTCTCTATGCTTTGGACGAACAGGTGCGCCGCTATGAAGCCGAAGGCAAGGTCACTAAATACGAGCATTGGGAATTCCTGAGCGCGGTCCTTGATAACAATCGCGTCTGCCGTGGCATCTGCGCCATGGACCTGCGCAGCATGGAAGTTCGCACGTTCCCTGCCGATGCCATCATCATGGCATCTGGCGGCATCGGCGCAATCTTCGGCAAGTCTACAAATTCGGTGGTCTGTACTGGATCGGCACAGTCCGCGCTGTACCAGCAAGGTTGCTATTACGCTAATGGCGAATTCATCCAGGTCCATCCCACGTCGATCCCAGGCGAAGACAAGCTGCGGTTAATGTCTGAGTCGGCGCGCGGTGAAGGCGGCCGCGTCTGGGTGCCCAAGACGAAAGGCGACAAGCGCGATTGGAAAAGCATTCCGGAGTCCGAGCGCTGGTACTTCCTGGAAGAATGGTATCCGAAGTACGGAAACCTGGTGCCCCGCGACGTGGCCACGCGTGCCATTCACAAGGTCGTCTACGAATACGACCTCGGCATCGACGGCCAGCCGATGGTCTATCTCGATCTGACGCATATCGATCGTGAGACGCTCAATCGCAAGCTTGAAGGCATTCTGGAAATTTACGAAAAGTTTGTCGGCGACGATCCGCGCGAAGTCCCGATGAAAATTTTTCCAGGCATGCATTACACCATGGGCGGTCTCTGGGTGGATTATAACCAGGCGACGAACATTAAAGGTATTTTTGCCGCCGGTGAATGCGAATATGGCTATCACGGCGCCAATCGGTTGGGCGCGAATTCGCTTCTCTCCTGTATTCATGGCGGCTTTGTGGCCGGCCCACAGGCCGTGCTGTACGCCAGGAACAACAGCAAATCTACTGACACCGTAAGCAGCACGGTATATGACTCTGAACGCAAACGCCAGGAGGAGGCAAACGCTGCGCTGCTGAGTTCAAATGGGACGGAAAACCCGTTTCGGCTGTGGCGCGAGCTGGGCGAACTGATGACGCGCAACTGCACCATTATCCGCTACAACAAGGACTTGCAGCAGACTGACGCCAAGCTGGTTGAGTTCCTGGAACGCTTCAACAACATCAACCTGAGCGATAAAAGCCAGTGGGCAAATACGTCATTCATCTTTACGCGGCAGCTTTACAACATGCTGCAGCTTTCGCGCGTAATAGCGCAAGGCGCGGCCCTGCGGAATGAATCACGCGGCGCGCATTACAAACCTGAGTTCCCGGACCGCGATGACAAGAACTTCTTAAAGACCACTAAGGCTTACTTCGCTCCGGACGCGGACGAACCCCGGTTTGAATTTGAGCCGGTAGATATTTCCCTGCTGCCGCCCAGGCCACGGCGGTATGACATGGCGAAATAGGTTTTAACCACAAAGGAACACGAAGATCAAAATCCAGGGAATATGAGAATCGTTCAGCAACTCCGAAATAAAACCCTTTGTGGCCCTTCGTGTCCTTTGTGGTTCAAGGCTATTTGAATGGAGCAACAACAACGCACCACATCGCCGAAGTTTTACAAAAATGCCGCGATTCTATTTTTTGTGATCGGCTGCGTCCTTGTTTGGCAAGCGGTTGCGCGCCATGATTGGGTCTTAGGCGCGTTTGCAGGAATCACGTTTCTGAATGCCCTGATGACCACGTTGAAGCTTATTTCGCTCCGGGAGACAAAACAATAATGGCCCAATCCGTTACGAAGACCGTCATTCTCAAGATCAAACGCCAGGAGAATCCTAAGTCCAGTCCGCGATGGGAGGAATTTGAACTCACCTGGAAACGGGGGATGAACGTGATTTCGGCCATGATGGAAATTGCCGCTAATCCTGTTACGCGCGACGGCAAAACCACGACACCAATCGCTTATGACTCCAACTGCCTGGAAGAGGTCTGTGGCTCTTGCGCCATGCTCATCAACGGCAGGGCCCGGATGGGATGTTCGGCGCTCGTGGATAAACTGGAACAGCCTATCCGCCTGGAACCTTTCAGCAAGTTCCCTGTTGTGCGGGATCTGGCCGTTGACCGCAGCGTGATTTTTGAGAACCTGAAAGCCGTAAAGGCGTGGGTGCCGGTGGATGGCACCTACGATCTTGGCTCTGGCCCACGGATTTATCCCACTCAACAGGAAGAAGCTTACCCGCTTTCACGCTGCATTTCCTGCTGCTGCTGCATGGAAGCCTGCCCGCAATTTAATGAGAGCACCGGCTTTGTTGGCGCAGCGACCATCGCGCAGGTCCGGTTGTTCAACCAGCATCCCACTGGCAAGGCGTTGAAGCATGAACGGCTTCAGGCATTGATGGGCGATGGCGGCATTCAGGAATGCGGCTTCGCCCAGAACTGTGTTGAGGTCTGCCCCAAGGACATTCCGCTCACCAAAGCCATTGCGGACACAGGCCGCGAAGTAATGAAGCAAGCGATCAAAGATTTCTTCCGCGGCTAGAAATTTGGGCAAAAAAAACGTTTCCAGATCCTGTGCAAGGAAGCATTTGTCTCAAAAAGAGACATGATTTAGACCTCCTCGCAAGGCAACGATCCCGGTCGAAAAAATAATTTAGGCGAACAGAGCTAAAAACTAACAATTTCTGTCACACATCCTAAGCTGTTGATTACGAAAGTCTCTGCTTGCAAATGGCCCAGTGTTCTGTAAATTTATGAAAATTCAGGTAAATAGCTGGGTACAGATGCGGCAGCTCTGGTTTAAAATTTGCCATCTAATGCCGATGTTGTATGTGTCTGACATCTGCACCGAAACAGGACCCGATGAGCGCTAAGAAGATTTTAATCACTTCGTCGATTTTCCTGATGGCGGTCGCCGCCACAGTGCCGGCTTCGGCCGCCAGCCGCTATACCACGCGTTATCGGCATCATCGCGGCCACATCCGCCGCGTGGCGTGGAACCCCGTTCTGAAAGGCTCCATGGATTCCATGGTTCGCCAGAACGAAGAAATTGACCGCCTGCAGCTTCCACGTATCGCGGACAATGACCAGTTGCTGGAGCTCGAACGCACGCAGGAACTCGTCCCGATCCAGGAGACCCGCGCATTGCACGTGAATCCGTCTCTGCAGGCTGACAAGAAATATTGCCGCCCGTGGTGCAATCAGTTTCTCCAGGACATGAGCGAAGCGTATTACAAAGAGTTCCGCACGCCGCTGCAGGTAACTTCCGCGGTGCGCACGATGGAACAGCAGCAGAAGCTTCGCCGCCACAATGGCAATGCGGCCCCGGAAGTGGGCGAACATGCTTCATCCCATCTGGCCGGCATCACTTTTGATCTGGCCAAGCGCGGCTTGACGCGCGCCCAGCACGCATGGATTGAAGAGTACCTCAAGAATATGCGTGACCAGGGACTGGTGGAAGCCGCGGAAGAGCGCCGTCAGGCGTGCTTCCACGTGATGGTTTCAGATCGTTACACCGAATGGCGTGAGGCGAACCAACTGGCTGATAAAATTGCCAGAGAATGAACCTAAAACGGTTTCTGATCTGTCTTCTCCTGCTTTCGAGCATAGCGCTCGCGCAACATCCAGCTCCACATAAGAAAACTGCCAGGGCCGCGCCAGTAACGCGGCCTAAGGCTGATCCAGCAACGGCGATCCATCAGTCTGCCCTCATCATAGATACCCACGCTGACACGCCACAACGCTTCCTTGACGAGAACTTCGACATCGGCCAGAACACGCCTGCAAGCGATGGCCATATCGATCTGGACAAGATCAAGCAGGGCAACCTGGGGGCGGAATTCTTTTCCATCTGGGTCGAGCCGGAGTTCAAGGGCGATTACGCGCAGCGCGCCATGGACCTGATTGACAGCGTGTACCAGCAGGCGGCCAGGCATCCTGACAAAATGACTATGGCCTTCTCCGCCGACGATATTGCCCGTGCCCATGATCAGCACAAATTTGCCGCGCTGATGGGCATTGAAGGCGGCCACGCCATTGAAGATGACATGCGTCTGTTGCGCGATTTTTACCGCATGGGCGTCCGCTACATGACTCTGACTTGGTCCAACACCAACGAGTGGGCGGACTCTTCCGGCGACATTCAGGATCCGAACGTCAAACACCACAACGGCATGACGGATTTTGGCAAAGACGTGGTGCGCGAGATGAACCGGCTGGGCATGATCGTGGATATCTCCCACGTTTCCGACGCCACGTTTTACCAGGCGCTGCTGGTTAGCCAGGCGCCGGTGATTGCGTCGCATTCTTCATCCCGCGAGTTGACCAACCAGCCTCGCAACATGACCGATGACATGCTTCGGGCCATGACGAACAACGGCGGCGTGGTGATGGTGAACTTTTATTCTGCATTTATCGATGAAAGTTACCGCAAGGCATCTTCCGATCCGGAGAAGATCAGGCAGCGTGACGCCGAAGTGGCAGCGTACAAGAAAGCGCATCCGCATCCTGATGGGAGTCCGGTAACGTACGATGAAACCGCCGGGATAGAAAAGAAGTGGGCAGCGCAGTTTCCACGTCCGCCGCTGAAGTCGTTGATCGATCACATAGACCACATCGCAAAAGTGGCCGGGATTGACCATGTGGGATTAGGGTCAGATTTTGACGGCGTTACTTCCCTGCCTGAAGGCATTGATTCCGTAGCGGACTTGCCCAAAATCACACAGGCTTTGTATCAGCGCGGCTATACGCGCGAGCAGATCCTCAAAATCCTAGGCGGAAACTTTATGCGCGTGATGCATGAAGTTGAGGCGACATCCAAACGGCTCCAGGACGAACGTAAACAATCAGATGCACTGAGTTTTGAAGATATCGAGCTAATGGTGGGAAATCGCGTAAACCCCGCACAACTAGTGGACCGCATCAGGCAGCATGGCGTAAATTTTGATCTGACGCCCGAACGGCGGACGCGGCTCAAGGATGAAAAGGTTGATGATTCGGCGCTGGATGCGATAGTGAAGGCTAGGAAGAAGTAGATTTCAGCTCGACTTCTTGGGAATTAGCGAAACTTGTCCCCGGCTTCAACACTGAAAGCTCCGATAGGACATCCTTAGCCAATGGCCTTAAGTCAGCAAGCCTGTTTGTGCGCGCCGCCAGCACAAGGACTGCAATGCTGAAAGCTGAAAAATTCTGCTGAAAATAAAGGTTGCGGTCAACAGTGATGAAGACCTGGTAGGACTTCGCCGCCAAGGCAAGGAGCTCACCATTTTTCTTGCCTGCCCACCCGGATTCCTGAACCGTCGCAACATCGTGGCCAACAAGATCCCTGCGAAAGCGTTGATCAACACACTCATCAAGCAGGATTCTCACTGTCAGTGGACACTCGCGACAACAAGGTCCTTAGCTTCATCCAAAAATGCGAGCAACTGTTCCCTGGTTACGGACGGAAAACCCTCCAGAAAGGCTTCAATGGATTCACCCGCTTTAATATATTCGATGAAGGTCTGCACCGGAACACGCGTCCCTGCGAACACTGGGGTCCCCCCGAGTATCTCCGGAGAGACGGTAACAATCCGGCTAGCCATGGCAGTTATCCTATGCTAAAGACGAATCCGGTTACAACTCCGCCAGAGTTATAACCGGATGACAGACATGCTCAGATTGTTTACTGCTTTGCCCCGGCCTTCCTGATGTAGATGTTGCCATTGAAATTCTTGAACTGAATTTCCTGGCCGCCGCCGTTAATGGTCCCACGGACATTCTTATCGATCTTCACTTTGTATTTTCCGCCTTTGCCGCGATCGTCTTCCACGGTCTGCTGCGGAGCAGTCGGCTGCACTTTGAGATCAAAGTCGCTGTAAACTTCTCCATTGTCAGTACGCAGGCTCACATTGGCCTTGAGATCGGCTGGGAATGTCACGTCGATATCGCCATTGAGCGAGCTGAATGCCATGGGCTTCTGCGGATCAACGCGATTAAATGTCGCCACAACATGGCCGTTCAGCGCATGTGCCACCACGCTTCCGCCAATATTTTTTAGGTCCACTTCACCGTTCACGTCATTGACATCTAACTCGCCGTCAACGCCGGTCACCAGAATGTTGCCGTCATTCACGGTATGCAGGGAAAGCGATGTATGGACTGGGACAGTAATCGTGAGGTCAGTCGTGCGCTGGTAGGAATCCGTGCTTATCCGTACATTGTTATTCTCTGCCTCGATGTTGAGACCCGTAGAGGTCATGGGAATACGCTTCATGCCTTCGGCCCGGCCACTGCTCCGGGACTCTTCACCACCGCGTGCTCTGGTTTCGACGACGACTTCTTTTACGTCGGCGCCTTTTACGGTGATGCTGCCGCTCACCAGATGGGCGCGAAGCGTCACCGGACGAGATGGATCGGAAAGTGGGACGGTAACTCTGTTGTCAGATTGTGCGCATAGAGGCTGCGCCAGTGTGAACAACGCTGCTGCAACAATTGAGATGATGCATTTGTAAAACTTAAAGTAATAGTTCATATATTTGGTTTTCCTTGGATTATTCATGGCGCTCAAGAATACGTATGTCGCCATTCAAATTTTCTGCTTTGATTTCCGGCCCGCCGGAGCCGACGCGACCTCCGGTAAATCGGTCTGACCTGAACACAAACTTGGTGCCATGCCGCTCTGTGCTTACGGGTTGGGCCGGCAACGAGGTCATGTCAAAATCGCTATACACCGCCCCATTCATTGTCTTGAAACGGAAATCGCCAGATAACCCGCGGACAAAATAGAGTTCCACATTGCCATTGATGGTGGCGAAGTCGGATTTCTCGCGTGGGTTTTCGCGGAATAAAACCTTCACGGGACCATTCACGGTTTTGGCAACCCCGGAGCCAGCGACATTTTTCATGTCAATACCGCCATTTACGTTATGGACAGAAAAGTCGCCGGTCACATCCTGCACGATGATGTGGCCGGAATTGACGGTCTTCAGCTTGACTTCAATGTTCCTCGGCACCTGGAGTTGGAAATCCATTTTCACCCTGTAGCCGCTATCGCCGTGCCAGTTGGTGCATCCATCGTTGCCGTTCTCACATTTGCAGCGGAACGGCCCATTCACATAGAGCTTTAAGAAATCCGGCTGGTCGGTGATGTCGAGCGTGACTTCTTTTTTGGCTGCGTCCATGCGGTCTTTGGATTCAGCAGAGATCGTCTTATTGACCACCAGTTGGACTTGGTCGCTCTGCCCGCCTGTGACCTCAATCGACCCAAAGATGTTATCGATCTCCAGAATCTTGTGCGCCGCGGTGAGATTGAAAGTCTTGCGAATGGTTTCTTTTTCCTGCAACCGCATGCTTGAGTCTGAATCATCGTCGTCGCTGGCTGCATGAAGCGGGCCAGCAAACGAGGGCAAGAACAGCAAACCAACGGAATACATCAGAATGAATGCAAGAAACTTTTGTTTAATCACAGAGTCCTCCGATACCTTTCAGCTCAAAGCGATCCCTCGCTACGCTCGGGATA
>Ga0134125_10006964_pt1 | contig 12773 bp, 14 predicted proteins | sample KB31751_FD_96464 | JGI IMG/M metagenome (GOLD analysis project Ga0134125, IMG submission 96464) | Terrestrial soil microbial communities with excess Nitrogen fertilizer from Kellogg Biological Station, Michigan, USA - KB3-175-1 | ecosystem: Environmental > Terrestrial > Soil > Unclassified ... | reverse complement strand
CGCCTTCCCGTTGCGTCAAAGAAGATCGGCTTTTTGTTAATCATCCGACATCACGGCGGGCAGCGGCGCGTGCCCGGCCCAAAATTTGGCCCCGGTCATGATAGCAACACGATCTTATGGCGAAAATCCGGCGGACCATTTTCCTTGACCGGGAGTTTAAGGTTCGTGCTATCGCTTGCCCCTTTTCGCAACCAGCGGTTCAGAGCGTGCCCGTGTCCTATAATTGTTCGAAATGCCCCGGTTATTGTTGTTCCTATCCTCTCATCCCCCTGAACAGCCGCGATGTGAAGCGGCTTGCCAGGCATTTCGGTCTTAGCTTCGAGGCGGCGCGCGCCAAATTTACCAAAGTGGACGGGAACGAACCTTATGCCATGCGGCGCAAGGCGGACGAGCATTTCGGCCGCATCTGCCGGTTTTTCGACACCGACAAACGCTGCTGCACCATCTATGAGGCGCGCCCGGAAATCTGCCGTTCCTATCCCGGCGGGCAGGGTTGCGGCTATTACGACTTTCTGGTGTCGGAGCGGGAAGCCCAGCGTGACCCCACCCACATCGCCTCGACCTGGAATAAGTAGTTTCCCCCATCCGTCTCGACCAGGACGCGCTGCCCTATTGAGAAGGAAGTCCTCGGTGCGCCAGCATGGGTCCTATATCCGGGTCCTTGCCGTAAAAGGCGCGGAACATCGGCCCATAATCCATGGTGTGACCGCGCGACAGGATCATGTCGCGAAAGCGTTGGCCGCCCGCCCGTGACAGTCCGCCATGATGGACGAACCAGTCATAGGCGTCGTCATCCAGCATCTCGGTCCAGAGATAGGCGTAATAGCCGGCGGCATAGCCATTGGCCCAGATGTGAAGGAAATAGCTGGAGCGGTAGCGCGGCGGGACATCGTCCGTGTCCAATCCCATGGTTTTCAGTGCATTGGCCTCAAACGCGTCGGTTTTCTGGCGCGGCGCGCTGGCGGGAAGTTCATGCCAGCGCATGTCGAGTTCGGCGGATGCCAGCAATTCCCCCAATTGATAGCCCTGGTTGAAAGTCTGGGATTTGCGGATCTTGTCGACCAGCGCTTTGGGCATCGGTTGGTGGGTGCGGTAGTGAACGGCATAGTGCGCCAACACGTCGGGATCGAGCGCCCAATGCTCGTTGAACTGGGAGGGGAACTCGACAAAGTCGCGCGCCACCGCCGTGCCGGACAAAGTGGGATAGTCCTGGTCGGCAAAGAAGCCGTGCAGGGCATGGCCGAATTCATGGAACATGGTGGTGACGTCGTCGAAGGAAAGCAACGCCGGCTGGCCGGGCGCGGGCTTGGTGAAATTGCCCACATTGAAGATCACCGGCTTGTTGCCCAGAAGATGTGACTGCTCGACCAGATTGCTCATCCAAGCGCCGCCCGACTTGTTGTCGCGCTTGAAGTAATCGAAATAGATCAAGCCTAGCGTCTTGCCGTTGAAGTCGATGACTTCGAACACCCGCACGTCCGGCTGCCAGACCGGGATGTCCTTGCGCTCTTTGAAGGTGAGCCCATAGAGCTTGTTGGCGGCATAGAACACGCCGTTCTTCAGAACATTGTCGAGCTCGAAATAGGGCTTGAGCTGGCTTTCATCCAGATTGTACTGCGCTTTGCGCACCTGTTCGGCGTAATGGTCCCAGTCCCAGGGTTTCAACGGAAAATGGGCGCCGGACTTGTCGATCACGCTTTGCAGTTCCTTGGCTTCGCGCTTTTCCTCCGCGGCGGTGGCAGGCACCAGGCGATTGAGGAAGGCTTCGACTTTGTCGGGCGTGTCGGCCATCTGGTCATAGAGCGTGTAGGCCGCGAAATTGGGATAGCCCAGCAGTTTGGCTTTCTGCGCGCGCAGTTGCGCGATTTCCTCGATCGTGGCGCGGGTGTCGTTGGCGTCGCCTTTTTCAGTCGCGGTCCAGCGCTGGTTGAACAGCTTCTCGCGCACATCGCGATTGGTGAGGGACAGAAGATCGGGCTGCAGCGTGGTGTTCTGCAGCGGGATCACCCATTTTCCGGCAAGCTTGCGCTCCTTGGCGTCATTGGCGGCGTCGGCGATTTCCGCCGGGCTCAAACCGTTCAATTGCTTGACGTCATCCACGACCAGCGCGCCGGCCTTGGTGCCCGCCAGCAGTTGATGCTCGAATTTGATTTCCAATCCCGACTCGCGCGCGTTGATGGCGCGCAGCTTGGTTTTGTCGGCATCCGACAGCAGCGCGCCGGAATGAACGAATTGCTGATAGTAGACTTTCACCAACTGCATCGCCTCGGCGCCGAGATGAAGCTGGTCGCGGCTGTCATAGATCGCTTTCACCCGCGCGAACAATTTGGGGTCCATGAAGATGGCGTCGTGATGGGTAGCCAGCCGCGGCGTCTCGGTGGCTTCGACTTTTTGCAGCGCGTCGTCGGTGTTGGCCGAGGTGAGGTCCAAGAACACGTCCGAAACGCGATCCAGCATCTGGCCGGAACGTTCCAGCGCCACGATGGTGTTGTCGAAGGTGGGCGGCGCCGGGTTGGCCGCGATGGCGGCCACTTCGGCGCGCTGTTCCTTCATGCCTTCTTCCAGTCCGGGCTGGAAGTCGCTGTCCTTGATGTGGGCGAAGTCGGGCGCATGATAAGGAAGCGTGCTGGGCTGTTTGAAGATGTCGCCCGGTGCGGCCATTGCCGGGACCGTTCCCGGCAATATCAGAGCTAGACTCCAGGCAATGAATTGGGTCCGCATCGTCGGATCCTTGGAGAAACCCACGGGCCAAGCCTTGCGCGGCCTTGTTTCCAATTCAAGCCGGATTCCAATTCAAGAGAGTGTCACCCGAATATGGTTTCGCGGATGGCCCGGGCTGGCTACACTCGCTGCCCATGGCCCATAATCACGCCCATTCCGGCCTTTCGGACCCGCACAGTCATGGCATCTGGACCCATGAGCATGTCTTTCTGGGGCATCGCCATGAGCGGTCGGAGTCGCGCGCCAAGCTGGCGGCTTCGGTCACCGCCCTGTTCATGGCGGTGGAGATCGTCGCTGGCCTTGTGTTCCATTCCATGGCGCTCTTGGCCGATGGCGTGCATATGGCGACCCATGTGGGGGCCCTGGGACTGGCGGCGGGCGCCTATTGGCTGGCCAGGCGCCACGCCGCCAATGCGCGATTCAGTTTCGGTTCGGGCAAATTCGGCGATCTGGCGGCTTTCTCCAGCGCCATCGTGCTGGGGCTCACGGCGGTCGCGGTCGCCGCGGAGTCGATCTTCCGGCTGGTCCATCCCGCTCAGGTCGCCTATCGCGAGGCGCTGCTGATCGCCTGCATCGGTCTGGGCGTCAATCTGGTGAGCGCCTTCATCCTCAAAGACGGTCATTCGCACAGTCATGATCACGGGCATGCACATGACCATGATCGTGGCGACAACAATATGCGCGCGGCCTATGTTCATGTGCTGGCGGATGCCGGAACCAGCGTGCTTGCCATCGTCGCACTGGCTTCGGGCTATTATTTCGGCCTCTCCATGCTCGATCCGCTGGCGGCTTTGGTAGGCGCTTTCGTGATCGCCTCATGGGCTAATGGCCTGATCCGCGACAGCGCCATGGTGCTTTTGGATGCCGATGCCGATCCGGAAATGTCGGGCGCCATCAAATCCACCATCGAGCAGGAGCTGGGAGCACGCGTGGCCGATCTGCATCTTTGGCGGCTGGGCCCCGGTCATCAGGGCCTGATCGTCTCGCTGATTTCGCCCGGGCCCACCACCGCGGAAGAAATCAAGGCGGCGCTACGCCTTCGCTATCCCGATCTCAGTCATGTCACCGTGGAAGTAGCAGTCTGCGCCGACTGCGCCTGAAACAAAAAGCCGCCCATAAGCCCGGCCAGCAAAGTGTGCAGCGGGTTTGCGCAGGCCGCGCGCCCAATAAAAAACCGCCCCGCTAGGGCGGGACGGCTTCCTTTAATTTCGTGTTCGAAACGGCTTAGCGCGGGATCAAGCCTTCGCGCTGCATGCGCTTACGCTGCAGCTTGCGATAGCGGCGCACGGCCTCGGCCCGCTCGCGGGCGCGCTTTTCGGAGGGCTTCTCATAGGCGCCGCGCAACTTCATCTCCCGGAAAATGCCTTCGCGCTGCATCTTCTTTTTCAGCGCCTTGAGGGCCTGGTCGATATTGTTGTCGCGGACGATGATCTGCAAAGAAAAGCTCCGATTTGGAAGGCGGGGTTGATATCAGAAGGCTTTTGGCCTGTCCACCTGCCGAAATTAACGCTTTCGGGCTTTGACCGGGTCCCCGAAACCCCCATATTTCCGGCATGATCCTCAAGATCGCCCGCATGGGCCATCCTGTTTTGGGCCAGGTTGCCGCTCCCGTGGCGGACCCCCGGGCCCCGGAAATACAGCGTCTGGTCAATGACATGATTGAGACCATGATGGACGCCAATGGTGCGGGCCTGGCCGCTCCCCAGGTCCATATGCCCTTGCGGATCGTGGTGTTCCAGGCACCGGGGGAACGCAGCGATCCCGGCCTCAGCGAGGCGGAACGCTATGATCACACCGCGCCTCTGACCGTCTTGATCAATCCCGAGATCGCGATTCTTTCGCCCAAGCCCGAAGGGGGCTGGGAAGGCTGCCTTTCGGTGCCGGGCCTGCGCGGCTGGGTCGAACGGCCGGCGCATATCCGCTATCGCGGCCTTACCCCCGACGGCCAGACCCTGACCCGGGAGGCACGGGGTTTCCATGCCCGGGTGGTGCAGCATGAAGTGGACCACCTGGACGGACGGCTTTATCCCAGCCGTATGGGCGATCTTTCCAAACTGATTTTCGAGTCGGAAATTCGTCATTTCGCGTCGGCATAATCAGGCAGCGAAGGGCAGGACCAACGTGACTTCGGACAACGCAGCCGCGAGCGACCAGGCCGTCAAAGAGACGGTGCTGAAAGCCGCGCTGAAGGATGCCGCCTTTGACGGCTTCACCGATTCTGTTCTGGCCAAGGCCGGCAGGGACGCCGGCGTCGACCCAGCAGCGTTGTCGCGGCTTTTCCCCGACGGCGCGTTGTCGCTGATCGAATATTTCTCGATCTGGATTGACCAGGCGATGGAAAAGAAACTCGCCACCACTGATCTCGGCACCCGCAAGATTCGCGAGCGTATCAAGATCGCGGTGATGACCAGGCTCTGGCTGCTGGAACCGCACAAGGAAGCGGCGCGCCGGGCGGCCGCGACGCTCACACTGCCCATGCATGCAGCGCTGGCCGCCAGGCTGATGTATCGCACGGTGGATACGATGTGGCGGGCGGCGAACGACACCTCGACCGATTTCAATTTCTACACCAAGCGCGCCATCCTGGCCGGGGTCTATGGTTCAGTCCTGGTGCGCTGGTTCTCGGATACCGGAGAAGATGGCAGCGCCACCGAAGCCTTCCTGGATGCCCGCATCGAGAATGTGATGCAGTTCGAGAAATTCAAAGGCAAGGCCAAGGACGCTCTCGCGAATTTCCCCGCCTTTGCGGCGTGGACCAAGCCGGCGTCAAAGTAACTCTGCAATTTGAATCGCGTTCAACGCCGCGCCTTTCAACAATTGATCCGCCGCCACGAACATCGAAATGGATTTGCCCGAAGGATCCGACAAATCTTTGCGGATCCGGCCCACCAAAACATCTCCCTGACCCGAGGCGTCCCTGGGCATGGGAAAATAATCCTGGCCCGGTCGTCCACGATCTCACCCGGGCGCGCTCGCCAGGATCGCGCGCGCGTGCCCAGGCCCCAGGGGGCTTGATCTTGATCGTCGTCGTGGTGGTCTTGATCTGGCGCAACATGGCCGGGAACCTATGGGGCGAAAATCACTTCGTCAACCGCTTGAGCCGCGTCACATGACCCATTTTCCTGCCGGGCCTGGCCTCGCGCTTGCCGTAAAGATGAATCGCCCCCGAACGTGCCAGGCTTTCCCAGGCGTGCGCCTCGCTGCCGATTATGTTCTCCATCACCGCATCGGCATGACGGGTGGGATCGCCCAAAGGCCAGCCCGCCACGGCGCGGATATGCTGTTCGAATTGCGAGCAGGCACACGCTTCGATGGTCCAATGGCCGCTGTTATGGACGCGGGGCGCGATTTCATTGACGGTGAGCGCGCCGTCCTTGCCCACGAACAATTCGACCGCGAGCACGCCCACATAATCCAGTGCGTCGGCGATTTTCCGCGCGATCGCCTTGGCCTCGTCCGCCTGTCCTTTGCTCAAGCGCCCCGGGACGATGGAGCGGCGCAGGATATGATGCGCAGGGACATTCTCGGGCGGATCGTAGGCGGCGAATTGGCCGTCCAGCGAACAGGCCGCCACCACCGAAGCCTCGAACGCGAAATCCACAAAACCCTCCAGGATGGACGGCGCGGCCTTGAAACCGTCGAAGGTGCGCATGGCCTCTTGGGCGCTCGTCACTTTGGCCTGACCCTTGCCGTCATAACCCAGCCGCCGCGTTTTCAGGATTGCCGGACCGCCCAACTTGTCGAACGCCATCGCGGCATCGTCCGCTGAGGAAACCGGCGCGAATGGCGCGGTTTTCAGGCCCAGGGAGCGAACAAAGTTTTTCTCGGTCAGCCGGTCCTGGGTGGTTTCCAGCGCCCGCTGGCCGGGATGAAGCGGTTTGCGGCTGGCCAAATAGGCAATCGACGCGCTCGGCAGATTCTCGAACTCGAATGTGATGGCATCGCAGATTTCGGCGAAACCGGTGAGCATGTTGTAATCGTCATAGGCAGCCGCGATCTGGAGCGGCGTAACCTGGAAGGCAGGCGCGTTGTGCTCGTCATTGTAGATCGCCGCATTCAATCCCAGCCGCGCCGCCGCCATGGCCAACATGCGGCCCAACTGGCCGCCGCCGATAATGCCGATCACGCCGCCCGGCGGGACGGGTTTCAACAGACGCTTGACCTCGCTCATTTGGGGGACTTGATGGCTTTGGGAATCTGGGCGACGGAGCGTGTCTGTTTGGCGCGCCAAGCCTTGAGCCGCGCATCCAGCCCGGCATCGCTCAGCGCCAAAATGGCGGCGGCCTGCAGCGCGGCATTCTTGGCGCCGGCTTCGCCGATCGCAAACGTCGCCACCGGCACCCCGCCGGGCATCTGGGCGATGGAGAGAAGCGAATCCAATCCCTTCAGGGCGCGGCTTTCGACCGGCACGCCCAGAACCGGGAGGGTGGTCATGCTGGCCACCATGCCGGGAAGGTGGGCTGCCCCGCCCGCGCCGGCGATGATCACCTGAATGCCCCGGTCTCCGGCTTCCTTGGCATATTGGACCATGCGGTCGGGAGTGCGATGAGCGGAGACGATGCGGGTCTCATGCGCCACCTTCAGTTGGTCCAGGATATCGGCCGCAACCTTCAGCGTGGTCCAGTCGGACTGGCTCCCCATGATGATGCCCACGGCGGGTCCGCGCGGTTTCTTTGGGGAACTGGGAGGCATGCTTCGGATAGCCTTTCGGAGGCCGATTCAGGAAGCGGCCCAGTATAGGGCTGAAAAACCTGGTGAAAAGGGGCGTAAAGCTTCGTTAACCACTCTCATGCATAGTAAATGAGTCGTTAAGGCTTAAGGGACGTACCCGATGAAAGCTCAACGCACGACCGCCCGGTCGGGCCGCGGCCTCGCGGCCGCTGTCGCGTTGCAAATGGATAATTCGGCGATGCTGGACACGATCGGCGCGGTCCTGCCGCCGAGTATCACCAGCATTCCGCCCGCCGAACTTACGCCCCGCGTGCGCGACACCATCATGGCGTTCCTGCGCGAGATGGATGGCTTGCGCCAGGAACTCACCCAGGCCCGCACCCGTCTGGACGAAGTCGAAAAGACCGCCGACCTGGATGCCGTGCTGCCGGTCTTGAACCGGCGCGCGTTCATCCGCGAGCTTACCCGCTATATCGCCTTCACCACCCGCTATTCGACGCCCGCTTCGCTGATCTATTTCGATCTCAATCACCTGAAACAGACCAACGACACGCTGGGCCACGCCGCGGGCGACGCGCTCTTGGCGAAATTCGCCAAGATCCTTCTTTCCCATGTGCGCGAAAGCGACTGCGTGGGCCGGATGGGCGGCGACGAATTCGCCATTCTTCTGTCCCACGCCAGCCAGGGCCAGGCCTTGAAGAAGGCCATGGGGCTGGCGGACTTCGCGGCCAAGAATGCGGCGCAATGGAACGGCCATGCCATTCCCGTCAGCTTCGCCTATGGCGCGTTCGAGTTGAAAGCCGGCGACAAGGCCGAAGCCGCGATCGCCAAGGCCGATGAAGCGATGTACCGGCAGAAGAAAGCGCGTAGGGCCGCTGAATAATCAAGCCATCGCGTTGCGAAGGTTCTCGTCGACCTTGTCCAAGAACGCTTCGGTGGTTAGCCATTTCTGCTCAGGCCCGACCAGCAGCGCCAAATCCTTGGTCATATAGCCGCTTTCCACCGTCGCCACGCACACCGTCTCCAGGGTGGTGGCGAACTTGGCCAGCCTGGCATTGTCGTCCAGCTTGGCGCGATGGGCCAGGCCCCGGGTCCAGGCGAAAATCGACGCGATGGAATTGGTCGAGGTGGATTTGCCCTTCTGATGCTCGCGGTAATGGCGCGTCACCGTGCCATGCGCGGCTTCCGCTTCCACCGTCTTGCCGTCGGGCGTCATCAAAACCGAAGTCATCAGACCCAGCGAGCCGAAGCCCTGCGCCACCGTGTCGGACTGCACGTCGCCGTCGTAATTCTTGCAGGCCCAGACATAGCCGCCGCTCCATTTGAGCGCGGACGCCACCATGTCGTCGATCAAGCGATGCTCATAGGTGATGCCCAGTTCCTTGAACGTGGCGGCGAATTCCTTCTCGTACACCTCCTGAAACAGATCCTTGAAGCGCCCGTCATAAGCCTTGAGGATGGTGTTCTTGGTCGAGAGATAGACCGGCCATTTGCGCATGATGCCGTAATTCATGGAAGCGCGGGCGAAATCGCGGATCGAATCGTCCAGATTGTACATGGCCATCGCCACACCCGAGCCCGGCGACTTGAACACTTCGTGCTCAATCACCTTGCCGTCCTCCCCCACGAACTTGATGGTGAGCGTGCCCTTGCCGGGGAAACGGAAATCGGTGGCGCGGTACTGGTCGCCGAAAGCGTGGCGGCCGATCACGATAGGCTGGGTCCACCCCGGCACCAGGCGCGGCACATTCTTGCAGATGATGGGCTCGCGGAAGATCACCCCGCCCAGGATGTTGCGGATGGTGCCATTGGGCGACTTCCACATCTTCTTGAGATGGAATTCCTCCACCCGCGCCTCGTCGGGGGTGATGGTGGCGCACTTGACGCCGACACCGTATTTCTTGATCGCCTCGGCGCTCGCCACCGTGACCTGGTCGTCGGTCTTGTCGCGGTTCTCGATTCCGAGATCGTAATAATGCAGGTCCACGTCCAGATAGGGCAGGATCAGCTTTTGCTTGATGAGATCCCAGATGATGCGGGTCATCTCGTCGCCATCGAGCTCGACGACCGGGTTGGCGACCTTGATCTTGTCCATGACTTTTCCTCGAAAGATGCGGCGGGAGGGGATATAGCGGGGGCCTCAAATAGCTTGCCCCAAAGGACCCGTCAAAGCGCAAATGACCGCCCCGGTTGTCATCCTCAGCCGCCCCCAGATGGGGGAAAATATCGGCGCCGCCGCCCGGGCGATGAAGAATTTCGGCCTCTCCGATCTGCGTCTGATCGCGCCCCAATGCGGCTGGCCCAATGAGCGCGCCCAGGTCCTGGCGTCGGGCGCCGGCGACATCGTCGAAAAAGCCCGGCTGTTCGGGACTGCGGCCGAGGCTTTGGCCGACATCCGTCTGGTCTTCGCCACCACGGCGCGGGACCGCGACGTGCTGCGCGACATCCTTACCCCGGAAGAAGGGGCCAGACGGCTGCGCGTCGCAAGCCGCGAAGGGCTTGCCACCGCCATCTTGTTCGGGGGCGAGCGGGCTGGCCTCGACAATGACGAGATGTCCCTGGCCGATGCCGCCATCACCATTCCCACCGCCGAATTCCCGTCCCTCAATCTGGGCCAGGCCGTGCTTCTGATCGGTTATGAATGGCTGAAATCGGCCGACGCCACACCGTCGCAGAGGCAGCGCAAATCCATCGCCCAGCCCGCCTCCCGCGCCGATCTGGTGGGCCTGTTCGAGCATTTGGAGCGCGAATTGGACGCAGCCCAGTTCCTCTTTCCGCCCGAGAAGAAAGAGACGATGGTGCGCAACATGCGCGCCATGATCCTGCGCTCGCGTCTGAGCGACCAGGAAGTGCGCACCATCCGCGGCATGATCGTGGCGCTGGTGAAGAATAAGTACCGAGGCAGGCAAACGTGAAAGCGGTTCTGATCATCGCTCTGGTCGTGGTCGTGCTGGTGGCGGTCGGTTTTGCCGTGCTGCCGGTGTGGCGCGCCACCGCGCTCAAAGGCCGTTATCTGTTGATCGGCGCCATCGCGCTGCTGCTCTTGGGCGTGGGCGGCGGCACGTATTGGATGCTGGGCCAGCCCTATCTCGCCTGGCGCTCGGCGCAAGGCGTGGATACGCGCGACATCAATGGTCTGGTCTCACTTCTGATCAAGCGCGTGCGCCAGGCGCCCGATGACATGCAGGCCTGGGTCTATCTCGGGCGCGGTTATATGGGTGCCGGCGACGCGGGCGATGCCGCCAAGGCCTATGCCCGCGCGGTGGCGCTGGCCAATCGCAGCGGGCATCCGGATGCGAGCCTGGACTCCATGTATGGCCAGACCTTGGTGGCGGCCAATAGCGGCCAAGTGAGCGATGACGCGGCAGAGGCCTTCCGCGCCGCCTTGAAGCTCGATCCCAAGGAGCCGGCCGCGCGCTTCTTCCTGGGCGATTCCTTGGCGGCGCATGGAGACAAGGCCGGTGCGCTGGCTTTGTGGAACGGGTTGCTGGCTGAGGCGCCGGCCAATTCGCCTTTGCATCAGGCGCTGGTGGACCGCATCGCCATGCTGACGGCGCAATCGGGCGGAGCGCCCGATCCCAAGGCGATGGTGGCGATGCTGGCGGATCGGCTGAAACAGGATCCCAATGACGCGGGGGGCTGGCAGCGCTTGATCCGTGCCTACATGGTGCTGGGGGAGCGGGCCAAGGCCCAGGATGCGCTCGCGACTGCGCGCAAGAGTTTCGCGAGCCACCATGACGTTCTGGCGACGCTCGATGACGAAGCCAAGCAGTTGAAGCTGGATTAACGGGTTCCCGCGCCGGCTATGGAAAAGTCATCACTTTTCCCTATATTTGTCTCATGAGCTTGATCCCCGACACCGAAGCCTTCGAGGCGGCCCGCAAGGCCCATTTTGCCGTGACCTTGCACAAGCCCGAGGATTTCGAAGGCATGCGCCGCGCCGGACGGCTTGCCGCCGAGGCGCTCGACCTGCTGGTGCCGCTGGTGAAACCCGGCGTGACCACGGCCGAATTGGACAAGGCGGCTTATGATTACGTGACCGCGCATGGCGGCCTTCCCGCCTGCCTGGGCTATCGCGGCTATCGCCACACGCTCTGCACCTCGATCAATCACGTGGTCTGCCACGGCATTCCCAACGACAAGCCCTTACGCGATGGCGACATCGTCAATATCGACGTGACCGTGATCCTGGATGGCTGGCATGGCGACACCTCGCGCATGTACCCGGTGGGCGAGGCCAAGCTCAGAGCCCAGCGGCTGATGGACATCACCTATGAGGCCATGCAGCGCGGCATCGCCCAGGTGAAACCCGGCGCCACCACCGGCGATATCGGTCACGCCATCCAGGCTTATGCCGAAGGCGAGCAGCGCTGTGCGGTGGTGCGGGATTTCTGCGGCCATGGCGTGGGGCGCATCTTCCACGCCCTGCCCAATATCGTGCATTACGGCAAGGCGGGTCATGGCATGGCGCTCAAGCCCGGCATGTTCTTCACCGTCGAGCCCATGATCAATCTGGGCAATTACGGCGTGAAGGTGCTGGGTGACGGCTGGACCGCGGTGACGCGCGATCGTTCGCTTTCGGCGCAGTTCGAACATTCGGTGGGGGTTACGGACAATGGCGTCGAGATCTTCACTCTCTCGCCAAAAGGCTGGCACAAGCCGCCCTATCTCTGAGGGCCAAGAAGTTTCGGACGGAGAGGCGCTGTTCGCTTCGCCCGAAATCACGATACATCCCAATGCCGGGCATCGCGAGCGCTTGCGTGCGCGTTTCCTGAAATCCGGCGCTCACGCCTTGCCCGATTATGAATTGCTGGAACTGACGCTATTCCCCGCCGTTCCCCGCAAAGACACCAAGCCTCTGGCCAAGCGGCTTCTGGCGCGCTTCGGCAGTTATGCCGAAGTGATCGCCGCGCCGCGGGAACGCTTGATGGAAGTCGAAGGCGTGGGCGAGGCGGTGCTCAATCAGCTCAAGATCGTAGAGGCAGCAGCCGCGCGCCTTGCCCAAAGCCGGGTGATCGGCAAGCCTGCCTTGTCGTCCTGGACGGCGTTGATCGATTATTGCATGGCGACCATGGCGCGCGCATCGGCCGAGGAATTCCGCGTGCTCTATCTCGACCGTAAGAATGTCCTGATCGCCGACGAGGTGCAGGCCAAGGGCACGGTGGATCATGCGCCCGTCTATCCCCGCGAGATCATCAAGCGGGCGCTGGAGCACGGCGCTTGCGCGCTTATCCTGGTGCACAATCATCCCAGCGGCGACCCTACGCCCTCCAAGGCGGATATCGCCATGACCCAGGAAATCGCCCAGGCCGCCAAGGCGCTCAAGATCGTGATCCACGATCACCTGGTGATCGGGCGCAGCGGCCATGCCAGTTTCAAGT
>Ga0134125_10006961_pt1 | contig 12775 bp, 8 predicted proteins | sample KB31751_FD_96464 | JGI IMG/M metagenome (GOLD analysis project Ga0134125, IMG submission 96464) | Terrestrial soil microbial communities with excess Nitrogen fertilizer from Kellogg Biological Station, Michigan, USA - KB3-175-1 | ecosystem: Environmental > Terrestrial > Soil > Unclassified ... | reverse complement strand
GGCGGCATCGTCGGCGAGTGACATCGGCGGCACTCCGTACACGGGTGTGGGATGCTGGCGTGAGTTGTCGCGAACTGCGAAGATAACCGTTGCCGCCACGCATCCGCCACGCGTTACTCGATCTCTGATCGGAGCCCGCACATGGCACAAGCCAGCATCTCCGGTATCTCGCCGTTCTTCATTGTGGACGACGTCGCGGCCGCGATCGCGTTCTATCGCGACAGGCTCGGCTTCGCGGTCACCTTTCAAAATGAGCCCGCTGACGATCTGTTTTTCGCAATTGTGTGTCGCGATGCGGCGATGATCATGCTCAAGTCGGTCGGGGTACCGCCGCTTGCCAACTCCGAGCGTGAACCGGGAGCGCGCTGGGATGCATATGTCAGTGTTCCCGATCCGGATTCGTTGGCGGCAGAGTTCTCGTCCCGGGGTGTCACCTTCTCCGTCCCCCTGAAGGACACCGATGACGGCCTGAGGGGCTTCGAGCTCAAGGACGCCGATGGCTACGTGCTGTTCTTCGGGCGTCCTCGAACATAGGTCGTTCGAGGCACGCTTACCGAAGACGCGCGGCACCTCGACGCCCGCATCAGGAGCATGCTTCGGAGGAGACTGTCGCCTCGGGCGCCCTTCTTGACTTCCCCTCCACCGTCTCCCAGAATTTCCGCCGTGCGCATGGGGCGCCCGCGGGTCCGCGCGAAGGACTGAGTCCACCCCTCCTTGTTGGATCACTGCACGGCTGTCTCCGTGCTGGCCGGCTTGCGGACCGCTGGCGTTCAGCATGGAGGATTCATGACAACCCGTCAGTTGCCGCCGCGGCCGAGCGTCGAGCAGCTCAAGCGCCAGGCGAAAGAGCTGCTGCACGCCGCTCAGGCAAAGGACCCTTCCGCACTCGCGCGCTTTCGCGCGCTCCCGGCATTCTCCACCATCTCCGATGCCGAACTCGCGCGACTGTTGCTCGCCCTGCACGACGCGCAATCAGTCATTGCGCGCGAACACGGATTCGATTCGTGGAACGCGCTCCGCGAACGCGTGGACGAGCTCACGCTGGAGTTCGGCGCCGCGGTAACACAGTTCATCGAAGCGGCGACCGACGAACGGGCAGATCGCGCCGAGCGCTTGCTCGTCCTGCACCCGGACATCGCCTCGGCCAACTTCCACACCGCGCTCCTGCTCGGTGACGCGTCAACCATCGAAGAGACGCTCACCGCCAATCCGGCGCTCGCCACACAGCCAGGCGGTCCCCGCGACTGGGAGCCGTTGCTCTACCTCTGTCACGATTCGCTGCGGCCTGACACCAGCGCACGACGTGATGGTCTCGTTGTGATTGCACGCCGTCTGATCGCGCTCGGCGCGGATCCGAATGCGCGTTTCCCGTGGCTTCATCACGGCGTGCACCGGCCGGTGCTCTGGGGAGCCACGCGCGTCACGCGATCGCTGCCGCTGGCGGCGCTGCTGCTCGACTCGGGCGCCGACGCGAACGACGGCGTCACGCTGCCGCTCGCGGCGGGAAGCAGCGACCTCGACACGCTCGAGCTCCTGCACGCGCACGGCGCCGACGCGAACCAGCCGTGGGCCACGGACGGATCAGCGACGCTCTACGCGATTCTGCACTGGGCCGCAGGACAGGATGGCGTGCGCTGGCTGCTCGATCATGGGGCCGACCCTGATCCGGTGTTCGCCGCCAACGGCGAGACGCCGATCCATGTCGTGGCCAAACAGTGGGACGTGCCGCTGGCGGAGTTGCTCGCCAATCGCGGCGCTGACATCACGCGCCGTCGCGCTGACGGCCGCACGCCCTACGCGATCGCGGAGCTGAGCGGCAATCGCGAGGTGGCCCGGTGGCTGCTCGCGCACGGCGCGCGCGATGACATGTCCAGCGCGGAGCGTCTCGTGGCGGCGTGCAGCCGCGGCGACAGCACCACCGCCAGCGCGATGCTCGCTGCGCAACCGGAGCTGCGCGCCGCCGTCGCCACCGCCTACAACGCCGTGCTCATTGCAGCCGCCGAGCGTGACGACACCCGCGCGCTCGAAACGATGCTGGCCAGCGGCTTCGACCCGAACATTGGCGACGAGGAGATTGGCAAGACGCCACTGCACGCCGCGGCCATGGAAGGCTGGCCCGACGCCGTGCGCATTCTGCTGGCGCACGGCGCGTCGCCATCGGCGCGCGACAAGGAGTTCCACGGAACGCCGCTGGTGTGGGCCGCGGAAGGCTCACGCGCGCCAGCGCGCGATGGCCGGGACCATGCGGCCGTCGGCCGGCTGCTGCTCGCTGCCGGTTCGCCGGCGGACTGGCAGAGTGGCGAGGAGCCCGCACAGGCTGTGCTCGACATCCTCGCCGAATGGCAACGCCGGGCCCTGGCCAATCCGGCTGAAACGGCGGGGTGAACCCGGGGCCGCGGCTATCTGGCCGTCCACGTGTTGTTCGACGTATCCGCATCCACCCAGATGCCGCCGTCAATGTCAATGGACTTCACGTCCTTGCGCACGCGCACCTGCTCGGTGGCCAGCTTCGCATTGCGCGACCATGCCGCCGAGGATTCGTGCACCCGGTTTGTGGAGCCATCACGGTAGCGCACAACGATGTCGAATGGCGCCGCCAATCCGCCAACGTTCGCCACCGTGACCGCCAGCGCTCCGCCTGACTTCGTCACGTTCTTCACCGCGAGATCAATGTAGCCGTTGCTGAAAAACCAGTTGCTCCAGAACCAGTCGAGCGGCCGGCCCGCCACGTCGTCGAAGGTATGGAAGAAATCCCAGGGCGTAGGGTGCCTGCCGTGCCACCGCGCCATGTAAGCGTGCAGGCACTTCCTGAACAACTCGTCGCCAAGCATGTCCTTCATGGCGAGGTACCCGAGCGCGGGCTTGCCGTAGGCATTGATGCCATACGCGCCGCCGGTGAGCGCATCGGCGGGCGTGATGATCGGAAGGTCCTGATCGGGCGACGGGTCGCGTGCCCATCGATTGATGCGGAAGCGCTCGAATTGCGCGGATGCGCTGTCGACGCCCACGTCCACCCGGCTGATCAGATACTCGAACGTGGTCGCCCACCCTTCGTCCATGAAGGCGTACCGCGTCTCGTTGGTGCCCATGTAGAAGGGCATGTACGTGTGCGCGATCTCGTGGGCGGCCACGAGCGCCGCGAATGCCTTGCTCGGATAGGACTGGTCGTTCGCCACCATGGGGTACTCCATGCCGGCTCCGCCCTGGAACTCGGTGGTCTTCTCGTAGGGATACGGCACGCCGGGCCACTGGTGCGACAGGAAGTCGAGCGCGTGTCGCCCGAACTGCACCATCTGATGAAAGTCGCTCGCGCTGTCGTTGTACGCGGCCTGCACGCCCGCACGCCGATGCGTCGCGTTGTCCACCATGACACTGGCAGCGTCCCAGTCGTAGTGGTCGCTCAATCCGAATGCCACGTCGGGCACGCCGGCGGCGGTGAAGTGCCAACTGTTCATCGCATGCGCCGTCGTGATCCTGCCATCGTGAGTCTGGGCGCTCGTGGCGACGTGAATGGTCGAGTCCGATGTGAACGAAGCCTCGAAGCGCGACAGCGCCTCCGGCTGCAGCAGGTCGGCGGCGTTCGTGAGCGTCCCCGTGCCCCAGACGACGTAATCGGCCGGCACGTTCACGGTCACATCATAGTCGTTGAAGTCGCTGTAGAACTCGTGCCCGGCGTGATCCATCGTGTCCCAGCCGTTGTAGTCGTCGTACACGGCCACACGCGGATAGAAATACGCGACAAAAAAGGTCGTGGAGTCTATCACGCCTTCGCGCCCCGGCTGCCTGGAGAGATCGTACCACCAGCGGAACGCGAGGTGCACGGAATCCTTCGGCGCGAGCGCCGACGGGAGCCGCACGGGCTGCCACGTGAAAAGGCGCGGATTGTCCACCCACTTCTGCGGCACGCCATTCACCGAGAACGACCGGATGTGCACGCCGGACGTGAGGAATTCGGGTGCGGCTCCGCCGTCACGCGGCGCGCCGGGCTTGTGATAGTTGGCGAACAGCTTGATCACCAGCGTTCGCAGCGTGTCGGGACTCTCGTTCTGATACGTGATCTCCTCCGTTCCCGAGATTCTCCGGTCGGGCGGCAGGGCGGTGATCGTGATCGCATAGCGGCCGCGGTTCTGCCAGTACTTTGGCCCAACGTTGCCGTCGAGCGCGCGCGTGCCATTGGCGTAGGCCTTCTTGATGGTGCGCGGCCTGTAGAGCGCCTGCGCCGCGAGCGAGGGTGGAGCGACGAGTGCAGCGGCAAGCGCGGCGGCAAGCGCGCCAGCGACGCGGCCTGAAACGCGCGCCGCCAACGGGAAACAATTTCGACTGAACATGACGGGGAATCGTGAGGTGAGGTGCAATAGCTGTTGTGGAACCGGCAACGGCGAATGTCGCTGGCGCACGGCGCGACCGGAAGGACGGCTGCTGGCTCCGCCTGCGCTGACGTCCTCGGCATTATCGCATGATCGTCTGGCGACCTCGACGCTCGATGCGCATCTTCCCGTTCCGGAGCGCCGCAACGACTCGCCATTCGAGATGGCGATCCTGACACGAGAACGAGGGTGATGCGATGATGCACCGAACACTGAGAACCGTGGTGGTCGCGGCCGTGCTCACGTACGGCGTCGCCGGTACAGTGCCACTGCACGCGCAGGATGCCGGTGACGATTCCGTCCTGGCACGGAGCAAGACCGGCAAGCGCCTGTTCGGCAGCAGTGATGCCCTGCGAGTCGCGCGCGTGTTCTCGCCGCGCCTCTCGCCCGATGGATCACGCGTCGCCTATCTCGTCGCCAGCGTGGAGATGAAGGACGGCGAGGCCGGGAAATCAGTGACCAACCTCTGGATGGTCCCGGCCGGCGGGCCCGCGAACGCGGCCACGCAGTTCACGCGCGGAGACAAGAGCGTCTCGGATCCGGAATGGTCGCCCGACGGGCGGATCATCGCATTCATCAGGGCGGCAGGCGACGAGAAGGATGCGAAGCAGCAGGTGTGGTTCATGTACACCGACGGCGGCGAGCCGTGGCAGGTGACGAAGCACAAGGCCGGTGTACGCGGCTTCGAGTTCTCGCCGGATGGAAAGTCGCTGCTCCTCATTGCCACGAGTCAGCTCGACACCAGCGAGCAAGCGCGCGAGAAGGTCAAGGATGACGCCGTTGTCGTCGATCACGACTTCAGGATGGCCCAGCTCTGGACGTGGTCCATCGCGAGTGGTACCGAGAAGCAGATCACGAGTGGCGATTTTTCGGTCAGCGAAGCGCGCTGGTCGCCGGATGGATCCCGCATCGCCTTCACGGCGGCACCGACTCCGCGGCTCGATGACACGGATCTCCGCAGCGCGTACGTGCTGGATGTCGCCACCGGCCACGTGCGCAAGCTCGTCGAATCGGCCGGCGCCACGGGAACCGCGCGCTGGTCGCCCGATGGGAAGTGGGTGGCGTACGTGGCGTCGAGGGGTGCCGGACCCTTCCAGACGAGTCTCTACGTTGTGGCGGCGGACGGAGGACAGCCGCGCAAGCTGACCGCGAATTTCGCGCTCGATGCGGGCGAGCCGTTCTGGTCGCCCGATGGCAAGACCATCTACTTCACGAGCGACACGCGGGAATCCAGCGAAGTGTTCGCGGCGAATGTCGGTGACGCCACGGTGCGCCAGGTGACAACCACGCCCGGGGTCTTCCAGCTCGGTGGCATTGATCGCGATGGGCACACGGCCATCGGCACGTTTACCGACCCATCGCATCCCGCCGACGTGTTCCGGTGGTCCGACGCATTCACGTCCTCCACCGCGATCACGCAGCAGAATGCCTGGCTCGCCGATTACGCGCTCGGCGCCACGGATGTTGCGCAGTGGAAGAGCAGCAAGGATGGACTCGAAATCGATGGCATCGTGACCAGGCCCGTGGATTACGACCCATCGTGCAGATATCCGTTTCTCCTCAATCCGCACGGCGGTCCCACGGGTGCGTCACTGCTGTCGTTCAACCCGACCGAGCAGGTGATGGCCGCCAATGGGTACCTCGTGCTCGAACCCAACTTCCGCGGCTCCACGGGACGTGGCGAACGGTTCGAGTCGGCGAACGTGAACGATTGGGGCGACGGCGATTATCAGGATGACATGAGTGGCGTCGACGCGATGATCGCTCGCGGCTGGGTTGACCCGCGGCGCATGGGGGCGTTCGGCTGGTCGTACGGCGGCTACATGACGTTCTGGATCGACACGCAGACGGACCGGTTCAAGGCCATCTCACCCGGCGCCGGCCTCCCGGACCTGTACTCGATGTACGCCGAGACGGACATCCACCGGTACCTGCGCGAATTCTTCGACCTGAAGGCGCCGTACGACAATTACCAGGAGTACTGGAACCATTCGCCAATGAAGTACGTGGCGAACGTGAAGACGCCGACGATGATTCTGCATGGGCAGGCGGACACCCGCGTGCCAATCCCGCAGGCGGAGGAGTTCTATCGCGCACTGTACGACCACCACGTGCCGGTGGAGTTCGTGACGTATCCGCGCGAGAATCACGGATTCGTGGAGCCACGCCACATCCGGGACCGGCTACAGCGCTATCTCGTGTTTTTCGGCCGGTACCTCGACAACCCGCCGGTCACGGAACCTGCCGACGTGGTCTCCCGGATGACCAGGGACCTGCCGGGCGCCGCGGGAGAGCGCGCCGCGTGGGGGATCAATGGGGTCAGAGTCGATTGAAATCGGGAATGGGCAATCGGGAGTGGGCAATCGGGAATGGGGAATCGTGGGAATGGGGAACGGCCGCGGTCGCCCACCGCTCCCACGTTCCACCCACGCTTTCCGCCACGCAGAGCTGCGCGATACCGGCTCCGGTGCAACGAAGAAAAGGGGTGGCCGGGCGGGGGGCGGACTGCCACCCCTATTCCCCATTCCCGATTGCCCATTCCCGATTTCAATCAACTCTGACCCCCATTCATCCGGGAGGGCGACTACTGCCGGCACACGCCGTTGGGATCAGGCTTGGGATGATCCACCACGGGCCGGTGATCCAGGTCGGCCACGTGCACGGCAATGTCCTCCACGAGGTTCCCCACCTTCGCCATGTGCGGGTAGTCGATGTACTCCGGCTCGTCCGTCACCTGGTGATAGTCGGAATGCAGTCCCGTGGTGAAAAAGGTGATCGGAATGCCGTAGCGGGCGTATTCATAGTGGTCGCTGCGGCAGTAGATGTTCGACGGATGCCCGTCAGCATCCAGCGAGTAGTCGAACTGCATATCGTGATGGTCGTCCCGGTTGACCTGTTCCACGATGTTGCCCAGCTCCGTGGAGAGGCGGCGCGAGCCGACGAGCTGCAGATAGTTGGGACTCCCATGGATCGGCGTGCCGTCCTTCGTGCGCCCGGTCTCGTCGCCCGCATCACCGCGACCCACCATGTCCATGTTCAACTGCGCGACGATCGAATCGCGCGGCACGGTGGGATGGTCGGTGAACCAGCGCGAGCCCAGCAGCCCCTTCTCCTCCCCCACGTGCCACACGAACAGGATCGAGCGCTTGGGCTTCACCTTCATGGACTGGATCTTCTGCGCGATCTCGAGCACGGTCACCGAGCCCGAGCCATCGTCGTCGGCGCCGTTGTCAATCGAGTCCACGCGCATGGAGTGCGGATACTTCGCGCGGAAGGCCGCGAGCTCGCTGTCGGCCTGCGCCTGCTGCGCCGGTGTGGCCTGCTTGCGTCCATCGTCGGCGCCTTCGGGGCGCACGATGTGGTTCCAGATGCGCAGCGAATCGTGGTCCACGGGGCGCGCGTGATCGCCGAGGTGGTCATTGTGGGCACCAATGGCGACGTACTCCGCCTTGAGCGCCGGATCGCTGCCGGGAATGATCCCCACGACGTTGCGCGCCGGGTCGGCCACCGGCGTGACCGTGTACTCCACGTCCACCGCCGCGCTCCGCCCCGCCGTGCCCGCCGTGAGTCCGTCCAGTGGCGCGTCGAACATGCGCGCGGCGGCGGCCTTGCTGATGATGAACTGCGGCGTCTGCGCCGGATCGGCTGACGCACCGGCGTCCAGGAACTCCCGCGGGCGCTTCACGAACGCGAGCGTCTGCGGCGGAATGTCTTCGAGCGCAATCACGGCAATCGCGGCGGCGCTGGGTACCTCCCGCATCGCGCCGCCCGGCCGGCGCAGGCGCATGCGCGCGGCGTTGGTTGCATAGACCACCAGCTTGCCCCTCGCCTGGTCGTCGGTGATGGTCTGGGACGAATCACCCACGGTGCCACCGAACACGATCGGCACCGATGGGGTGGTGAACGAGTCCGGGCCCAGCGGCACGAAGTCGGTGAACGGCGTGAGCGCCGCACCGTTCACGGCGAAGGTCGGATTGTCCTTGAGGGCGCGTGTCTTGAGCGGAATGGTCTGGAAGTAGCCCCCGTCATCGCCGGCCGGAACGAGACCCATCTTCTGGATCTCGGACGCGATGTAGCTGGTTCCTTTCACGTTCCCCAGCGTGCCCGCCTCGCGACCCATCATGGAATCATCGGAGAAGATGTAGAGCCGGGTGCGGAGATCCGCCGGCGTGATGTCTGCCGTTGTCGGCTGCGGCGCGTGCACGCGCGCGGCGGGCACGTATGGATCGAATGCGGCGGGCGCGGCGCCCGTTGCCGGTGCGCTGCCGCGCGCGCACGCTGCTCCGAGGAGCGCGAGCGCCACCGCGGAATGCGTCAGGTAAGTGTGCACAGTCCTCTGTCGAATGATGCGGGGAGTGATGGCGCCCGGAGGTGCTCCGGGTGGTGGGAACGGGAAAATATGGTCGTTCAGCCCATGCGGGACCACCCGCGCGGACGCACGCGGCAAACGGACTCTGGCGTGCGCCATCACCGCGCGACCTTCGATGGCTTCACGACCGTGAGCGTCAGCGTTGATGGATAGCGCTTCGAATGATGGATCGCGTTGCGCGCCACGAGCGGTTCCGTTTCGTCGTAGTTGCTGCCGCCCGTATTCAGGTTGCGATCGAATCGCGGAAAATTCGAGCTCGACACCTCGATGCGGATGCGATGGCCCGCCGCGAAGTAGTTGCTCGTGTTCATGGGCTGCAGTTGGACGCGATAGACATTGCCCGGCTGCATGAACTCCACCGGCTTGTCGTATCCATTGCGATAGCGCAGTCGCTGGATGTTCTCGTCGAGATTGTACGCGCGCCCGTCCGGATATACGTCAATGAGCTTCACGGTGATGTCCGTGTCCTTGCGATCCGACGACACGTACACCGTGAACGTGATGGGACCGCTCACCTCGATCCCGTCCTTCAGCGGCTCCGACGAGTACACCAGGATGTCCGGCTGCTCCTCCATCTGGCGCTGATCCATCGCGCCGCCCGTGAGTCCCGGCTGACAGCAGACGTTGCCGCCGTGCGACATCACCGGATGCATGGGGTCATACGTGAACGTGTCCGGCAGATCACGGCCCGGCGCCTTGAGGACAAGCCCGCCGTCGCCATGCAGCGTGTTCGCCTTCCCGCCGCTCGACAGGAAGTACGTGACCGGCGTGGCGCCCCTGGGTGGCCACGTGTCCGACGACTGCCATTTGTTGATCCCCATGGTGTAGTAGCGGACGCGGGGCAGCGTATCGAGCAGTCCGTTGTTCTCGCCCTTGAGGAAGTGATCGAACCAGTCGTACGTCAGCGCTTCGTAGTCATAGCGCGCATCGCCCACGCTGCGCTCTCCCACGATCGTGTTCTCCGTGGCCCGCGTGTACGAGCAGTGCAGCGTGGGGGCGATGATCACGTACTGCTCCTTCCCGATGGCCGGGTCGGCGGTTTCCCGCACGCGATTGTACTCGGCGAGGTTCGGGCCAATGGAGACGTCGTACCAGGACATGAAGTACAGCCCCGGCACGTTGATCTTCATGTTGTCGTGCCACAGCCCGCCGCGATACCACGCCGGATCGTTCGGCGTCCGCTCGATCATGGCGCCGCCCGTGGCGATCCCCGGCACCGAATCGGCGAAGATGCCGGGCGGCCCATCCACCGACCGGATGATGTCCTTCTCGGGGAGATGCCAGAATGCCTTCATCCAGTCCACGGGTGGCAGGTGCTGCACGAGGTCGAACGAGCGCGACTCGCGAATCAGATCAGCCTGTGACGCCTTTGCGGGGAACATGGGCCGCGTCTCGTTCTGCTCACCGTAGAGCCAGTCGATGAACAGCATCTGCACCGCCCCGCCGCGATACCAGTTTCCCTGTTCGTAGTACGGTCCCACGCGTCCCACGCCGGCGCCGAAGCTCTCGGGGATGATCGTCGCGAGACCGGGCGGCGCGGTGGACGCCACCGCCGACTGCCACTCCGCCGTCGAGGAGCACCCCACCAGTCCGACTTTCCCGTTGGACCATGGACGCGTGGAGATCCACTGGATGGCGTCGTAGCCATCCGTGAGCGGCGGCCCGAGAATGTCGTATGTGCCTTCGGAGAAGAAGTGGCCGCGCTCGTTCTGCTCGACGTACGCGTACCCGCGCTTCACCGCAGCGAGTACCGCCGCCATGTTCGCGGGCACGCCATTCTGGATGTCCCAATAGTTGAAGTTGTACGGCGTGCGCACGAAGATGGCGGGGACTTTGCCGTCGGCATGCTTCGGATAGTACACGTCGGTGGCGAGCTTCACCCCGTCGCGCATGGGTATCATCAGCTTGCGGTCGATCACCGCGAGCGACTCGAGCTGATGCTCCAGATCCCAGCGGACCGCCTTCGCCGAATCACTCAGCGGCCCGCCGCGCTGCGCGACGGCCGGATGGGCCACGACCGCGAGCGCCATCATGACGAGGGTGCCAGAGAGCGTGCGCTGCGAGGTACGCATTCGGACTCCTGATGGATGTTCACTTGCAATACGGAGCATCGCCGCAGGCTGTTGAGTCGGGTGCGCCCGCGACGTTGCCATTCGCGTGACCGCGCGCAACTTTCAGCGCGATACGGCGGACATGCTGCCGCCCATGCTACGTACGGCCCACAGCGGATGTCATACTCCACTCCCGAGCAGAGTCCCTTCCCGCAGCCGGACGCGCTGTCCACGGCCGCGCGCCTGCGCGTCGCCTTCCAGGGCGAGCCGGCCGCGTTCAGCGAAGACGCCATCCATTTGCTATGGGGCCCGGATGTCGAGGCCGTTCCCATGCCGACGTTCGAAGCCGTAATGGATGCCGCCGAATGCGGTGACGTGGATTTCGGCATGCTCCCCATCGAGAGCACGGTGCTGGGCGATGTGCACTCGGCCTACGATCTGCTGGCCCTGCATGACGGGCTCGTGATCTGCGCGGAGGTCGTACTCCCGGTGCGACTCGCGCTGCTCGCCCTGCCCGGCACACGACTTTCGCAGATCCGCTCCGTCGCGAGCCACCCGCTCATCCTCGCGCTCTGCACGTATTTTCTCGAGCGGCATCCCGGCATTCGGGCCGTGCCGGCCGACGACACCGCTGGCGCGGCGCGCGAGGTGGCCGAGGCGGGCGATCCCGCGCGCGCGGCACTGGGCAGCCGTCGCGCCGCCGAGCACTACGGGCTGGCGGTCATCGCGGATGGCGTGGAAGATCGCCCCGATTCGCAGTTCCGCTTTCTCGCGGTGGGGCGCGAGCCGGCGCTGCTCGAACGCGGCACGCTCTCACGCACGGCCGTGCTCTGCGTCTTTCCCGACGCGGCGGGGTCGCTCGTGACCGCGCTCAAGCCGCTCGCGGACGCATCATTCCGCATCACGCACATCGGCGCGCGTCCCACCCGGGAACCGTGGACATATCAGTTCTTCCTGGAGTACGAGCATCCGGCAATGGACCCGCACGCCACGGCCGCGCTCTATCTGCTCCAGACCGCGAGTCGCGAGTGCCGCCTGCTGGGTACGTATCCGAGCTGGCTGGGGAAGGACACCGCGCCACAGGGCGCATAGTGCGCGCCCAGGGCACCCTGGCCATTCTGTACCGTCGCGCCGGCGCCATCATCGCCGGGATGCGGCCGCTACGCTCTGCGTCGGATCCGCTCCCTCCCAGGTCACATCCGCTGTGGGGCCGTACGTGGACGGCACGGCGCGTTCCAGCAATTTGAGATACACCGTGAGCTGCGTGCGATGATGCGCCGTGTGCAGCAGCCGTCGCCAGAAGATCCAGGCGCGCTGGCGCTCCACGTCGAAGAAGGGGACACGCTCCAGCCACCACGACTCGCGCTGCGCCGCCAGAAAGGGGAGCCGGTGCCGGACCAGTTCAGCCAGCCGGGCCGAAGCGCTCGTGACCGTCAGCGGCTGCGGCAGCACATCTCCGGCCGGCAATTCCGGTGCAGCGAGAAACTCGCCGAAGAATCGTCGCTCGGAGAGCAACTGATGCTTCAGGATATCGCCCACGGTGCTGGCGCGAGGACGCGGACAATACCCCAGATCCGCATCGGTGAAACATGACCACACTGAGTGAACCTTGTTGGTTTCACTGGCATACGAATCCAGCATGTGCTGCGCGAAGGGAAATGACGCACGCGGAATTTCCGCGTCGGCGATCTCCGTGTGTGCGTATCGCATGGCCGCCTTCCTCCTCCTGACGATTTTCCGTTTTCCGGGTCGGTGCTCCGATACTACCTTCGTCACAAGGAGAATAACCATGACTACACTGACCCGGCTCCCCAGGCGCGCACGGTCATCCAGGAAGGCGGGATGGCGAATGAGCACGCGCGGGCCTGCATTGACTGGGACTCGCCGCCGAGGGTTGCGCACGGCGGGAGCAACGAAACACCTGCCTACTGCAGTATCGATCGGGGATCCACTGCCGTGGCGCGATGCGCGGGCAGATACGCCGCCGC
>Ga0134125_10006960_pt1 | contig 12775 bp, 13 predicted proteins | sample KB31751_FD_96464 | JGI IMG/M metagenome (GOLD analysis project Ga0134125, IMG submission 96464) | Terrestrial soil microbial communities with excess Nitrogen fertilizer from Kellogg Biological Station, Michigan, USA - KB3-175-1 | ecosystem: Environmental > Terrestrial > Soil > Unclassified ... | reverse complement strand
TGCCGCGCCGCCTCCAGGTTCAGATGACCACCGGCCAGCGGTCCGTTAAACTCCCATCCCTCATCGACGAAACGCTGCGGTGTATCCGCATGTCCATCGATCACGATCGCGTCTTTCCACTCGTCAGGCAGCAGCAGCTTTCTCCTCCCGTGCTTCACTCTTCGCGTCTCCGCTCAACTCCGCGCGCAAAATCGCGGCAGCGCACACCGCAATAAACACCGCGATGTCGCCATAAATCCTTACCTCTAGTATCTGCCCGACGCACAGCAGCATCAGCACCCACACCGGCAACATCAGCACGCACGCTCGCAGCCGCGCCGCCGAGATCAAATCCCTCCGCCAGTAAATCCACGGCATAAGAAATGCCGACCCGCTCAAAATCCCCGGCCACAACACCGGATGCATAAGATCCCGCAGGTTGTCCACAATTCGCGAGCCGGCCTCCGTCGGATTCCCCGCATACTTGTGGTGCACCGCCAGCATGATCGCCGCCCACACCACGCACAGCACCGCAATCTCCAACACATCGCGCATCTTCACTGCTCGCAGCCGCCATCGTCCCTCGCGCGAAAGCACTACAGCCCCGCGTGCGAGAATCAGAAACACCGTCGTCTCTCGATTCCACGTCGCCACCGCAAACAGCAGCAGCAGCCACCAGAACCGATCCGTCAGCACCAGGTACAGCCCCCACCCGAGAAACATCATCGACAGCGGGTCATACGGAAACGTGAACGGAACGCCCAGATAAAAATCGAAGATGAACACAACGATCAGCACTGCAAACGGCAGCAGCGGCACGCGCGCCTTCGGCCAGTACATGCGATCGATCTTCTGCGCTGCCCACACGCTCAGCAGAATCGCCACAAACGTCACCAGCATCAGTACCACTCGCTCGGGCGAGTTCATCCCCGCGCGCCCTGCCGTATGCCGCTGCAAAAACTCCGAGTTTCCCGCCCACAGCAGCGGATACCGCATCAGCTCGCGCGCCTGGAACGGCATGCGCTCCTGTCCCAGCGCATACTTCCGCAGGTCCAGGTATGGCGGCAGCTCAATCGTATAGAGCTGTGCTGTAAACGCCGCAGCAAACACCACAATGATGCGCGAGTACCAGCACGCCAGTCGGCTGCGCAGCGGTTCCGTCGTCATGGTCTTTGCCTGCTCCGCTGCATAAATACAATGCACGCATCACATAGCGCGCTCGTCTCCTCACCGTACCATAGCGGCTCCTTCCGGCAACCCCATCGCACAGCCCCCCATCTTAATCGCCTGAGAGGTGAACAGATGGCAAGTGGCTTAGATTCCACGAAAACCCCGGCAAGACCCTCCCACGAAGCGATCGAATCCACAGGCGGGAACGCCACTGACGCAGCAGAGAATCCCAGAAAGCGCTTAGACCGCGAGGCGATGGAATCGGCCAAACGGGCCCAGAATCGCATCCACAACGACGAAGAGAAGAATCCAGAAGACACACTCTTTACGAAATAACCCTTTCGGCGGTACGATTCCGCCAGCAGTAAAAAGCCCCGCTTGGCGCGGGGCTTTTTCGTTGCGTTCCACTTATCGCCGGAACAAATCCTTCACCTGCTGCACGAACGCATCGCGCCCGATATCGCTGAGCGCCTCGGTCAGCGGCAGCTGCTTCGGACATGCCTGCACGCAGTTCTGCGCGAAGCTGCACTCCTGGATACCGCCATCGCCCGCCAGCGCGCGTAGCCGCTCTTCCTTCAGCACCGCGCCCGCAGGATCCATGTTGAACAGCTTCGCCTGCGCCACTGTCGCCGCGCCCACAAAGTTCGTCACATCGTTGAACTGCGGGCACACCTCCATGCAGATCGTGCACGAGATGCAGTTCGACAGCGGATACCGCTGCTCCTGCACCTGCGGAAACTGCCGCGGCGCCGCGCCCAGATCGTACGTGCCGTCAATCGGCACCCACGCCTTCACGCGCTTCAGATTCTCAAACAGAACACTGCGGTCCACCGCCAGATCGCGCACCACCGGAAACTTCGACAGCGGCTCCAGCTTGATTGTGCCGTTGCCATCCGCGCCCAGCAGCTTGTCGACCAGTGCAGAGCACGCCATCATCGCCTTGCCGTTAATCCGCATCGCGCAGCTTCCGCAAATTTCCTCCAGGCAGTTCGAGTCATACGTCACCGGCGTCGTCGGCTTGCCATCCGCCGTCACCGGGTTCAGCGCAATCTCGCCCAGCACCGACGTAATATTCATCCCCGGCCTGTACGGCACGGAAAAGCGTTCCGTCACTGCGGTCTGGTCCGGTGCGGACTGACGTTTGATCTCGATCTGAATGTTGCTCGGAGGCATAGCCTTCTCCTGTTTCTTGCTCGTTCTACTCGGAATCTTTAACTCGGTATCACTGCCGGCACCGGATCTTTAAACCGCTGCGCGTGTACATGGACGCGGTCGAGCGCCGGCTTCTCGACCAGGAACCACGAGATGACCGCGCCGACCGCGATCATAAGAAACGTAAGCGCCAACCCGCTCCACGGATGCAGCGCAAACAACCCGGCTGCCGCAACCAGCTGCAGCATCGGCCAATGCAAAACGTACGTGCTGTACGAAAAATCTCCCCACCGCGCTGGCCCCTTCACTACCGGCAGCAGCAGTGCCGCGCTCAGCGTAAGCGTCGCCACCGCGGCCGGCCGAGGCGCAAACCAACCCGTGTACTTATGCAGTACAAACAGCATTCCCGCGGCCGCTGTCAGCCACCATCCATACTTGTAGAAAAACTTCTGGTGATAGTGGATCAGCGCTCCAATCATGAAGAACGAAAGCTGTCCCGGCAGCTGCAGCGCCAGCGTCTCGCTATGCTTCGCCACCACCACTCGATACACAATCGAGAGCGCAAACAGCGTCCACAGCACCGCATCGCGCCGCGTCTTCCGGCACAGCCACACAATCAGCGGCACGATCAGGTAGAACATCACCTCGATCTTCAGCGTCCACAGCGCTCCGTCGACAACATTCGTGCCCGGATTCGTCTCCCACAGCCCCGGAATCGACGGCTGAATAAAATTCGCGAACGACAGGTTCGCCACCAGGAACTTGCCGACATGGAAGCAGCCCTCTGAGAACGCAATCGCCAGGCAGAAGATCGTCGCCAGCCAATAGCCCGGAAGAATACGTCCCGCCCGCTTCAAAAAATAATCCGTTAGCGAATGCGAGCGTTCATAACTCGCAAAGATCAGAAATCCAGAAATCGCGAAAAATCCCTCAACCGCAAGATGGCCGCTGAAAACATCCGGCAGCCATGCAAGCTCCGGGCTGCCGCTGATCGCCCCCCCGGCGTGAAAGAACACCACCACAATCGCCAGGATCAGGCGCAGGATGTCGAAGTTGTTCTCTCGTCTTGTGCTGGAATTCTTGCTCATCGCTTACCGTGGCGTGGCCGTTTCTTCGCTCGTCGTCCTCTCTTGCATGCTTTCGGTCGTCCCGCTTACCTCTGGTCTCCGACCCGATTCTTCCGTCGTTTTGCGCTTTGCGAGCTGTACGCCCAGACCATCACGCCAATCAACCCGCAAAACACCAACACTGCAACCAGAGCCGTCAGGACAATTCCGCCGTTACTCATCATCGTCCTCTCTTGCGTGAACCTCACCCGTTCCTTCCGTCACTGGGTGCTTACCCTTATCCCGAACCTTCTGGCGCCGTCCATCAATCCACGCGCCGTACAGCACAATCGATCCATAAAATCCCAGCGCCACTACCACCAGCACGATGCCCACAACCGTCGTGCTAAAACGCGGATGGTTCATCGAACTCGCTTCTTGTTCAGGCTAGCCATCCGCGCGGAATACACCAGCCGTCCCACCGTAGCTGCAACAACCAACACAACCACGACGACCTCTTCGGTGTGTGTCATTCACCCTCCTTCGTGGCCCAAACCGTTACAAGCCCGAACCATCAGTGCCGGTGCAGATGCGCCTGATGTTCCGCTTCGGTTCCCACCGCGATTCCTTCCTCGGTGCCGAAGTGCTGCCCGGTGCCGCGTTCAAGCTCTTGTGTCTTGTGCTTGACCCGCAGGTTGTACCAAACCATGTAGCTGATCACCGAAATAAACACGATGACCAAAAGGACGTAAACCACTCGAGTAAGCGCTTCAGGTCCGAACATGATGGCCTTAGATGGCGGGCTCCCCCGTCTGGGTTAGGCGCCTAAGCCGCGGAGTTTCTATGCCGTAGCGTCGTACCTCCGTGGTCTCGGCGGAATAAACTGCGTATCGACCTCCTCCCACTCAAACGCCGGAGCGCCGTTGCGGAAGAAGGCCTTGGTCGTCTTCAAAAACTTCTCATCGTTGCGATCCGGGAAGTCCGGCTTGTAGTGCGCTCCGCGGCTCTCATCCCGAAGCTTCGCTCCCTGCACCACCACGCGGCTCAGCTCCAGCATGTTCCAAAGCTGCCGCGCGAAGGCGAACGAAGTATTCGCCCACTGGCTCTTGTCCGCCAGGTTCACATTGCGGAAGCGGTTCTGCAACTCCACAATCTTCGCGTCCGCCTCTTCGAGCCCCTTGTTATACCGAATGATCGTCGCGTGCCGGGTCATCGTATCGCCCAGCTCGCGCCAGATGCGGAACGGATTCTCATTGCCTTGGTTATTCAGCAGCGACGCATTCATCTCCATCTGCCGCTGCTTCTCCGCCGCATGCCCGCCATCACCCGTCTGGGCCGCGAGCCCCTTCGCATACGCCATCGCATTCGGGCCGGCCACAAACCCGCCATAGATGCAGCTCAGCAGGGAATTGGCACCTAATCTATTCGCTCCGTGGATCGAGTAGTCCGCCTCACCCGCCGCAAACACGCCCGGCACATTCGTCATCTGCCCGAAGTCCACCCACAGGCCGCCCATCGTGTAGTGCATGCCCGGGAAGATCTTCATCGGCACCTCGCGCGGGTCGTCGCCGACAAACTTCTCGTAGATCTCCAGAATCCCTTCGAGCTTCCTGTCCAGCGTCGCGCGGTCAATGTGCGTCAGGTCCAGGTACACCTGCGGCTGCCCCTCGATGCCGAGATCCTCCTGGTACACAATCCGGTGAATCGCGCGCGTCGCAATATCCCGAGGCACCAGGTTGCCGTACTTCGGATACCACTCTTCCAGGAAGTAAAACCGTTCCTTCTCCGGAATCGCCTTCGCCTCGCGCTTATCGTTCTTGTCCCTCGGAACCCACACGCGCCCGCCCTCACCGCGCGCGCTCTCGCTCATCAGCCGCAGCTTGTCCTCACCCGGAATCGCCGTCGGGTGCACCTGGATGAACTCGCCATTCGCATACGAAGCGCCCTGCTGATACAGCGCCCCCTGCGCACTCCCCGTGCACACGACTGAGTTCGTCGACTTGCCAAAGATCGCCCCAATGCCGCCCGTGCACACGATGATCGCGTCCGCCGGGAACGTCCTCACCTCCATCGTGCGCAGGTCCATAGCGCAAATACCACGCGCAACACCCTGCTCATCCAGCACGGCAGACAGGAACTCCCACCCCTCGTACTTCGTTACCTTGCCTTCGCTCTCGTAGCGCCGCACCTGCTCATCCAGCGCATACAGCAGCTGCTGCCCCGTCGTCGCTCCCGCAAACGCCGTACGGTGATACAGCGTCCCGCCGAACCGCCGAAAGTCCAGCAGCCCTTCCGGCGTCCGGTTGAACGGCACGCCCATGCGGTCCAGCAGGTCGATGATCGCCGGCCCCATCTCGCACATCTGCTTCACCGGCGTCTGGTTGGCCAGAAAGTCGCCGCCATACACCGTGTCGTCAAAGTGCTTCCACGTGCTGTCGCCCTCGCCCTTCAGGTTCTTGGCCGAGTTGATGCCGCCCTGCGCGCACACCGAGTGCGACCGCTTCACCGGCACAATCGAAAACAGATCGACCTTGCCGCCCGCCTCGGCGATCTTGATGACGGCCGCCAGCCCAGCCAGCCCGCCTCCAACAACGATGATCCTTGGTGTTGCTGCTGCCATCTTTGCCTTCTTTAGTTTCGAACTTTCAAAATCAAAAGACTTCCAAATCCCACGGCTGCGCCACAAAAAATCAAACGAGCGGCGAAACGATCTTGATGAACCAGCGACCCGTCGCCAAACGTTTCTTTGTACCTCTCGACAGTGTTGTATTTACCGCCGTATTTGCCCATTACCTTCCAAGGAGAAACGATCTTTTCCGGTTCCGCCTGTTCGTTGAGCGCCTTTTGCATTCTGAATAGAACCGCGTTGCCCCATACAATTCCAGCGAAGAAGATTGCTACTCCAAACAGAGCGCTAAATAGCAAGACAACGCCGGAATCGATCACTGCACCCCGCCCGGCTGCGGATTCACACTCCCCGGCGGCGCACTCTGCGGAGCCGGCATAACCACACCCGCCGGCTGCTCCGGCATCACATCCTCCGGCGCATTCGGATACTTCCACACCACTGCATACATCGCGATCAGCCCCATCAGGCACAGCGCTGCGCCACCCGCGGCGCACACATACCCAAACTTCTTCCGCGCGCTATTTCCCGGCGTAATCCCCCACTTCGCCGCAAACAGCCACACGCCATACGCAAAGTGCCAGCAAGTCGCCACCATCGCGATCACATAAAACGCCAGAATCCACGGGTTCGCCAGTTCATGCTGGACCTTATAGAACGCCGCCCCCGGATGCGTCGGCAGATGCACGCCCGCGAACCGCTGCGTCCACACGTGGTAGCCGATATAGACGAGAGCAATCAGCCCCGTCACGCGCTGCATCACATAGCCCCAGTTGCCCGCCCACGGATACACATTGACGTTCGACCGCCCGCGCAGCCAGATATAGACCCCATACAGCGCGTGATACAGCAGTGGAATAAAGATGAACGTCCACTCCAGCACCCGCACCAGCGGCAGCCCATTCAGAAACTTCACCTGCTGCGCATAGGCCAGCGGCCCGTTCCACGTCTCAAAGTTCGAAACGATATGCTCCACCAGGAACGCCCCAATCGGCACAATCCCGGTCAGCGAGTGCAGCCGCCTCCAGAAGAAGCTATGCCCCTCACCCGCGCGCAGCGGCTGAACGCCCCGCAACTTGCTGTCTTGTCCTTTGGGCGGCGCAACCGGAGCAGCAGTAGCCATTCATCTCTCCTCGGAATCTTTCGGGCAAATCGATTCTTCCACCGCTCAAAAACTAAGGTCAAGAAATCCAGTACGTTTCCAACCGATTATCGCCCACACTGTGCGAAATCCCGCAACCGCCTCGCTTCTAGGTACCCCGAGCCTTTAGGCTCGGGTCTCTTATAGCTTGACCACGAAAAGGGGCTTTAGCCCCTGGAGTATGCCTTCCTTTCTCATCGGAGAGTGTTTGATGGCGGATTCACGAGCTGCCTCAACAACTCCCGAAACGCATTCCCCCTGTGACTCACCGCCCACTTCTCCTCCCGCGACACCTCCGCCAGCGTCTTCCCCATCCCCGGCAGCAGAAACAGCGGATCATACCCAAACCCATCCGTCCCTCTCGGCTCGTCCAGCACCACACCCTCCACCTCACCCCGGGCCCGCAGCACCACCTCGCCATCCCGCGCCAGCACCAGCGAGCAACCAAACCGCGCCCCACGGTTATTCAGCGTCAACCCGCAATCCGAATCCAGAGCCTCCGGCAGCTCCCGCAGCAGCGACACCACCGCCCGATTATTCCTCTCGTCTTTTGAAATCGCCGACCCCTCTCCCACCTCAAACCCCAAATCATCTGCAAACCGCGCCGACCTCACCCCCGGCTGCCCACCCAGCGCATCCACCTCCAGCCCCGAGTCATCCGCAAACACCATCAGGCCTGTCTTTCCCGAAGCAAGCGCCAGCTTCGAGTACGCCACCGCCTTCTTCTCCGCATTTCCCTCAAACGTCGCCGCATCCTCCACCGGTTCCGGCATAAACTCAACGCCCGGCAGCGCCAGCACCTCCACGCCCTGCTCACTCGCACACTCGCTGAACTCCCTCAACTTCCCCAGGTTCGTCGTCGCCGCATAGATCGTCATCCCTCCAACCTAAACCCCCGCACGCGGCCACCGTTTGCGCGCGAGCCATAGAACCGGGTGGCCTACCCTTTCGTGAAACGAAAGGGTGGGGTGTCGTTTGCGGTAGCAAACGAGAAACGCTTGCGCTACGGAAAATCTGTCATCTCGACCGACAATAAAATGCTGTCATCCGGAGCGGAGCACGCAGGGCGTAGTCGAAGGAACTCTGTATTTGCCTTTTGCTGGGCTGCCCCATTCATCACGGTCAGTGGAGTCCAGGATTCACAACTCCTGGGGAATATCTTTCGCATCGAACTCACCTGGGCCCCGGTCACGAAAGGCCACGATGCATCGCTTCCTCTTCCTCGCCCTGCTCATCCTCACCGCCTGCAGCCGTTCCACTCCTCCCACAACCCCCGCACCAGCACCCCAGCCCCAGACCAAACCCACGCCCCCCACTCCCATCGCCGAAAAAAAAGCCGAGCTCAACAATCCCAACACCTGGGACCCCGCCTGGGACGCCTTCATCGAAAAGTCCGTCCCGCCCGAGCTCCTCTCCGCCCAGGCCGCCCGCGCCGTCCGCCCCTACTGCCCGCGCTTTGCTGAACTCTCTGACACCGACAAGCGCGCCTTCTGGGCCTACACCTTCCAGGCCCTCGCTGCCGCCGAAGCCGGCCTCGACGCCACCAGCAGCGTCCACCACACCGATGCGTCCGTCAACAAGGTCGACCCCGAGACCCACCGCCTCTCCCGCCAGGCCGGCCTCCTCCAGCTCAAGTACGAAGACGCCCAGCGCTACAACTGCTCCTTCGACTACGACGCCGACCGCCATCTCCCCGAGCACGACCCCAACCGCACCATCCTCCAGCCCCAGCGCAACCTCGCCTGCGGCCTCAACATCATGCAGAACCAGATCATCACCCAGGGCAAACCCCTCGTGACGCGCACCAGCTACTGGGCCACCCTCCAGCCCGGCACCGCCGGCTATCGCGTCTTCCGCAAGCAGATGATCAACGCCCCAGCCGAATGCCGCCCCCCACGTCGCACGCGCACCACCTCGCACACTCCCACTGCGACCCGCGCCCGCTGAGCTTGGTCACCGGCCCGGCCACCGACCCCGGGTGGCCTACCCTTTCACAGTTTCATCGTGAAAGGGTGGGGTCCCCGGCGAGCTTGCTCGCTGGGGCGTAGCGTGGGTTGTCGTTTGCGGTAGCAAACGATAAAAACTTCGAGCAACCAACACTTGTTCCCGGTTACCATTCCCTCCACACCGGTCTGCACGCGGAGTCCCCCAATGGCCGACCAGCCCGTCCACGCCATCCCGTCGAACACCCAGCCCACCGGCAAGAACATCGTCATCTGCTGCGATGGCACAGGCAATGAATTCGGCTCCACGAACTCCAACGTTCTCAAGCTCTACACCTGCCTCGATCTCGACAACCCCGACCGCCAGGTCGGCTACTACCACCCCGGCGTCGGAACCATGGGCGACCCGGGCGCCCGCTACTGGCTCGAGCGCAAATGGTCCGTCGTCAAAGGACTCGCCTTCGGCGCCGGCTTCAAAGACAACGTCCTGGACGCCTACCGCTACCTCATGGAGGTCTACAACCCGGGCGATCAGATCTATCTCTTCGGCTTCTCCCGCGGCGCGTACACCGTCCGCGCGCTCGCCGGCCTTCTCCACGGCTACGGTCTTCTCCGCCGCGGCAACGAAGGCCACATCCCCTATGCCTGGCGGTCCTTCACCGGAGAGGTCAAAAAGCATCGCAATCAGCTCAAGAAAACTTACAAAAAACGCAATGTTGCCAACGCGCATACCATTCAGCACGACACAGCCTTTTCCAGCACCTTTTCACGCCCTGTCAGGCTCCGTTTCGTAGGCATCTGGGACACAGTCTCCTCCCTCGGCTGGATCTACGAGCCCCTGCGCCTTCTCAGCCTCGCGCAGAACGAGATCATCGATGTCGCCCGCCACGCCGTCAGCATCGACGAGAAGCGCGCCTTCTTCCGCGACAACCTCTATGGAAATCCGTTGCCCGGGCAGGACGTCACGCAGCTCTGGTTTCCCGGCGTCCACTCCGACATCGGCGGCAGCTACCCGCTCGAGGACTCCGGCCCCGCCAACACCACTCTCCAGTGGATGCTGGGCGAGCTGAGGAACAATGACGGCATCCTCTGCGAGCCGCGAGTTGACCTCGTTCTCGGCACGCCCATCGGCCGTCCAAACCTCGACATGCTCTATACGCCGCCGCCCGCACCCTTTCACAAGCTCAACAAATCCCTCACCTGGAAGTGGTGGATCCTTCAGTTCCTCCCGCAGCAGTACTACGACAAGGACGACGCCCAGATCGACCTGCGTGTCCCCTTCTGGAAACCACGGGAACTACCCGAACGCTCCCTCATCCACTACACGGCCGTCCAGCGCATCGACGGCCTCGCAACCGGCGAACCTCCCTACAAGCCCCGCAACCTCGTCCGCAAGTGGCTTCAGCCTCTGCAACCCGGCGAGATCAACACCAGCGCCGACCTCACCGGTTGCTACATCTACCTTCCCCAGGACCGCCACACTCCCACCGCCCTCCACGCCCTCAAGCGCCGCCTCATCGTCCTTGTGATGTCTGTCATAGAGATCCTCATCCTGGCCCTGGCCCTCAGGTGGCTCATCTTCGCGATCCACAGGATTCTTTGGGCGGCATGGTGGCTCCTGCTGTACTGCTATCACTGGTTCTGCCTCTTCTGGGCCTGGGTCGGTCACTGGCTCCAGGCCCATCTCTGAAGACAATCCTTCCTCAAAAAAAGTGACCCCCCACCTGTTAACTGGTCTGTTTTGAATATTTTGCCTGTAAGTAACAGATTTCAGAGAATTTAGCGAGCTTCGACAATTAGGTCCACCCCTAAGTCGAATGTTTTGAAGATTTTGCGCACATTCTGGCGGGGTGGGGGCATCCGCGTAGCATGAAAAACATGAAGGTCCACACCGAATACCTCACATTCATCACCCGCGAGCGCTACGAGATGGTTCACATCACCCCGCAGATCGAGGCCATCGTCCGCAAATCAGGTATCGACGACGGCCTCTGCTTCGTCTCGCCCATGCACATCACCGCCTCCATCTACGTCAACGACAACGAATCCGGCCTCATCGAGGACATCGGCAAATGGCTCGAGCACCTCGCCCCGCGCAAAGCCAACTACAAACACCACCAGACCGGCGAGGACAACGCCGACGCCCACCTCAAGTCCCTCCTCCTCCACCACGAAACCACCCTCCCCGTCACCGGTGGCCGCCTCGACCTCGGCACCTGGCAGCGCATCTTCTACGCCGAATTCGACGGTCAGCGCTCCAAGCGTGTGATTGTGAAGGTTCTCGGAAAAGCAAAAGACGAGTAGCGTTAGCCACTCGTCTCTAACATCTAAAATCTAATCTCTAAAATCTCTTACGCATTCACGATCTCTTCCTCGAGGCTCTGCTTCTCCGCGAGTTCAGCGTAATATCCGCCGCGCTCCAGCAGCTCATCGTGCGTCCCGAGCTCCGCAATGCGACCGTCGACAATCACCGCAATGCGATCCGCATTGCGTGCCGTCGAGATGCGATGTGCAATCAGAATCGTCGTCCGTCCCTGCATTGCTTCGCGCAGCCCCGACAGGATCTGGTCCTCGGTGTGCGTATCGACGGACGCCAGTGCATCATCCAGAATCAGGATCCGCGGATCGCGCAGCAGCGCCCGCGCAATGGCTGTGCGCTGCTTCTGCCCTCCGGAGAGCGTCATGCCACGCTCACCCACAATCGTCTGAAACCCCTTCGGAAACTCCTGAATCTCAGTGGCAATATGCGCCGTTGTCGCCGCCTCGACGATCTGCGCATCACTCGCCTCATCGACACCAAAGGCGATGTTCTCGCGGATCGTGTCTGAGAACAGGAAGGTCTCCTGCGGCACGAAACCGATCGCGCGCCGCAGCGTCTCCAGCGGATACTCGCGGATCGGACGTCCATCAATCAGCACCATCCCAGGCGCTGCATCCTGCAGCCGCGGAATCAGCGACACCAGCGTCGATTTGCCTGATCCAGTCGGTCCCGTAATCGCAAGGCTCGACCCAGCCGGAATCTCCAGCGAGAGATCGTGCAGCACCTCAGGGCCGGTCGCGTAGGTGAAGCTCAGGTTGCGGAATTCGACGCTGCCTGCAATTGGCGAGGACGCGAGCTCTGGCAGCGCCGCTGCATCGTCGATCAAGGGCTTCTCCGTCATCAGGTCATGGATACGCACGACCGAAGCCGCGCCACGCTGCACCAGGTTCGTCACCCAGCCGATCGCGATCATCGGAAACGTAAGCTGAATCAGGAAACTGTAAAACGCGATGAGCGTTCCAAGCGTCACGCGCCCGTTGACCACCTCTTTGCCGCCGAGCCCCAGCAGAAGCACAACGCTCAGCATGATGAGCACGGACAACGCCGGGAAGAACAGGCTCCACGTTCCGATCAGCTTGATGTTCCGGTCTACATATTCCCGGTTCGCCCGATCGAATTGCTCGATTTCAGCTTTCTCCTGCGTGTACGCGCGGATCACGCGCATGCCGGTCAGATTCTCCTGCGCCCGCGTCGACAGAACTCCCAATGCGGCTTGGATGATTTCCGATAGGCGGTGAATGGTGTCTCCGAAATACCGCACGGCGAGCACGACGAACGGAACAGGAATCAGCACCCACAGCGTGAGCACGGGCGACAGCTTGAACATAAAGAACAACGCCATTGCCATCGTGATGATCGTCGTCGCGCTGTACATGATTCCCGGACCCAGCACCATGC
>Ga0134125_10006956_pt1 | contig 12780 bp, 8 predicted proteins | sample KB31751_FD_96464 | JGI IMG/M metagenome (GOLD analysis project Ga0134125, IMG submission 96464) | Terrestrial soil microbial communities with excess Nitrogen fertilizer from Kellogg Biological Station, Michigan, USA - KB3-175-1 | ecosystem: Environmental > Terrestrial > Soil > Unclassified ... | reverse complement strand
TGCTTCTTGACGATCTGGAAGCCGCCATAGGCCCAGCGATGCCGCTGCTTCTTGAAGGCCTCGTAAGTGTCGGGCAACAAGCCCTGGCCGTAGCGGCGGTTGGTGTAATGGGTGAGCCAGCCGAGTTCCTGGATGGCAAGCCCAAGATCGGTGTCCTCGCAGATCGTGTCGCTCGACCAGCCGCCGGCCTTGTCCATGGCGGCGCGGCGCATCAGGCACATCGTGCCGTGCACGATGATGGCGTTTTCCTCGTTGCGCTGGACCATGCCGATGTCGAAGAAGCCGGCATATTCGCCGTTCATGATGTAGTGCATCAGCGAGCGGTCTTCGTCGCGATGGTCCTGCGGCGCCTGTACCAGCCCGACGCGCGGGTCGTTGAAGACCGGCACCAAATCCTTCAGCCAGTCGGGATGGACGACATAGTCGGCATCGATGATGCCGATGATCTCGGCGTCCGCGGCCGTGCGGTCCATGGCAATGCGCAAAGCACCCGCCTTGAAGCCTTTGACGTTCTCGGCATTGATGAACTTGAACCGCTCGCCGAGCGCGCGGCAATGATCCTGGATCGGCTGCCAGAACGCGGGATCGGGCGTGTTGTTGATGATGATGACGCATTCGAAGTTCGGATAATCCAGCCGCGCCAGCGCATCGAGCGTCTGCTTGAGCATCTCCGGCGGCTCGAAATAGGCCGGGACGTGGATGGACACTTTCGGATACGCGCTGCCCGCGGGCAAAGAGGGCAAGGTCGTGCCCTTGACCAGCAGTCGGAGCGGCGTGCGGCCGAAGGCAATCGCCGCGATTTCGTTGATGCGCGCCATCGCGATCAGGATCAGCGGCACCAGCAATACCAGTCCGAGCGTCAGCGCGAAGGCGGAGCCGAACACGAAATAATGGCCGTCCCAGTAGGCGAACACGGTGGCGATCCAGGCGCCGACGCCGTTGGCGGCGGTCGAAAGCACCAATGCCTGCAGCGGCGTCGGCGCGGCCAGTCTCAGGATCGGCAGCGACATCAGGATTCCGATCAGGAGCGCAATCGCCGCCAGCTTCCAGTAGTTCGGATTGATGATCGGCCCGGTCCACGAAAATTTCGGTTCGCGCTCGGCGTTGAAGATGCCCCAATAGGGGCCGACGCCGCCTTCGGTGTATTTCCAGGGCTGATCGATCGCCTCGACGATGTTGTACTCCATGCCGATCGATTGGGCGCGATTGACGAAATTGCGCAAGACCTTCGCCTGTTCGAATGTCCCGGGTTCGGCATTCAGCCGGTTGTAGCCGGCGCTGGGCCAGCCGAATTCGGCAATGACGATGCGCTTGCCGGGAAACTTCTCGCGCAAGAGCCCATAGAGATACATCGCCTGATCGACGGCTTGCGCAGCGGAGTAGTTCTCCCAATAGGGTAGGATGTGCGCGGCGATGAAGTCCACGTTGGAGGCGAGTTCGGGGTTGTCGCGCCAGGTGTTCCAGACGTCGCCGGTCGTCACCGGAACGTTGACGGATTTCTTGACGCGTTTGATCTTCTCGATCAGCTCGTCAACCTTCTGCGTACCGGTGAGGATCGTCTCGTTGCCGACCACGATGCCGTTGACGTTGCTGTTGTGGCGGGCGAGCTTGATCGCCGACTCGATCTCGCGTTCGTTGCGGTTGCTGTCCTTGCCGATCCAGACACCAAGGGTGACCTTCAAGCCGAATTCGGCGGCAATCGGTGGTACCAGTTCGGCCCCGCCCGTGGACGAATAAAGGCGGATCGCTCGCGTGATGGTCGCGAGCTTCTTCATGTCGGCGCGAATCTGCTCGGACGACGCGATGCTGTCGACGTCGGGATGCGCCGAGCCCAAATGCGGATCATAGGAGACGCTGGGCAGCTTGCCCTTGAAATCAGGTGCTTCCTGCTTGTCCTGAAGAATCCCCCACAGCCCCGCATGGACGGCGCTGACAAACAGCAGAACGGCAACGATGGCGCGCATCGCGACTAGACCAGACGGGGCATGCAATGAAAGACGCGAACCTGCCCCTAGGTTCGACCGACACGACGGCGATTGAAGGATAGTCCTGCCACGCCCTTAAACAACTGGTATGAGGCCATGGCGTTTTAAGGGCGCGCGCTCCGCCAATATCGGGACGTCAGAATCGTTCCGAAAGGGCGCACCCACGAATTATTTCGCGGGTGGCTGCGGCGGGGGCTGCGGGCTCGGTGTGGGCGCGGGCGCTGGGGCCGGTTTCGCCGCGCCTGCGGTTGCAGGGGCAGGCGCGGGGGTAGCCGCGGTGGTCTGCGGTGGTTGCGCGGCGGGATTGATCCAGCAGACGTGAACGTGATCGCTCAGGCTGTTGGGAACCTTGTCGTCGATCTGGTTGGCGAATCGCGTCAGGCAGCGAAAGGCCGCCTGGATGTGTCCGCCCGGGCAGCCGAATCGGTCGTAGAGATCGAGGTGACGGAAGGCGGTGTCGAGATCGTCGACCCAGATGAGCTGCACCACGCGGCGGCCGAGCCAGACGCATTCCGGGTTGCCGGCGGGACCGTTGATCGCGCGCTGGGCTTCGACGAACTGGTCGATCTTGTGCTGGCCTTCCTTGGCGGCCTCGGCCTTGCTGGCGGCGGATTCTTTGCCCTGTTGTTCCTGGGGCTTCTTGTCGCCGCTTTGGGCTAAGGCTGTTCCGACACTTAAGAGGGCGATCAGCCCGGGAATAGCGAGACGGCGCACAATCACGTTCTTCAGCTCAAGCACCCGTCGATGCATGGATTCCCCAATTTTGTTGCAGGCCTTCCGCAGCCGACACGACCGCTGATGCCGTTCAAATGGGTCTCCAATGCGGCAGAGCGGTACCGCCGATCCCATGAACCGTATTTCGAATTTTGTCCAGCAAAGTCACAACTTTATCGCTTTGTGGTAAAATCCTGCGACAACCAGTCTGGAAACAACGCGCCTCCAGCTCTTGGCAGACGGTAGCTCTTGGCAGACGGTCGGCTTCCGGTTAATCGACGTTTCCCCGCCTGGAGGATGGAACTGATTTCTTTTCGTACGCCACTGGCGCTGTTGCTTGCTTCTCTGGCTGTGATTGCTGCCGCATGGTGGTGGCTGGCCACGCCTATCGTGCTTGCGCACGCGCCGATCGACCCCAGCGCCAAACTGCAATGCGTGTCCTACGCGCCGTTCCGCGGGGAGCAGAACCCGTTGTCGCCGGGCACGCATATCTCCGTCGAGCAGATCGAGCAGGACCTGACGCAGCTCGCCAAGGTCACGGATTGTGTGCGCACCTATTCGATCGAATACGGACAGGATCAGATCGCGGGCGTGGCGAAAAAGGTTGGGCTCAAGGTCATCCAAGGCATCTGGCTCAGCAACGACCGCCTCAAGAACCTGAACCAGATCGCGACCGTGGTCCGGCTGGCCAAGGAATATCCCGACGTCATTACGGCGGTCGTGGTCGGCAACGAAGTGCTGTTGCGCGGTGAGATGACGGTCAATGATCTCGTCGCGACCATCCGCTCGGTGAAGGCGCAGGTGAGCGTGCCGGTGACCTATGCCGATGTGTGGGAATATTGGCTGAAGAACCGCGAGATCTATGATGCCGTCGACTTCATCACCATTCACATCCTCCCTTATTGGGAAGACTTTCCGATCCGCGCCAAATTCGCAGCCGCCCATGTCGATGCGATTCGCCAGCAGGTGGCGGTGGCCTTTCCCGGCAAGGAGATCCTGATCGGAGAGACCGGCTGGCCGAGCGAGGGACGGATGCGCGAGGGCGCGCTGCCGTCGCGGACCAACCAGGCGCGTGTCGTTTCCGAAATCCTGCAACGCGCCAAGCAGGAGAATTTTCGCGTCAATCTGATCGAGGCCTATGACCAGCCGTGGAAGCGGCAGCTCGAGGGCACGGTCGGCGGCTATTGGGGTCTGTTCGATTCGGCGCGGGATCTGAAATATCCGGCCGGCGTGCCGATCAGCAATTACCCGCTCTGGAAATGGCAGATGGCCGGTGGCATGTTGATCAGCTTGATCGTGTTCGCGGCCGGTGGCCTGACGCTGCGCCGCAGGCCGTGGACGCCGCGGCTCGGCGCCTGGATCGCCGTTGGGATCTGCGCCACCACGGCCGGAATCCTGTTCGGCGTCGCCGCCGACAAGATGGTCTATGAGAGCTACGGCGTCAGTGGCTGGTTGCAATGGGGCGCACTGCTCGCGGCCGGCATCGTCTCGCCCGTGCTGGGCGCGCATGCGTTGCTCTCGGGGCAGTCGCTGCCGACCTTCCTGGATCTGCTTGGTCCGCGGGACGACAAACGCCGTCCGGTCCTGATCCTGCTGTTGGGAGCGGCGCTGATCGTGACCGCGCTGATCGCGAGCGAGACCGCTCTCGGCTTCGTCTTCGATCCGCGCTACCGCGATTTTCCGTTCGCCTCGCTGACCATGGCGGTCATTCCGTTCGCGCTATTGACCATCAACCGTCCGCAGCAGGGGCAGCGGCCGCTTGCGGAAGCCACCTTTGCCGGCCTGCTTGCGATGTCGGCGATCTATGTCGGCTTCAACGAAGGCCGGGAAAATTGGCAGTCGGTCTGGACCTGCCTCATCTACGTGCTGTTCGCGCTCACGCTGTGGCGGGGGCGGGTCGCGCAAAGCCCAAAATGAGCAGCCCGATCGCAACGCCCGAAAGCGCGACGTTATAGAGCACGATCCCAAGGCCCGCGGCGATCAGTCCTCCCGTCAGTAGCACGATGGAGGGACGGATGACGTGGAGGGCGGCGATCACCAGCGCGACGATGCCGAACACGTTGCTCTTGAACAGCGCGGTTGCGACCGAGCGGGAGGTGCACAGCACCGTCCGCAGTCCGGCGTCGCACGCTAACGCCACGGGCGAATACTCGATCGCCAGATAGCGCAGGTACAGCGCATAACCGACGCTGACAAAGCCCACGACCAGGAGCCATTGCACCTGATAGGGCGTGAGTCGGAACGGAGTTTTCTTCATGCCTGATCGGATGGAAGTTGAGCTGAAGCGGCAACATGCCCCGGCTCATCCTGCCGGGGCAGATCAAGCCCTACACCCAAGCCGCTGCTAAGACGAGGGTAATCTGGAGCATGATCCGGAAAAGTGTGTGGCGGTTTTCCGCAAAGATCATGCTCAATTAAAGAGCTAAAGCGCGATGACGTTTCAACCCAATCTCATCGCGCTTTAGTGATGGCCGAACAGGGCGGCGAAGGGCGACTTAGGCTCTGGTTTCGGCGGGTCCGGCGGCGGCGGAGCAGAAGGAGGAGGTGGTGGCGGGGGTGGCGGCTCCTCCTTCTTGACGTACTTTCGTTTGGCCGGGTTTTGCTTCCCCTCGTGGAGCAGCTTGATCGGCTGCTTGGCCTCCCTGGCCTCCTTGGGCTCCCTTGGCTCCCTGGCCTCCCTTACCTCCTTGGCGTCGCCCTCGTCCTTCAGGGCCAAGCGCTGGCCATCGTAAACCGTGGTTTCGCAAATGCGCTTGTGCTCGGCCATCGCCGCGCAGATCTTGGCGGCCGCGGCTGCGTCATTGAGGGGGCCGGCCGCCAGATGCAGTTTCATACCCAGCCCGTTGTTACCCTCTTTGATGACGATGATCGGGTTCAGCGCGGCCAGGCCAGGGTTCAGGCGCTGCACGCTGTGCCACAAGGCGCGTAAGCCCGGAAGCGAGTTGGCACTGCCCAGTTCGACGGCAAAATCCGTTCGCTGCACGTCGACCTTGGCGGCGGCCTCATGGGGTTCGTCGGAGGCATGCGGCGATGCCGGGGCGGCTCTCTCGGGCACCGGCGAAGATGCGGGCTCGGGCCTCCGTGCGGCCGGCACATCAGTGGCCTTGGCCTCCGCCATCTTCATTTCGGGTGCCTTCATCTCGACTGCTTTGGCACCCGCTGCCTTCGCATCAAGGGCCTTGCCAGCCGCTGCTTTGACCTCGGTCGCCTTGGTCGCCTCGGCGGCTTTGGGTGCCGCGGCCGGCGCCTCGATCATGGCCTTCGCCATCAGCGATGCGGCAGCGGCCGGCGTCGCCACTGCGGGCGCTATGGCCGCAATGGCCTGGGAGTCATGCGCCCGCGGCTTGTCCGCCGCCGGCGCCATGGTCGTAACCGGACCTAGAACGGGAGCCGGCGCCGCTGTCGCCACGATTTGCGGAGCCGCTGGCAGCGGGGCCAGCTTGGCCGCCGAGGGCCACAGCGCAGAAGGCGGCGATGCGTACGGCACGGCAGAGACCCGCGGCGACGGCACTGCGGCGGGCGGGGACCGCGGGGTCTGCTTGGCCAGTGCCCCCGTTACCGAATCCAGCCCCTGTTCCAGCACCGTGACGCGGGAAAACAGCCGATCGCGGTCGTTGTTCAGGGTCTCGATCGCGGAAGCAAGCCGCCGGGTCTCGGTGTTGGTTTCGCGTGACAAGGCCTGGATCTGCTGGGCCTGGCGCGCAAGATCGGCCGCCGCGACTTGCTCGTGCCGCAGGCCCGGCGACCAATGGTTCGCGACAACCGCAAGGATCACCGCGCCGACGGCACTTACCCCCCAGGTCCCGATCCTCAGTAAAGCACGCCGGTCGAATTCATTCTCTTCAGCTAAAAGCCCGGATAGAAAGCCACCGGTGTTTTCGAGCTCGAAGGCGCCGGTCTTTTTGTCCGCGTCCTTAGCCATACGAATGGGAACCTCAACGAATCATCAGGAAACATTAACAGGAATTGGCGACCGTTCTTGAATTCCGGACATTTGCGGGTCGGGGAAAAGGCTTTATGACGGCGCGCTGACGAAACGCTTTCGAAAAGGACAGCAATGACCATCCGATCCAGCCTGACTGTGGTGCTCGCGGCCGGCGAGGGTACGCGGATGCGCTCGCAATTGGCGAAGGTGCTTCACCCGGTCGCCGGGCAATCCCTGCTGTCCCACGTGCTGCGGGCCGCGCCAAACGGCGCAGGCGCCTCACTTGCCGTGGTCGTCGGGCCGGACCATCAAGCCGTGGCGGATGAAGCGAAGCAGCTCCGCCCCGATGCCTCCATCTTCATCCAGCACGAGCGGCTGGGCACGGCTCATGCGGTACTGGCCGCGCGTGAGGCGATTGTGCGCGGTGCCGACGATCTTTTGGTCGCGTTTGGCGATACGCCGCTGATCTCCGCCGAGACCTTCGAACGCTTGCGCGCGCCCTTGAGGGAAGGTGCAGCGCTCGCTGTCCTCGGTTTTCGCGCCGCGAATCCTGCGGGCTACGGCCGGCTCCTGATCGAAGGCGGCCGGGTCATGGCCATCCGCGAGCATGGCGATGCCAGCGCCGAGGAGCGCAAGATAGACCTCTGCAATGCCGGCGTGATGGCGTTCGCGGGCGAGACGGCGCTCGGGATCCTCGACAAGATCGGCAAGGCCAACAGCAAGGGCGAACACTATCTGGTCGATGCGGTCGCCATCGTAAGAAGCATGGGATTGGAGGCCGTCGTGATCGAAACGAGCGAAGACGAAGTGCGCGGCATCAACACCAAGGCACAGCTTGCCGAAGCCGAGGCCGTGATGCAGGCGCGGCTGCGCAAGGCCGCGCTCGACGCGGGCGTGACCATGATTGCGCCCGAGACGGTTTTTCTCGCCGCCGACACGACGTTCGGCAGCGACGTCACCATCGAGCCATTCGTGGTGATCGGACCCGGCGTTTCCATTGCCGATCGCGCGGTGATCCATTCCTTCTCGCATCTCGTGCAGGCCTCGATCGGCAAGGAGGCGTCGGTCGGACCTTATGCGCGGTTGCGGCCGGGGACCTCGCTCGGCGACGGCGCCAGGATCGGTAACTTCGTGGAGACCAAGGCCGCGCGGCTGGAGGCCGGCGTCAAGGTCAATCACCTCTCTTACATCGGTGATGCCGAGGTCGGCGCCAGCACCAATATCGGCGCAGGCACCATCACCTGCAACTATGATGGCTTCTCCAAGCACAAGACCATGATCGGCAAGGGCGCCTTCGTCGGCACCAACTCCTCGCTGGTCGCGCCGGTCGCAATCGGCAATGGCGCCTATATCGGCTCGGGCTCGGTGATCACGAAAGACGTGCCCGACGATGCCATGGCGGTCGAGCGGAGCCCCCAGAGCATTCGCGAGGGCGGCGCGACTCGCTACCGCGAGATGAAGATGAAGAACAAGAAGGGAGCTTGATCGGTGGCCGCGCGGGGCGCGCTAATCGTTGTCGTCCGAAAACTCGGAAAACATCGCGCGGGTCAGGCGCCAGCCGCGCGGCTTGGCTCGTTTGACGGGCTCGGCTTCCACCTGTTTGACCTTCAGCATCGCCGGCGCTTCCCGGTCGTGACGCGGCGGCGGCCAATTGGCGAGATGCGTGCCCGCGGTTTCGCTGGCGCGCACATACGTGAAGGCGAGGCCTTTCCGATCGGGAGACTTGTTGCGCTTGCCGCTCATGGCTTACTCTCCGCTCTGGCCGATCGTCGAGCAAAAGCGTTGACCTGCGGTTAAGCCTGCCTCAGACACGTTAAGCTTTCGGTTTAACGTTGTCGCAATGCGCAATAAATATTGAGTGCTGCGGGAAGGCGAATTTCGTTAAGAGATTCTCGCGGTTTTGAAGATCATTTTCCTTAAACTCGGAGATCGATCCGCATGTGCGGGATTGTCGGCATTTTGGGGCGCGCGCCGGTCGCCGAGCAGCTGGTCGATTCACTGAAGCGGCTGGAATACCGCGGCTATGATTCCGCCGGGGTCGCGACGTTGGAAGGCCATCGGCTGGACCGTCGCCGCGCCGAGGGCAAGCTGAAGAACCTGGAGAAACGGTTGCTCACCGAGCCGCTGTCGGGTCATACCGGTGTCGGTCATACCCGCTGGGCCACCCACGGCAAGCCGACTGAGAGCAATGCCCATCCGCACGCGACCGACAATGTCGCGGTCGTGCATAACGGCATCATCGAGAACTTCCGCGAGTTGCGCGAAGCGCTGGAAAAGCGCGGAGCCGTCTTCAACACGGAAACCGATACCGAAGTCGTCGTGCATCTGGTTGATGAGCAACTGCGCCGTGGATTGAGCCCGGTTGAGGCAGTCAGAGAAACGCTCGCGGAAGTTCGCGGCGCGTTCGCGCTCGGCTTCATTTTCAAGGGGCACGACGATCTGATGATCGGCGCCCGCAACGGCCCGCCGCTCGCGGTTGGCTACGGCAGTGGCGAGATGTATCTGGGATCGGATGCCATCGCGCTTGGCTCCTTCACGGATACCATCAGCTATCTCGAAGACGGCGACTGGGTGGTGCTGACGCGGAGCGGCGCCACGATCTACGACAAGAACAACGCGATCGTCCATCGCGATCCCATCAAGCACACAGCCGCGACGTCCCTGGTCGACAAGGCGAATTACCGCCACTTCATGGCCAAGGAGATCCACGAGCAGCCGGAAGTGGTCGGGCACACGTTGGCGCGCTATGTCGACATGGCCGCCGAGCGCGTAGCGTTGCCGCTCAAACTGCCGTTCGACTTCAGAGATATCCAACGCATTTCGATCACGGCCTGCGGTACCGCAAGCTATGCCGGCTACGTCGCCAAATACTGGTTCGAGCGGCTCGCGCGCCTGCCGGTCGAAATCGACGTCGCTTCCGAATTCCGGTACCGCGAGGCGCCCCTGCGCAAGGGCGATCTCGCGATCTTCATCTCGCAGTCGGGCGAGACCGCCGATACGCTTGCCGCCTTGCGTTACGCCAAGGCGCAGGGGCTGCACACGCTTTCCGTGGTCAATGTGCCGACCTCGACGATCGCGCGCGAGAGCGAAACCGTGCTGCCGACGTTGGCGGGACCCGAAATCGGCGTTGCCTCGACCAAGGCGTTCACCTGCCAACTAATGGTGCTGGCTGCGCTCGCGGTGGCCGCAGGCGCCGCGCGCGGCGAATTGTCCGGAGAGGACGAGGCCAAGCTCTTGCGCGGGCTGATCGAGATTCCGCGCCTGATCGCCGCGGCGCTCGCGACCGAGCCGCAGATCGAGAAGCTGGCGCGCGATATCGCCAAGTCACGCGATGTGCTCTATCTCGGCCGCGGCACCTCGTTTCCGCTGGCGCTGGAAGGCGCGCTGAAACTGAAGGAAATCTCCTACATTCACGCCGAAGGCTATGCGGCGGGCGAGCTCAAGCACGGGCCGATCGCGCTGATCGACGAGACCATGCCCGTGGTGGTGATTGCGCCGTACGACCGCGTTTTCGAGAAAACCGTCTCGAATATGCAGGAAGTTGCAGCCCGCGGCGGCAACATCATCCTGATGACCGATGCCAAGGGCGCCTCGGAGGCCACGGTGGACTCGCTGGTCACCATCGTGCTGCCGGATATGGCGGCAACCTTTACTCCCATGGTCTATGCCATTCCGGTGCAGCTTTTGGCCTATCATACCGCCGTCGTGATGGGCACCGACGTGGACCAGCCGCGGAATCTGGCGAAATCTGTAACCGTCGAATAGGCGGGGAGGGTCGCGAAAGCAGGCGCGCGAAAGTCCTGGCGGCCGTGGTCTTCAAAAACCTGTTAGAAGATCATAGCTGAGTATATCGCGACGACCTGGAACACGAATGAACCCCCGCAGCGACTTACCCCCGACAGAGCCGCCGGCCCAACCGTCAGAGACCCATACCGGCCTGATGGGCCGGTTGCGGAACTATTTCCTGACCGGTCTGGTCGTCACGGGTCCCGTTGCGATCACGCTTTACCTGACCTGGTGGTTCGTAACCTGGGTCGACGGCCTGGTCCGGCCGTTCGTGCCCATCGCCTACCGCCCCGAAACCTATCTGCCGTTCGGCGTGCCCGGTTCCGGTCTGGTCGTGGCCGTCGTCGCGCTGACGCTGCTCGGCTTCCTTACGGCCAACCTGATCGGACGAACGCTGCTCGAGATCGGCGAGCGAATTCTCGGGCGCATTCCCGCGGTGCGCGCCATTTATCGCGCCATGAAGCAGGTGTTCGAGACGCTGTTTTCGGGGAAGGGCTCGAGCTTCCGGCGCGTCGGCCTGGTTGAATTTCCCTCGCCCGGCATGTGGTCGATCGTCTTGATCTCGCAGCCGCCGAGCGCGGATGTCGCGAACAGCCTGCCCGGGCAGGAAGAGCACATCTCGGTGTTCCTGCCGTGCTCGCCGAACCCGACTACCGGCTTCTTCTTCTACGTGCCGAAAAGCAAGATCATCGAGGTCGAAATGAGCGCCGAGGAGGCCGCGACATTGATCATGTCCGCAGGCGTGGTGCAGCCCGGCTCCGATCAACAGAAGAAGGTGGCCGCGCTTGCCGGCATGGCCAACGCCGCCCGCATCGCCAATGCCGGCAGCCCACAGCCGCTGCAGCCCGCGCCGGCCAAGGTGGAGTGACGCGCAGCGTCATTCCGGGGCGCGCGAAGCGCGAACCTGGAATCTCGAGATTCCGGGTTCGATGCTGACGCATCGCCCCGGAATGACAGCAGCCGACATCATCCCGCGCCCATCAACGGCAGGGCCTCGTCGCGTTCGAACAGATAGAGCAGGCAGCGCAGCGCTTCGCCGCGCGCGTCGGTCAGCCTCGGATTCTCCTTCATGATGCGTAGCGCCTCGTCGCGCGCCTGCGTGATGAGTTGGGCGTGCGCCTCGGAGCGGGCGATGCGATAGCCGGGCAGGCCGCTTTGGCGGACTCCCAGCACGTCGCCTTCGCCGCGGAGCTTCAAGTCTTCCTCCGCGATCCGGAAGCCGTCGGTGGTCTCGCGGATCACCTTGAGCCGCGCCTTCGACATCTCGCTCAAGGGATCGCGGTAGAGCAGGAGGCAGGTCGAGGCGTCCGAGCCGCGGCCGATCCGGCCGCGCAACTGATGCAGTTGGGCCAGACCGAAGCGCTCGGCATTTTCGATCACCATGATGCTCGCGGCCGGCACATCGACACCGACCTCGACCACGGTGGTCGCGACCAGAAGCCCGATTTCGCCGCCGGCGAACTGCGCCATCACGCGGTCCTTCTCCGCCCCGCGCATCTTGCCATGGACCAGTCCGACCTCATCGCCGAACCGCTGTTGCAGGGCTTTGAACCGCGCTTCCGCGTCGGTGAGATCGACCGTCTCGGATTCCTCGACCAGCGGGCAGATCCAGTACACGCGCTTGCCGACCGCAAGCGCCCGGCCGACGGCATCGATGACCTCGCCGAGCCGGCTGTCGGGCACGGCGCGCGTGTCAATCGGCTGCCGGCCCGCCGGCTTTTCGCGCAGTTCCGAGATGTCCATATCGCCGAAATAGGTCAACACCAGCGTGCGCGGGATCGGCGTTGCGCTCAAGACCAGCACGTCGACCGCTTCGCCTTTTTCGGTCAGGGCGAGCCGCTCGCGCACGCCGAAGCGATGCTGCTCGTCAACGACTGCGAGCGCCAGCGCCTTGAAGACCACGTCATCCTGGATCAACGCGTGGGTGCCGACGAGGAGGTCGATGTCGCCGGCTCCAAGGCGGGCCAGGATTTCGCGCCGCTCCTTGCCCTTTTCGCGACCGGTGAGGATTGCAGCCCGCAGACCCGCGCGTTCGGCCAGCGGCGCGATCGTTTTGACGTGCTGGCGCGCCAGGATTTCGGTCGGCGCCATCAAGGCCGCCTGCTTGCCGGCCTCGGCGACGGCGGCGGCCGCGAGCAGCGCCACCACCGTCTTGCCTGAGCCGACGTCGCCCTGCAGAAGCCTCAACATGCGTACCGGCTGGCGCAGATCATCCGCGATTGCGGCAACCGCCTTCTGCTGCGAGGCGGTGAGCGCATAAGGCAGCGCATCGATGATCCTCTTGCGCAGATGACCGTCGCCGGCGTGACGGTTGCCGGCTGGCCGACGCAGTTGCGCGCGTACCAGCGCAAGCGCCAATTGGCCCGCGAG
>Ga0134125_10006955_pt1 | contig 12780 bp, 13 predicted proteins | sample KB31751_FD_96464 | JGI IMG/M metagenome (GOLD analysis project Ga0134125, IMG submission 96464) | Terrestrial soil microbial communities with excess Nitrogen fertilizer from Kellogg Biological Station, Michigan, USA - KB3-175-1 | ecosystem: Environmental > Terrestrial > Soil > Unclassified ... | reverse complement strand
CGAGTTCCCCGATATGCGCGTACGGCAGCGGATTGAGAAGCACGGATTTGACTGCGGTAAACACCACCGCTGTCGCGCCCACGCTTAACGCAATCGACAGCAGGGCGATTCCGGTGAGTGAAGGAGCGCGCCGCAACAGGCGGAACGCGATGCGAATGTCTTGCAGCAGCGTTTCAAGCCAGACAATTGTGCTTGCCTCTCGCGCTTGCTCCTGAATGCTCGTGACGTTGCCGAATGGCCCGGCCGTCTGGCTACGGTGAAATTCAAGCTCCTCCCGAATATCGGCGTCAAGCCTCTTCGAGCGGAACAAGTTCCTCAGCTGGCGGAGCATCGCCGATCCCCTTAAGCGAACTTCAAAAAGGCCGCAACTGCCGCAGTGTGGTCTCGCCAGGTCTTCATTTCTTGTGCGAGCCGCTTCGCTCCCGTGGTTGTCAGGTGGTAGTAGCGAGCTCGTCGATTGTTTTCGCTGCGCTTCCACTCGGCTTTGATCAGACCGGCGGATTCTATTCGACGAAGGGCCGGGTATAGAGATCCTTCTTCCACTCGAAGCTGATTATCCGACGCCGTAAGGATATGACACGCGATGCCGTAGCCGTGTTGCTCGCCGCGCGCGAGCGTTTGCAGAACCAGAAGGTCGAGCGTGCCTTGAAGAGTATCCTTAGCCATAACCGCTTACCCAGATGTCTAGGAAAGTATGGCTCGCGTAGCGTCGTTTGTCAAGAATGCAAACGTAAGCTGCTTAATCGGCGATGAGGTCTGCCTGGACGCCCCGAACTACGCCTTGATCCTGTGAATGCGTGGGTTTCACCACGTCGTAGGGACGCATCATTTCGTTGTCTTCGTGCTCAAGCACGTGGCAGTGCCAGACGTAGCGTCCGGCGAAGCCCTCAAAACGAACAATAATGCGGGTCACCACGCCAGGATCGGCTCTTACGGTGTCCTTCCATCCCGCTTCATTCGCGTCGGGCGGAACGGCAGGCGCCGTGTACCGGACTTTACGCTCGTTGAAATACAGAAACATGTCGAACGGCCGCCGATCCAGAATTTGAAAGCGAACCAGGTGGAGATGAATCGGATGAGAATCATCGGTAAGATTGACAAGTTCCCAAATCTCGACGGTATCGAGAGTCGGATTTTCGGTGACCGGATCGCTCCAGAGAGAGTTGTTTAGTAGCATCGGAACCGCCATTGCGGTCGGGTCGTCGTCGTCCGGCGGACCCGTTAGAGTGAGTCGCCGGGTTCTCACAGCCTGCCGCTCCGGAATTTTCACAACCGGCCGCAGCGCCGGCGGTATTTCGCTGGCGCCGGAATTCGCGCTATTTCCCACGCGAAATTGCATTACGGCGAACGTATCGGTGTTCAGAACGACGTTCTGGCCGTGGTAGCCGCCGAAATCTACAATGAGATCGGCCCGCTCGGCCGGCGCCAGAGTCAGGGTTTTCACTTCAACCGGCTTTGGTAGCAGTCCCTGGTCCGAACCGATTTGCCGCAGTGGCTGCCCATTCGAGAATGAAAGGTAATAAAACCGGCTGTTCGATGCGTTGAGAACACGAAGGCGATATTTGCGAGGCTGCACTTCAGCGTAGGGGAAAAGTTTTCCGTTCACCAGAATGGCTTCCCCGAAGAATTCCGGTATCCATAAGTGCTGAGGATCGTCCGATACCGGATAACAAAGTTGACCGTCCGGCTGAAAGGACCGGTCGCACAGAATAATCGGGAGTTCGAATTCACCTTTCGGCAGATTCAATGCATCTTCAAACTCGTCTCGTATGACGTAGAGGCCTAGAAGTCCCGCGAAAATGTTCAGTCGCGTGATGGACATGGCATGGTCGTGATACCAGAGCATCGTAGCGTCTTGACTGTTGGGATAGAAACTAAGCGACGAGCCGCCCGGCTGGAACCAGCACTCCGGATAGCCATCGCTTTCGGGCGGTACCCGGCCGCCGTGAAGGTGAATCACGGTGCGGACAGCGGGAACATCACGTCCCGCGCCGTGAAGCGAGTGGTCGATCGGCAGAAAATGTTCTTGCGGCAAATCATTCTGCCATTCAACCAGCAACGGTTCGCCGCTGCGAGCCTCAATGGTGGGCCCGGGTGACGACGATTCAAATCCCCAAAAGCGCGTAGATGGCAAATCGCGATGAACTTTGCTTTCCACTTGTCGCATGCGGAGGCGGTGATAAGGGATCTTCTTTGCAGGGTCGTGCGGATGCGCCCTATACTCGCCGATCTTTACTGTAGGAGGAATAGAGAGGCGATCTACAAATTTCCGTAACTTGGCGGGGTCGAGTAAAGCAGCGCCGGAATCGCCGCCCTGCTTCGCTATTAGGGGGGCCGCGAAGCCGCTATAAAAAAGAAATTCGCGCCGTGTCACAATTCCAGATTGCCGTGCCGCTCTTCATTTGCGCGACGTCACCTCGCCCGTTTTCTCATTAAGGAACAGCTTGTGCTTTCGGGGCGCGCTCTTAAAGTCGAACATTCCAGTGATGGAATTGGAGATGCCGTCGAATGATCCCCTGCCCAGCCGTTTCCCCCCGAGCCAATTGTCTTCGATAAACGTGATGACAGATGCCTGATTGGTCAGGCTGTGGTCGACGAAGTTCACCTTGGCCCAGGGCGATAAAACCATCATAGGCAACCGCGGGCCGAATCCGCAGCGGCCTTGCGCATGGGGATTGGAAGCGTCAATGCCGGGCAACGCGCTGTTTCCGTTTCCGCAACTACCGGGTCCAACAAGTGCATCCCTGCTGCCGCTCGACTGATTCACAATCGGGCTCATCTGGTGGTCGTACCAGCCGTCGGAATCGTCGTATGCGATCACTACGGCAGTGTTCTTCCATTCCGGAGTGCTTTGAAGAAAATTCATCACTTGAACCAGGAACTCCTGCTCATCTAGCGGATTGGAGTAGCCGGCGTGGCCGTCCTGATAAGACGGAGCTTTAAGGAAGCTGACGGCCGGGAAATTCCCCGCTTTGACGGCGTCGAAGAAATCGTGTACGTCGTATTGGTGGTTCGCTGCGTCGCCGCTGTGACCTATCGATTGAACCGACGATGGACGCGCGTGAGTTGGATTGGCGGTCGAACGATAGTACTGGAAAGGTTCATGGTGCGGCAGGTAGTCGGGAACCACCTTGCCGCTGATCGGAGAGACAGTCGATCGCTTGCAACCCGTCGTGCCGTTTTTGTTCGTCACGGTGAGATCGAAGCCGCCGCTAAACCATCCCCACGTAACGTTGGCGTCGTCTAGAAGATTGCCGATATTGTCGCCGCCCATGGAAACAAGCATGCGCGTCGTCGCGGAGCAAACGTCGCCCACCGGATCGGGATCGCTGATCAGAGTATAGGAACCGTTCCCCCCATCGGCTAGGCCGCCCTTCCCGTTACGAATATCGATTACTCCATTCGTTTGTCCCGATACCAGGTTGATCGCTCCGGGCGTCGATGGCCCGAAATTCGTCCCGAACGAATTGTCACTCATCGAAAAACGCTGAGCGTAATTCCACATGGCGGTTACCGTATTGCCATCGAAATACCCCATCGTGAGCCCCGTCGTGTTCAGGGGAGAGGTCTGGTCTCCCTTGGGAGGATTCCCTTTGCCCACTGATTTTGGAAACAGATCCATCAATCCGGCGTGAAAAGCCAGTTGTTCCGCTGTGTAATCGTGATCCTGGTCCGCAGTGGAGGCTTGAGAACGATTCAGCCGAAACGGATTGACCGCCCCCCGGCCGTTCTCCGGATTCGCGGCGTTTGCATTGCGAGTCAGCAATGCGGAACTTAATCCGTTCACCATCGGCGTATTGGGCGCCGCGACAAATTTGGGTTCGTTGGGCGGATTTTTAGCGTGCGGATATGTTCCGAAATAGTGATCAAATGAGATATTTTCGGGAAATATCACGACCACATGGTGAATCGGGGTTGCTGGCGCTGGTGGTTCCGGCTGATTGGCCCTTTGTCCCCAGACCGCCATTGCCAGAAAGGGGATAGATAAACCGCACACAAGAGAGAGGGGCAGGCTCCGCATATTCGGTCATTGTACGAAATTGATCCACTGTTTCAATTTATGTGACGTGTGGCGCACGATTCAGCGCGCGCCTTTTCCGTCGCGGATCACTTCCTTGAAATGCGTTTCCGGCGGCCGCTCTCCTGCTTCGGCGGATGCTGATCGTCTCCTGGAAGAATGGGTTTCGGCAGGTTGGCGGATGCGTATTTGGCCAGGGTCAGCATGCCACTCGTATCCGGCAATAGGGGCGGCTCCGTTTTCGCATCCTGAAAGCGGAAAGCTGATGTCAGATTCCCAAAGGTGTGCCTGCGCCAATCGCTGATGTTCGGTTCACGAATGCCGGTGAATCCTTCCAGGAACTGAAGCACCGATGTGTGATCGAACGTTTCGCTGCACACCCAACCCCCGGTCGTCCACGGAGAAATGATGATGCACGGCACCCGGAATCCACCTCCGATGGGAACTCCGTCCACAAATTCATGAGGGGTGCCTTCGGGAGGAACGGGCGGCGCCACATGATCGAAGATGCCGTCGTTTTCGTCGTAATCCAGGATAAACGCGGTCTTTGCCCATACGTCCGGATTCGCCGCGATCGCGTCGATTTTGCTTGCTACGAATGCGGCGCCGTCGGCCGGCATGTAATCTGGATGCTCCGATTGGTAGCTGGTCGGTATGATCCAGGAAACCGTGGGCAACTTATCGTGGATGGCATCGTACTCGAACTGGCCTTCCGCGCCGCGCGCCATGCCCTTGTCATAAAGCGGCGATCCCTTGGTAGCCTGTTGGAACTGTTTGAAGTTTGCCAGCATGTTACACCCGTAGTTATCGTCCTGCTGATAAACCTTCCAACTGATGCCTGCTTTTTCCAGCCGCTCAGGATATGTGGTCCAGGTATACCCGCCCAGCGGCACTTTGTTGCTGATGATAGGACCGCCGTTCAGCCCGTCCGGGTCGATCATGCCGGTCATCCAGTACATGCGATTGGGGAAGGTAGGTCCCATCAAAGAGCAGTGGTATCCATCGCAGATCGTGAAAGCGTCCGCCAAAGCGAACTGGAATGGAATATCGTTCCGCGTGTAATAACCCATCACGTACGGACCATGTAATCCGTCCGCTTTGCGATGAGCTTGCAGCCATTTGTCCATGCGGCCGCCGTTCCACGCCTCGTGTTGCACTGACCAGGCGTGGCTCGTCGAAGGGATTTTTTGGGCGCTGCTTGAATGAGTGTCCAGGTGGAAAGGCAACAGATAGCCGTTCGGGTTCACCTCATCCGGCTGATAAAAAACCGGCCGGCCGTCAGCCAATTTCAGAGCCTCCGGATCGCCAAACCCGCGCACGCCCGCCAGTGTTCCGAAGTAATGATCGAAAGACCGGTTTTCCTGCATCAGAAGAACGACATGTTTGATGTCGCGAAGCGAAACGGGCCTTGGGGCCTCTTGCGCCAGCACCCGCCGCATATTCGGGGGCATCAGTGTAGAAGCGGCTGCCGCAACAGCAGCCCTGGTAGCGCCCTGCAATATCCGGCGGCGAGTCGGTTTTGGGGAAGCAACGTGAGCATCGAGCTTGTTCATAGGTCGGTGTGGTGGCAATTCGAACCCTCGATCTTATCGAATGGGATTGTGATTTCCGCCAGCGGGCCCACTTTCGCATGCTTGGCGTGCTACTCCCGCGTTCCGGCCGCTACTCCCACCCCGCAGATATTCTAGACTCCTCCCACGGGCCGTATTAAATCCTGTAGACTAATAGACAGGTATAGCGTTTGATTCCATCCACATTCCCCCCGCGCTTAGGCGCACTCCGTTAGGCCGCATGTATCCACCAAGAGGTTACCCACCACGCCGGCCAAGAATCCGCGAAAACGTAAATGAGGCGATCCGGGCGCGTGAAGTTCGCGCTGTCTTTCCGGACGGCAGTGTGGAAGTGCTGCCGACTCCCGCCGCCGTGCGCAAGGCGCAGGACTTAGGCCTTGACCTGATTCTCGTCAGCCCTACCGCCGACCCGCCCGTTGCCAAGGCAATGGACTACGGCCAATGGCAATACGAGCAGAAGAAGCGCCAGCACGAAGCCAAGAAGAAACAACACGTCATCCAGGTGAAGGAGTTGAAATTCCGCCCAAACACCGATGACCACGATTACGAGTTCAAGAAGAACCACGCGATCCGCTTCTTAAAGGAAGGCAATCGTGTGAAAGCCGTCGTGCAGTTCCGCGGGCGCGAGATCGCTCACGTCGATCTTGGTAAGAAACTGCTTCTGCGGTTTGCCGGAGATCTGTCGGGTGTCGGTCAGATTGACGGACAGCCGAAGCTTGAAGGCCGCAACGCCCACGTAATTATCAGTCCTTCAAAGACGGTGAAGGAAAAAGAAAAGGCCGAGAAAGCCAGGGAGAATCAACCGCAAACTCCCGCCGCACAGGCACAGCCGCAATAGGCCATTTTCTATAGGGGCGAGGCATGTCTCGCCCTCTGGCTCGCTAGTTCTCCTCCGAAAAGAACAGATACTTGCGCCATTGATCTTCGCCGCGGCCGAGCAGCCGCATTAAATGCCGGCTGGTGTGCAAGCTGAACGGTCGAGGCAGGCGCAATAGCTTCATGCCCGCTTCCTCGGGTGTCCGGTTACCTTTTCGATTGTTGCAGGAATGGCAGCAGGCCACCAGGTTCTCCCACGCCGTCTCGCCGTGGCGGGATCGCGGGATCACGTGATCGAGCGTCATCTCGCCGGATGGCAGCACGCGCTGGCAATACTGGCACATATAGCGGTCGCGCATCAGAATGTTTTTGCGCGATAGCGCCCGTGTCTGGTGCGGGATGCGCCGGTATTCCAGCAGCCGGATTACCGAAGGCACGTTCAACGCCTGTCTCGCTGAATGGACCTGCGCGGGCGCCAGTTCTTCCGCCAGTGCGACGCCTTTCAAAATCAGCACCAAGGCGCGCCGGGCCGCGCAGATGTTGATTGGCTCGTAGCTTGCATTCAAGACAAGCACTGGCTTATGAAGTCGATCCGTACCCGTCATTCGTTATCCCTCCGTGCACGGTCCTTCGGATGAAACCTGGCTCATCGCAAGATCCGGCTCAAAACGCTGCCCCGATAATCGGCCGGCGGTGTCCTGGCGCGCTACGCGCGCCAGCGTCAAAGTCACGACTTCCGCCGCGCCGGCCGCCTTCAAGGCGGCAGCCGCGGCCCGGAGCGTGGAACCGGTGGTCAGAACATCGTCGATGAGCAGTATCTTCTTGCCGGAGATTTCGTCCGTTCGCTTCACGCGAAATGCTCGTTTCAGGTTCTCGCGGCGAGCCTCTGCGCCCAATCCGGCTTGCACCTTTCCCAGGCGCACGCGCCGCAAGTGACGAGAAAGCGGCATTCCGTATTGCCGTGCAACCGGGCGGGCAAGGAGCTCGGCCTGGTTGAAACCGCGGCGCCATTGCCGGTACCAGTGCATCGGCATGGGCATCACTAGGTCGAAACTAAGATGGCGAGGAATCGCGCGCACCATAAGCCGGCTGAGCGGTTTTGACAAGCTCTCAATTCGGGAGTATTTGAAAAGACGGATTAACTCACGGAGGGGGCCATCGTAACTGCCGTAGGAGTAAGTCGCGTCGAAGTTGGGCTTACCCTTACGGCAGGTACCACAGATATCGTGTCCATCCAGCGGATACGATTCCACGAAGGGAGACTGGCACACTTCACAATAACGATCTGCCACAAGAGGACGTGGCGCGGCGAGGCAGGCGGGACAAACCGGGATGCGAGAGATGTTCCGGAGGGGTTTTGCGCAAACCCGGCAATCGTCTGGAAACAACAGACCGATGCACCGCGCCGATAAAAACTTTAGCGCGGCAGGAACCGAATGCGCTTGAGTTACGTGGGTAGAGGGACTAGGGAAGACTCACCCCCCGCTAAATTGACAGTGTACAACAAAATAAAGGTGTCGTGTTCGGACCATTTCTCGCACTACCTTCGAATAATCGTAAGAGACCCGCAAAATGACATTTCTGAAACTGCTGCTTGTAGAGAACGATCCTCGCCGTGCCGTCCGGATTGCGGCCTCGCTGTCGTCCGGTAATCTTGACGTCGTGACCGTTGCGACGCGCGACGAGGCTATGTCGGCGCTGGCCCTGGGGCAGTTCGACGTCGTCTTGCTTACTTCGGCAACGAACAGTCTTGGCTCGCTCCTCACGTTCGAAATTTCTGAAAGAAATGGCGCGGCGCCAGTGCTGGTCACCTGGGGCGATAACTCGGCGGCCGGTGAAGGGCTCGCGATCTCCGCGGCGGTTCCTGAACAGGATCTCGCTGCTGAGATCCTGCGTGTGTATCAAGAGGCGGATCTCCGCCGCGATGCAGCTTCAGAGGCGCTGCCCGTCTTCGATCCGGTCGAGTTCCGTAACCAGATGGGCGGAGACGAAGCGCTAATCCGCGAAATCGTTGGGCTCTTTTTCGAAGATTCCATTGGACAGTTGCACAGTATCCGGACGATTCTCGATGACGGCGATGCCCAGAACGCCTCGCCGCTTGCGCACTCCCTGAAAGGAGCGCTCGGCAGCCTGCGCGCGGCGCGGGCGCAGCGTTGTGCCGCCGTATTGGAAAAAGCAACGGCGGCCGGCGATGCGCCACGCTCGAAACGCGCCTTTGCCGCTCTCGAAAAAGCCATGGATGAGCTGGCGATAGAACTGCAAGCTATCCTGGACGCCTGAGCGGGCAAGCTCAAACGCTTTGCTACACTTAGTTTGCTCACCCGCTTTATATGGGTTCTTTCAGTGAAATAGTATGCGCGCACAGTCCGGATTCGGACGACGCGTACATGTTCTACGCGCTTGCGACCAAGAAGATCCGCTCCAAACTGGTCACATTCAAGCACGTTTTAGACGATATTGAATCGCTGAATCGTAAGGCGGCGCAGGGCGTATATGAGCTAACCGCGATTTCCTATCACGCCTATCCTTATGTGGCGGATAAATATCTGATGATGGCTAGCGGGTCCAGCATCGGTGATGGCTACGGTCCCATGGTCGTAAGTGTTCGCCCCTTTAGTCCCGAGGATCTGAAAGGTAAGAAGATCGCCGTGCCGGGGACTATGACAACGGCTTTCCTGGCGTTGAAACTGTTTCAGCCCGATTTTGAGCCGGTGGTGATCCCCTTCGACCAGATTCTCGACGCCGTGTCCGAGCATCAGGTGGATGGCGGCCTTGTGATTCATGAGGGGCAGCTCACTTACGGCCGCGGCGGTTTGCATAACGTGATCGACCTGGGCCGCTGGTTCAAACAGAAATACGATTTACCTCTGCCCTTGGGTGGCAATGCCTTGCGGCGCGATCTCCCGCTAGATGTAAAAAACGAGTGCTGCCGGCTGATGCGCGAGAGCATTCAATATGCGCTCGATCATTCCGACGAGGCGCTGAATTACGCCATGCAGTTTGCGCGCGATCTCGAGGCCCCCCTGGCCGAACAGTTCGTCGGCATGTACGTGAACCACTATACGGTCGATGGCGGCGATATCGTTCCGAAAGCGGCTCAGAAACTACTGGATCTCGGTTTCGAGGCAGGGCTGATCCCTAATAAAGTCGAGTTGGAAGTCATCGGGTAGCGCCCTACTTCGCTTGGAGAGATCCACTCAGCTGATCGGCCGTGGCGCACAATTTGTCGTGCTGCCGCCGGCCTTTAGCCGGCAGTTCACGGAAGCGGAGACCAGGGAACTGAGTTCACCGCAGCGCGCTGAAGCGCACGCGACAATTTTTTAACCCGCGCGGTATGCTCATGAATATGGCTGATCGTGCAGAGGATGAATTTGCCCACGCCGACCCCTCTCATAACATGGACGCCGAAGTGATCTGGTCGGGAATGGGCCCGAGCGCCGAGATGGAGGCCGTCGGCATTCATAGCGTTTTGACAGCCGCCGGTATCGACGCGATTATTAACGGCTTTTCGCAAATTCCAAGTGTCCCCTTCGAGGTGCTGGTTGCGCGCGAGCGGGCCGACCAGGCGCGTCAGGTGCTTGCCGAAGCGGTTGCCGGTGGCGCCGACGCCGCCGAAGAGGGCGAACGACAGAGCGAAGCGGCCTCCGGCACGGGCCCGGGCTAACACTCCCACCGCTTGGATTTCTCCGGTTCCGGAAAGATGTCCATAAACCCTATTGAGTAACGGTAGTTGCCGTTGGATGTATTCTCCTCGCCCGCTTCCGGCCGACCCGCTACCATGTAATTAGAAGTTGTTCCCCGGGCATTCATACCCCACCCGCATTTCCTTAGAGCGCCGGATTCCGGTATGGGCATGCCGTTGAGCGGCTGGTGTGCCTGTGGCCCGCGACCACAATGAAGAAATGGATCCACAAACTTCTGCTCCTGGACCTGCTTGCAGGTCTGCGCGTCACGTTCCGGCAACAGAAGCCAAGCAACATCGCGACTGAGCAGTATCCGGAGGAGCGGCCCGAGGTCGCCGAGCGTTACCGCGGAGCGCCGCGCCTGAACATTAATCCGGATACCGGCGACACTATGTGCATTGCCTGTGATCTCTGCGCGATTGCCTGTCCGGAAAAGCTGATTTTGGTTGGAAGCGAGCGCGATCCGCAAACCAAGCACAAAGTACTGACGACGTTCACCTACGACCTCTCCCGCTGCATGTTCTGCGGCCTCTGCGAGGACGCGTGCCCGGTGGACGCGCTGGAGCTTACGCAGGATTTCGAACTGGCGAGCTACTCGCGGGAAGGCCTCATCTGGGACCGGCAGATGCTCGAAGAGGGTCCCCGGCCCTTGACATACGAGCACTGATCCTCATGATTGACGTCCTGCTGTTCTACTTCTTCAGTGTGCTTGTGCTCGGCGGCGGCATTCTTACGATTACGCGGCGCAATGCTGTGATGAGCGCCGTATGCCTGGTCGTTTCGCTGCTCGGAGTGGCGGGTATTTTCCTGTTGCTCGGGGCCGAATTCCTGTTCGTAGCCCAATTGATTTTATATGTGGGCGGCGTTGTTTTGCTGTTTCTGTTCGTCATCATGCTGGTGAATCTCGAAGCGGCTGCGCGAGTGCGCCAATTCAGGAGGAGCTGGCCCGTGGTGATGCTTGCGGGACTGGGGCTCGCGGCGGAATTGCTGTTTCTGCTGTGCCGCGGGAACCTGCCCGAAACGGCGCCGGCTGCTACATTACCGCCGAATACCGAGGCGCTGGCCGACGTCTTGTTCTCGCACTATCTTGTTGCGTTCGAGTTGACCTCTATCGTCCTGCTGGTTGCGATTATCGGAGCGGTCTGGATGGGGCAAACCCGGAAAGCGCAGTAAGCCGAACACGATGCTTCACGCGATTTCACCAATCCACTACCTTGTATTGAGCGCGCTCCTGCTCGTCATCGGAACCGTTGGCGTGCTGCTGCGCCGCAACATTGTCGTCATCCTCATGTCCATCGAGTTGATCCTTAACGCCGTGAACATCAACTTGGCCGCTTTTTCGCGCATGCACGCTCAAATACAGGGGCAGATTTTTGTGCTGACGGTGATGGCCGTCGCCGTAGCCGAAGCGGCAGTAGGCCTCGCAGTATTGATCGCGCTGTTCCGGAATCGCGGCACGGTGATCGCCGACGATCTCGACCTTTTGAAATGGTAGGCACGACCATTCTGCCCGCCATCTGGCTGGCGCCGGGACTACCGCTGCTGGGAGCAGCCTTGATGCTGTTCTTCGGGCGCGCCATTGACCACGACCCCGACCAGCCATCTCGCGTTCCAGGCATCGTTTGCAGCACTCTTGTTGCTCTCAGTTTTCTGGTCGCGGCAATCTGCGCCTGGCAGGCCCTCATGTTGCCTGGCCACCGTTTTGAGATCCGCGGCGGGACATGGTTTGCGGGCGGCGAATGGGGACTGTTGCTCGATCCGCTGAGCGCGGAGCTCATGCTGCTGATCGCGGGCATAGGAACGCTGATTCATATCTACTCGACCGTTTATATGAGCCATGATGCCGCTCTGTACCGGTTCTTCGGCGGGCTCAATTTTTTCGTTGCAATGATGCAGATTTTGGTGCTCGCGAACAATTATCTGCTGCTGTTCGCCGGATGGGAAGGCGTCGGCTTCGCGAGTTATCTGCTGATCGGATTCCATTACGGCCGCTGGCAGGCGGGCGTCGCAGGCATGAAGGCATTCATCATCAATCGCGCCGCCGACGCGGCCATGGTGCTCGGCATATTATTTCTCATGCTCAAGGCGGGCACCGCCCACTACGGAGGTGTGGCGTCAAGCGCCGCGCACTGGAGCGACACAAGCATCACGCTCGCCGCATCGTTCCTCCTTGTCGGCGCGATGGGCAAGTCCGCTCAGTTTCCTCTTCACATCTGGCTTCCCGATGCCATGGAGGGGCCGACGCCCGTATCGGCGCTCATCCACTCAGCCACCATGGTGTGCGCGGGTGTTTATCTCATCGCGCGGTCTAGCTTTCTATTCAGCCAAGCGCCGGAAGTAAGCCTGGCGACGGCAATCATTGGCACAATCACGGCTCTTGTCGCCGCAAGTATCGCCTTGGCCGAAAACGACATCAAACGCGTTCTGGCGTATTCGACCATCAGCCAGATCGGCTTTATGTTTGTCGCATTGGGAGTTGGCGCCTATCGGGCCGCCCTGTTTCACCTGTTCACGCACGCTTTCTTTAAGTCGCTGTTATTTCTCGGCGCCGGATCGTTGATTCATGCCCTCGACGGCGAGCAGAATCTCAAGCACATGGGCGGACTCCGGCGCGAGATGCCGGCCACGTTCCGCGTCATGTGGATTGCGTCCATGGCGCTGGCGGCTGTTCCAGGTTTCGCTGGATTCTTCT
>Ga0134125_10006954_pt1 | contig 12782 bp, 16 predicted proteins | sample KB31751_FD_96464 | JGI IMG/M metagenome (GOLD analysis project Ga0134125, IMG submission 96464) | Terrestrial soil microbial communities with excess Nitrogen fertilizer from Kellogg Biological Station, Michigan, USA - KB3-175-1 | ecosystem: Environmental > Terrestrial > Soil > Unclassified ... | reverse complement strand
AGGCGGTCACGAAGAGGATGCCGGGAATGATCAGCGGCACGACGGACAGCGCGTAGAACAGCGATTTGAACGGCGTATTTGTGCGCTCGTTCATCCAGGCGAGCGCGGTCCCGATGAAGAGCGCGAGCACGGCCGCGCCCCCGGCAAAGGCGATGGAATTCCCGAGAAGCCGGAAGGTTTCCGCGCTCCTATAGACGTTGAGATAATTGCTTAGCGTGAACATCGCCGGCATGCCGGGCGCCAGAGGCGTCATGAAGCTCTGCCAGACGAGGAAGACCAGCGGCGCCAGCGCCAGCCAGGCGACGATCAGCACGGCAGCGGCGATGATCAGCCATTTGGCGTCGAACGCGCGAGGGTTTTCTCTCGCGGCCCCGAGCGAGGATCGATCCGCCGCAATCATCTCGCGGCTTCGCGCCTAGTGATCGGCGTGGTCATGGTCGTGATGATGATCGTGAGCATGCCCATGACTATGACTATGACTATGGCCATGGTGATGGATGCGCTCGCGGGCGCGGTGGGGATCATCGCTGAACACCAGCGATTTGATCGTCACCGGCACGGTATAGGATGGCACGCGAACACGGCCCAGATCGATATAGTCGAAATCCATCAGCATCACGCCGTCGATGCAAAGAATATCGCTCGTCACCTTGCAATCCTCGCGCAGGATCGCCCCGAGCGTCTGCGCGATATCGCCGTCGAGCATGATGTAGAGCGGCTTTTTCGCAGCCACTTTATCGGCAAGACCCGCGGCGATGCCCTGCGCGCAGGCAAAGATGCGCTCATAGGCCGGCGCACCTTGCCAGCGGAATGCGAGCGCGATCTCGGCATCGGAATCATCGGCCTCAAAAGCTCTGCGATGCGAGGCAATGGCCTTGGCCAACGCCTCGCTATCCACGACCTCGCCGAACGAGAACGCCGGCTGAAGCACTTGCAGATTGCGCCGCGGCAGCAGCGCGCCCGCGTTCGAGATGTAGCTCGTGTTGCCCGAAAGCTGCACGCTGTATTCCGAGGCGCCCAGCGCGGTCGCGCGAATACATTCGCCGGCGGGCAGCAGCGGCCAGGCAAGCGCGCCCGAATCGAACCGGCGGCGGATGGCGCGCCCGAGCCGCCGCCCCATATCGCCAAAATCGCGCGCTTCGCGGCCGTAGATATATTCGGCCACGCCGCCCGACGCCATCACGCCCCCTATTCCATCGAGGTCCGGCAGCGGATCGGTCAGATAAAGCTCCGCTGCATCTCGCGGGATTTGCGGCGCAAGCGCGGCGACCAGCGTGTCCGCCATGACATCCGCGACTTTGTCGAGCTCCGCATCGTCCACGACATCGCCGAGCTTCCAATCGAAGCCGGCGCGCCGCGCATGGGTACGCCCGGCCGGATCGAGGCGAACGATGCGCCCCTGCGCATCCACCACCTGCAAGCGCCCGCCGATATGCACGGCCGCCGTCGCGATCACGCGACCACCTTCCACGACAGCGAGCTTGGTCGTGCCGCCGCCGATGTCGATATTGAGGACGCGCATGCCTTGCGCGTTGGAGACCCGCGAAGCCCCGGAGCCGTAAGCCGCCAGCATGGATTCCATGTGGTGGCCCGCAGCGGCGCAGACGAAATCGCCGCCCGCCTCCGCCAGCATGCCGGAAATCGCCTGGGCGTTTTCTCGCCGCAGCGCCTCGCCGGTCAGGATGACCGCGCCGGTGTCGATATCTTTGGGATCGATCCCGGCCGATGCGTAGGCGTCCGCGATGATGCGCTTGAGACCGTCATCGTCGATGCGCGTCTCGCTCTGGTAGGGGGTGAGCGAGACCGGAGACAGAAACAGCGTCTCGCGCGAGACCACGTAATAGCGGCTGGTCAAATCCTCAGCCAGCCGCCGCAGCGCGATTTTCGAGAAGATCACCTGCGTGCCCGAGGAACCGATGTCGATGCCGACGCTCGTCAGAGTCACGTGGTCCTGGATCCAAAGCGGATTTTCTTCCAGCGGGCCGTCGCCTTCGAAATCGTCGTGGTCGTGATCGGACTCGCCATTGTGGCGGTGGCTCAGCTCCTGGCCGTATCGATGATCGGCCAGTCCGTGGGTCTTTTCCTCGGTCGCCTCAGGCCGTTTCGCCATCGAAAATCCTTAAGCCGCTGCAACATCGCGCGCCTGAGATGGAGGCGCGCGACCCGCGTCGATCAATGGCATTTCGCTATGGTCCGGGCAAGCGCAAGCGAAAATCCGGTCGCGTGACCGTGTGCCGCTCGGCGGTAGAACAACGGCCCGCTTTTGTGTCAATCTGGACGCAGCAATAAGGAGGAAAGCAATGCGCCTTGCGAATATCGTTCCGGCTGCCGCACTGGTCATGGTGATGTCGGGCTCCGCCTTCGCCCAGGCCGAGTGGGCCGAGTTCGTCGACCGTGCGGATCATTTTGCCGTCAACTTCCCCGGGGCTCCGAAAGTCGAGACCATCGCCTATAAGACCGAGAAAGGCACTTCGCTTCCCGCGCACGTCTATACGGCGCAGGATTCACGCGGCGCCTACAAGCTCACCGTGGTCGATTACCACTCCGCGCCGGCGGAAACGGCGACGGCGATTGCCGAAGCGGCGAAAATCATGCGCATGAAGGGCGAAGTGAAATACGACGCGCAGGAACATATCGACCACATCAGGAGCCAGCGCATCAGTCTCATCGCGCCGGGCGGCGAGCGCCGCATCCTGGCCGAAATCCTGACCGAAGGAGGCCGGCTCTATATTTCGGAAGCAAGCGTCGGGGTGAAGGCGCCGCCGCCGGCCCAATTCCAGGCCTCGCTGCAGGTGCTCGACGATCAGGGCGTCCGAATCCGTTACAAGGCCGACGGCGTGACGCGCGAAAGATAGATCGCTCGGATCGGAGAGCCACCGCATGGAAGATTTCATTGCCGGTCTGGTTTCGGATTTGGACAGCGGCAAAGTCAGCCGCCGTCAATTCTGCGAGACTGTTGCGCTCGCAGCCGCCGTTTACGCCGCCGGTAATGCGGCCGCCGATGCCGCACCGGCCCAAGGCTTCAAACCGATCGCCATCAACCACATCTCCTATGCCTGCCCCGATTATCGCAAGGCTCGCGACTTCTACAGCTCGGTGCTCGGCATGACGCCGGTGGCCAACGCGGATGATGGCAGGCAGACGCGGCTGATGTTCGGACCGCCGCCCGGCCAGGGCGGAAGTTTCCTGATCCCGCGCAACGGCGCCACGACGACCAGGGCGAAAGCGGTTATCGACCACATCTGCTACACGGTTCCCAATTGGGATGAGGCCGCGGTGCGGGCGGCCCTGAAAGCCAAGGGCCTGGAGGCGCCGACCGGGCGCGATGGAAGCCTCCATGTCTACGATCCCTTCGACTATGACGTGCAGATTGCCAACGGCGCGCAAGAAAACACCTTAAGGCGCTGAGGGGGACCGCCATGGAAGCCTACGTCGCCAAGAGGGTCGATGATTACAAGACTGGCAGGATCGGCCGGCGCCAGCTCATCGAAACGCTGACTGCCGCAGCCACCACCATCTATGCCGATGGCGCCAAAGCCGCGGTGGCGGACCCGGCGCTCAAAGTCGCGCTGGTCAATCATGTTTCCTACACCTGCCCGAACTTTCGACAGGCGGCCGACTGGTACTCGAAGATGTTCAACCTCGAGCAGGTCGGAGCCACGGACAAAGACGTCGCCCTGCCGTTCGGAAAAAAAGGCGAGCAGCCCTACGGCGTCACCGCGCGGGATGTGCCCGCCACGCATCTCATCATTCGCACGCGCGATCCGAACGCGCCGGCACAGGGCGGTCAGGCGCCGCGGCGCAAGCCCAAGGCGCTGGTCAACCACATCGCCTACACGATCGCGGACTTCAACAAGGAGCGTGTGCGCGCCGAACTCAAGCGCATGGGCTACGCAAATCCCCAGCAGGACGGCGAGCACAGCTTCCACGTCGTGGACGTGAACGGCTACGACGTGCAGATCAGCGGGATCGAGATGACGGCTCTCGGCGGATGAAAAGCCCCGCCGCAGAGCGGCGAGGCTTTTCCGAAACTCGAGCTCACGACGCTTTCACGATATCCTGGATCAGCCCGGTATCGGTTCTGACGAGCAGGTAATTGTCGGCGAAATGCACCCAATGATAGCCCTCGGGCGGCGCTTTCAGGTGAAAGCGATTCCAATCGGTGACGACGTCGAACTCGCCGTAGCTGCGTGAGACATGCTCGCCGCGCTTATAGACGTGCGGCGCCGGATTTTCCGGTTGGCCCGGACTCGTCTGATTGACGTGAGGGCCCGCGAGATTGCCTTGCGGATTCAGATCCGACTGAACCGTCGCATCAGGCTGAACCGTCGCGGCGCCGTTCTGCTGTTGGGGTTGGGCCAGGGTTGGGCCCGCCAGCCAGAACATAGCCAAAGTCGCAAAGATCAGAGGTTTCATCGAAGTCATCCTTCTCTTTAACCCCAGCCTCAATGCCCCGCTGTGCTTCCCCTGTCGGGCCCGGACGCGCCATGTTTTCCCCTTTGCAAAACTCGAGTCCGAGCCACCTAAACCGATTGCTCAGGCCACGTGAAAGAAAATGTGGGGGCTTGGTAAAAGTTCCAGCCGTGCCCAAAAGCAAAGACCCCGCCGAAGGCTCTTCGGCGAGGCCCTTGAAGTCCGCGGAAAACCGCTCAAAACCGATTGAACATCACATCCGCGATGATGCCGCTGCGATTGTTCACCAGCAGGAAGTCGCGCCCCTCTCGCACCCAGTGAAAACCGAAAGGCGGCGGGCGCAAGCGGAAATTTCCCCAGTCATTGACCATGACATATCCCCCGATGGGTGCAATGAACCGTTCGCCGCGCACCCAAACCCGGTGACGCGGGAATTCGCGGACAGCTTCGCGGTGGAAGCCCGGTCCGTACTTCGGCGGACCCCAGAACGGGGCGGCGCTCGCGGCGCTCGCGGCGCCCAATAGCGACACCGCCAATGCGGCTGAAATGAGCTTTTTCATGGGTCTTGTCCTTTCCTCGTTCCCCTCGGGCGCCCCTCTAAGGTCCCGAGAATTGCTGCGACGCTTCTCAAATCGTCGGCGCGAGGATGTGCTTTCGGCTTTGAACCAAGCCTGAACTCAGCTTTTAGCCGCCGTTCATGTTGCGAAAATGGCAAAAATCAAGCCGGACGCGCGCGCACGCCCGGCTCTTTGAAGCCCGTTCGGCCGAAGGCTTATTCTTTCGGAGTCGGCAGCTCCGCGGCGCCTTCCTGCGTGCGCGACAGAACGAAGGCGATCGAATCGATGAAACGGCCGGGATCGGGCGAGGTGAAATCTCCATTGGCGGGAAGCACGGTGGCTTCCAGCGTAATGAGCTTGCCATTGGTGAAATAGAACGCGGCCGTTTCGCGTCCGCCGTTTTTGGGAAGGTCAACCGTCATTTTGCGCCCGTAGACCGAATCCTTCCCCGGCTCGACCCGGGCGAAGGTATCCATCAGCACCTTCTTGTCGTTCTGGAACATGTATTCGCGTTCGCCCAGAATCGTCGCGCCATCGCCGCCGGCTTGCTTGAGAGAGATGACCGTCACCTTGTACTCGATATTGTCGTCGACGGACCTGTAGACGATGGTCTGATGCGGTCCCGCCACCTGACCGCGATAGGTTCCGGTCTGCACTTTGACCTCACCCGGCGCCTCGAAGGAGAAGCCCAATGCGTGGCTGATGTAGCTGTGCCAGGCTGCGTTCGCCGGCGCAGTCATGACGGCCAGCGAAGCGCCGCCGACCAACGTTGCAATGGCAATCCGGCGCATCGTGTCCTCCCTCAATGCCCCCACGGGGCCGATCCTTGCCGTAAGACCTCAGGCGTCCGGGCCGGCAACTCCAGGACGGCGCACTCGCAAGTCCTACTTCGGCAGCGTCAGCTCGATTGCGTCGTCATCGGCACGCACCGGATAAAAGGTGATCGAGTCGACGAAGCGCGCCATTTCGGGGCTGTCGTAATCGCCGTTGGCCGGCAGCACGGTGGCCTGCAACGAGACGATCCGCCCACGGATGAAATAAAACGCCGCCGTCGTGCGTCCGCCCTTGTTGGGAAGATCGATGGTGAGCTTGCGGCCGAATTGCCCGTCCACCCGCCCGAACGTGTCCATCAGCGATTTCTTGCCGTCCTGGAAAATGTACTCCGCTTCGCCCAGCAGCGAGGCCGCGTTGTTGGCCTGCTCCCTCATATCGATCACGACCGCCTTGTATTCGATATTGTCGTCGACGGAGCGGAACACGACGGTGTCGTGCTTGCCTCCCACCGCAGCCTGGTAGCTGCCCTTTTCGACCTTCAATTCGCCGGGCGCGGCGAAAGCGAAGCCGAGGGGATGGCTGATATAGCCGCGCCAGGTAGCCGCCTCGGCCGGAAGGCTGATCGTCCCGAGCGCCGTAAAGACCAATGCGGACAATGCCATAAAACGCATCAGTGCCTCCCCTGATGTCCGCCGCCGGCACGCAGCGGCAGTGCCCATATTTGCTTGTGCCCTTATCGGGCTCGCCATATGATTGTAGGCACATTCTTCCGATTGGCCAAGTCACGCTGGGGAGACGCCATGAAGATCATATCCCTTAGCCTGGCCGCGATCGCGCTATCCGCCTTTGCGGCGCCTGTGTCCGCACACCACTCCTTCGCCATGTTCGACGCCAGCAAGAACGTCACGCTGCAGGGCACCGTGAAGGAATTCGAATGGACCAATCCTCACTCCTGGCTGCGCGTCATGGTGGTCGATCCGGCCAGCGGTAAGACGGTGTTGTGGGCGCTCGAGTTGAGCTCGCCGGCGCGGTTGACCACCATGGGCATGCATGCCGACTCGGTGAAGGTGGGCGACGTCGTGTCGGTCAGCTTTCATCCGATGAAGGACGGCACGCGTGGCGGACAATTCATCCAGGCGGTGCTGCCAGGTGGAAAATCCGTAGTGCGCGCCGAGGCCAAAGACGAAAACGAATAAGCTGGGCTCAAATCGCCGAAACGAAAAGGCCGGGTGCGATGGCGCCCGGCCTTTCGATTCGTATCGCACGACCGCGCTTAGTTGCCCTGCGCTGCCTGACCCGGGCGAATGGGCGCGCGAATGCGCGGGCCGTCAGCGGGGTTCGCCGGCAGCGGCGGCGGGATGGTCCAATCGCGATCCAGATTGTAGAGGATCGAATCCTGGAAGCGCGCAGCCTCCGGATTCTCCAGGTCGCCCTTCGGCGTGATAATCCCTTCGAACATCAGAAGCTTGCCATTCACGAGGTAGAGCTCGGTGATCTTTTTGCCGCCATCCTTGGTCAGCACCGTCACCCGCCGGCCATATTTCGCGAATTTGGCGCCGTTGTCCGTGCGAGCCGTCACGTCGGACACCAGATCGCCTTCTTGCGTGGCAAGAAAGATCGCCTCTTCCAGAAGCACCGGCGTTTCGGCCAGACGATTGGAGAACGCGGCGATCGCGGCCCGGTAAATGGTGCCGTCCTGTTCGGCCGAGATGATCGTCGTCGGAACGCGTCCGGCGATGACCCCGCGATATTCGCCTTTGCTCATTTTGGGTTCGGCGGGGAAATCCACGCCAAAGCCGTATTGCGGGTATTTGTAGGCTTTCCAGGCCGCATGGGCCGGGGCTGCCGCAAACATCACGGCCGCCATTGTCAAGGCGATCAGGCGCATCGAGTCTCTCCCAAGTCGAAATCCGTCAGCCGGCAAAGCCCCGTGGGCCGGTCGGCTTGCAGGGATTTCTTACTCCAGCGCCGTTTCCGAAGCCATAGATATGTAAAAGCCGTGACTTGCAGGCAAGCGGCCGGCGCAATATAAAAACCGCGTCCGAAATTTGTACGACCTCGTCCCGGGAGAACTCTTGATGAAACTGACGACCCTTAGCCTTGGCGTTCTCATGGCGTCCGCATTGGCGATGCCGGCCCTGGCGCATCACTCCTTTTCGATGTTCGACCAGAAAAAAGTCCTGACCATGACCGGTACGGTCAAGGAGCTGGAATGGACCAACCCGCATAGCTGGCTTCGCGTCATGGTCGAGGACGAGGCCACGCATCAGCCCAAGCAGTGGTCAATCGAGCTTGCCTCCACGGGCCAGCAATCCCGTATCGGCTGGAATCCCACGATTGTGAAGCCCGGCGACAAGATCACCTTCGAGATCAATCCGCTGAGGGACGGCACACGCGGCGGCACGCTTCTTTTGATCACGCTGCCCGACGGCACCAAGCTCGGCCATGGCGGCCAGAGGGGCGATCCGCGCGGCGCCAACTGAATCGCTTCCTCTTTCCTCCCCCGTTTACGGGGGAGGTCCGGTCGAAGGCCGGGGTTGGGGGGCGACATCGCACAAATCGGGAGGGCGATTCCGCAAGGAGTCGCCCTGTTCGTTTGTGGCGTTCCCTTGTCGGCGGTGCACCTCTGGCCGTATAATAGCGGCCCGTGTTCATCCGTACGCGTAGCGTAGTCGCCCTTTGGTTGATACCTGCAGGAGACCTCGATGAACCTTCGATCCCTCAGTCTTGGCGTCCTCTTCCTGTCCGCCGCCGCGGCCCCCGCTTTTGCGCATCATTCCTTCGCGATGTTCGATGCGGACAAGACGGTCACCATGACAGGCACGGTCAAGGAGTTCGAATGGACCAATCCGCATAGCTGGCTGCGTATCATGGTCGACGATCAGGCGACCGGAAAGCCGCTGCAATGGGCCCTCGAAATGGGTTCGCCCGGGCAGCAGTCGCGCGTCGGCTGGAAGCCCGATTCGGTCAAGCCCGGAGACAAGGTCACCATCACCATGCATCCGCTGAAGGATGGTTCGCGCGGCGGACAGTTCATGTCGGCCACGTTGCCGGGCGGCAAACAGCTGGGCAATGGGGGACAGCGCAACAATCCGCTCGGCGCGGAGTGATATTTCCTCTCCCCTTGTGGGAGAGGTCGAGCCGCGCAGCGGCGAGGGTGAGGGGGCCTTTGAACCATCAATTTGCGCGCCGCTTGAGGCGCGATCAGACCGATGTCGAGCGCAAGCTGTGGTCTGCACTACGCAGCCGGCATCTCTATGGATTCAAATTCCGCCGCCAACAACCCATCGGTCCGTATGTTGTGGATTTCGTCTGCTTGAAAGAAAAGTTCGTCATCGAACTCGACGGCAGCAGCATGGTGCGGACCGAAACTTAGCCGCCGATGCGATGCGGACCGCTTACCTCCAAGCAGAAGACTTTCGCGTCAAGCGGTACTGGAATTTGGAATTGATCGAAAACTTTCCCGGCGTTGTAGACGATATCGGTCGGGAACTCGGCCGTTGATAGATACCCCTCACCCAAACCGCTACGCGGTTTGACCTCTCCCGCTAGGCGGGTATCGCGCTTACCAGATTGCCGACACCGAAAACCCCAGCGGCATCTCCCCATAGCCCGGTGACGCATTGATCTGAACGTTGCGGTATCGCACCGTGGTGATCTCGCTCGCGCCCCAGCCCAGCACCGCGCCCGCCACGACATCTCCCCAATGGTGCTTCTTGGCTTCCACGCGCGAATAGCCGACGAAACCGGCGATCGCATAGGCAGGCAAGCCATAATCCCAGCCGTAACGGATCTGCAGATAGCTTGCCGCCGAGAACGCCACTGCAGCGGAATCCGACGGAAAGGAATGGAAATCGGACTTGTCCGGCCGCTGTTCCCGGATGATGTGCTGCAGCACCAGCGAGGTCCCTTCCGAAATGACCTCCGATACGCCGAGCTGCAGGATGCCGTCGTAATCCTGCTTGTAGAGGGAGAATCCGCCCGCTGCGACGGGCAGCGCGATGCGCAGGATCTCGCCTGCAGTCTTGACCCCGTCTGCAGAAGCTGGCGCCGTGCCGGCCAGCAATGCGGCGCCGAACGCGGCCGCAAATCGAAACGCTTGGGTGCGCATGGAATCCTTCAATGGAGCGTGCTGCCGAGCCAATCCGCGATCACGCGGGCAATCTCGAGATTGTTTTTTTCCAGCATCATCATATGGCCGTTGCCGTGAATGCCGCGGTCGGCCAGGCGGATGAAGCTGTTCTTCACGCCGGCCTGCGCGAGGTATTGCGCCGTGCAGTGATCGTAGGAGGCGTGGTACGAGGCTTCCGAGGAAACGATCACCACCGGGATGCTGCGCAAATTCGTCAATTGGCGGGCCGGCTCTTTTTGCCGCCAGCATTTCATCAACTCCGGCGCATCGGCCTTTTCCTGTTCCACGAACGCAAGCTGAGAGGGATTGGTGACGCCGTCATAGTTCAGCTTCACGGCAGCGATGCCCCAAGGTTTGGACAGCGGTCCCTCCTCGAAATAGTTCGGCGCGCCTTTGAACACGGCATCGTGGACGGGCGGGCCGGAGGGCTCAACCGCGACGATCGCCTTCACGAGGTTGGGACGCGCATCCGCGATCGGCCAGCCAAAGGCGCCCGATTGCGAATGCGTCAGCAGGATGGCGGGGCCGATTCTGTCGAGCAACGCCGCGCCGGCATCGCGATTTAATTCCTGCTGTTTGGGAAAGCTCGCAAGCGCCTGCAATTGCTGCGCGTAGAACTGATCGAAGATCGGATCGCCGGCGACACCCGCGCCGGGCCATTGCGTGTGGAGCCTCGCTTGCGGCCACAGCTTGGAACGCTCGGGGGCCGTGAATTGCTGCTGCACCCAGCTCGTCGGGCGCTGCACCGTCTCGCCATATTCGGGGCGCAGCGCAGAGCGGCCGCGTCCGGGCTGATCAACGACATAGACCGCGTAACCGAGCTTCAGGAAATATTGCGCCCAGCCCTCGCGTCCATCCGGAGTGCCCGTGAAGTTGGAGCCGCTCTGGCCGCCGCCCTCGATCATCACGATCGGCAAGACATGGGTGCGCGTCTTCGGGATCTGATATTCGACATAGGCTTGGCCGGACATGTATTTGCCGTCCGGCCCGTCGACATATTTTCCTCCGGCGAACAGATAACCCTGCGTCGCGATTTCGAGCGACCCCGCATCGGCGGCGATTGCAGTGTTGGCCCACATCGCGAGCAGCGCCGCGCAGGCGGCGGGTGCAAACATTTTCCTCATCATCCCCTCCCCGCTTTGCACCCTCTTACCGCCAAACCCGCTTGCGCGCCATCAGCGGGACGCGACGGCAGGCCCCATCCGGTTTTTCGCTTGCGCAGCGATCCACAGCGCGATGTCGGCCCAGCGCGTACCCCCGTCCAGATCGCGCAGCAGCATGTGGTAGCCCTTGGGATAGGCCTTCACCGTCGCGTTGGCGGGAAGCTTTGCGATCACCTGTTCGGTGGGCACCTTTGGGATGATCTGATCGTTGCCGCCATGAAGGAAAAGCAGCGGGACCTTGTTCAGGCGCGCAGGCGACTCATAAGCTTCGTCCATCAAGGAGACCAAGCCGTAGATCGCATCGGCCCGCGCGCGCTTCTGGAACAGCGGATCGCGCCCGATCGCGATCAGCATGGGAATGTTGTCGCTGGGCACGATCTTGAGCCCCGACCCGGACAGCGCCCACCAACCGAACGTATGCGAAGCGGCCCACAGCGCGACACGGTAGGAGAGCGGCATCGTCTTTCGGCTCCATACCGCCGGCGCGACCAGAATGAGCCCATCGGCCTTGGGCGGCCGAGAGGAGGCGAACGCCGTCATCGCGACCGCGCCACCCATGCTTTCGCCCAGCACATAAACCGGCAGCCCCGGATGACGCGCCTTCACCACATCGACGAAGTCGGCGAGGTCGCGGCGCATGATGTCATTGCCGGGCCAGATGCCGGGCTGCGGCGAGCGGCCAAAGCCGCGCTGGTCATAGGCATAGGTCGATATGCCATGGTCGGCCCACCAGGGCGCCGGCATGGCAAAGGCGTTGGAATAATCGCTCATGCCATGCAGCGCGATCAGGATGGCAAAGGGCGAAGGCGCATCCCAATGCGCCAAGCCCAATCGCAGGCCGTCGCGCGTGACATAGCGCTCCGCGGCAGGTGCAGCCCCCTCGACGCGCTCGATGGCGGGCAGGCGCATTTCAGGCCCCTCGGCGGCCAGACGCGGCGCGCAGGCGGCGGTCAGCGCCACGAACGCCGTCAGCAAGGCTCGGATGACAACGCGTCCGCAACGCGGGCGCGCAAGTGCGGGATAAGCTCGGCTTCGAACCACGGATTGTCTTTCAACCATTTGATGTTGTGCCAGGACGGATGCGGCAGCGGTAGCGCAAATGGACCATATTCGCGCCACGCACGCACGGTTTCCGTGAGGCTTTTCTTGGCCCTGCCGTTCAAATGATAGCGCTGAGCATAGCTCCCGATGGCGAGCACCAGCTTGAATTTCGGCGCTGCCGCGAACAGCCGGTCGTGCCACTGTCTCGCGCATTCCGCCCGCGGGGGCTTGTCCCGGCCGGCCGCATCGTAACCGGGAAAGCAGAACCCCATCGGCACGATGGCGACCCGGCTCTCATCGTAGAAAATATCCGGACCGACGCCCAGCCAGGCGCGCAGGCGCTCGCCCGAACGGTCGTCATACGGAATGCCGCTTTTGTGGACGCGAAGCCCGGGCGCCTGCCCGGCAATGCAAAGCCGCGCCGTCCGGCTGATCCGCAGCACCGGCCTGACGCCATCGGCCAGGTCGTCCGCGCAGATCCGGCAGCCCCGAATCTCGGATAACAGATTTTTGAGGTTGGGCCGCGGCGGCATCCTCAACGCATGAGCACGACAGACTGGGCACGATCAAGTCCACCCTGGCGCGATTTGCCTAAGTTGGGATCACAACCCCGGCAGCATTCCTTAAACACCGCTGTCATTCCCGGCCGAGCAGCGCGAAGCGCTGCGAGGGGAAGGGAACCCATTCGGCGAAAGCTATTCT
>Ga0134125_10006953_pt1 | contig 12783 bp, 13 predicted proteins | sample KB31751_FD_96464 | JGI IMG/M metagenome (GOLD analysis project Ga0134125, IMG submission 96464) | Terrestrial soil microbial communities with excess Nitrogen fertilizer from Kellogg Biological Station, Michigan, USA - KB3-175-1 | ecosystem: Environmental > Terrestrial > Soil > Unclassified ... | reverse complement strand
TCGGCTTTCCGATCCAGCGCTATCAGCTGACCGCGTTCGTCATCTCGGCGGCGATGTGCAGCGTCGCCGGCGCACTGCTCGCCAACCAGCTTCTGTTCGTCTCGCCGGCGATCATGACCTGGGCCCGCTCGGGCGAAATCATGATCATGGTGATCCTCGGCGGCGTCAGCTCGCTGTTCGGCCCGATCCTCGGTGCGGCGATCTATCTCGTCCTCGAGCACGAGCTGTCGGCCCTGACGAGCCACTGGCTCGTCATATTGGGACCGCTGATGATTCTCATCGTGCTGTTTGCGAAGCGCGGCATGTTTGGCCTGCTAAAGGAGACCGGGCATGGCTGAACCGCTGCTGAAGGTGGCAGGGCTGACCAAGCGCTTCGGCGGCCTGACCGCCACCGCCGGGGTCAGCATGGACGTACGCGAGGGCGAGGTCCACGCCATCATCGGGCCGAACGGCGCCGGCAAGACGACGCTGGTCACGCAGCTCAGCGGCGAGCTGCGGCCCGACGCCGGCACGATCCATTTCCGCGGCGCGGACGTGACGGCGCTGAACGCCAACCGCCGCGCCCTCAAGGGGCTCGCCCGCTCCTTCCAGATCACCAGCATCTTCCGCGACTTCTCCGCACTCGACAATGTCGCGCTCGCCGTCCAGGCCCATGCCGGGCACAGCTTTCGCTTCTTGCGCACGGCGCGGCGCGAGGCAGTCCTGATCGAGCCGGCGCGCGCCATCCTCGAGCAGGTCGGCCTCGCCGACCGCCGGGACGTGCTGGCGGCGCATCTCGCGCATGGCGAGAAGCGCGCCCTCGAAATCGCGATGGCGCTGGCGACCACGCCAAAGCTCCTCCTGCTGGACGAGCCGATGGCCGGGATGGGACCCGAGGATTCGGCGCGGATGGTGCGGTTTCTCGCCGGTCTCAAGGGACGCTATTCGATCCTGCTGGTCGAGCATGACATGGAGGCGGTCTTCGCGCTCGCCGACCGCATCAGCGTGCTGGTCTATGGCCGTATCATCGCGACCGACACGCCCGATGCGATCCGCGCCAACCCGGCCGTTCGCGACGCCTATCTCGGCGAAGACGAGGCGGCGTAATGCTGAAAGTATCCGGTCTCGAAGCCGCTTACGGCGAAAGCCAGGTCCTGTTCGACGTCTCGTTTACGGTCGATGCGGGCGAAGTGGTGACGCTGCTCGGCCGCAACGGCATGGGCAAGACGACGACCGTCTCGGCAATCATGGGGATCGTTCCGCCGCGCGCCGGCAAAATCCTGTTCGAGGGCAAGGCGATTCAGGGGCGCCCGGCCTATCGCGTCGCGCAATTGGGCCTGGGCCTCGTCCCGGAAGGCCGCCAGATTTTTCCCAACCTTACCGTGCGCGAGAACTTGCTGGCGACCGCCGCGAACCGCAGGGGCAACCCGTCGCCCTGGACCATCGCATCGGTGCTGGAGCTGTTCCCGTCGCTGGCGAGCCGCGCTGGCAGCATGGGCGGCCTCTTATCCGGCGGCGAGCAGCAGATGCTGGCGATCGGCCGTGCGCTGATGACCAACCCGCGCCTCCTCATCCTCGACGAGGCGACCGAGGGTCTGGCGCCGCTGATCCGCGCCGAGATCTGGCGCGTCCTCGATCGCCTCAAGCAGGGCGGCCAATCGATCCTGCTGATCGACAAGAACATCGCGGCGCTGACCCGCCTTGCCGAGCGCCACTACATCCTCGAAAAAGGCCACATCGCCTGGTCCGGCAGTTCGGCCGAGCTCAAGGGGAACGCCGAGCTGGAGAAGCGCTACCTCGGCGTCTAGAGCTAATCGAGTCGAAAATCCCTTTGAAACGACGAGAATAAGCACGACGCTCATAGAGGTTGGAAGCTGGTGCCCGGGCGCAACACGCGCGCGACCTCGGCGTAAAGCCGCGGTCTGTCGCGAATGTTCATACTGGCGTGGAATGTAACGGCAGCATCGAAATGCTCCGCATGCCATGGAAGAGCCAATGCATACCGAGCTTGAATTCGACGATCCGCGAGACCGGTCAAAAAGCCGTCAGCTTATCGGCGAGTTCGACGTACTTGGGTGTGAGATCGATGCCCTTGGTGCGGCATTTGCACTCCGATGCCAAGTAACGCGCAACGCCGCCAAGCCCGCTGCCGATATCCAGCACCAGCGCGTTCTGCGAAGTCGCATTAGCTTAATCACGTCGGCCGTTGCTGCGCGGCCACCCATGTGGAATTCGTCGACCGGCGCCAAATCGACGGGCCGCAATGCCGGCAGGTCGACACCGGTTCTCTTCACCCCGTCGAGGATCCTGTCCTTAAGCCCGCCGATCGCATAATGGGCGACAATGTCGTTGTCACGACGACTGCTCATCTCGCTCTCTCTGTGAGTGGACAGTATCAGAGGACATCCTTAGAGGGGCGGGCCTGGCAGTCAAATCGACGCCAGCCGAGTAGCTTTTGCGGGCGCGTGGCGTTTGGGGAACGGTCGCACGATCAACCGCGTGTCCATGCGGCGCTACGTCCTCGACCTTCAATGAACCGACATCGCAGCCACGAAGCTTGCTGTCGATTGCGAGATTGAACATCGCGAGATCGCGCACCCGGTTCTCGATCTGTAATTTGCTCCGAATGGACCAGACGTGCTTGGGCCGAAGCGGAGGCTTCGCGCCCGTGAGCTTGCCCTTGTTCCACGGGACACGACGACTAGAAGCAATGGAGTTTTCAATGATGCCTTCCATGGTGAGCTCCTCAGTTGATGAGTTCAACCATCATGGATGCTCGCGTCGGCTTTCCGAGAGCTTCAGCCGTTCCGCAGCTCCAGTCCTGGGCGGCAGCAGTCGCTGTTTGACACAAAGCCGACGGCGGCATTGCGCCGCGATCCCTGCACATGATCGCGAAACAAGTGACGCTGTTTTGCCTACCGTGCGAGCGGTGAAAAGAGACCTGCTACGGTGCTCAATTCAGCCCTTGGCCCGTTCGCGAAACCACCGCATTGACCGCCATAGCAATCAAGATCGTGTTGAAGAAAAACGATACCACCGAATGCCAGGTCACTGCTCGCCGCATCGCTGTGGTGAGGATGTTCGTATCTGATGTCTGCATCGTCATTCCGATGACGAAGGAGAAATAGAGAAACTCCCAAATGCCGGGCTCACGCCCGTCGTGAAAATCAAGGGGACGCTTTGTCGTTTGGTCGTGCTTTTCTTCACGATAAAAAAGATTCGAATAGTGGGCCGCTTCGTTAAGCTGGATCACGAACCACCCCAGCGGCGCGCCGACCAGCAATGTTGCCAACCATATCGGATCATCCGCACTCTTGTCGTTGAGCGTCCTAAAAACAGCGATGCAGGTATAGGAAACGACAGCGAGAATAATGAAGGAAACGATGCCGGCGCCCTCATCCTCGATCTTCGCGCGCCGCTTAAGATAAGCCGAATCTGCTCGGGCGATCACGACCGCGAAGGCGACGATATAGGAAAGAAAGAATGCGTCACCAGCGATCGCCAGAGGCATTTTCCCGTGCGCGGCGGCTGCGACCGCCCAGGCCAAGACAGCGATCACGAGTGAAAAATAGAGCTTGCTGTGGTGGTGCCAGGAGCTGGTTAAAAGGTTCGCCATGCTGGATGCAACGAACAGTGCTGCCCATTGTTCCACGCTTCGAATGGGACCCAACATCGCCTCGCTGTTCGATCACTCACACCTAGGCGCTACCTTATCGAAGCTACAACGCGTCCATTTCGCTTGAAATAAAGCGTCGGGCAGAGGTCAGTTTGTCTTAGGAAGAATGAGCGGGAACATGGCCCCGCCTATTTGTCTGCCATGCTACGCGGCCAAGGAGCCGCGATCAGGAAGCCACGATTAGTCTGTTGCGAGCGGTAGTTGTGTCAATTCCGAGATAGGTCGACAGTATTTTGGATGCTGGAAGAGATGGGCAACATAGATCTGCTCGTGCCAAGCGCGCGGGAGCTTATGTCCAAAGAAACGTAGGCCACGCACCTGGTCGAGTTTTATATGTTCGTGCGTGCTATTGAATTCCTCGATTGCCAGCAATTCGCCGGTAAACCTGTTGTACCCCCAGTCGATATCTCCAACGGTGTCATCGAAGTAGCAGACTACGCGAGGCAGAAAGTAGCTTGTCTTCTGGTCGAAAATTGAGAGCGCCGCAAGGGTGGACGAATAGTAATCAAGATCGAACGCGATGAAGCCGATGGGCGGCGGATTTTCTTCGCGGCAAAACCGCTCGACTGTATCTTCCACCTTACCGAAAACGAGTTTGGACAATTTAAGCTTCGCCCTCAATTTCGTGGGGTCATCCATCACGAAATAGCCAGCCTGCCAAAGGTAGGGGATGTCCCGATAGTCCCTAGGTGGCGGCATTCCTGTTCCAGTATCGAACCCGAAGATGGAGATCGCGACTCCAGTTTCGTCTGTGACGCGTCGAGCATGGTCCTCCAAGCTGAGAAGACCATTGCCAGCGGCGACGCCGAACTCAATCGCAGAGATGCGTGGGTCTTGTAGCTTGCGTGCCAGCTCAGCAGCATGCAACAGGCTGTAGCCATAATACGCACGCTCGATCAGCGCGTGGTTGAGTTTGCTGCGATAAGGCAGAAAATCGAGCCACGCATCGAGAAAATATAAAGCGTGAAGTCGAAGAGGAAGCGGACTGCTCAGGAGCCCGCGAAGACGTCTCGCCATTTGAAGACGTCTCGCCATTTACGGCGATCCTCCGAGTTGCTCTGTCCGAACGCGCAACGCTTTATCACTCCCTGCAACTGGCGACGGTGTGACAAACTGCAACGGACGACGGTGTGACAAAATTGTGATCCGGGCGGGCCTATGAATAAGCGCGTTCGCTGCCTGACACCTACATGGCGAAAGCTGCATTTACTGGCACAAATCAAAAGACTACCTGAGGCCATGCCACAGACCTCCCGCACGCGCACGCCCCCTCATGGCACTTCCGCGACATTCACTTTGTCCGCCGGCATGTCCGATAATACGGCGAGAACGGACTTCACCTCGCTCGCGCGGCGATACGCTCAAAAAGAATTTTCGGCCCCCTGAGCCACCATGCATAGGCGATCGTGCGCTTCAATCCAAAGGACCCCAACCGCGGCGGCAATGGCTCAGCCAAATCGGGGCGCGCCGACCCAATAGCTCATCAATTGGGCCTTCAGCTGTCGCGGATTACGTTCCCTCGGGCAATGGCTTGCCTCTTGTCTCGGGCAGGAAAGGCGCAGCGGCGAGACCGATCAGGTAAAACAGCGCCATGATCGTCGCCGCCTTGCCGAAACCGCCGAAGCTGACGATCAGAAAGCCGGAAACGAGCGGCCCGATCCACGCGATTAGCCGCGGCGCATTGAAGACGAAGCCGCTCCCCGTCGCACGCACCCGCGTCGGAAAGAGCTCGGGAAGCCAAGCCGACATCCACGTGAATTGGCCGGAAACGAAGATGCCGAGCACGGCGGCGAGCACGATGAGCGTCGTCGTATCTCGCGCGAGGAAGAAGACAATGGGCGTTAGCGCCAGCGCCGCGGCCATGTAGATCATGGTCGTCGGCTTGCGTCCGATCCAATCGGCGAGATAACCCAAGGCGATATAGCCGATGATGGCGCCGGCATTAAAGGACATGCCGACATAGCTGACCCAAAGCGCACTCGTGAGTCCTTCGGCGCTCGCGAGTTGTCCGGCATAAAGCGGCACCCAGGTCGAGATTCCCCAATAGCTGAAAGTTGACGCAAGACCAAGGCAGGAGGCTAGGAGCACACATCGCCGTGTGTCCGGCTGATAGAACAGCTCTTTGAGCGTAAAGCGCGTCAACGCTTCGTCTTTGTCATCGGCCGCACCTGTTTCCTTGCGCCGACGGGCGGCTGCTCGTTGCTCGTCCGTATGCTCCCATAACGCCGATTCCGGAATCTCCCTGCGGATCCACAGGGTGAGCAAAGCGGGCAGGACGCCGACAACGAACATCCATCGCCAAGCGTTCGGTCCAGTCGCCCCAATGAACAGGTAAACGAGCGCCGCCAGGAAAAAGCCAATGCCGAAACCGACTTGGAAATAGGCTACGCCGCGCCCGCGGGAGCGATCGGGGAAAAATTCAGCGACGATTGAGGTGCCTGTGACCCACTCCGAGCCGATGGCCAGGCCGACGATGAAACGCAGGACAGCAAAGCTTTCCCAATTCCAGGCGAAGGCACTCAAGCCCGTCAGCAGCGAATAGGCGAGAATCGCGTAAATCATCGTCCGCTTGCGGCCGATATAATCCGCGATGATCCCGCCGATGAGGCCGCCGATCGCCCAGCCAAGGAGCGTCAGCGCGACGACCGTGCCCGCGTAGGCGGGAATGCGCGCATATTCCGCCGGGTCGAGGAGTTGACGCAACGCCGTTCCGACAACCAGGATCAGCGCGTAAGTTTCGTAACCGTCGAACACCCATCCAAGATTCGAGCCGATCAGCGCGTTACGCTGCGCCTTCGACAGGGAGCGATACCACGAACCGGATCCTTCGATGCTTGTCGATGCCATAGACCCTCCAGCGGCTCTCTTGCCCAACTAGCGGTGCGCGCGAATGCTCCGACTCACGCTTGTGCGATCAACGGCTTGTCGCCGCTTTGCGCCTGCGTGATACAAGGTGCACGGCGGCGGCGATTTCTGGATAGGCGGCGCAGCGGCAGAGATTGCCAGAAAGATAATGCCGGATCTGCTCATCGGTCGGCTCCGGGTGCGCCTCGAGCAATTGGCGCGTCATCAGCACGAACCCCGGCGTGCAAAACCCGCATTGGAATGCACCTGCATCGATGAATGCCTGCTGAACGTCGTCGAGGGCACTGTCGCGTTCTATCGTCTCGACGCGCGCGCCATTGGCAAGAACGGCCAGATAGAGGCACGCGGACACCGCTCGGCCGTCAACGAGGACCGTACAGCAGCCGCAGAGCCCCTGACCGCAACTCTCGCGCGCGCCGAAGAGTCCGAATCGATCCTGCAGGAGTTCGACCAGTGTCGTGTGCGTCTCGATCTCGACGGATTGCGGATCGCCGTTGAGAGCGAATTCGATCTTCATCACTCCTCCGGCAACGGGCGGCCGTCACGGGCGCGCAGCGCGCGCATGATGGCTTCGGGTTTCAATGGCAAGGAGGTGAGCCGAACCCCGATCGCGTCGTCGATCGCATTGGCAATCGCCGGCGAGACGCCGAAGGTCGCGCTCTCGCCCACGCCTTTGGCGCCGAACGGACCTCCGCGCTCGCTCGATGCTACCGCCTCGTTCTCGATGACGAGCGGAAGATCACGGAAGCCCGGAATCTTATAATCGGCGAGCGACGGGTTGATGAGCTGGCCGTCGCGGAAGAGCATTTCTTCCGTCAGGGTGAAGCCGAGTTGCATGATGGCGCCCCCCGAGAGCTGCGTCTCGACCAGCCGAGGATTGATCGGCGTGCCGGCATCGGCGACGTTGATCAGCCTGGTGACGCGCAGCTGGCCCGTCTCGATATCGATCTCGATTTCCGCGCCGGCACCACCCGGCATCCAATAGGGCGTCGCCTTCGTCGTCAGTCCCGTATCGTGGTCGGGGGAGGCGTATTCGGGCACGAAGCTGCCGGAACCGACAATGGTGCCCGCCTGCATGCCGTATTTGCGGCGAAAGATCTCGCTTGGCGGAACATTGGAGCCGGCCGGCAAACCCAGATCGTTCGCAAGCGCCGCAAGCTTGGCGCGCGCGTCCTCTGCGGCCAGTCGGACCGCGTGACCCATGTGATAGGTCGAACGCGAGCCGAGCGTTGCCATGTCGTAAGGCGTAACGTCGGTGTCCGGGTGGACCACGCGGACCGCGTCGAGCGGCAGATCGAGCACTTCGGCGGCGATCTGCGCCATGACGGTATCGGAGCCCTGGCCCATATCGACCGTGCTGATCGCGAGAGTACAGCTTCCATCGGCTGCGAGCGTTACGATCGCGGCGGAGGTTGTCGGGGCGATGGCGGCTTTGAAGCCGATCGCGATACCTCGTCCGCGCCGAATTGTGCCGGAGCCGCGATCGAACGGCGCGCTCCAATTCATGCGCGCGGCCAAGCGCTCGAGCACGAGATCGATGGCGGCATCACGCATCAATGTGCCCGTCGCTTGCGGCCGGCCCTCGCGCAGGATGTTGCGGCGGCGGAATTCGACCGGATCGATCTGCATCGCGCGCGCGATCATGTCGGTATGGCTTTCATAGGCCCAGACCAATTGCGGGATGCCGAAGCCGCGCAGCGCGCCAGCCGGTGGCCGATTGGTGTACACCGCATAGGAATCGAGATGCACATGCTCGATATCGTAGGGCCCTGCTGCCGTAAATCCCGATTTCTGCGTCACGCGTGGGCCGATATCCGCATAAGCGCCGCCGTTCCACCATACCTCGCAGCGCCGCGCCAGAATGCGGCCGTCTTTTGCGACGCCGCTCTTGATTCGCAAACTCGCTGGATGTCGCGTGATGGTGAAGAACTGTTCTTCCATGGTCAGAGCGAGCTTGACGGGCCTCCGCACCAACAATGCGAGCGCCGCCACCAGCGCCTCCAGCTTGATATAGAGCTTCGCACCGAAGCCACCGCCGAGATAAGGGACGACCACCCGCACCTGGTTCTCGCGCCAGCCGAGCAGGCGCGCGATCTCGATACGCACGAAAGAAGGCGATTGCGAAGCCGTATAGAGCGTCAGTCTTTCGTCCGCTGGCTCCGCGACCGATACCATCGGCTCCAGAGGCGTATGCATTACCTGCTGCGTCCGAAACTCGTGCTCGAAAACCTGCTCCGCCGCGGCAAAGCCAGCCTCGACATCGCCGCGCCGCAGGTGGAAATCGAGCGCCACATTGGTGCCGCCGCGGCCTTCAAGGTGCTTTAGATCGGGGAACGTTCCGGCCGGTTTCAGGACGTCATGCACCACGACGTCGGAGGTCGCCGCCTCGACCTCGTCCAGCACCGCGGGCAATTCATCATACTCGGCGCGGATCAGACCCACGCCTTCCTCTGCGATATGAGGGTCGGCGGCAAGCACGACCGCGACCGGCTCGCCCACATGTCGCACCTTGTCCATTGCAAGGATCGGCTGATCGTGGAAGGCGGGCCCGTAGTAAGGCGATGGAATGAGGCGCCGAATATCGTCGCCCGTGATGACGCGATGGACGCCGGGCAATGCGCGCGCCGCGCTCACATCGATACCTCGGATGCGGCCATGTGCGATCGTGCTGCGCAAGAGCTTCGCATAAAGCATCCCGGGCAAGCGCAGATTGTGCACGTACTCCGCGCGGCCGGTCACTTTCGCGCGGCCCTCGAGCCGCCCGTGGGAGTGACCGATCTGCGCATGGATCGCGTCGGTCATGACGCCATTGCCTGGACAAGCGCGCGACGCACGCCGACGCGCAGCAATTCTTTTTTATACGAGGCGGTGCCGTGCTGGTCTGAGACGAGCTTCGCTTCCGCTGCTGCTGCCTCGGCGGCGCGGCGCAGGGCCGCCTCGTCGCGCGATCCGCCGAGGGCCGCCTCGGCGGCTACAAGCCGCGTCGGCTTGTCGGTCGCCGCACCGATCACGATGCGTACGCTCGTCTCGCCGAGCGCTGCGGCGACACCGAGCGCCGGCCAGTCATCTGCCGAACGCGCCGTGTATTTCCAATAGACCGCCTGCTTTCCCGCGTCGCCCGGCACGACCACTTCCGCGATGATCTCGCCAGGACTCAGATCGGTTTCGAGATATCCGCGGATGAGCGCCGCGACCGGGATGCTGCGCTCGCCCTGCGGTCCCATGATCTTCAGTCGCGCGTCCAGGGCAGCGAGAACGGGCGGCAGATCGAGGTGCGGATCGGCATGCGCGAGATGCCCGCCTATGGTGGCAACATTACGCGTGCGCGGATTCGAAAGCGTCCGCAATGCGTGAGCGATGACAGGCGCGTGGCGTATAACATCCGGCGAGCGCTCGATCTCGGCAAGGGTCGCCATCGCGCCAATCCGCAAGTTGCCGTCGGGATCGGCGGAAATGCTGCGATAGGCTTGTTCGATTCGGCGCAGGCTAACCAAGCGTCGTGGGCGAAAAAAGCCCGACTTCATCATGAGCAGCAGAGCCGTGCCGCCACCGATCGGACGGATGGCGGGATCATCGCTGCCGAGGAGCCGTATGGCCTCGTCCAACGACGAAGGCTCAAAGAACTCGAAAGGCCTCATGCCCGTGCAGGCCTCCCCTCGATGTTTTATGAAATTATATGGGTGTCGGTACCGGGGGCGCAAATCACGCGGGCGACGGGCTCGACGTAAAGCACTATATTTCGAGGATGGTCGAGCGGATGGACGTCGCGACCGAGCTTCTGATCATCGGCGCCGGCGCGGCCGGCATGTCGGCGGCCCTTGCTGGCGACGAGGCTGGGAGCGAGGTGTTACTCGTCGATCGCAGCCTGATCGGCCGCGGCGGCGCAACCGTCATGGCACAAATGACGGTCGCGGCGGCATTAGGCGACGAGGTGCCGGATGCGTGGGAGGTGCACCTCGCCGACACACTCGCGGCCGGCCGGGGCCTCTGCAATGAGCGGCTCGCGGCGATATTATGCGAGCATGGTCCCGCGGCAATCCGGCAAATGGACGAGTGGCATGTCGGTTGGGCTCGTCACGCTGACGGACGTTTGCGCCAGACCCATGCGCCGGGCCACGACAGGCCGCGCTGCGTTTATGTCGATTTCCTCAACACCGGACCCGCCGTGTCGCGCAGCTTGCGGGCGCAGGTGCAGCGCCGGAGCCGGATTCGGCGGCTGGGCGATCTTTGCGTCACCGATCTGGTGATTGTCGACGGAGCGGCCGTCGGCGCCGTGGGCTTCTCGATCACGGACGGACGCGCCGTCGCCATCGAAGCGAAGGCGGTGATCATCGCAACTGGCGGCCTTACGCGGCTTTATCGGCGCAACAGCGCTTCGGTCAATATGGGCGGCGACGGCTATGCCCTGGCACTGCGCGCGGGTGCCGATCTCATCGACATGGAATTTGTCCAGTTCTTTCCGATCGGCCATCTCGCGCCAAGGCTCATCGGGATGGACCCCATCATGTGGGACCCCTTCCGCTACAAGCTGGGCGGGAGATTGCTCAATAATGAGGGGAGCGAATTCACAGATCTCTACGGCGTTGCGGAGGACGGGCGCTACAAGGTGACGCGCGATCTCGCAACCTATGCAATCACGAAGGAGGTTGAAGCGGGGCGCGGATCGCCGAGCGGCGGCGTTTATCTCTCCTTCGAACATGTTTCCGAGCACGATCTGCGCGGCGCCTTCGGCCCAGTGATCGACCGGCTGAGGAAAAACGGCATCGATCTGTCGAAGCAGCCGATCGAGGTCGCGCCGATAGCGCATTACCATATGGGCGGTATCCACGTGATGCCCGGTTTCGAAACCGCCGTGCCGAACCTCTTTGCGGCGGGCGAAGCCGTTGGTGGGACCAACGGTGCGAACCGGCTTTCCGGCAACGCCGTGACCGAGGCGCTCGTGTTCGGCGCCGTTGCCGGCCGAGCCGCTGCAGCGCGCGCCCAAGTGAAACAGGCACAGCCGGTCTGGTCCCGCGCATCCGCACTCGAGCTTGTCGAGGCTGCGGGGCCGGCGCGCTGCAATCCGGCAAGGCTCATCACCGAATTGCAAGCGCTCATGCACGAAAAAGTGGGACCGTTCCGTCGCGCGGAGCAACTCGAGGCGGCCCTGGCCAGGATCGCCGAACTGCGCGTAGAGATGAGTGAGACGCCTCCGCGCACGGCGATCGGTTACGACAGCACACGACTCGACTGGTTCGACCTGAGAAACATGCTGCTCGTTGCAGAAGCCGTCGCGCGGAGCGCTCTGGCGCGTCGCGAGAGCCGAGGCGCGCATCAACGGGAAGACTATCCACTGAGCGACGAAGATTGGTGCATCAATCAGTCGCTGCGCGTGAAAGATAGCCATCTCGCGCTCGCGTCCCTGCCAGTGACGCAAGACCTAATCGGCGAAACCTCGCCATGACCTTGGTCGCGACCTTGCTGATCGCGCGCGGCGCTCCGGGCAGGTCCGAGCATTGGGATCGCTTCGAGGTGTCATTTGAGCCTGGCGAATCAGTGCTTGATGGGCTGCGGCGGATTCGTGTCAGTACAGATCCTAGCCTTGCGTTCCGTTTCTCCTGCATCAACGCCAACGCCTGCAAGGAGTGCATGATCCTTCTGGATGGTAAGACAGTCTATGCTTGTACGGCCCGGCTCGAAGCGAGCGAAATGCGGCTTGAACCTTTGCGCAACAAGACGCTTATTCGCGACTTGGCCGTAGAGATTGCGCCACCCGATGAACGAATCACATTTTTCGAATGAACCCATTCTGCACCCTAGATCAACCTTAAGCCGGCCGGCTACGCGATGTGCCATTGCCGGTCGACGTTTGTTCGATATTTCCGGTTTAAGCGAATCGAAACGATCCAACGGGATTTAGCGTCAACATCTCGACGACAAAGCCTTCCCGGTTCGGCACATGCCGATGCCCGTAGCGACGGCGTCGGACTCGACAATCTGACGTTGTGCAGGCTGCGCACGGGCATCGCAGCCTGAGAAAGTCGCCCGGTGTCTACTGGCCCTCGAGCGTGTCGCCGATCACGGCGACAGATTGGATCTCCACCATAATGTCGGGGTTGGCAAAATCCTTCGCTGTGATCAGCATGCTCGCGGGAAACTTGTTGTTCTTGAAGAACTCCGCCGCGCACTTTGACAAACATATCGCCATCCGATTGATTGCGGATCATCACAGTCATGGATACGAGATTGTCGAGCGAGCCGCCCGCCTGCTTCAAAGTCGCCTC